>Ga0154852_115_pt1 | contig 64903 bp, 69 predicted proteins | sample Rifle2008BG16ft_FD_105580 | JGI IMG/M metagenome (GOLD analysis project Ga0154852, IMG submission 105580) | Candidatus Bathyarchaeota archaeon RBG_16_57_9
CGTCGTGAACTTCGCCGGGGTCGGCGACCGAGGCGTGTACGGTTACTGTGAACGCGAGGAGATACCGGTGATCATGGAGATACCATACGATAGGCGCATAGCGGAGCTGTACAGCAGGGGGATACCCTTCACCGCTGAGATGACCGAGTGGCGCAGCAGGTTCCGCGAGCTCATGGAAACGGTGGAGGCGATGATCGCGTGAAGCAGGTAACGATCCTCAGCGGCAAGGGCGGGACAGGTAAGACCACCATCACGGGATGCTTCGCGGCCCTGGCGAATGAGCCCGTACTGGCCGACTGCGACGTGGACGCAAGCAACCTGCACCTGATACTCAACCCGAAGGTAAAGGAGACCATGGAGTTCAAGGGCCTGAACCTGGCCGAGATCGACCCGGAGAAGTGCACCAGGTGCGGATTATGCATGCAGCTGTGCCGGTTCAACGCCATCCACGATTACGCCGTGGACCCCATCTACTGCGAAGGCTGCAAAGTGTGCGTCGTGAACTGCCCCGCGGAGGCGATAAGCTTCAACGAACGCGTCTGCGGGCACGCCTACCTGAGCGAGACAGTGTACGGCCCCATGAGCCACGCGCGGCTCACCCCCGGCATGGAGAACAGCGGAAAACTCGTTACCCTCGTGCGCCAGAACGCGGTCAAGCTCGCCGATGAGACGGGCAGGGAGCTCGTTCTCGTGGACGGGCCGCCTGGCATCGGGTGCCCGGTAATCGCCAGCCTCAGCAACGTGGACGCAGCGGTCGCCGTCGTCGAGCCCACGCTGAGCGGCATACATGACCTGAAGAGGGCTCTTCAGCTTCTGGAGCACTTTGAGATCGTGCCCAGCGTCATCATCAACAAGTACGACCTCAACGTGGAGAACACGGCGTCCATCAGGGGCTTCTGCGAGGATCAGGGGATACCCGTGCTGGGCATGATCCCCTTCGACGAGAACGTCACGAAGGCTATGGTTCAGGCTCAGCCAGTGACAGTCTTCAGCCCCGACTCGCCGGCGTCCATAGCAATACAGGCGGCCTGGGGCGAGTTCAGCTCATTCCTCGGCCTATAGCTGGGCCAGGTACTTCTCTACGGCGTCCCTAACCTTCTCGTCCTTAGAGGCGTTGCCGATTCTTATCCTGAAGGCCTCTAGGATGCTGGTGGCGCCGGGGCCAATCTCCCCTGAGAGAAGCACGTCTACGCCGTTGTCCATGAGGGTGCGCGCGGCCATCGGACCGGCCCCCTGATTCATCTCTGACGCCTTGTTCTGGATAACCTTCTTATCGGTGATGCCCCCGTTCTCAACGGTTACTAAGGTGAAGTAAGGTGCACGTGAGAAGGTGTCGGCTACCCTGTCCCTCAGCCCTCTGTTTCCCCGGGTGGGCACCGCTATCTTCATCTTGATCACCAAAAAAAGGGGGTTTAGGGTACTAAGCTGTTTCCTCTGAACCCAGCTCGTCCAGACGCTTCCTGATGCCTGTGAGCTCCTGCTCCAGGTACTTCATCTGGTCCTTCAGGAACATTCACTCATCCGGAGCCACGGGTGCCGCGGGAGCGTCCCCTGTAACCGGAGCCATTGGCACTGTTCCCCTGTAGTCGGGGTTCGCCCACCACCAGCGGGGCAGCCACGGGAACCGGGCGCACTTGCTGGGATCACCGGCGTAGTATCCTCTACCGTAGCCTGGGTCGTATCCGCGGCCGTAGCCGTAGGTCCATCCTGGGCGCTGCCACGGGGGCAGGTCGCTGAAGGGCCCGTTTCCGGGGTTCCTTCCCATCCTTCTTCCTCTGTATCCCATGTTTCACACCTTTCTGTGCTTACGCACACTTTCGTTATGTGCATACGCACAGAAATATATAAATATTGTGCATGTGCACATAACCACCCATGATGCACGGGAGAAGAAGAAGGGGGAGACACGGAAGGCTTCCCATGCCAGTCAAGGTGGGCAAGCCGTCTGCTGCCACAGCCTTCCAGCCGGAGCCCATGAGGCCGGGCGACCCCGTACACCTGGAGTTCGCCGAGCTTGAGGCCATCCGCCTCGTAGACCTTGAGGGCATGTCACAGGAGGAGGCGGGCGCGGCCATGGGCGTGAGCCGAGGCACCATCTGGAGGCTCCTCAACGGTGGGAGGATGAAGGTGGCGCAGGCCCTCACCGAGGGGAAGAGGCTGGAGATACTCCAGCCGCGTGAGCCCTAAGCTTCAATAGACTTTAGAACGAATTTTTTAAACCGCTGATCAATCGATTGATCAGCTGTTTATAAATGAGCGATCAATGCATTGATCAGTCATTTATAAATGGATTAGAGAGCGACCTCGTCACTTGTCTCCCCGGGCTTCCATCCCTTGATGGAACCAATGGCGGCGTTCACCCCGTTCCGGATGTAGGCGGTGTCGCTGTTCACGGCGCAGAACAGGAAGCCCCGCTCTAGGGCCTCGTTTATGTTGGTGGGCCCCGGAGTCGTGAAGCAGTGCATGCCGGGGGCCACGCCCTGGTCGCGGCCCGCCTCCACGATCCTGTCCAGGGTCTTCAGGAACACAGGGTTCGTGTACTGCTGGTGGATTCCCATGTCCAGGCTCAGGTCGCTGGGCCCCACGAAGCACGCGTCCACGCCCTCCACGCTGAAGATGTCGCTGATGTTCTCCACGCCCTTCGCGGTCTCGATCATGACGACGCAGAGGGTCTCATCGTTGGCCGTCTTGAAGTAGTCTGGGTCCCTGAAGGCGGCGAGCCTTGGCCCGGCGCCGCGCTCGCCCCAGGGCGGGTACTTCATGAGCCTGACCATCTCCTCGGCCTGCTCCTTGGTCTCAATCCTAGGCGAGACGATGCCGGTGGCTCCGGCGTCCATCACCTTCTTGATCCAGATGAGGTCCGTCCACGGCACCCTGCACATGGGCATGCAGCGCTCACGGGCGTACAGCATCCCCTGAACCATGAAGTGGTAGGTCTCGGGCCCAAAGGCGCTGTGCTCCATGTCGCAGACCAGCCAGTCCCAGCCCATGTCGGCTAGGTACATGGTAACGTCGGGGTGGCCGATGGTCACCCAGGTGCCCAGTGCCGGCCTGCCGGCCTTGAGCTTGCGCTTGACAAGGTTCCTCATGGCTAGAGGAAGGGATTGAAGCCGGATAAAACCTTGGGGAGTCAGAGTCCCTTGATGCCGGCCCAGACGTGGCCTATGCCGAGCCTCTCCAGGGTCTCCCTCCTGGGGATGCCCCTCTCGTCCCAGCCCATGAGCGCGTAGTAGTTGCTGAGCATCTCGTCCCAGTGGGGCATGATGCTGACGCCGGCCGTGGGTCCGTTCACAGGTGTGGAGCCGTACCTGGTTGAGGGCCTGTCCAGCTCGGGGCCGATGCCCGACTCCAGGTTAAAGGCCCTGAGGAGGTTCACGGCCCGCCTGCCCACGTCCCACGCCTCCTCGGCTCCCATGTCCCAGCCCGTGGATGCGGAGACGGCCTCAGCCAGCTTCCCGGCGTTCATCCGGGTGTTGAAGCGGCAGGTGCCTACACTGTCCTCGAGCTGCATGAGCCCCTTGGTGCGGGCCACCTCTCCGCTCACCAACATCGGGTTGGCGGGGCCCTGGGACTGGGGGCTCATGGCGCCCATGTGGGTCTCGATGGTTGACGTGCTGCTTACGCAGGTGTCGAACATCTCGCTCCACCTGGTCCTGTGGTCGTGGCCCCTGGGCGTGTTGCCCTTCAATGTGTAGATGGCGCAATCGGCTGCATTGCCCCCCACCTTCTCCGAGGCCCGTTTGACGCCTTCGGCTAGGACGTCGCCGAAGCCCTCGCGGCTCGATACCATCCTGAGGATGCGCTCCGCACCCTCAACGTCGCCCCACCCCGTCTTGAAGCCCAGCTGGCTCTCCGCTAGGTACCCCTTCTCGGCGCACTCCATGACCCAGCCCACCAGCCAGCCCGCCTCGTTATTCTCCAGGCCAAGCCTGTCCGTCAAGCCGCTCAGCATCATGGCGGCCTCCACGTCCGAGTTGCCTATGACGGGGCCCCAGGCCGCCATCTGCTCGTACTCCGGCTCCTCAACGTGGCACTTGTACCTGCCTTCCCTGACCTCCATCATGGTGCTGTGGAGCAGCCTGCAGCCCCAGCACGGCATACGCTCCACCTGGTACCTGTCGCGGATGCTCTTCTCGGTGAAGGACTCCACCTCCTCCGGGGACGCGCCCCAGTCGTAGGTCATGTAGTTCTTTATGGGGAGGTCGCCCTTGGCGCCCCTGTACATGTTGGCGACGCCGCCGATGGTGCCCCTGAAGTACTCGACGTCCTTGTACATCTCCTGGGCCACCTCTGTCAGCTTCTTAGGGTCGTGGACGTCCACCCGGCCACCGCCCCTGAACGCGACTATGGCCTTCAGCTTCTTACTGCCCAGCACAGCGCCTGGGCCGTTGTGGCTGGCGCTGTGGCCGTGGTCCACGAATACGCCTGCGAACCTGGCGAGGTTCTCCCCTGAGGGCCCTATGCTAAGGACGCTTGCCTCGCGCCCCTTGGCGCCGTGCATCTCCCTGAGCCTGTCGGTAGTCTCGTAGGTGTCCAGCCCCAGGATGGGCGAGGCGTCCCTGAGCTCGGCTTTACCATCCTTGAGTACTAGGTACTTCCAGTCGCTTGAGGCGCCCCTGACTATGACGCCGTCGTACCCGCTGAACCTCATGTAGGCCCCGATGAGGCCGTTGGCCTGGACGCTTGTGGCGCCTCCGGTGAGGGCACCCTTGGTTACGATGCTTATGGTACCTGAGCCGCCCACCGCGGTGCCCCCCAGTGGCCCGCTGGCGATGGACACCATGTTCCTCGGGTCGTTCCACGCGGCGTCCCTGGGCACCTCCTCGTAGAGCAGCTTGGACCCGATGCCCGTGCCGCCCATGTAGAGCCTGAGGGTCTCCTCGTCGAAGACCCTGTCGGACAGGGTGGCCCCGGTGAGGTCCACGTCCAGGAACCTCCCCGCGTACCCCTTCAGTTTGCTTGACAATGAAATCAGGTATGATCAGGTCGCGGCGTCCAATAATGTTATCGAAAAGACCCATAAGCGGCCGAGGACCATTATCCGTCTGTGAGGGTCAGGGTCAGGTACTACGCTATGGCCCGGGAGGCGGCCGGAACAGGTGATGAGGCCGTCTCGCTGCCGGAGGGGTCTACGGTGCTCGACCTTGTTCGCGCCCTCGTGGGGCTCCACGGCCCTCTGGAGGAATACGCGTTTGACGGGAACGGCCGGCCCCTGGACTACCTGATGTTCAGCGTCAACGACGTTGATATATCTGGTCTCGGCGGGTTCGGAAAGGTTCTGGTTGACGGGGACACAGTGAGGGTGATGCCGCCCATCGGCGGAGGATAACTACTCCTCGTCGGGCGCGGGGTCCACCCAGCTGAACTTCTTGGCAAGGTTGTCGCTGTAGTAGCTCCTCCAGTCGTAGTCGACCCTGCGGCCCCACTCGTAGTAGACGCGGGGGTCCACGTAGCTCTTGAGACTGGTCCCCAGGTTGTAGTCGCGAGTCAGCTCCCTGGCTTCCAGCTGAAGCCTGAGCTTCTCCACCGTCTCCTCGTCCTTGGCTCGCCGCTCCTCCATCTGCATCCTCAGCTTCTCCGCGGCATCTCGGTGCTTGGACTTGGCCTGCTGTATGCTTTCACGTGTCGCCCGGACGCTCTTCTGCTTGGAGGATACCCGGCTCTTCAGGCTACCTGTGGGCTTACCCTGCTCCTCCCTCTGCCTTAGCTCCTCCTTGAGCCCCTGGAGCTTGACCTTGTCCTCCTCCAGCTTGGCCTCGAGTTTGGCTATCCGGCTTTCGTGTTTGCCTGTGGCTTCCTGGATGCGCTGCTTGGACTTGCGCAGGTTCTCGCGGGCCTTCCTCTTCGTCTGTTCCAGGCGCTCCCTCTGGCGCTGCAGGCCCTGCTCCCAGGTTTTGGGTATGGTGCGCTTGTGGTTGCACGTGACGGCCGCGTCCAAGTTGGCCAGGGTGGCGACGTGCCTCTTCCAGTATTCTGGCTCGTCTGGCTTCACCTCCGTCTCCCTGAGCCGCCTCTCCACGGCCTCCGTGGCGTGGCACGTCCTGAAGACCTTGGCGGTGACTCCGTCCATGACCTCGCCTAGGAACTCGCTAACGACGCTGCTGTTGACCTCCTCGAAGAGGGGGCCCCCGCTGTTCATCTCCGCGAACTCCTTGAGGTTCGCCGCGGCGCGGGGGTCCAGGGTGGCCGTGAGCTTGAGGGGGATGCTGTCCTTGCCCAGGAAGTCGAAGGTGACGGAGCCATCCGGGTTGAAGGCGATGTGCTCGGTGCGGAGGCTGCTGGCGCCCACCGTATCGGCCTCCTCCTCGTCGTCCTTCTCGTCGCCCACCCTGAACTTGAGGGCGTCTATGAGGTAGCTGACGGTGGCGGTCTTGCGGCGGCGCAGGTCCGGGCTGGCCAGGTTGTCCATGATGTGGCAACGGACTCTGCCCAGGTTCCTGCGGAGCTCAACAGCCTTATCGAACTTCTCAACCTCCTTCCGCTGCTTGATGGGGCTGCTGTCATGGGGCCACACATACTTCATCTTGTCGGTAAGCCTGTCCTTCCATCGGGCTATCCACATGCTCTCCGGGTCCCAGACGACGGCCTTCCAGTCGCCGGGCGGCTTGGGCGCATCGGGGCTCAGGTTCAGCTCGATGTCGCTGTGGCGCGGACCCTCCTTCCACTTGCCCCTGAAGGGGTGCTGGCCGCGGCCCATGAAGATGCCGCTGGGCTCAACGGTGTAGTTGCCCAGCTCGCAGCGCTCGCCGTTGATGACCGCGTACCCGTACCTCTCCTTGTTGGCCTCACGCTCCACCTTCCTCAGGTCCCTGAGCCTCTTCTTCTCCTCGTTGGGCAGGTTCTGGCGGTGCTCGCGCTCGGCCAGGACCATCCTGTGGATGTCCGTGTATTCCACGTCGCCGGGGAGCACCTTAAGGCCCAGCACCTCGCTGAAGTCGCTGTGGAAGTTCTCGGCGAAGACCGGGTCCTCCACGTATGGGGTGCCCATCTTCTTGGCCCACGCCACCGCCCGCTCCTCCTGGGCTAGGGTCAACCTGTGCTCCTCGCCCTTTATCCTAACCAAGAGCTCTTGGGCCTCGTACGGGGGCGGGACCATGACGCCGTTGTGGATCAGCTGCCTCATGTCTTGGTCTCCGAGTTAGGCTCCATACACAACACGTTTTCTTAAGCCTTTACCATGCTCCTCTCATGGGGATATGTATTTTCCCCTGTTCGCTGCCGCTCTGAGGCTCGCGTCCCTGTCGTAGGCGCCCAACGCCTTCTCGCCCACGGATATGTACCCCACTTTACCAGGGTCCACATCGATGAGGCCGCACGTGACCGCGTCTACATCGATCAGGTTGGGCCCGTGCACGGCGAACCCTTCCACCCCCCTGACGCCGTAGCAGCCCCACGAGGTCTTCACCTCGCCCTGCGGGTCGCTCACGGTCAGGTTCCTGAAGGCCTCGCAGACGCCGTAGAGGGTGAAGTAGGATGCGTACAGCTTCACCGCGTCCACGATGCTGTCGTTAAGCCTCTCGTCCTTGTGCCCGTGCCACCAGCTCCTCATGGGGTCTGGTATGAGCCCGAACATGTTCTTCACGGTGAGGCTCGGGTAGGTGCCGCCGTAGCCCTTCACTCGTCCCAGGCTGATGAGGGTTGAGCCTTCCATGTCGGCGAGCCTCCTAGGCATGAACCCGTAGACATCCCTGGACCTGGCTGGGGGGTAAATGGACTCGACCTTCTCCTGGACGATCCTCGGGTCGAGGACCCTGCCTCCCCATATCTCCTCGGTGACGTTGACGTACTCCGCGTCGTGGGTGTCCAGCAGGTCCGTGAACCCGTGTGTTTCCATGAACCACCTGTCCTGGGTCCTCAGCAGCTCCAGGTGGCCGCCCTCCATGATCCAGCCCCAGTCAGGGTGCCTCATGATCCACCTCCAGTCCACCTCCTCGCCGTTCACGGTGTACTTCAGGGACCCGTCCTGCCTGTCAAGGCTGTACCCCTCCACCACGGTGAAGCGGGCGTCCACGGCGTCCATGAGCAGCCCCAGGGCGTGGGCGTCCGTGAAGTTTGCCGGGTGGGGGCTATACCAGTTGGGCTTCACGATGACGGACTCGGCGACGGGGAGCCAGCCCCTGAGGCTTCTCCTGAGGTCGGCCGCGTCCCTGATCCTGTCCAGGGTTACCGTGCCCAGATTCATCTATACTACCAAATAATGCTCAGACGGGTCACTAAATAGGTTTCAGGTGCCCCTGCCGGTAACTACTTTACCCACGGTTACCCAGAAATCACAGGATGGCTGAAACCAAGCACACTCAGCGGGACGAGATCGTGGGAGCCCTGATGCTGGTCCTGCTGTTCGCCACCGTCATGATAGGCCGGGAGGCGGGCAACTTCTACGCCAGCTACGAGGAGATGAAGAGCCTCAAGGTCCTGTTCAAGATCGAGGAGGAGGAGCTCTCAGGGTACCTCCGAGGAATCCTCGGCGGGGAGACTCAGGAGCTCAGCGTCGGCATCACCGTGACGCTGCCCTCCGTGAGCGACGAGGCTGAGCTGGTCACGAGGATCCCCGACTACGCACGGCGCTGGCTTATCAGCGTCGCGCTGAGCCCCGTGGTGGTCAGGCAGCCCAGCGTATCAGACGTGGAGCTGCAGTTGTTCGTCGAAGGGGAGCTGGTGGCAGACGAGATGATGTCGTTCCCCAAGGCGAAGGTACCCTATTTAAGTTTCATCGACCGGGAGATCGAACTCCACGTCGACGACCCTTCGAGGATGGGGGAGCTCATCGAGATGGGCGCCCGGGCTCATGGCGGAGAGGTGGAGGTGAGCGCATCGGGCATGGTCAGGGCACACCTCTGGTTCCTCGAGGCCTGGCTCCCCTTCACTACCACACGGTACCCGCTTGTTGAGCCGCAGTCACCCGTGTATCTTTCCTCCGAGTGGAGGACTATGGAGGGCCAGCCAGCGGGGTCGGTCGAGGCCGGCGAGGCGGCTTACGTCTACGTGAGGCTGGGGAACCCGGCCAGGGTTCACAGCTTCAGGGACAACCTGACGCTGCTCGTCCTGCGGAACGGCGTCCAGGTGGCCGCGGTCATCAAGGAGACGCCCCTCGCGGCTCTGAGCGAGGGCAGCTATATCTTCCTGTTTACTCCGGCCGAGCCGGGGGTCTACAGCTACGCACTGATATCCAGGGACAAGGTGCTGGTTGACTCGACGGCAGCCCCATGGCTAACGGTCGGCTAGGTGGCCAGCTACTAGAGGAGGCGCAGAGCGCCACGTCCCCGTTAAATACGTAGAAGCCGGTATTCTACCGATTCTCATGCCAGCACCTGGTTATCTGTGCGCTGACCTGGCCCTCATCAACGGGAAGGTTATAACAGTCGACGGCGAGGACTCGTTGGCCGAGGCGGTGGCCATCAAGGGGGAGAGGTTCCAGCGGGTCGGCTCGACCGTGCAAGTCATGGAGACGGTAGGCGAATCCACGGAGGTCCACGACCTGGGCGGCCTCACGATGCTCCCCGGCCTGATCGACAGCCACATGCACCCCGGCGGCAGCTGGGGCGCCTACCTGATCCGGGGCGTCGAGTGCGGCCCAGACTTCACGTCCGTCGAGGTTATGCTGGAGGCTGTGAGGAGGAAGGCCTCTGAGACGCCGGGCGGCAACTGGATTCTCGGCTACAGGATGGACGACGTCAGGATGGGCAGGTACCCCACCCTGAAGGAGCTGGACGAGGCCGCCCCCAGGAACCCGCTCTACATTCAGCGCCGCGACGGCCACAACGGCGTCGCCAACAGCCTCGCCCTAAGGCTCTCCGGGGTGACGCGGGACACCCCCGACCCGCCCCACGGCAGGATCGAGCGCGACGCGGAGGGCAACCCCACGGGGCTACTCCGCGAGGCCGCCAAGGACCTGGTCTACCACAGGCTGCCGCCCTACACAGAGGACGAGCTCTACAGGGGCCTCCAGATGGTCTACGACGAGTGCGTCAGGCTGGGGCTGACCAGCATCCACGCATCCATGGTTAGCCCAGTCGAGTTTAGGGCCATGCAGCGCCTCAGGCGGGAGGGCGGGCTCAAGGTGAGGACGGCGGTGCACCTGAGCGGCAGGGACCCGGGCATGGTGGAGGGAGCCATAGCCATGGGCCTCACGACGCCCTTCGGGGACGAGTGGCTCAAGGTGACAGAGGCCGAGTGGGTCTTCGACACCAGCACTAGCGGACGGACCGCAGCCTACTACGAGCCCTACGTGGGGGAGCCTGGCAACACGGGCATGCTCCTCTACGACCAGGAGGACATCGAGCGAAGGGTCTGGGAGGCCCACGAGGCGGGCATCAGGGTGGGCCTGGACGGCGTTGGCGACAGGGGCATCGACAGGGCCCTGGACGCCATAGAGAAGGCGTTGAAGAGGAAGCCGCGGCCCGACCACCGTCACAGGATAGAGCACTGCTGCTACGTGACCCCCAGCATCCAGGACAGGCTCCTAGTGCTGGAGGTCATCGACGCCTCCGCCACCGGATTCCTCCACGACCTGGGGGACGCCTACCTGACCAACAGGGGCGCCGAGGCCATGAGGTACATGTGGCCCCACAGGACCCTCATCGACAGGGGCATACACGCCCCGGGCCACAGCGACGCCAGTATATGCACCCCCAACCCGTGGTACGGCATCTACGGCATGGTCACACGGAGGACCAGCGGCGGCCAGACGCTCTACCAACCCGAGACCGTGACGCCCCTGGAGGCCATAAGGGCTTATAGCATAGACGGCGCCTACGCCGCCTGGGAGGAGAGCATAAAGGGCAGCGTCGAGGAGGGGAAGCTCGCCGATCTAGTCGTGGTGGACAGGGACCCGCTGAGCATCGACCCCGAGGATCTGAAGAATGTCAAGACGCTGCTGACGGTCGTGGGCGGCAGGATCGCGTACAGGGCCTAGCACTCTCTTTTTCTAGGATTTTTTTGGCCCTCCATGGGCTTTCATGTCATTCAAGCTGTTGATGCTCAGGGTTTAAATGCCGCCGAGTTCCACCGAAGAAGAGTCTCCCTGGTTAAAGCAAACGGCTTCCTAAAGCCATTGTTTTTCCTTCCCCCCAGGGAGGCTCACATGCCACGCAGCGGCTTGACGGATGAGCGGTCCCAATAGTACTCGTACAGGTCGTGTGCCCACCCGCGAGCCTCAAGGTCGTCTGAGGCGAATCCCCTGTAGTCCATCTTTCCGCCCAGCCCCGGGAAGCATACGCCCGCCACCTCCTTCTCCGTCAGGGCCATGAAGACGTCCACCCTATCGGTCACGTTGTTCCTGAACTGGCCGCTGACCTGGGCGGCCGCGAGCACGGGGCCCTGGTTGAACTCCGGCGGGATTACTATATCCCTTGGCTCCAGGAGCCTGAACTCGACGCCGCGCCTTATTGCATCCTCCCACACAGGTATGGCCGTGATGATGTAGCGGTCGGTGAGCCTCCACACGTACTCCTCGGCCTCCCGTATCGCCTTCTCGATCCTGTGGAATATCACCATGACGTCGTCCACGTACGTGCACCGGTCGAGTTCCCCCAAGCGGGCCACGAACTGGGCGGGGAGCCTCGCCACGTCGTGGGCCGCGAAGTACGTGCTGTGACTGCAGGTGAAGTTGAAACCCCGTAGCTGGGCCAGGGACAGCTCCCCATAGGGGGTGAGGGCGTGGTTCCCGCTGGGGCCCTTCACGGTGAGGCCCATCTCCCCGAGCCGCGTGAGGTGGCGGCTAGCCTCCTGCGTGGTCAGGCCCAGGTCCTTCGATATGGTCGTCACTGTCGATGGCTTCTCGTTTAGCCTGTGCAGCATCCTGAGCCGGTCCTCGTTGCTGAACTCGAAGAACAGGTCGCATAGCTTCTCCAAGCTCATCCAGGTTACGCCGGATACTATTTTCCCATCATGGGTATTAAAAACCCATCAATCTTCGCTAACAGATTTTAAGGCGGCTCCACACGGATCATGGGCTCAGGTGAGGCGCGTTGAGCTCATTCTCCGTCGAGCTTCGGAGGTCCAGCCTCCACCAGGTGTCCATACCCCGGGGGCCGCGAGGCCAGGTGCTCCTCGAGGGCGAGCTGGGCCAGGTCACCGGGCTGGAGTTCGTGGAGGGCCGAGTGCTTGTGGTGAAGGGAGTCAACGGCTTGCTTAGGCTCGACCTGTGCGAGGCGTCGGTGAGGCGGCTGCTGGAGCCGCCGAACGATGATGGATGCTGTCCGCCCAGCATCTGACATGAACATTTCTTATCTAGTACACGAGTACCATGTGAAGGGCATGGCCTCAGCATCGGCGCAGGAGACTGTAGGTGGGACGGCCCACGGGGCGCACAGGCTTGAGTTTATAGACTTCACCCGGGGGATCGTCATGGCCATCATGGCGTGGGACCACGTCTCTGGGTTCTGGAACCAGTACCACCACGGCGGCGAGGGGATACTGGGGCGGGCCCCGCCCTTCGTGGACACGACCTGGTTCCTGCTCAGGTTCGTGAGCCACTACTGCGCCCCCACCTTCATCTTCCTCGCGGGGACCGTCCTCGCCCTCTCCTCCAAGAAGAGGCTGGAAGGCGGCGAGTCGCAGAGGGAGGTGACCCTCCACATCGCCAAGAGGGGGGTTATACTCCTGGTGCTGGCTGCGGCGATAGAGTCCCCCGCCTTCAGCAACCCGTGGACCTACTTCGGCGTCATCTCCTGCATAGGCGCGTGCCTCATAATCTTCAGCGTCGCCCGCAGATTGCCCACCAAGGTGATCCTGCTGGCCTCGCTGCTCATCATCCTAAACCACAGCTTCCTGGACCTGAGCTTCATCCCGACTGCGCCCAACTGGGGCTGGTACCTCCGCATAATACTCCATGAGCCCAACTACGACAGGTGGCCCTACATCGGGTTATACCCCATAATACCCTGGGTGGCCGTCATGGGCCTAGGCTGGAGCCTGGGCAACTACCTCTCAGGGAAGTCCGCCGAGGATGTCAAGGGGCTCAAGAGGCCCTTCGCCGTCCTGGGCGTGGCATCCATCGTGGCCTTCGTGGTTGTGCGGTGGCTGAACGGCTACGGTAACCTGGTGTCCCGCATGGGCAACACACTGGTGGACTGGCTGTACGTGTCCAAGTACCCGCCGGACCTCGCCTTCCTGCTGTGGACCCTGGGGGGGATGTGCCTCATGCTGGCCCTTGGCATCCACATCCAGGGCAGGCCGTGGTTCCACGGCGGCCTATCGGGCATCCTGCTAAGCTTCGGCAGGAACCCCCTCTTCTTCTACCTGGTCCACCTGTGGCTGTACCGGGCCCGGTTCCCCGACTTCGCCCCCGGGGCCTACAGGCCCCCCTTCTACCTGGGGCTCCCTGAGACGCTGCTGTTCTGGGCCGCCGGCCTGCTGGTCCTGTGGAGGCTGTGCCTCTGGTACGAGAAGCTGAAGCGCCAGTACCCTAAGCCTATACTGCAGTACATCTAGTGATCGACATGGCTACCACCTTTCTCAGGCGCCACCGTGACACGGCCGTAATCCTCCTCGTCGTCGTAGCCGTGACCGGGTTCAACATCTGGCAGCACAGGAACGACACGCCAGCCGGCTACCGACAGTTCAGCGGCAACGGCCTCAGCTTCATCTACCCCGCGGACTGCACCCTCCGGGAGGCCGTGGTGTTCTTCAGGTTTCCGTCATACTGGCTCGGCGACCTGCAGGGCGAGTCCTCAGGCGAGCAGGCCGCCATCGTGGGGGTCGTGTGGAGCGCTGGCGGACCTGAGGGGCTATCCGATTTCATGGACACGGTCATCGGTGAGGCGAGGAAGTACAACGAGATAACCGAAGTGAGCGCCGACACCGCCCAGGTCATCGGCGGAAAGGAGGCTCTGGTCCGCGGCTTCAAGGTCGACGTGGGCGGCGTAAGGGTCCCGGGCCTCGTGGCGGGCTGGGCCAGCCCGGAGGGGAGGACCTTCGCCGTGTACTGCCTAAGGCAGGGCGCGGGCGATGATTGGTGCGCATTCCAGTTGGACAAGGTGCTGCGGAGCCTGAGGACCGAGCCGCCTCCCCAGCCAAGGTAGGCGGACCACCGGTGGCGGGCGCCTACGAGGCTGCCGCCCGCCTTCTCGCGGCCTCCTCAAGCTCCTGGAATATCCTCTCCACCTGCGCCTCCTCCCGCCTCCTCCCAAGGATATCGTGCCAGTACATCTGGCTGCTGGATGCGAAGAGGGCGCCCATGACGGCCAGCTCAGATACGAAGACGCCCAGGTAACGCACAGCCTCCGTGCTGCTGGATGCGAAGAAAGGGTGGATGAGCGAGTAGGTGGTGAGGGTCAGGGCGAAGGCGAGCACCACATTTAGCAGTATCAGGCCGTCGAGGACGAAGGAGCCCCACCTGGTCTCATGGTAACTGGTCAGGTAGAGGGCTACGACCACGGCGGTGAGGATTAGATACATCAATCCGAATACTCCCCATGAGGCGGCTGGAACCCTGAGTAGGTTCACGGCCAGGAACAGCACCTGCGTGCCGCTGTTCCAGAGGGCGAGATACCTGAAGGGGTCCGGGCTGTCAGCCCAGAAGTATAGCCAACTGAAGCAGACGATGCCGGGCAGAACGCCAACCGACACAGCCTTGAGGAAAACCACGACTGTGCCGTCGCTCAGGTCAAGGTGGAACATTGCATAGTAGGTCGACGACATGATGAGCATCAGTAGCCCCGCGAAGTTGCGGAGCTTCACTTTGTCCACATGGAGAGGTTGACAGTGGAGGGTTTTATTGTTTTCCAACCCTCAACCCACGCTCACCCAGGATGCGAGGCCGCCTCAATCGGACGAGGCGAGCCGCCAACGACTGTTGTTATAAGCGTTGAGGCAAGTATGCAAGCATGGATGCCGTCGAGAAGGCTCTGGAGAAGTGGGTTGGGCTCTGGAACAGCTACGACCTGAACACGGTGGGTGATCTGTTCCTTACCGACGACAGGGTGACCTACTTCAGCTCCGAGAAGCGGGGTCTCATAAAAGGGTTCCACGCGTTGGTCGAGCACCACAGAGGCTTCGGCTTCGTGGAGGGCGGCAGGGACGCCGGCAACAAGCTGTGGCTCGAAGACGTGGCCGTCGAGAGACTCAGGGGATTCTCAGTGGTGAAAGCCGACTGGCTGTTCAGGCGCAAGGGCAGCGACAAGGACCAGAGGGGTCCCGTCACCCTCGTCTACGTCGACGAGGGCGAGGGACCTAGGATAGCCCACGCCCACTTCAGCAACTACTAGGGAACCCTTATCACCCTTCAGTCCCAATGGCGTGACATGAAGGCAAGGATCAGGGACACGGGGCTCACCGTCTCCAGACTCTGCTACGGCACCGAGCCCTTCACATTCAAGAAGGGCCCGGAAGGCGCCAAGACCCAGGGCGACGTGGACCCGCCGGAGGCCGGGAGAAGGCTGGCAGAGGCCCACAGGCTAGGCGTCGACTTCTGGGACACCAGCGACGACTATGGCACCCACCCCCACGTGGCAGAGGGCCTGAGGCTGGTCCCACGCAGCGAGGTGGTGGTCGCGGACAAGACCAACGCCCACACCTACGAGGAGGGGCTGAGGGCCCTGGACATGAGCCTGGGCGACCTGGGCACCGAGTACGTGGACATAATGTTCCTCCACATAGTGCCGCCGAGGCCCGTCGAGAGGCTGGACGCCTCCGACCGCCCCTACGTGTGCGGGCCGCTGAGCAGCCGGACAGGCGCCCTCAGGGCCTTCCTGGAGGCCAAGGAGGCGGGCCGGGTGAGGGCTACTGCCCTCTCCACCCACAGCACCGAGACCCTCCGCCAGGTCCTGGAGGTCCCTGAGATAGACGTGGTCTGCGCACCCCTGAATGTCGCCGGCGCGTATTTGGACGACGGCACCCAGCAGGACAGGCTCGACGCGCTGAGGGCCCTGCACGAGGACGGCAGGTTCGTCTACGTCATCAAGATACTGAACGCGGGAAGGCTCAGGGACAGGGCGGACGAGGCCATAAGGTACGCCTTCCGGTTCCACGAGTTCATAGACGCCTGGAACATCGGCATGTACGACGCCGCAGACGTGAGGAGCAACCTCAGGCTGCTCAACGAGATGCTCGGACTCCATAAAACCGCATCGCCGTAGCTTGACGCCTGGGGGGACCTCTGCATGTTCCCCTATGAGCGGCTACGATTCGGGGAACCAGCCTAAACGCTTCCATAGTGTAGCAGGAAAGTGCACCGCCTCCCCAGCCACGAGAGGGGAGGGGAGGTGAGCGATGCGAGCCGTTTTCAGCTGCTTCTCACGTGAAGGACCCCGGGAACGGTTCCGATGTTCCGCCATTCTAGTCAAAATCACGGGCCATTCTATACCAAATCACGGCACATTCTCTAGGTTTGAGGCGTCGGCCAGCGGCCTAAAAAAAACAATTATGACTACAGTAGTCATGAGCCGCTGAAAACGCTTATACCCAGTAGCAGGGTATCTCCGCCTCGTTTTTATGCCAGCCAACCAGACATATCCTAGGTTCTGGCAGCCATGGGGTCCATCAGCCGATTCCTCGCCCTCGAAGGCAACATACGAGTGCTAGCCGCCCAGACCCTCATCAGCCAGGTGGGCTTCGGCATGTTCTACGTGATCTGGCAGCCCTACCTCCTCAGCACAGGGATCACCCTAAGCCAGCTAGGCCTCGTCCAGACCATGATCAACGTCAGCACAGGCCTCGGCCTCTTCCTCTGGGGATACATCAGCGACAGGTACGGGCGCAAGCCCGTCGTCGTGGCCGCCGACGCGTGCAGGATCATGGCCATGATCGCGCTGATAGCATCCAAGAGCTTCCCGGCTCTCATCGCGTTCGCTTTCCTCATCGGTTTCACCGCCATGTTCCAGATGGGTAACCCGGGCCGCAACGCCTTGATAGCCGAGAGCGTGGACTCCACCAGGCGGGCCACCGCCCTCAGCACCCTCCTCGCACTTAGCCAGGGCATGAGCACCCTCATGGCATCGGCGGGCGGCTACATCGCCCTGACCATGGGGTACACGCCCATTCTATACGCCACACTGGTCTCTGACATACTGGGCTTCACCCTGCTCTTCTTCATTAAGGAGACGCACAAACCCGGCGTGGGATCAGCTTCCTCACCCATCGAGAAGCTGCGTAGGGCCCTCCTGCCCGAGCCTGGGAACCTGAACCTGTACGCGATAATGCTGGTCCAGGGCTTCGGGTACGCGGTGGCCTACAGCCTCTTCTATGGGGCCCTCACAGACTACCGCGGCTTCACCACCTTGGACCTCGGGTTAATGAGCACCAGCTTCAACCTCGTCTGGGCGCTTGGCAGCATACCGCTCGGAAAGCTGAGCGACAGGCTGGGCAGGAGGCGGATGCTATTCGGGAGCCTAGTCATGGGCATGGTCACCATACTCGGCTTCATACTGTTCAGGTCCCCCGCGGCCTACATACTGTTCAACGGGGTGAGCGCCATCGACATATGCTTCTGGATGCCCAGCTGGACCAGCCTTCTGGTCGAGATCGTGCCCCAGGACAAGCGTAGCACGATCATGGGTAAGCTGGACGCCTACGGCAGGATAGGGGCCGTGCCCGCCCCGTGGCTGGCGGGGGTGCTTCTGGAGGGTTACGGATTCAACGCCCCTCTCTACGTGCAGGTCGCGACGCTCACGTTGGGCATGGCGCTCATCCTCAGGATCAGAGACCCAGGTGCAGGCTCAGCTCCTCGTGGATGACCGTTGCGGCCAGTAGCCTTCTATGACTGTCCATCCCCCATTGAGGGCGAGGACCAGCGTCTTCTCCGGGCCTTCACAAACCTCAATAGGGTCTCAAACATCTCCTGTCGGCTCTGCCCTCAAGACGCTCGCATGCCTCCTCCGGGATCATGTCTATGAGAACATGTGTCTGTTCATGGGCACCACCCTGATGAAGAGGAGGTATGTGATCCTGTGGAGAGACGATGGAAGGTATGCTCATCACCGGAGGGTTCAGCCACAGGTCCAAGCCTTCTCCTCATCGTACTTGCGGAAAAAACCCTAGGGGCGCAGCCGCGTTCGTCGACTCCGCTGCCCACCACACGGTTCTCTCCATATGCCTACGAGGTATTCAACGATGCATAGGGCTAGAAGGTTAGGCCACTCTGCTCAGGCACCACGTTGGGCGGCCTGCGGCCCTCAAGGTACGCCTTAATGTTGCTGACGGCCATCTCAGCCATCTTACGCCTCGTCTCCCATGTCGCGGAGGCACTGTGGGGCGTCAGGACCACGTTATCCAGCTTCAGGAGGGGGTTGTCGAGAGGCGTCGGCTCCTGTTCGAACACGTCGAGGGCGGCTCCTCTGATCCTCTCCTCCGTAAGAGCCTTGTAGAGCGCCTTCTCTTCGATAACGGGGCCCCTGCTCGTGTTCACTACGATGGCCGAGGGCTTCATCATGGACAGGGCCTTCTCACCTATGATCCCCTTCGTGGACGGCAGCAGGGGCACGTGGAGGCTGAGTATGTCGCTAGACCTCATGAGATCATCGAAGCCCAGGTACCTCACCCCGTACCGCTTCTCCATGTCCGGCTTTCTGACCACATCGTTGTATACTAGCTCCACGTCGAATCCCTGAGCCCTCCGAACCACCTGTGAGCCAATCCTACCCAAGCCGAGTACCCCGAGGGTCTTGCCCTCCATGTCCCAGCCGAAGGGCATGCGCCTGTCCTTCTTGGCCCAGCTCTCACGGACGTTACGGTCGGCCTCAGGAATCCTCCTCATGAATCCGAGGATCAGGGCCCAGGTCTGGTCGGCCACGGCGCCTGAGAGCACGTCCGGCGTGTGGGTCACGTAGACCCTTCTCTTCGAGCAGGCTTCCACGTCTACGGCGTCGTAGCCGACGCCGAACCTGGCGGCGATACCCAGCTTGGGCGCCCTCACCAGGAACCCGCTGTCTACCTTCTCTCCGCCCACTAGGAGCGCAGAGGCCCTGGCTAGTAGGTCGTCGTAAGGCACCTTAACATAAGTCACCTCAGCGAGGGGCTTGAGTGCACCAGCCACGTCCTCCGGGACGTTCAAGATGTCGGAGCTTATCAGCACAAGATGCTTCATGAGATAGACTCTGCTGGCTCCATATTTATTATCAACCCAATAGCAGGACCAGGAGCAGCGCCAGAGTGGTCACGGTGTCGGCCAGGCTGCTCTCTATAGGGATGAGGAAGTTATCGGGGTTCCACCCCCTGGAGTACGTGGCGTAGGTGATGACAAAGACCACCAGGATTATGATCGGGACCGAGATGAGGTTAAGCGCCAGGAGCCTTAGGGTGAGGGCGGCCAGTCCCGCCGGGGCGTAGATCAGCGAGGCGATGAGCGCGTACATCCCGAAGAGGATAACCGATGCACCCCATGCGCTCACAACCTCGCCGAGCTCGCCTTTGAGGTCGCTGAGCCGCCTCGGGTGGGACGGCACGGTCCCGAGGGCCAGCTTCGTGGTGAGCGTGCAGCCTATGATCGAGCCGACGTCGCCGATAGTGTCGATGAGCGCCGGGTATATTGCGTAGATCTCCCTGGCCCCCTGTATCCTCTCGGAGATGCGCTCCAGGGTGGTCCCCGTGATTCCCACAATAACGGAGACTATCACCAGCGTGATCAGGAACTCCCTGATGGTCTGGCTGAACTCGTCCTCTGCCATGTTCTCCCTAATGACAAGAGCCGACCAGGCCGTGAACCCGGTCGCTACTGCAGTGATCATGATCAATCCCGTCTGGCTCAGGGACAGCCAGACCATGGCGATGTACGTGATCGTGATCATGATGTCAGCGACCGTGGACACTATTGGATAGAGGACCACGTCAGGGTCGTAGCCCCTGTTGAACGATACTATTGACAAGCCGAACGTGATCGGTGATATCACCACGTTGGAGACAGCCATGGTAGCGATGGTGACAGCGATTATCTTCAATGACTCCACGGCGCTGAAGCCTGTGTATAGGCCGCTGAAGACCGAGCCCGTCAAGCCTATGAAGACACCGCTGAGCAGGGTCAAGGCGACGATGGACTTCACAAGGATGCTGAGGTGCACGGTGTTGTCTCTGAGCTGCGGCTTCACCGTTCCAAGGTGCAGGGCCGTGCTCAGTCTCCCCGCGAAGAGACCGCCCAATGCGCCCCTGATGCTCAGAATCCCCGGGTAGATCAGGAACCCCCATGGCACAGTGGCTATGACACCTGAAAACGTCGCCACGAATACCCCGGCTACCAGCCCAGTCAGGTTAAACGACAGGGGCAGGAGGGACTCGTAGACCTTCGACACTGAAGCGTGCAGCTGGCCCCGGTTTATCTTCAGCATTTTCGTCCACCTCTATCCCTCCTCGCGCTGAACAGACTGTCCGTGTCTGACTTTTAAGTGTTTTTTGTATAAGGATTTAGGGGTGGCCCCCGATGATGCCTAGTGCTGGGCCTCCTCAGGCTCCTGGACGAAGAGGTACACCATCAGGGCGCAGACCAGCAGGGCCCCGCTCGTAATGATCCAGGGCAGGTTGGGGTCCAGCTGGTAGACCCACCCGCCAACGTACGCTCCCAGCGCGGCCGGTGGAAACAGGAGGAAGCCCCCGCCCCAAAAGTTCCCGAAGTTAATGGATATCCCCCGCTCGCCTATCAGGCTGTAGAGGCGGCCTCTGCGGCTCCTTGGGATCGTGTTTGCGATGATGGTGCTGAAGGCGGGGACCATGATGTTGTTGCATATCTGCACGCCGATAAGGACGGCTGCCACGCCCAGGAACCCACCCGAGTACTGGAAGCTGAAGATCATGAAGGGTACCAGGAACATCCCCAACATGATCATCCTCCTAGGGCCAACCCTGTCGGTCGCGCTGCCCAGGGGGAACGCAAGCATGATGCCGATGAGGCCGCTGATGAACATGCCCAGCCCCCACTGGGCCTCGGATAGCCCGATGAGCTTTGTGGCGTAGACCACGTAGAAGGGGGCGCTCATAGCTATGAAGAAGCTGGCCACCATCTCCAGGATCACGATGACGCGGAGGCTCCTGTTCATCCACTTGACGCTGTCCAGTATGCTCCTGTACGCGGGGATGACCATCCCCGGTATCTCCCTGAAACTGATCTTGTGGCTGCCCTCCTCCTCGGTGATGGTCTCCTTGAGGTTCCTCAGCCTTATCCAGGCTACAAGCAGGCCCGTGAGGAAAGCGATCCCCCAGCAGATGCGCACAGCCTGCGCCGTAGCCTCGTTCCCAGTCATGCCGCTGGAGGTCTTAAACCATTCAATGACGTAGCCGCCCACCAGCGGGGCAATGATCCTCACCGAGCCGGGCACAGCCATTATAATGGCGAACCCCTTGCCCCGGACACCCGGAGGGAGGCTGTCAGACTCCAGGGCGTTCATGGCGGGCATGTAGAAGAGCAGGAGCTGGCTGAAGAACTGGCCGATGGCTATCATCTGCCAGTTGGTGGCGAAGACGAAGAACAGGTGAGCGAAGGCGTACAGGAAAGTGCTGTAGCCTATGAGCTTGACGCGGCCGGCCCTGTCGGCGATGTAGCCGCCCAGGGGGTAGAGGACCATGCCCGCGATGAGCCCCAGGCTGCTGATGAGCCCGATCTCCGTGCTGCTGCCCCCCAGGGCAAGGATGTAGAGGCTGAAGAAGGGGTAGATGATGCTGGTGCTGAAGCTCCACAGGACGCGGCAGAACATCAGAACCTTGATGTTGCCCTGTATGAACCAGAACATGCCCCTTCCCTCTGCCGCCTCGCCCACAACATCCATCCTTTAAAATTCGTAGCACGTGACTCTGTACAACTAATAAACTTTTTTATAATGCGTCACATTGCTGTAGCTAACCTTTTAACATCTATGTTGAACGCCCATCGCTTGATATTAATTCAGTGAGGGTTGGGGCTTAAATGATAAAGGGCGAGTGTGAAAAACCAACAATTTAATGCGTTTAACTAATATTTTTCGTGTCCACCCTTGAAAATATTTATAGTAAATACGTGCACATCTTCTTGGAGAATGACAATTGGCACTAATTGTTGAGGGCCGAGTCATCGGCCTACTTTCCCTGTTAATCATAGCAGGATCGATAATCTACTACATGCAGAGAGCGTACTCAGGTAAACTACCTAAACTCAGACGACTGGCAGCGGTGAACCAGATCGACGAGATCCTCGGAAGGTGCGTTGAGATGGGGCGCCCCGCCTACTACCTCATGGACACTGTGACCATGGACAACCCGAGCGTGCTGGCCCCGACCGTCGCCGCCTTCCAGATACTGGCCTACACGGCGCGGAGCGCCGCCAGGCTGGGGGCCAGGTTCTTCGTCCCGGTGACCCAGGGCCTGGCCTACACTATCGCGAGCGAGATAGTTGACGAGGCGTACAAGGCCGAGAACAAGCAGGACGAGCTGAAGCTGGATGAGGCGGTGATGTACCTCCCCGACGGTGCGGACAGGATGTACATCATCAACCATATGTGGAGCGACGGGATGGCTGGGGCCTTCTTCCTCGGGAGCTGGTACCACAAGGCCGTTATATTCACCGAGAACGCGGCCCGCGTGGGGGCGATGATGCTCGGCGGAACAGACACCACACACAACATACCGTTCCTGGTGGCCATCTGCGACTACAGCATCATTGGCGAGGAGCTATACGCCCTCGGAGCCTACGTGTCGGAGGACCCCACCGTGTCCTCGTCCCTGGCAGGGCAAGACGTCGGCAAGTTCATCGCGGTGATACTGATCGTGCTCGGGTCCGTTCTCATAACCCTTGGTATGAGCATCAAGGGACTGTTGTCTATGTGAGGTGAGATGAAGTGTCAGATAGATTAGTTAAGATGCAGATCCCGATGATACTGACCGCAGTAATCGGGCTCCTGATGATCATCGAGTTCTTCTTCCCGATGCCCGCGTCCGTGACGAGCCTGAATGTCACGCTCCGCTCGTTCGTTACCATCATCTCGGCGACGGCGCTCATCCTGGGGACCATAGTGCTCACCATATTCCACACCAAAAAGGTCGGCACCAGGGGCAGCGAATGGTACTACAGCATCGTCTACGTTGTGGCCTTCGTGGTCACGGCGGGGCTGGGCGTCCTGAACGTCAGGGACACCACGTTCCTGTGGATCTACAACAACATGACGTCACCCATCGGCGCAGCCCTCTACTCGCTGACCGCCTTCTACATCACGTCGGCCGCGTACAGGGTCCTGAGAGCCAGGAACTGGAACGCCGCGGTCCTACTCGTGTGCGCACTGGTTGTGCTCCTGATGCTCATCCCTATAGGCGCAATACTGTTCCCGCCGGTCGTGCCGCTGGGCGAATGGATCAGGAGCTTCCCTAGTGGGGCCGGGTTCAGGGGCATGATCATCGGGACCAGCCTGGGGATCATGGGCCTGGGCGTCAGGGTGTTCATGGGCCGGCAGAAGGAGCACCTGGGGATCAGGGAGGAGAGGAGGGACTCGGAATGAGTCTGATGGATAAGATGCTGGCGCTTGACCAGAGGATCATCTTCGCGCTGATGTTCATAGCGCTGGCCTTCCCGATACTCAGCCCGGTAATACTCCCAATGAATATACAGCAGTACTCCAGGGATTCCTTTGAGTTCGCCGACTCCATACCCTCAGGCTCGGTCGTCCTCATCGAGGGCGGGCTCGGCGCAGCCACGTACCCGCAGGGCGGCCCAGGCCTCGAGGTGCAGATCGTGCACCTGCTGAGCAAGGACATCAAACTGGTCTTCTTCAGCATAGGCACGGAGACGGCTGCGTGGACCGTGACGGCCATCGATAACGCGCTAGCCAAGCTACCCTCCGGGGTCGCAGCAGAGAACGGCGTGAACTGGGTTCACATGGGCTACGTTCCGGGCGGAGAGTCCGGCGTGGCGGCCTTCGCGAACGACATTCGCAGCGTGAAGACTGAGGACCACTTCGGGACCCCCATAGGTCAGATACCCCTCATGAGTGACATCAACAAGGCATCCGACTTCGCGGCGCTCTTCTGGTGGGGTGGCTCAGAGGGCAGCATACCCTTCGGCATCAGGCAGATAGTCACGCCCTTCGGCGTGCCTATGACTGGTATGTGCACCACTAACGAGGTGCCCAACTACACGCCCTATATCAACTCGGGCCAGATGATAGGGATCATCGGCGGGGTCAGGGGCTCGGCCGAGTACGAGTACCTGATGGGCATGCCCGGGCTCGCCCTGGGTCAGGCTATGGCAACCAACTTCGGCGGCCTGCTCTGGGCGTTACTGGTGGTCCTTGGTAACGTGCTGTACTTCGTAGCTAGGAGAGAGGGGGGAGCTAAGTAGATGGACAGCTTCTTACTGGGACTCATAGCGGGCTCCTTCGTATCCATCGGCGCGTACTCCGTGCTGATAGGCGACAACCCGCTGAGCAAGTTCACCGAGAACCTGTATATGGGCATCCTGGGCGGCTTCATCTTCGCCACCAACTGGAACTACGTCAGGACCAGCGCCATCAACCCCGTGCTTCAGGGCAACTACATCTTCGTCGTCGCTGTTATCCTCTGCGTGATGCTGTTCTCCAGGCTTAAGATCGAGTGGCTTTGGCTCTCCAGGTACCCCGTGGCGGTGACCGTGGGCGCGGGCCTCGGCCTGGCCATCAGGACGAGCGTCATGGCGGACTTCCTCGGCCAGATCAACGCCACCGTTCTGCCTCTGAACAACATCAACAACCTCGTGATGATAGTGGGGACGGTCACGGCCGCCGCCTACTTCATCTTCACGGCCCAGATGGAGGGGCCCTACAAGTACGTCAACCAGACCGGGCGCATCTTCCTCCTGGCGGCCTTCGGCGTCACCTACGGGCAGACCGTCAGCTTCAGGTTCGAGCTGGTCATCGGGCGGCTCGTGGACATGCTGAGGCCGGAGGTGGCCTTATACACCTACGCCATGCTGCTGCTCGTGGCCCTGGGGCTGGGTTACGGGTACTACACGAAGAAGATCAAGTGGTACAGCGGCCGGTAGAAAACAATCCTATTTTTTTTCCGTGTTGCTCCCAGATGTTAGAAAGAGGGGCTACTTCCTTGTGACCTTGAAAGTGACCAGGTTGTAGCTGTCCGGGCACTCGTAATTGAACTCCTGGTTGTTCATCCAGGGTATCTGTCCCCCGTAGCACATGTTCATCATGGTGGGGAACAGCTCGTGGTAGCAGTAGCCGCAGATGCCACCCGTCTTATGGGTGTTTATCTCGAACCTGTCGCCCGCCTCGTGGCCTGCGCTGCAGCTCTTCTTGACGCTGACGACCTCGGCTATGTATACTGGCTCCTCGGGCATGTCCATCAACAGTGAATCAGCTTGACCCGTTATTAAGCTTCCAGTGCTGGGGCCCGGCGCCTGAGAGGCCAGTTATTGTTTTAGGTTGCGGCGAACCATTGATCACCCATGAGCCTACTGGAAGCTGTGAAGAAGCCTGCGGAGGGCTTCAAGGGGGTTCTGGGTGTATCCGTGAATCACCTGGGCACGGGAGAATCCGCCAGCCTGAACGGCGACAGGCTGTTCCCCACGGCCAGCGTATTTAAGGTCCCCGTCATCGTGGAGTTCTACAGGCAGGTGGAGAGAGGCGTCCTGAGCCTGGACGAGAGGGTCACCCTAAGAGAAGTGGATAAGGTTCCCGGGTCAGGCATACTCAGGGAGCTCACCGAGGGGTTGGAGGTGAGCCTCAGGGACCTCCTGAGCCTCATGATGATCGTCAGCGACAACACCGCCACGGACCTGGTGGCCGGGAGAGTGGGATTCGACAACGTGAACAGGACGCTGCGGGGGCTGGGCTTAACCAGGACAAGCATAAGCAGGTACTGCAGGGAGATACTCTTCGACCTGGTTGGGGTCAACGATGTGCCGAGGGGGGAGATGACCCTGAGCCTCTACGAGAAGGCCATGGAAGCGGGTGAGGGGGCGCCCTCCTGGAGCCTGGGGACCGAGAACAACGACGTAACCACCCCCAACGAGATGAACAGGCTCATCGCGCTCGTATCGGAAGGTAAAGCCGCGAGCCAGGAGAGCTGCGACCAGATACTAGGGATCATGGCCAAGTGCCAGACGGGTCCAGCCCGCATACCCAAATACCTGCCCGCGAGGGAGGTGAGGCTGGAGCGGAAGACCGGGAGCCTGCCAGGGATCAGGAACGATGTAGGCATAGTGACGCTGAGGGCCACGGGTGAGCGCTACGCGCTGAGCTGCTTCACTATGGGGGCCGAGGACGTCTACTCTGCGGAGGAGGTCATCGCCCAGGTCAGCCTCAACGTCTATACCCACTTTAAGGGCGGGTAGCCCGCCCGCCATTATCACCTTCCGACACACAGGCAGTTGCATGCCGGGCATCAAGGGACCTTTGAGCAGTCTTGGGAAACCGTGAGCTAGGAGGCGGAGGCGGATGCCTCAATCCGCATCATGGGACGTCTGGAGAGTGCAAGGCGCGTCACCGATGGGGATGTGGACTCACAGCTTCTTTAATATTTGAATCAAATACACGCTGAAACAATGACTGGTTTGACTTATACTCTTCAAAAATAAGTGCTATCTGTTCGATATCTAGGATATAAAGAAATTTATCCTTTAAATCAATTAAACATTGAGTGGCCAAGAGGTTTTGAGCCCAAGGCATAATGAGAGGGTTATGGTCATGGGTTCATGCAGCGATCATTCAGGTTAAACCACTATGGCGGCGGTTGCATGTTGGAGGAGTGCGAGATATGCGGGCAGAGCACGGGGAAGCTCTACACCTGCACGGGGTGCGGGAAAAGGTTCTGCCATTACTGCGGGAGCGTCGCAGAGAAGCTCTGCCTAGAATGTATCGGAGCCAGCGAGGACAGCCACCCCGCCGAGGGGGCGAAGCCCAGTAAAAAACGTAAAAAAGAATAGAAAAGCGGCTTGCCATCCACGAGCTTAGCCACTAGTTCAGTGGAACAGCGTCATTAAAAAATGGGGTTTAGCCTAGGAGGCTGTTGAAGAGCAGCTTGAAGGTTCCGTGGGTCTGGCACCTGTGCTGACACTTGAACCCTATGAGTACAGCCTTCCCCTCGCCGACCTCGGCCTGGAGCGCGGCAATCCTGTTGGCTATACGCTCCTCGCCCACAAGCCAGCCCGACTCCAGGATGTCGGAGTCGGGGTAGGAGGCTATCACACTGTACTTGTGGTTGTCGGCGCTGGGGATTATCTTGAAGGCCGGGTCCCCCCAGAAGAGGGCCAGAGCGTCCTCGGGCATCCCGTAGGCTATGGGGTGCTCTGTGTCCACATCAATGTGGAGGGTGCTGCCCGGACAGTGGAACTCCCTACTGGGCACCTTCTCAAGCACGTTGGCCACCTTCAGCTCAAGGGCGTCCACGGCGTACATGGACGACTCTCCGAGGCACAAGAGGGTACCACCCTTCTCCACGAACTCCCTGAGAGCCTTCTTCCCCTCGTCCCCTAGGCCGCTCCTGTACTCCGGCGGGTACTCGGGGAGCTCCCAGCCCTGCCTCTGCTCCTTCCACCACTTCTTCAGCTCGTCGCCGCCCGTGATCATGGCCGGCGCGTCGCTGGGCAGAATTATTACATCGTAGCTCTCCCTGAGGCCCCCCTTCTTGATCTCCTCGTCCATGAGGGTCGCGTAGGGGAAGCAGTACTGCTCCAGGCATAGGCGGGTCCAGCCCTCGTCCATGTTGCCGCCCCAGTAGCGCTGGTACATGCCGACCCGCAGCTGCTTAACCGGCGCAGTGTCGGCCTTCAGCTCGACGAGGGCGTGGAAGCTCACGCCCGTCTCCTCGGCGATGTCTGTGAGCTTCTCCTCGTGGCCAGGCTCCACTATGAAGCAGCCGGGGGGCAACTCGTAGTCCCCCGCCATCAAGGCTTCGGTGACGCGCATGACGGGGACTTCCTCGGCCAGCAGCATGTTCACGGCTTTGAATGCGTGGTTCTCCCTGGCGTCCAGGAGGAAGCCCACTTTGCTGGACTCGTCCACGGCGCCCACTGGCTGCTTGTAATCGTCCATGGGCTCCAGCTCGACCTCCGTGATGAACTCCACAGGGTCCACGGCCACGCCCATGAACTCGGCCATGGTGTCCGTGGCCGAGTCGTAGGGCCTGTGGGGTGAGCCGTCGGGCATCCTGGTGAAGCTGTCGTCCGGGAACCGGGTCCGGCCCAGCAGCGTCTTGATGAGCCCCATTTTTGGCTGGGCGAGGGGGATGACGTAGCTGCCCTCCTCGTAGACCACCCCGTCCCCAGTGAACGGGCTCTTGGCCCTGTATATCTCGACGTTCTGGACGAGGAGCTTCTCTATCATGAGCTCCATGGTGCGCGGGTCGTGCTGGGACAACGGCACCACGTAAGCCATAACGGGATCCTCGGCGCCCCTCTCCGTCTGCCTCACGGCCTTCTGGTACGCGTTCCACAGAATCGTCTCCTTGTTGCGGGCCATGTGGTCCAGTAGCGCCCAGGAGGCCACCTTCTGCTGCTCCACGATGTCGCGGAGCCTCCACCAGCCGCCGGGCCACGGGTTGGGGAAGTTGGTGGTGGGCTTGTAATGGGGCAGCATCCTCGTGCCAACGAGGGTGCTCATCTTAGTCTCCTCCTTCAGCTGCTCGGGGTGGATGAAGAGGGGGGTGGCCAGCTTGGCCGAGGCCGACTCGGTGAGCATGCTGGGTATATTGTGGTAGATGCCTAACCAGTGGAATCCCAGGTGGGCCCAACCGCTGAATATGGCAGCGTTGACGATGCCGCTCTTCCCCGCCTCCTCCAGTTTATAGGCCATGTGGGCCCCGTACCAGGCCAGCTCGCGCCAGACCAGGGGGTCGCCGTGGGGATGGATGGGGTCGCTGTAAGGCGCCACGTATAGGCGGGCGCCGTAGCTGCCCATGTGGTGGTGGTCCTGATAGGCCTGAGGCGGCCAGTCGTGGAACATGAGCCTGGCCATGTAGCGGCTCTCTACGATGTTGGTCATGAAGGCGTCCCTGTTGTTGTCGTGGCCCGTGTACTTGTGGTACAGGAACGGGGTGTTCACGCCCTCGTACTCGGTGCCCAGGTACTTGTTGTACCAGTCCGTGACCATTATCTGACCGTCTGGGTTGAAGCTGGGCACCATGATGCTGACTACGTTGTCCCTGATGCGTCTGGCTTCCTCGTCCTCCCGGGTTGCCAGCTCGTAGGCCAGCTCTGGGGACATCTGGGTGCCCCCGATCTCCGAGGCGTGGAGGCTCATGCTCTGGATGACGACTGCCTTGCCTTCGGCCACAAGGGGCCTCGCCTCCTCCTCTGTGAGCTCCCCCGGGTTGGTGAGGGTGACGTTGATGTCCTGGAGCCTATCCAGGTTCTTCATGTTCTCCTCGCTGGTGACTATGACGGTGAGGAAGGGGTGCCCCTCCGTGGAGGGCCCCATGTGAATGACTTTGATCCTCTTGGACTCCTTCTGGAGCCTGTGGAAGTACTCCACGATCCTGTCCCAACGGGCGATCTTCCTGTCGGCTCCCATCCGGTGTCCAAAGAATTCTTCAGGCGAGGTAACTTTCTTCGCCATATCTCAAACCGGTGATGATGTTGTCCCTCGACCTATATAATACATCACGGGCGTATGCTAGGGTCCTGCCAGCCTCTTAAAGGCGTCGGGACTCAGCCTGAAGGTGGTCCACCCGTCCATGGAGACGGCGCCCAGGCTGTAGTAGAACTGTCGGCTGGGCTCGTTCCAGTCCAGGACCGTCCACTCGACGCGTCCGCAGTCCCTCTCCACCGCTATCTGGCACAACCTCTTCAGCAGGGCTGTGCCTATGCCGTTGCCCCTGAGCTCCTCCGGCACGTACAGGTCCTCCAGCCACAGGGTGGGCTTGGACTCGAAGGTGCTGAAGGTGTAGTAGTGGAGAGCTATGCCTAAATACGGGGGGCCCACCTTGCCCGTGTTCTCCACCAGCAGGCAGTCGAATATCTTGTCCTCGCCGAACCCGTACCTCCTGTAGAGCTCGGGGGTGCCCTTGAACTCCAGTTTCTCGTAGACGCTGAGCTGGCGGCATAGGTCCATCACGACGGGGATGTCCTCCTCCTCCGCCATCCTTATCCTCCATTCGAGGCCAGGTGTCTTAGGCAAGTCTGATCGGGGCTATATGATGGTCCTCGTCGTTATATGTTTTCAGCCCTTGGTGAGGTGCTTGGCGAGCTCGTAGAGGTCCATGTGGCTGGACCTCCTGTTGTACCTTCCCAGCCTGAAGAACAGCTGGACGCTGTACCCCACGGTGAGGGCCGTCACCACGGTTCCTATGCCTACCGGGCCCCCAAGTAGGTACCCGAGCACAAGAACCGTGACCTCGATTGCCCCCCTCACGTGGGACACGGGCCTGTCCAGCTTCCTGACGAAGCCCAGCATGAGGCCGTCCCTGGGGCCGGCCCCCAGCTTGGGGTTCATGTAGAAGAAGCTGCCGATGCCCAGGGCGACTATGCCGCCGAGGAGGAGGGCAAGCTTCCCGGGGAGGTCCCCGTACCTGGGGACCAGTCCCCACTCCATAATGAGGTCGATGAACAGCCCGATGAAGTACATGTTCATGAAGGTGGCGAAGCCCGGCGCGAACCCCAGTAGCCACCCGATCACGAGGACGACGAGGCCCACCACCTGCGAGACCTGGCCCAGCGTCATGGGCACTTGGTACGTGATCCCCACCTGGAACACGCCCCAGGGGTTCATCCCCAGGTCCGAGTACAGGTTCATGACAGCGCCCAGGGCGAACAGGAAGAGGCCGAAGAAGAGGCTCGGCAGCTTCCCCAGGAAGCCGAGCCAGTTGTCCCTCAGGGTCAAATCGTCTTCTCCTAGGGTGTGAACTCCACCTTGCCGCCGGACCTGTCCAGGGCCACCCTGAAGGCCTCCTCGGCCCGGTCGAGGCTGAACCTATGGGTGAGGACGTCCAGGACGTTAACCTTGCCCTCTGTGATGAGATCGATGCTCTGGGGGAAGTTGTCTGGCCTGGCGTCGTAGGCCCCGGTGATGGTCACCTCGCGCCGGACGACCCGCGTCATGTCCACGGGCACGTCGCCCCCGAAGATGCCCACTACCGTGACGTGGCCTCGCTTCCTGACTATCTCTACGGCCTGCTTCACTGCCTGGGGCGCCCCCGTGGCCACTAAGGCGACGCCCGCCCCCGCCCCGCCTGTGAGCCCGTTCACCCTCTCCGCGAGGTTCTCCTCCTCGATGTTCAGGGTCTCTAGGCCGAGCCTCTCCGCGATCCTGAACCTGGCGGAGTCGGCTGTGAGCCCCGTGACCAGCACCCTGGCGCCTCCCAGCCTGAAGAGCTGTGCGCTGAAGAGGCCGATGGGGCCGCAGCCATGGACCACCACAAGGTCCCCGAACCTGAAGGGGGTGATGTCCCTGACGAAGTGGAAGGCGTTGCTTAGGGGCTCCACTAGGGCGGCCTCCTCGAAGCTCATGGAGTCGGGCACCCTGTGCAGTAGGGACACGGGGACCGCGGCGTACTCCGCGAACCCCCCGTCCGTGTGGATGCCGAACAGCGTGGAGGCGTCGCAGAGGTTGCTCATGCCGGCCTTGCAGAAGCCGCACTCGCCGCACGCCTTCACGGACTCAGCGAGGACCCTGTCGCCGGCGCTTAACCCACGCGCCTCCGGGCCCGTCTCCACGACCTCGCCCGCGAACTCGTGGCCGAGGACCACAGGCAGCCTCATCCCGCTGTAGGCCGGCGTGTAGTTGTAGATTCCTAGGTCGCTGCCGCATATGGCGGCGGCTCTCACCCTGATGAGGGCCTCATCCCCAGCTACCTTGGGGACCGGTATGTTCACGACCTCGACCCCCGGCTCTGGCCTCGTCTTCATCACGGCCTTCATGCGGTATCCCAAAGGGTGTGATGCGCCGAGTCTTAATGTTTTCCAGCATCGCAACAGCCAATAATCCATGGGGCACAGTCCTATCATGGCTCCACTAGACTTCGGCGTCCAGATCGAGCCCCAGTACGGGTTCACCTACGACCAGATCAGGGCCGTGGCCCGAGCAGCTGAGGGGCTCGGCTACGAGTCAATTTGGGTCAGCGACCACCTCTTCCTCACCCCGCAGACAGTGGAAACCAACTGCCTGGAGTGCTACACGGTGCTCACGGCTCTGGCCCGGGACACGGGTCGGTTGCGCCTGGGCGCCATGGTGGCGTCGCAGAGCTACCGTAATCCGGCTCTGCTGGCTAAGGTCGTTGCGTCCCTTGACCACATCAGCGGCGGCCGCCTCAACTTCGGCATAGGGGCTGGGTGGAAAGATGTGGAATACAACGCCTACGGGTACCCATTCCCTGGGCCCGGCGTCAGGATAGGGCAGTTGGACGAGGCTCTTGAGATATGCAGGCGTATGTGGACCGATGACAGGGCTAGCTTCAAGGGCAAGTACTACAGCATCCAGGAGGCACTATGCTCACCGAAGCCCGTCCAGAGCCCCCTCCCCGTCTGGGTGGGCGGCACAGGAGACAGGACGCTGCGAGTATCGGCCAAGCACGCAGACGCAGTGAACTTCTCTTGGAGCCACCCGCCAGGCTTCATCGAGGAGCGGCTGGGCATGCTGAGGCGCCACTGCCGGAGGCTGGGGCGCGACCCCTCCGAGATACGGGTCTCGGTGGGCCTGATGGTGGTGCTTGACGAGACCCGTGAGGGCGTGGATGCCAGACTGGAGCAGCTGAGGCTAAGCCGGGACACCGAGTACATGAGGTACCTGAGCCGGCAGAAGCCCAACGTGTCGGCTACGCCTGATGAGTTGGCCGAGCTTCTCCGAGAGTACGTGTCCCTCGGGGTCGACCACTTCATCCTGCGGTGGCACTACGGGGACGAGCTCAGGTCCCTAAGGCTTTTCGCCGATAAGGTGATGGGCAGGGTCTGAGCCTAGCCGGTGAAGGTGATATAAACCTGAACCGTGCAGGTTCCAGCATGAACGCCGTGGAGAGGCGCGTCCTCGACTCCGTAAACCTGAAGGACATCACTCGCCTTGCTGGCGAGCTCGTGGCGATCCCGAGCCACGGTGGAAAGGAGTCGCGTGTCCAGAGGTTCATGGCCGAGAGGCTGCGCGGGCTCGGCTTCGAGGTGGACTCCTGGGCCTTGGACTTCGGGGAACTGAGGAGGCATCCCGACTTCAGCATGAGCATCCCCAGGGACGAGGGGCTGGGCGTAGTGGGGGCCATGAGCGCCGGCGACAGGAGCCTGATCCTGTGTGGTCACATCGACACGGTTGACCCGGGCGATCCAAACAACTGGGCGATGGACCCTATGAAGGCCACCGTGAAGGATGGTCGGCTCTACGGTAGGGGCGTATGCGACATGAAGGGCGGCCTCGCCGCGGCCCTCGTCGCCGCCAAGGCCGTGATGGACGCCGGCGTGACGCTCAAGGGGCGCCTCATATACGAGAGTTGCATAGGCGAGGAGGACGGCGGCTGCGGCGCCCTAGCCACCTGCCTCCGTGGCTACAAGGCCGACGCCGGGATCATCATGGAGCCCAGCGAGACCAAGGTGGCGCCTGAGGTGGCCGGAGCCATGAGCTTCAAGGCCACCATCCCGGGCAGGAGCGCCCACGCCTGCGTGAGGGACGAAGGCGTCAGCGCCATAGAGAAGTTCGTGACCGTCCTCAACGGCCTCATGGAGCTTGAGGCCGAGCGGAACAGCCGGGTGTCAAACCCCCTCTACAAGCGATACAAGACGCCCTACGCCCTGAACGTGGGGATGATCAGAGGCGGCCAGTGGCCCGGCACGGTCCCCGAGAGTGTGACCTTCGAGGGCAGGATAGGCGTGGCAGTGAGAGAGACGCAGCAGCACGCCAGAGACGAGCTGGAGCGGAAGGTGCGGGAGATCGCTGATGGCGACCCGTGGCTTAGGGACCACAGGCCCACCGTGGAGTGGTCGGGCTACAGCTTTGCTCCCAGCAGGGTGCCTGTGGACCACCCCATAGTGAAGACACTGGGCAGCGCCTACAAGGACGCCACGGGCCAGGAGCCCGTCTACGAGGGCATGACCTATGCCTCGGACGCTAGACTCCTCATTAACGTGGGGGGGACACCAACCGTCGTGTTCGGGCCCGGCGACGTGCGGACCGCCCACGGAGCCAACGAGAGCGTATCCCTCGGGGAACTAGAGGCCACGGCCAGGACCCTTGCCCTGACTGTCCTAAGGTTCCTGGGCTACGAGGGTTAGGCAGCATGCCCTAATCCACTGCTTATATACGGTCCCGGCCAAGGTTTATGAGTTGAACACCGTCGGTCTCGTAGTCAACCCCGTAGCGGGGATTGGCGGAGCCGTGGGGCTGAAGGGCAGCGACGGTGAGGAGACCCAGCGCAGGGCCCTGGAGCTGGGTGCGACACGCGTCTCTCCAGGCAGAGCCGTGGCCGCGTTAAAAGCCCTGAGGTCAGCCCTCCCCAGCGTCGCCGTCTACACCTACCCGGGGCCCATGGGCGAGGACGAGTGCCGTGAGGCGGGCGTAGACGCCAAGGTCATCGGAGAGACAGGTAAGGCGACCACGGCAGATGACACGCGGAGGGCGGCCAAGGATTTCAAGGAGCTGGTCGTCGACCTCATCCTCTTCGTGGGCGGCGACGGCACAGCACGGGACATATACAAGGCCGTGGGCGGCCAGGTGCCGGTCCTTGGGGTGCCATCCGGAGTCAAAGTCCACTCGGCCGTCTTCGCTGTGAACCCGCAGGCCGCAGGCAACCTGGCGGCATTATACCTGACGGGCCAGGCCCCCCTGAGAGACGCCGAGGTCATGGACATAGACGAGGACGCCTTCAGGCGTGGAAGCCTGTCGGCCAGCCTCTACGGCTACATGAGAGTCCCCAACTCGATACTGCACCTGCAGGGTGGCAAGGAGGGTGCGGGGCACCAGGACGAGTACACGCTGGAGGCCATAGCCGCCGACGTGGTGGAGAACATGGAGCCTGGGGTCCTCTACATCTTGGGGCCCGGCTCGACCACTGTACCCGTAGCCGAGAAGCTAGGCATTGAAAAAACGTTGCTTGGCGTGGACGCTGTGCTGGACGGCGAGCTGGTCGCGCGGGACGCCTCTGAGGGGACCCTCCTAGGGCTCCTTGAGGGGAGGAGAGGCGTCGCGGTACTGTCAGTGATCGGGGGTCAGGGCTTCATACTGGGCAGAGGCAACCAGCAGATAAGCCCCAGCATCATCAGGCGCGTCAGCAAAGAGAACATCATAGTCGTGGCGACACCGGAGAAGCTGGCGTCCCTCAGGGGCCGGCCCCTGAAGGTGGACACGGGGGACCAGGGCCTGGACGAGGAGCTGAGGGGCTACTACAGGGTGGTGACCGGGTACGGAAGGAGAACCATCCTCAAAGTCGATTAGGCTGGGCGGCGCCATCGACGAGCTCTTGGAGGGCTACAGGGCCTCCAGGCACCCCTACAGGGAGACGGCCGCCGAGGTGTACAGGCTCGTGCACGATGATAAGCCGCCTCTTTACCTTAAGGTCTTGAGGGGTGGCGGGTCAGGGCTCAGGAGGGAGTACGAGGTCCTCAAGTGGATCGGGGCCAGGCTGCCCTCGCCGGAGCCCCTCTACTACATGTCCTCGGGGGGCGCAGAGTACCTGCTGACCCGCGAGGTGCCTGGCACCCCCTCCTACCAGGTGCAGCCCGAGGAGAGAGAGGAGGCCGTGCGGGTACTAGCCTTCACCTTGAGGTGCATCCACGAGCTTGACACTGAAGCCTGCCCCTACACCAACACCATCAAGGATCGCGTCAATGCCCTCAAACCGACGCTGAGTCGGAGGGATAAGAGGAAACTAGACGATTTGATGGAGCGTGCCCCAGCCGAGACGCTAGTATTCACCCACGGCGACTACTGCCTCCCCAATGTAATAACCGTGGTCCCCCGGCTAAGCGGTGTCATAGACTGGGACCACGGTGGCCTCGCGGACCTCTACGTGGACCTCGCCTCCTGCCTCAGGAGCCTCAAGTACAACTATGGGGATCGGGAGTCCAAGGAGAGGTGGATACCTCTGTTCCTGGAGGTCTACGGGCTGGACGAGCTGGACGACGAGAAACTGGGCTTCTACACTGGGCTTATGGCCCTAGAGTAGCTACCTGGGCTTGTAGGGGCCTAAGTACTCCTCTTGGAGGATGTTGCCCCCGTCAATGACGATCTCGCTGCCCGTCAGGTAGCTGGACTCGTCTGAGGCCAGGAACAGGACCAAGTTGCCCACGTCCTCGGGGGTCCCCTGCCTACCAACGGGAATCTTGTAGCCGAACTCCCGCATCTTCTCCTCGGCGTCACTGTCGCCGGTGCTGCCTCTGAGCCCGTAGGCGCTGGGGCTGTGGATGTAGCCGGGGAGGATACAGTTCACGTTGATGCCGCTCTGGGCCGTCTCCAGGGCCAGTGCCTTTGTGAATCCTACGACGGCCGCCTTCGTCGAGCCGTAGGCCGTCTGGCCCCCGCTTGGGGCACCCACCAGTGGGCCCGTGACGCTGCTCATGTTGACGATCTTGCCGTACCCGCGCTCCGTCATGCCTGGGAGCACAGCCTTGGCGCACCTGAACATGCCGAAGACGTTGATCTCGAACATCCTGTGAAGGAACTCCTCGTCCATCTCGACGAGCCGTCGGCGCGGATAGATGCCCGCATTATTCACGAGGATGTCCACCCTGCCGTGCCTTCCCTCGATCTCGGACATGACCTCCACGACCTGTTCCGGTTTGGTCACGTCCATGACGGCGTGCTCGGCCCTGTGGCCCTCGGCGGTTATGGCCCGGGCCATCTCCTCGACCCTGGGGGACACGTCCGTGAGGACCACTGTGGCGCCGTTCCTGGCGAGCACCCGGCTGATGCCTGCGCCAATGCCCTGCATGGCGCCTGTAACAACGGCTACCCTGCCCTCAAGCGTCACCGCTCATCACCCCTCTTCCTCTGGTAGGCCCTCCAGCTCATGGCCCACCTCGCGGGGTCGTCGAAGCCCCCGTCCGCTACGTTGTGGTTGCTGCTCCTGTGGGGCGCCGCCTTCACCAGCTCGGGGTCCGCGTAGGCCTCCTCGATGACCGTCTCAAGCGCCTCGACCCAGTAGTCGATGTCCGCCTTGCTGTAGGTCTCGCAGGGCTCGGGGGTGAAGGGCTCGGGCACCAGCCACGGGTGGTGGCTTGTGAACATGCTCTGGACCCCGTAGTCCACCAACCTATTGTTCACCTCCTGTACGCCGACGCCGGTCTCATCCTTGAGCTTGGCCAGGCTCCATCTGGCCTGGTCGAGGCGCCTGCCCCCGAAGGGCAGCGAGACGCCCCTGATCCGCCTCAGCTTCTCGGAGAGGTACTGGTTGTTGATCATGCTTACCTCGGCGGCCTCCCTGATGCCCTCGGCACCCAGGGCCATGCACCAGGCGTAGCTGCGGACCACGGCCTGGACGTTACCCATGAAGTCCCTGACCCTGCCGATGCTCAGCGGCCTCTCATAGTCCAGGTGGTACCTTCGGCGCCGTTTCACGATGACGGGCACGGGCAGGTAGGGCTCCAGCTCCTCGGTGACGCCGATGGCCGCGGAGCCTGGGCCGCTGCTGCCGTGGGGGCTGCTGAAGGTCTTGTGGAGGTTGAAGAAGCACATGTCGAACCCGGCCTCCCTGGCCCGGGTGACTCCCATGATGGCGTTGGCGTTGGCCTGGTCGTATGAGCACAGGCCGCCCGCGTCGTGGACGATGCCGGTCCACTCGTCTATCTGCTTGTTGAAGATGCCGGTGTCCTCGGGGTTGGTGATGAAGCAGCCGGCCGTCCTCGGGCCGACCGCCTCTTTAAGCGCCTCAGTGTCGGGTAACCCAGTCTCCGAGTCTGGGTACAGGGTCAGCACCTTGTAGCCGGCAGTGGCGGGGCACGCTGCGTCGCAGGGGTGGCTGAATATGGTGGTCACTATCTCGTCCCTCCACGGCTCGCCGTGGACCTGGTGGTACCTGCGCATCATTAGGGCGTTGTTGTAGGCGCCGGCCGATCCGCCTGGTGGTTGGAAGTTGAAGGCGTTCATGCCGCTTATCTCCCTGAGGAACACGTCCCCGAACTCGTACAGTATCTGCAGGAGGCCCTGGATAGTCTCCTCGGGCTGCTCTGGGTGGACCTCCGCTATCATCTGGGCCAGGTCCTCGTTCACCTTGGGGCTGTACTTCATGGTACACGTGCCCACCCCCACGTCTATGCCTAGCTCCATGCCCAGGGTCATCTGGCTGAGGCGCAGATAGTGGCGCAGCACCTGAGCCTGGCTGAGCTCGGGCAGCCCAGGCTTCTCCCTCCTCCTCATGGAGGCCGGCACCAGCTCTGAGGCTTCTCCGACCCTGGCCCTGATCTTCTCCTCGGCCTCCGGGGGTATGAAGCCGCGCTCGCCCGGGCTCGTGAGCTCGTGGATGATGGGCTCGCTCCAACGGGCCGCGTGGTACTCCCTCACCCTCATGCCAGCGCCTCCCTCAGCGCCTCGCCCAGCGCATCTATCTGCTCCAGGGTGTGGACCTCCGTGACGCAGTAGAGGGCCGACTGGCCCAGGGCCGGGAACTCCCCAGACAGGTCCTTGCCGCCCAGCATCCTGCGCCTGAGAAGCCACTTGTTGACGTCTTTCACCGTCGTTCCTGTGAACGTGACAGGGAACTCTTTGAAGAAACCCTTGAACGGCACCTTCACACCGGGTATCTCGGCCATAAGCCCGGCGGCGTAGTGGCTCTTCTGGAGGATGGTCTCTCCCACCTCCCTAATGCCCTCGGGGCCCAGGAGGCTCATGTAGACGGCCGCGGTTATCCCCCAGAGGGCCGTGGTGGTGCCCACCCAGTCCTTGGCGTTCTCCCTGGCCATGTAGCTGGTCCGCTCGTACAGGGCCTGGCCGAACCCATACTCACCGGGCTCGGAGGTCCCGGCGACGCTCACCAGCCTCAGGGGGTACTCGGCCACGTACCTCACCTCGTCGCGGCTGGCGATGAACCCGCATGAGCCGCCGCCCGCGTGCATGTGGACTCCCAGGGGCTGAGCCTCCCCGCAGGCGATGTCTACCCCGTAGTCGCTGGGCGGCGCCAGCACCCCCAGGCTTATGGGGTCCACACCGCATACGCTCTCGGCGCCCGCGCTGTGGGCCAGGGCGCTGATCTCGGCTCCCCCTGCCTCTATGACGCCTAGGTAGTTGGGGTTCTCGAAGTATACGCAGGCTGCGTCCTCACCTAACCTGGACTCCAGGTCAGCTATGTCCACCATGCCGGTCTCAGGGTCCATCCCGACCTCCTCGACTTCCAGGCCCGCACTCTGCTGGGCTGAGGCGCAGAAGTTGCGCATGATGCTGAGCCGCGCCGGGCTCACGTTTCGTGGGACCAGTACCCTGCGGCGGCCTGTGAGCCTGGCCGCCATCCTGACGCTGTTCCCGGCCGCGGCGCCCCAGTCGTAGGTGGGGATGCCGCTCACCTCCATGCCCAGCAGCTCGCAGATGAGGCTCTGGAACTCGAAGTTGGCCTGGTACCTGCCCAAGTCGCTGTGGCTGCCCCCCGCGTAGGCCGTCAGGAACTCGCTGCGCCCGGCTACCACGTCGCAGACCTTCGGGACATAGTGCCTCCAGCAGCCGGCGCCCAGAAAGCTGACGTAGTCGTCCGTAGTCACGTCCCTGCCCAGGATAGACTCCACGTGGCGCCTGAGCCCCAGTTCATCCGGCAGCGCCTCGGGCAGCCTCATGGGCCGCCCCATTAGGAGCCTCTCGGGTATCATCTCCCTGTAAAGATCATCAGCGGACTCCGCCCCCACCAGCCGCAGCATCTCCCGCTTAACCTCGGGCACCGAGTTGGGGATATAGGGGTGGGGTCTTCCATGTTTCGCCATGATATCTCTAAGCCCAAGTCCGCGGGCTCCGTGTTTAACGGTTTCCAGTGTGGTTCGCGCTCTGTTGTGAGAATGTTTAAATCGCCGCGGATTCCCCTATCGCAGAATCGGAGCGTCCCCAATGCCAACTATAGTTCAGCATGATATGTCTCTCAGGGGCCTCATGAGGGGCAACGTCCTCGTCCTGACGGTGAGCCGCATCCTCTGGAGCATGGGCGACGCTCTCGTGCTCCCCTACCTTAGCCTGTATATCCTGGCGCTGGGCGGGGACAAGCCCACCATTGGGTGGGTGAACGCTATTGGCAGCCTGGCCGCGTGCCTTCTCTACCCCATTGGCGGCTACATCGCGGACAAGGCGGGCCGTGCAAGGTTCGTGGGGATAAGTACGGTCCTCTACGTGAGCAGCTTCCTCATCTTCGCGTTCAGCCCGAGCTGGCAGTGGGTGGCTCTGGCGGTCACCTACCAGAACGTCGTGCTCTTCTACATGCCGGCCCTCAACGCCATCATGGCGGACAGCATCCCGCCTGGCGCCAGGGGCAAGCTCTACGCCCTCACCATCGCCATCCCCAATGCCGTGAGGATATTCACCCCCTACATTGGGGGCCTCCTCATCGACAGGATGACACTGCTCCCGGCCATGCGGCTAGGCTACATGATCAGCTTCACCGTGGGCCTCCTCGTCGCGTTCCTCAGGATAAGGTACCTTAAGGAGACTGTTCAGGGCGAGGGGATGGGCAGGGATGTTGTAAAGATTTTCGTGGAGGGCTACAGGAACGTGCTTGGGAGCATCAGGTGGACGTTCCGGAACCTAAGAGGTTACGCCGTCGTGAGCATGCTCATAGCATTCATGGGCAGCCTGATCCTCAACTTCTGGGTCGTGTTCGCCAACGAGGTCATCGGCCTCACAGAGTACGAGTTCGGGGTCATAATGCTTGTAGGCGGCGTGGCCAAGACCATCGTCAGCTTTGTTATAGGCCCCATCGTGGACAGGCTGGGGGCCAGGAAGTGCTTCATGGCTACGTTCGCCATCGCCATCCCCGGGATGTACCTGTTCACCCTGGCCCAGGACTACTGGTCGGCCATGCTCATCTACGGGGCCCTCGTCGTAAGCAGCGCATTCATGTGGATTGCCAGCAGCGCCTACTTGGCCGACAGCATCCCCAGGGAGATGCGGGGCCGCGTCATGGCTGGACTCGGCAGCGGCATGAGCATAGGCGTCACCGGGGGTGGATACAGCTCCGGGTTCCTCGTTTTCATACCGATGACCATCGGGAGTCTCATCAGCGGCTACATATACAGCTACGACGCCGCCATGCCCTGGATACTGCAGACGGTGCTCCTCACACTGGCTCTCGTCTTCACAGTGGTGTGGCTGAAGGACCCTGAAAGGGCCCAGGTCTAGCCGGTTTGCCCACAAACCTTAATCGCCCCTCAGCCTCCTTTTACCATCTCACTGGTGGAGGATTCTTGGAGGAGACACCTGAGCGTAAGCTGATCCCCCGCAACGTGCTGGTCCTGACCATCAGCAGGGCAATCTGGAGCATGAGCGACACAAACATAGACAACTTCATCAGCAGCTACATGCTCACCCTGGGGGCCAGTGTCCCAACGATAGGCCTGGTGAACGCGCTTGGGAGCTTCGTCGCCATGCTGCTCTACCCCATAGGCGGGTACATAGCCGACAAGAGCGGAAGGGTCAGGCTCGTCTCCTACTCGACGCTCCTGTACACCTCGAGCTTCCTGATCTTCATTTTCGCTGGCAGCTGGGAGATGGCGGCGTTCGCCATGATATACCAGCAGGCCGTGCTGTTCTACCTGCCAGCCATGAACGCGGTCATGGCTGACAGCATCCCTGTGGGCGAGCGGGGCAAGCTGTACGCCTTCAACTTTGCTTTGCCCAACGTGATCAGGATCGTGGCCCCCTACATCGCTGGCCTGTTCATAGCCCGATTCGAGCTGATACCTGCCATGAGGATCGGTTTCACAGTCAGCCTCGCTGTGGGCCTCGTGATTACCGGCCTGAGACTGATCTTCCTGAAAGAGACACTTACAAACATACAGGAGGTGGACTGGAACCCGCTGCGCCTGATGAGGAACGCTTACGGTGACATGGTTCTCTCTCTCAGGTGGATATGGGGCAACATACGGACGTACGCGGCCATGAGCGTGTTGCTGTCCTTCCTCAGCAGCATGATACTGCCCTTCTGGATAATCTACGCTAGCATCGAGATCGGACTGGCTCCCCTCCAGTGGGGGGTAATCCTCCTTTGGGGCGGCGTTGCTAGGGCCGTTCTCAGCATATTCATCGGGGAGATCGTGGACAGGTTCGGCGCCCGCAACTGCTTCCTGATCGGGTTCATCGTCTCGGCGCCCCCCATGTACCTGTTCACGTTGGCCTCCGGGTTCTGGGACACCCTCATCATCTACTCGGTCACCACCCTGGGGGCCGTGCTCATGTGGATCGCGTCCCAGGTCTACCTGGCGGACAGCATACCTAAGGAGATGAGGGGCCGTATAATGGCCGGCGTAGGCAGCGGCATAACCCTTGGTGTTACGGGCATCGGCTTCCCCAGCGGGTTCCTCATATTCCTCCCCAAGACTTTGGGGAACCTAGTGGGGGGGATGATATACCACCTGAACCCGGCGCTGCCGTGGGCCCTCCAGTCCATGTTCCTGCTCGTGGGCCTCGTGTACGCATGGCTGATGCTGAGGAACCCCGAGAAGCCCCAGGAATAACCCATATATCCTGGGCACGTTTAGCCGTTCACGGGTCAATCCATCGCCCCAACCGGAGGCGGGAAGGTTGATAGTGATAAACTACTTCGACTGGCAGGGTACGAGAGACGCCCTGACGCGCTGGGTCGAGGCCGTTCGCTCCGAGTGCGAGAAGAACAACGTGCGGTTCATGGGCCTCTACGGGCCGAGCCAGGTCAAGTTCAACTGGTGCTTCATCCACGAGGTGGACGACCAGGAGCATTACCACAGGACGTGGAGGGGCCTCACTATGCCCACTGAGGTCACCCACCAGGTCATACATTACCTCTGGCCCGACAGGAGCTTCGCCCGGGAGCTGCCCAGGTACCCGCCGGCCCACTTCTTCGACGTGAGGTAGAGCCCGTACCTTCACTTTTTTTTCATGGCTAAGGAATAAAGAAGGACGCCTTATATTCCGCTCTTACCAAGTTAGACTTGCACTATTTCTAGTGTGCGTGAGAGACATGAAACGTGTGAGAGTGGATAGAAAAAGGCTTGAGAGGTTCGGCTTCAAGCCCGTCAAGGGCCTTAATGCTTCTATTCAGAAGAATCCTGAGCTATCCCAGAGGCTCAAGGAGGATTTCAGGGCCACCCTTGAAGCCCAGGGCGTTAAAGTCGATGACGAGTTCAAGCGGCTCTTGCGTGAGAGCTGGAGGCAGCAGATAAAGGAGGATGTTCGCCGCGTTGCCGAGGAGAAGGGAGGCGACGACTGGTACCTGAAACGTGTGCTAAGGGGGGAGCCCATACGTGTCCGCGTCAAGGTGAGCCCTGAGGGCCACTCGAAGAGGGTCAAGGAGGGCGACTGCGAGTGAATACTGGTGGGTACGATGTAGTCGTCGAGTTGAACGAGTCCCTACTCAACAGGTTCCTAAACCTGGGCCACTGCATAGGCAAGTTCCCCGTGTTCACAGGCGTCTACACTCTCCCCATCGACGATGTGCCGGAGAGCCTGGAGGAGTTCATGGACATAGGGTACGAGGTCAGCGTGGCCGCCCCGCCCACAATTGACTTCACAACGGACCACAGGGTAAAGATGAGCATCAGGGGCCAGTCCAAGTTCACCGTGCTTGGCAACATAACCTTCGAGCTTGAAGTCGAGTTCACAGTAATATTCAGGCCCGTGTTTGACCAGATCACCCGCCAGCTCGTGCTGGATGCTGTGGACGCCGAGATCGATGACGTGGAGCTGAACGACACGTACCACCTGCCCGTGAACGTCATTAACAGGCTTAACGAGGTTTTAGCCACAGCGATGGAGGAGTACCTCACCGAGGACATCGCGTCCATCGAGGTGAGCCCAGTGCTTCTGAGCGTGGAGCTCCCCTATATGCCCCCCGGGGACGCGAACAAGCTGACCGTGGGGCTCGGAAACGTGAAGGTGCTCAACAGCCAGGTCATGGCGGCAGCGGTGAACCTCCTCGGCTACACGGGGGGCGACGTGAACCAGATAGCCGACTTCACGGGTGGGAGCCACGTGGGCGTAGGAGTCAACGAGTCCGCGATGCACAGGGTCTACGACTTCTGGTGGTACAGGACCATCCACCCCAAGTCGGTGACCCAGACGGGCAGCCACGAGTTCGACCCGCCCGACTTCGTGGATTGGATAGACGAGCTGGTGGACTGGGTGGCCGCCGTCCTCACCCTCGGGCTAGTGGACGTGGACATAGACATCGACAGGGTCTGGGCTGAGTACGGGGCGACCCTGAGGTTCAGCAAGTTCGACTTCGACCTCAAGCCCGGGAACAAGGTTGAGCTGTCAGGCAGCGTCTCGGCGGACATCTGGCTCAAGGTGTATGTCCAGATCACGGAGACCACGTCGCTCTTCTGGGGCGCCTGGGATGTAAGCGAGGAGACCAGCACCGTCACCCTCTTCGACCTGAGAGCCAACGGGCTCACCCTAAACATCGACAACGCGGAGGGCAGGGTTTACCTAGACGCGAGCAGGAGGCTGACCGTGGAGGTCACCGACCTGGACCTGACGATACCGCTGCCCTGGGACGTACCCGAGTTCCTGCTGGATTACGTGGTGGACTGGGTCGTGGACCAGGTGGTGGACAACCTGCCCCCGATAGTGCTGAGCCCAGCCATAATAGAGCAGACGCTGCCGGACACAACAATAACGGTGACGGCCACCGCCACGAACCTGGTGATCGACGAGACTGAGGCCCTGGTCACAGCCAACATCGAGACCAGCGGCATAGGGTCGTACGCCCCCTACATAGCCAACAAGAATCCCCTAAGCACGGAGGTCCATAAGCGGGACTGCGAGTGGGCTCACCGTATCAGCCAGAGGAACAGGGTCTACTACTGCAGCTTGGAGAAGGCCGTGGAGGACGGCTACGACGGGTGCGCGTACTGCCTGCCGGCGCACCACCACCGCTAACCCCCTTTTTTTAGTTTATTTGGCAGACCCACAACCCCCTATGATCGCCCCGTAGAGGCACATGGGGGGCGAAGCAGGATCGGCCGACCTTAAAATAATGAGGTAGGCGCCTCCACCCGCATTCACAGGAGTCCTCTGCCCTGCAGGTAGCCTGGAAGCTCCCCGACGCTTCCCAGGACCACGTCCGGGCACGCGGCCTCGAGGCGCTGCACGCTCTGGGTGCCCGTGAGGACCCCCACCGTGACGGCACCAGCGTTGAGGCCTTCCTCTATCCCGTTGGCCGTGTCGTCCACCTTGACGACGGTGCGCGGCTCCTCGACGCCGTACTTCCGCATGGCATAAAGGATCATGGCGGGGTCGGGGCGGGAGGCCCCCACCTGCTCGCTGCACACCCAGGAATCGATGAGGTCCTTCCTGTCCCAGCCTAACCCATGAACGATGGCCTCCGCCACCTCCGCCGGGAAACCTGATGAGGCAACAACCTTGACGCCTCTGTCCTTGAGGAACCTGAAGGTCTCGGAGGCGCCCCTAATCTCCTTCACCCTCCCCGTATTCTCCCTGAGGGCGCCCAGGAACTGTGCGTATATCAGCTCAGCCTTGGTGCCACCCAGCTCCCTTATGACTGTCCACTTGTCGCGGCCCCTCTGCTCGTTGAGCACCTCCATGGGCACCGAGACGCCGTGGGCCCTGAAGGCGTCGTCGTAGCACTTCAGCACCAGGGGGACCCCGTCCACCAGGTCGTCCACGGTGGTGCCCGCCATGTCGAAGACCGCGAGCCTGACCCTAGCCACCTAGACCTCCTCCGCTATCTCTGAGAGGGGTTTCCTCCCGGTGCTGGCTGTGAAGCCCTGCTTGTCTGGGTAGCCCAGGGGCGTGACGGCCACCACGTGCTGGTCCTCGGGGAGCCCCAGAGCCTCCCGGACCTTATCGTTCTCGAAGTCGCCGATCCAGCACGTGCCCAGGCCCTCGGCTCTAGCCGCCAGCACAAGGTGGGTGAAGACGATGCTCACGTCCATCATAAAGCTCATCTCGCCCATGTAGCCGCCCCTGTTGAACGGTATCTTCCAGCCCACCGCGACGATGACCACAGGCGCCTTGGCGATCCAGGTCTGGCCGCGGCACGCCTCGGCCACCCGCCTCCTCTTCTCAGCGTCCCTGACCACGTAGAACTTCCACAGCTGCCTGTTGTGGCCGCTAGGCGCAACCCTGGCCGCCTCTAGGACCCGCCCCAGGGACGCCTCTGGCACCGGGTCGGCCCCGTAGCTCCTGATGCTCCTCCTGGTCTTGACGACGTCGTAGAACTCCATTTCACAGTGAATGTGCCTGGCCCATATTTAGGCTGTGCCTTCACCCGGGTAACTGCTATTAGTGCAGGGCTCACCTGTATTCACCGTGGGTACCTTGGCTTACTTTGAGGCCTTGAAGAAGTACACCGAGCTCGCGGGCCCCACGGGCTACGAGCAGAGGGTCCAGGAGGAGTTCACGAGGGACTTGGAGCCCTACGTTGAGAGCGTCCGCAGGACGAACGTAGGCAACGTGGTGGCCCGGGTCGGGGGCTCGGGCAGGAAGGTGGTGGTCTTCGGCCACGCCGACGAGCTTGCCTACCACGTCCTCAGCGTCACGGACGACGGGTTCCTCCACATCAGCAGGGGCCGGGCCGACAAGCTGTCCTACCCATACACCCTCGTCGGGCAGAAGGCCCTTGTCCTGGGGGACGCGGGAGATGTGAGGGGCGCCTTCGTGAGCCCAACGGGCCACGTCCTGGGGCCCGAGGAGCGGGAGAAGCCCTTGGAGCCGTGGGGCGTCCTGGTTGACATCGGCGTGGACGGCAGGGGCGACGTGGAGAAGATGGGGGTCCACGTCGGCTCCCCAATAATCTGGAACCCTGAGACAGAGATGCTGGGGGACAAAGTCTTCGGGAAGGCCATGGACGACAGGTTCACCCACCCTGTTATGGTGGAGCTAGCCAGGAAGCTCCAGGGCATGGAGCTGGGCTGCGACCTGTACCTCGCGTCGTCGGTCCAAGAGGAGATAGGGTGCAAGGGGGCCCAGGACCTGGCCCGGCTGGGCTTTGACGTGAGCCTCGCCCTGGACATCGGGATCGCGGGCGACTACCCCGCCCTGCCCAGGGACAGGATGCCCGTGAAGCTGGGCGGCGGCCCCGTCATAGTGTACAGGGACGCCAGCATAATCTACAACGTCGAGACCATCAGGGAGCTCAGGGGCGTCGCCGAGAAGAACGGCGTCCCCTACCAGCACGGCGTCTTCGAGCACTACGGCAGCGACAGCGCCAGCATGATGGCCGGCGGCGCCAGGCCCAACCTGCTCTGCGTGCCCTGCAGGTACAGCCACAGCCCCGTGGAGATGATACACATGGGCGACATGGAGAACCTCGTGAGATTGCTGTACCACTACGTCGTGGCATAGCCCCGAGGCACCTTCCACGCCGCCCCAGCTTCACTTCAGGCGCGGTCCCACGCGCCTATCAGCTGCTAAGCGAGTAGTCCAGGGCCGCCTCCACGTGGATTTCAACGGTGTCCAGCATGGGCAGGCGGCCGTCGCCCCGCCTCAGCAGCATGGGCAGCTCGGTGCACCCGAGGATGACCCCGTCCACCGGGTAGGCGTCAACGATGTCCAGCAGCCTCCCCCTGCTCTCGTCCCTTGTGACCCCTATCACCAGCTCATCGAAGACTATGCGGTCCACCTCGTCCTGCTCCCGCTCGCCGGGCGTCACCACGTGGATGCCGTGGCTCCGCCCCGCCTCCTGGTAGAAGGTTCCCTGCATTGTGAACCTGATGCCGAGGAGCAGAAGCCGCTTGAGACCCAGGCCCCTGGCCCTCAGCATCGTAGCCTCGGATATGCTCAGCACGGGGACCACTGCCCGCCGCGACACCTCGTCGTAGACGGCGTGGGGCGAGTTAGCGGCCATAACGACGAACTCGGCCCCTGCCGCCTCCAGGCCCCTGACCCCCTCCACGATGTAGCCGATGTACGCGGCCCTGTCCCCATTCTCGTGGTCGGTGAACCTCTGGAAATCCAGGCTGTAGACGACGACCTCGGGGTAGTGGTAGTCACCCCGCCTGGCGTAGTACTTCTCATGAATTAGACTGTAGTATCTGGCTGTGGACTCGTGGCTGATGCCACCGAGTACCCCTATCCGCTTCGCCATGTGCAGAGATGAGGAGCCCCGCCGATATGTCCCTACCGGGTGGTGAAGTACGCGGAGTACAGCTTGTCCATGACCTCGCCCTCGGGCGTCATGACTCCTATTACGAGCCGCAGGGTCTCGAACCGGGGGCCCGTCAGTTTCAGGGTGCTCCACCTGGTCTCCTTGAAGGCTAGGTTGAAGGGGGCGCTAAGGGCCTCGGCCCTCACGTTCCCGTCAAGATCCTCAAGGGCCACCCAGACCCTGTAGCCCTCCGCCGTAAGCCGCCCCTCGTTGGTGGACTTGACGTCGAGAGTCACCCTCTCGTTCCTTCTGGTGGCGGACCAGCTCTGGTAGACGTAGGGCGCATCCCCCACGGGGAACACCTCAGTGGCCTTGTGGTTGAACTCCGCCGGGACCTTGCCGATATCCCAGCCCTCGGTCGTGGTCTCCAGGTAGTAGTAGGTGACGTTGTCCACCGTCCAGTGGGCTCCCGTTGCGTCCACAGCAAGCCCGACAGCCATGTGGTTGGGCAGCAGGAGCAGCGACACCTGGTAGCCCATGGACTCCAGGAGGCTGGCCATGAGTATGCTGGTGTCCTCGCAGTCGCCCCCGCCGTCCGCAAGGGTCTCCAGCGGGTACTTGGGGTAGTCTCCCAGTCCACCTGACGGGGACTCTTCCACGTACTCGAGGCTCTGGACGAAGGACACGGCAAGCCCCATGACCTCCGGCTCGGTCAGGCCCTCCTCGACCCTGAATACCTCGAACTCCCTGGCCAGCACCGAGACGTATCCGTCGTCGTGGGGGTGAAGCACGTAGCCCCTGTAGTCTGTTGTAGTGTACCTTGCCTTGACGCTGTAGTAGCTGTACAGAGCCTCTGGCACGCTGACGCTGACCGATCTCTCCGCCCCCTCCCAGGTCCACGTGTACTCCTTCTCTATAACGGGAATTGAGCCTGGGGAAATAGGGAGCCCCCCGAACGCGGCCTCGTAGTCGCTCAGCAGGGACTCGTACTCGGACGTGAGCTGCTGGTAACGTTCCTGCAGCGTATCGTGCTCACCCACCAGCGTCTCGTAACCCTCGGACAGGCCGTCGTACTGGCTCTGGAGGGCGTGAAGCTGCGTCAGCAGCTCCTCGCGTTCGTCCATCAACGCGTCGAACTCGACGTCCAGGGCAGATAGGTCACCTTGGAGGCCTTCTACGGTGCCCTGCAGCCCCACTATCTGTGGGCCGAGCACCATGTAGATGTACGCGAAACCCGAGCCGCCGCCGAGGATGACGCCTATGAGTAAGGCTCCTATTGTCTTTGCGCTCAAGACAGGCTTCAAGGCGTCGTACCGCTATAAAGGAATATGCCGGGTGGGTATGGAGCCCCGCTACATGCCGAGGCCGGGCATCCTGTACCGCTTCTCCCACTCGGCCCTCATGGCGATGTCCTTGGGGTCCCTGAGGTGGTCGCTGCAGACGACGCCGTCCAGGTGGTCAATCTAGTGCTGCAGGAGCTCGCTCATGCCGTCCCTGAAGGTCTCCGTATGCTGGCCGCCCAACTCGTCCGCGTACCTGACCCTGATGGCCGTGTTCCTCGTTATCTTGACGAAGAAGGCGGACTCCAGGCTGAAGCAGCTGTCCCAGACTTGGAAGGTCTCGGGGCTCCTCCACTCGATCACCGGGTTCACCAGGTAGAAGCGGCGTTCAGGCGTCTGGACGTAGACGAGCCTGAGGGGGTGCCCGATCTGGGGCGCCGCTATGCCCCTGCCCATCCCGTAGACCTCCTGGTGCCTCGTCAGGGTGTCCCGGAGGTCAGCCAGAAAAGGCTTGAGTCCCTCGAAATCAGTGACCTCGGCTGACCTCTCCCTCAGCCTCGGATCCCCGAGGAGGACCGTGTCTCTGACAACCATGGCTGACCCATGGGCACCGGGGGATATAACCTGACGTATGCGTAAACGATTTAGTGAGGGGGGGCTAATCCAAGTCATGGACCCAGTCCCGTTCTACCAGGTGGATGCCTTCACCGAGACGCCCTTCAGAGGCAACCCCGCGGCCGTCTGCTTCATGGGCACAGGCCTTCAGGACGACCTGTACCTGGCCATCTCGGCGGAGATGAACCTGAGCGAGACGGCCTTCGCTGAGCCTGAGGCACAGGGCGTCTACAGGCTCAGGTGGTTTACACCCAAGAGGGAGGTGCCCCTCTGCGGGCACGCCACCCTTGCCCTCGCCCACGTGCTCTTCAACGAGCTCGGGTACGGCGGCGACAAGATAACGTTTAGGACGGCGTCGAGCGAACTACACGCGTACAGGGATCGGCGCGGCGTCCTCATGGACTTCCCCCGCAACGACCCCAAACCCCTCGCCCCCATAAAAGGGATACTGGACGGCCTGGGAGTCGAGGACATCCTGGGCTTCCAGTACAGCGACACCAACCAGAAGCTCCTAGTGGAACTCGGCTCCGAGGAGCAGGTGCGCTCCGTGAGCCCCGACTTCAAGGCGCTCATGGCCGTCGAAAACACCTTGGGGTGGAGAGGCGTCATAGCCACCTCCCGGTCTGCCGAGTACGACTTCGTGTCCAGATACTTCGCGCCCTGGATGGGCGTGGACGAGGACCCCGTCACGGGCTCGGCTCACACGGTCCTCGGCCCCTACTGGGCCGGGAAGCTGGGCAAGGTCAGCTTGAAGGCGTACCAGGCGTCAAGGAGGGGCGGCGCCCTCCACGTGGAGCTACAGAACGACCGGGTGAACATCGTCGGGGGCAGCGTGACGGTGATAAGGGGCTCCCTGAGCCTCTAGCCCCGAAGCAGCTTGAGCACTGTCTTAACCGCGGAGACGACGATACAGACCCCCAGGACCACCAGGCTCATTATCGAGGCGGCCTGCAGCGTGCCGGCCATGGGCAGCTTCATCCCGATCACGGTCTTGTACTCCCTGAAGACATAGTCCAGCGTCACGTAGAGGCCGTTCACAGCGCTGGCCCCAGCAAGGGCGATGAACGTTGCCCCCCAAAGCCTCCTCTCCCCGGACAGGTCCAGGAGGGTGGCCGTGTGGCAGGGCTGTGGCTTAGGTTGCTCCCGCGGCTCCTCTTCGAGTGAGGAATGAGCCTCGGCGGAGCTTCTTCGGACTGTTCCTTCTTCTCGGGTAGCCTGACTCTCAGGTTCCTCAGCCTTCCCAGGCTCAGCCCCCTCAGGGCGTCCAGGGGGCTTTTACGGCTCGGCTTCTCCTGGGCGGGTTCATAGTCGTAGTCGTCGTCTTCCGGCGGGGCCTCGACCTGCTTCACGGGTTGGGGCGCTCTGGTGCTCCGGTTCATGTAGATGATCATGAAGGCTGTCCAGAGCGGGATCAAGTCCCCCAGTAGCAGCACCCAGTTCAATGCGACCTCTGAGACACGGCGGACTCGTTTAAACCCTTATGGAGCGTTGTTAGTGATTCCCATTCAGTCGGGGCATGACCGATGCCATCATATAATTACCGGGTCGAGGACTGGGCCCCGCCCGGTCACCTGGCGAGGGTCCCGAGGACGTCGAACTGCATCTCCCTGGGCTCTCCCAGCAGCCTGACCCTCCCCGACAGCTCCGGGCTGCCCTGCACCTCACGGGCGAGGCTCTCGCTGATCCAGATGCGCCCCAGCTCCTGGGTATTCTTGATCCGGACCACCCTCGCACCCGCGGGGTCCACGGGCCCGCATATCCGTATCGCGGTGGCTATGGCGTCCCTATCGCTGGGCAGGAAGGGCGGTATCTTCCCCGTCTCGCCGCTGCCCTGGGTGAGGCAGTTCACGTAGGTCTGCTGGTGGTCGATCCTGGCCGCGGCCCGGGCAGTGGTGAGGTCCGCGAGTCCTATGCCTATGGCGTTGCCGTGGGTCTCCTCGGAGAGGTCCAGGACCACGATCTTGCCCACCCTGGGGGCCCTGAGGTCAGACTCGCCGGGCATCCAGAACCTGCCCGTCACGTTGGTGTCCATGCCGACGCCGCTGATGTTCTTCCCGATCTCCTCCACGATGAGCACATCCACGTCCATGAAGGGTATCCGGGGGAGCAGCTCCTTAGCCGTCTCCAGGAGCCCCTTCTCCTCCTCCATGAACTCCCCGGGCAGAAGCGCCTTCACCATGGCCGTCTCGTGGCGGGCGTTCTCCAGCACGGCGAGGCCCATGACCACGTTGGTCTTCTCGGCGATGAGCCTCCCCGCCTCAGGCATGATCCTGTGGTACCCGTCGTACTTGTGCCAGTGGATCATCTCGGCGCCCTTCTGCTTCCCCAGGCCGATGGCCAGCATCTTCAGGAGCCCGCTCTCGATCTCCCCCTTGAAGTCGGTGTGGGGCTTCACCCTGCCCACCACGAGGATGCCGTCGGCCCGGAGCGCGAGCCTGTCCAGGTAGACGGTGACGCCGCCGTCCAGCGTCCCCACCGGGTCCACCTCCATGCTGGACCTTATGGGCGCCCCCACCGCCTCCTCGGTGACCCCCAGGCTGCACAGCACGTCCACCTGGCCCTCAGGCGTGGAGCCCCCGTGGCTGCCCATGGCGGGCACGATGAAGGGCTCCCCTCCGGTCTTCCTCACCTCCTCGACGACCGTCGCCAGTATCCCGGCTATGTTGGCTATGCCCCTGCTGCCGGCAGTGACGGCTATGCTCTGGCCTTTCCCGATCCTCTCCTTCAGCCCCTTCTTGGCCAGCTCCTGCCTTATCTTTTTCCTGTAGTCCTCTAGGGTGGGCTGGTCGAAGACCTGCCGCGCCTCAACCATCCTGGGTAGACTCATGGTCCTCTACTCCCCTCGATCCTTCTCCAGCCGCTTGAATCTTTCCCGCGCTCCGGCCATCTGTACGGCTACCTGTATGGCCTCCTTGAGGCTCTGAGGGTTGGCGGTCCCCTCCCTCCTCCCAGCCTTGCCGTAGGCGGTGCCGTGGTCTACGCTGGTCCTGATAAGGGGAGGCCGACGGTGATGTTCACGCCGGCCATGTCACCCCACTCCCCGGCCGCCTCGTCCCACCTGAACCCGGCCAGCTTCACGGGTATGTGACCCTGGTCGTGGTACATGGCCACCACTACGTCGTAGAGGCCTCCCAGGGCCTTCCCAAAGACTGTGTCGGGGGGCACCGGCCCCTCAACGTTGAGGCCCCTCATCTTCACCTCCGCTATGGCCGGCCCGATCCTGGTCCTCTCCTCGTCGCCGAAGAGGCCGCCGTCGCTGCTGTGCGGGTTCAGCCCAGCCACGGCGATCCTCGGGGCCTCTATGCCCAGCTTCCGGGCCGCGTCGTAGGCCACCTCGATGGTGGCCACGATCCTCTCCTTCGTGATCCTCTCCGGGACGAGCCTCAGGGGTATATGGGTGGTGACGTGGACCACCCTCAGGCACCCGGATATGAGCATCATCGCGTAGTTCTTCACGCCGGCCTTCTCCGCGAGGAGCTCCGTGTGGCCCGGGTACGCGTAGCCGCCCATGTTCATGGCCTCCTTGTTGAGCGGCGCCGTCACGATGGCGTCCACATCCCCGGCCAGCGCCATGTCCGCTGCCCTCAGAACGTACTCCACAGAGGCTCTTCCCGCCATGGCCTGGGGGACTCCCATGACCAGCCTGTCCGGGTCGATGTTAGCCAGGTCCAGCAGGTCTATAGCCCCGTGCCTGTACTCCGCCTCCGCTAGCTCCCTGACCTTGTGGACCGACAGACGCGACTTGGCGACCTCGATCCCCATCCGCATGGCCGAGCCGTCCCCCACCACCACGGGCCTGCACGCCTCGTAGACCAGGGGGTCGCTCAGCGCCTTGGCTATGATCTCGGGGCCTATGCCGGCCGGGTCCCCCATGGTTATCGCTATCAGCGGCCTCATGCGCTCAGCCTCTTCAGGTGTTTCACCGCCTCCACCAGGGCGTCGCCGGAGCCGAAGCCCCCCGCCTTGGTCACAGCCCTGAGCCCGTTGGACAGGGTCAGGACCGGGACGCCGGGCTGGGCCTCCCCCGTGATCTCCACGCTCTCGACCCCGAGCCCCTTGAACACGGCCAGCGCCGTGGCGCCCCCCGTGAGCACCATCCCTGATAGCTTGTGCCTCTCCACCAATTTTACTGTAATCTCCGAGAGGCTTTCCACGACCCTTTTCTCAACCTGATTCTCGCTCAGCCCCATGCCTCCGCCCAGCCTCCTCGTCACCTCCACCTTCCCCGCGTCAGGTGCAGACACGAGCGCCACGTGCATCTCTGAGGACAGCGCGCCCTCAGCTCTCACCAGAGCCTCGTCCGTGGCCCCACCTCCCCTCAACAAGCTGACAGTGTCCAGGTTCACCTGTGTCGCCCCCAGGCGTTCCACGAGGCTCCGCACTTGCTCTCTGGACAAGGAACGGGTGCTGCCGCACACTGTTAAGGCGGGCCGGGGAGCCCTTAAGCCCAGGCCCTCAGGAAGCTCCGAGGCCAGGCCGGCGGAGCCACAGAACACCATGACGGGGAGCCCCGCCGCGGCCAGGAGGTCCCTCTCCGCCTCCGCGTCGATGACCACCACGCCGTAGCCCCCATCCCGAAGGGCCCTGAATTCCCTGTGTAGGGCGTCGCGGCTCCTCACGTCCCGGAGGGGAATGTGCGCCGCTTTTCTGCGCGTCTGGGCCCCCATGATTTCAGGGATGTATGAGCTGGGCAGCGCAACCTCGGACGCGTACTCAGTCTCCTGGAGCGGGGCATCATTCACGTAGACGCAGCCGCCACGGGTCACCCTACCGTTGGACGGGTAGGCTGGGGCCACCACGGCGACGGGGCTGCCTGTTGCCTCCATGACGGCGTCAAGCTCGGCCCCCACGTTACCCCTGAGGGTCGAGTCCACCTTCTTATAAAATACCTCGCAGAGGCTGGACAGCGCCTCCGACGCCTCCCGGACCTTCCGGCGGGCCAGCTCCGGCTCGTCGCCCCGGGAGTCTGTGTTCACCACCATGACGTCCGCCGACCCCCTTAAGCCGCTCAGCCTGTCCATGGTCGGGGCCACCTCCACACTCAGGCCCCACGCCTTGAACTGGACGCCGGTGTCCAGTGCGCCGGTCAGGTCGTCGGCCACGACGGCTATCCTCAAGTCTCCTCAGTGATGTTCTAGTCGTCCCGACAGTTTAACAGCTTTCACGTAGCCAATGAAAAAGAGGGAAGGGAAGGCTGCCCCTATTTGGCCTTCTTCCCACTGAGGTAGGCCGCCATCGGGAGTATCACGCACATGAAGAAGGCTGAGGCCAACCGGGTCCCCGCGTCCACGCCCCAAGTAGGAATCATCACCAACTCGTTGACGGCTACCGCCAACACGGCCACGGCGACTACTACCGGGGCTGCCCTGTGCATGCCGGCCCCTCCGCCCTTCACGTGGGCGAAGTAGGCGGCCCCGATCGCGGTTACCGCGATCCCCACGGCTCCTATTACCCAAACACTCATTCTTTTTCACCTCCTTCCTCGTCGTCCCACGTAAACAACCCGTCTATGGTAGTGCCCAAGGCCACGGCAACCTCGTGGGCCAGCTTCAGGGACGGGTTGTACTTGCCGGCCTCCAGGTAGACTATGGTCTCCCGCCTGACCTTGACCAGCCTGGCCAGGTCGGCCTGGGTCATGTCGTGGCGGGCCCTGAGCTCCCTTATCCTGTTCCTCATAGCCTCACCTAGAGGTCTTCCCTGCGGCCGAAGTAGGTGTTCAGGGCGATGTAGGCGACGCCCATGAGTATGACAGCGGAGTTGATGACGGGCATAGAGCCCAACTCATCTAGCCCCTGGAACTCTATTCGGAATATGTTGTAGAAGTTCAGGAGGATCAGGTACCATGAACCCAGGTGGAAGGCCACGGTGGCGGCCCTGCCCTGTATCCTGGCAGTCCTCTCGTCCTGGAGGGCGAAGCCACTCCTCCTCTCCTTGACGGTTCTCCACAGCGTGTATGCGCCGATAGCGACGATGAGCACGGCTATGAGGGGCAGTGCCGTTGACCAGATGGTTTCAGCCATTCCTTTTTTCTCCCATGTTAGCCATTTACCACATATTGTGGTATACATCTAACATTGTGTTAGAACTACACAACATGATCTATTTAAGGTTAGCGTGGCGCAACACACATTCCTGGTAGGCGCTCCCACCTACGACGAAGACGCCTCACACAAGGGGCCAGCAACACCCCAGAAAAACGCTTATTCCCTGTAGAGGGAATAAGCCAAGCCTTAGAAAACACGGATTACCGCCCGTACTTAGCAGACCAGCTAACCCTCCTCCACCAACCCGAACCTCCTATAGAGCTCCATGTAGCGAGCCATCAACAGGGCCCTCAGCCGCGCCTCGAGCCTGTGCCTCTCATTCCTTATCCGCTTCTCCTCCTGAACAAGCCTCATGATCCTTTCACGCAGCTCCCTCTCCTCATCTGCCGATTAGACGACGCCCACATTAAACCACGAGCGCCGAAATCCCCTTAAGAATACTGTCACCGCCGCATGAAAGATGAGCTTTTATGGCGTCCAGGTGAACCTAGTATCATGCTGAAGCAGGTCATCGAGGTCATGGACCTCCTCGACAGCGCCCAGATAACGGGCTCCCAGGTATCAGAGTATCTGAAGAAGCGGGGCATCCAGGAGGTCTCCGTTAAGAAGATCAAAGGCGAGAAGGGGGGCACCGACTTCATCAAGATCAAAGTGCCCGGCACCCGGGGAAAGACCGCGGGAAGAGGCGCGCCCACCCTGGGAGTAGTAGGTAGACTAGGGGGCATAGGCGCACGCCCCGAGCAGATTGGGCTAGTATCCGACGCCGACGGCGCGGTGACCGCCCTGTCGGTGGCCCTGAAGCTGGCTGACATGCAGGCCAAGGGCGACAGGCTGCCAGGCGACGTCATAGTGGCCACCCACATCTGCCCGGACGCCCCCACGCAGCCACACAAGCCAGTCCCCTTCATGGGAAGCCCCGTGGACATAGCCACCATGAACCGGCACGAGATGGACCCCGAGATGGACGCCGTCCTCAGCATCGACACCACCAAGGGCAACAGGATCGCCAACTGGATGGGCTTCGCCATCACGGCCACCGCCAAGGAGGGCTGGGTCCTGAGGGTCAGCGACAGCCTCCTCGATGTTATGGAGACCGTTACCGGGCGCCCACCCCGGGTGTGCCCCATAACCACCCAGGACATCACCCCATACGGCAACGGCATACACCACCTCAACAGCATAATGCAGCCCGCCACGGCCACGGACAAGCCCGTGGTAGGAGTAGCCATAACGACGGAGGTGCCGGTCCCCGGCTGCGGGACCGGAGCAAGCCACCCCACGGACATCGAGATGGCCGCCAGGTTCTGCCTGGAGGTCGCCAAACAGTACGGGAAAGGGGTGTGTAGCTTCTACGACGAGTCTGAGTGGGCCAACATCAAGGCCAGGTATGGCCCCCTCAAGCAACTGCAGACCCTGGGAAACCAGGGCGCCCCCTGACCACTCCATGCTCGGGGTATTTATATTCACCCAGAAGCCAATATTAACCCGGTAGCGATGTACAAGAAGATACTGGTAGCCTTCGACGGCTCGGAGCCCTCAAGGAACGCCCTGGACCACGCCGTCAGCATAGCCAACAAGTGGAAATCGGAGCTCAGAATACTGTCAGTGGTGCCCCGGGTGATGATGCCCGTGTTCCCGGATGAGGGGTTCGGCGCCGCCCCCATAACCGCGGCCCAGGACATGAGCGACTACCAGGAGAAGATGAAGAACATCTACGCGAAGAGCCTCCAAGAGGCGGAGGAGGACATCAAGGAGGCGTTCCCAGACCTAAAGGTCTCAACGTACCTCATGGAGGGCAGACCCTCAGGCATCATAGTCGAGGAGGCCGAGAAGGAGAACGCGGACCTCATAGTGATAGGCAGCCGCGGCCTAGGCGGCATAACCGGCTGGATACTGGGCAGCACGAGCCGCCGCGTCGTGGAGTCCTGCACAAAGCCCATCCTCGTGGTAAAGAACCCCCAGTGACGGGGCAACCCTTTTTCACGCGCAGACGCAGTGCTACGGGATACCATGGAGCCTCTGGAAGCGCTGCGCGAGGCAGGCCGGATAGCGGCCAAGGTCCGGGACACGGTCGTCAAGGAGGTGAGGCCCGGCGCAAGGGTGATAGACCTCTGCGACAGGACTGAGGCTCTGATCCGGGAGCTGGGCGCCCAGCCCGCGTTCCCAACCAACGTCGACATCGACCAAGTCGCGGCCCACTACTGCTCCCCCCTGGGCGACACATCCACCGTGCCTGAGCGCTCCCTCGTCAAGCTCGACGTGGGGGTGCACGTCGAAGGCTACATAGCGGACACGGCCATCACCGCGTGCTTCGACCCGGGGCTAAGGTACCTCGTGGAGGCGGCCGAGGCAGGCCTGAAGGCAGCCATGAACACCATGAGGCCGGGGATAAGCGCCAGCGACGTCGGCTCAGCCATTGAGCAGGCCATCAGGGGCCGGGGGGCCAAGCCGATCAGGAACCTCACCGGGCATAAGCTTGCACGGTACGTGGTGCACGCGGGTGAGAGCATACCCAACGTGGCCGGCCACGATTACCACGTGCTGGCCGAGGGCGAGGTCTACGCGGTGGAGCCCTTCGCCGTACCGCCCACCGCGGAGGGGCTCGTCATGGACGGCCCCCAGAGCAACATCTACAGGTTCATGAAGAAGAGGAGCCTGGAAGGCGAAGCCAAGAGGATGCTTAAACACGTGCAGGAGCAGCACAGGACGCTGCCCTTCGCGTCAAGGTGGGTCATGCGTGGCTTCCAGACGCCCACCGCAGCAGGGTCCTTCAGCCAGCTCCTGAGCGCCAAGTGCATAATGAGCTACCCTCAGCTCGTCGAGAGGTCGAGGGCCAAGGTGGCCCAGGCCGAGCACACCGTCATACTGACCAGCGACGGGTGCGAGATCACCACGGCGTAGCTACTTCTTCTCCTCTTTCCGGGTGTGGATGGCGGTGATAACCATCTGCCCGTCGCACCGGGTGCAAGGCTCGTCGCGCTTGAAGATGTAGTCGCCGCGCTGGAAGCTCCGGACCCGCTTGAGGTTGCACTGGGGGCACTCCAGGGTCGTGATCACGTCGACCTTCTTCGGCTCAAGGGACTCCTTGGCGGTCGGCTTGGCCCTGAAGAAGCTGTAGCCTATGGCGATGAAGCCGCTGGCGCCGATGACCAGGTACATGAAGGCCGTCTCGATCTCCTGATCGCCGTACGCCCTGAAGCCCATGTAGAGGCTGACAAGGGCGAGGGCTCCAACCACGATCATGGCGGCCAGGGTTATCCAGTTCTGCGCTGCTCCGCCCGCTATAGGCGTCGTGCCGCTCATCCGCTTCATTGAGCCACCCCCACGGTGTTGCCGATGCCAGCCACCACCACGGTGTCACCCACCTTGCTGTAGTCGAGTATGATGCCCTTCACCGACGCGATGGCCTTGTCGGTGGCCTCGAAGAGGGGCTGGACGAGAGGCGCCACGACGTGCTCCATGCCCTGCTTGATGGCGACCGCGTACAGGGGCACGTTGTGCTCCGTAGCGATGAGCTCCATCTTGTACTTCTCGACGCCGGGGCCCCCTATGGCGGCGCCCACGCCCTCGGCGATCTCGCCCACCTGCTCCCCCTCAAGCATCCCGGCGGCGTCAACTGTGATTAGCATGGTGACCTTGCCCTTGTACTCGTTAAGGAGGTTAACTACGGCGTCGCCGGGCATCCCGACGCTGCCGCCGGGGCCCTTAGCCTTCGTAACCACGACGTGCCTACCCTCGTACTCTATCTCGGCGGCCACCATCTCCTTGGCCACGTCCCTCGTGGGCGCGCCGTTGATGAGCTTGGCGGCCACTATGGCGCCGACGCTGTCTCCTATGGGTATGCCCTCCTGGAAGGCCTGGAGGGCCGAGCTGTAGGCATCGATCTGTTGGATGATCATGGGCAGGATCATGTGTATCTGCATGATGATGTAGATGTTCATGGTCTTCTTGCCGAGGAGGTAGTAGTGCCTGATGACCTTGTAGAAGACGTTCAGGGCCAGGGAGGCCTCTAGGAGGTTCTCGATGTTGTTGCGCTCAGACTCGGTGGCATTGGGCGCCATGACCTCCACCTCCTTCTCGAAGGTGAACTCCCTCACGTCAAGAATCTTCCCCAGCTTCTGCACAATGCCTGCCGGGTCCATGCCGACCGGCTCTATCAGGAAGTGCTCCATGAACCGCTCCACCATCGGCGTGGGGTCCTTCTCGGGCTTGCCGATCTCCTTAATCGTCTTGATGGACGCCTCCTTGCCGTCGTCTCTGAGGCCCTTAATCTTTCGGAGGGTGACCTCGATTTGGCGAAGCATGGTCATGGCCTGGATGCGCTGTGCGTAGAAGAGGTAGATGATGAAAGCGAAGCTGAAAAGAGTCTGCAGTATCACCTGTATCTCGTTCTCAGGCTGCCCTAACTGCCCCAGTAACTGAAACATTGAATCACTGCAGTTGAGAATAGACTATACGTTATAAATGTTAGCGTAAAAAAGCGCGTAAACCCGTTTCGGCTGGGTTGATCGGGGGCAAGTTACACGCCTTCAGCACAATTTTTAAGGGTGTTACCCGTGAGTCATAGGGATGTTCCGCTACGCTGTTAAGCGAATTATCCGCGGAAGGGGGTTGTTCCTGTCGCTTTTCCTCAGCGTAGCTCTTGCAGCCACCCTCTTCTCCGGGATACTGCAAGGAGCGGACGCGATAGGCGTAGCCATACTTGATAATACACTTGAATCGGCTTACGTTGATATAATCTCCAGCGCCAGCGACAAGAACGTCACGAAGACCCACTACTGGGATATAGACCAGGTCTTCGGAGGTGTTGAGGATGTGCAGAGCGTTGACCACTTCATCCACTTCGCCGCCGACCTGGAGTCAGAGGCCCTGAATGGCACCGTGGACGTATTGATACTGGCCCTCCCCCCGGACTCCTCCCTGTACGACGGCATCTCGGGCGTGCAGGTTCTTGAGGATGGCGTGGTTTATGTGGACGCCAGGTCATCGAACGCAACGGAGATCCTTCAGAGCAGCCCCCTTACCGTATCCTTCGAGACTTATCTCCCTTACAACCCCCCTGGCTTCGAGTTCAGGCGCTTCAACTTCACTGTGGCCGGATCGGTTGCGTTAAGCGACAAGACCTTCCAGATCGGCACGGGTAGGTACAATATCTATCTGCGGGACCTCATTCAGGGGCGGGAGGACCTGGGTAGACGGCCCAGCTACAACATGGTTCTTGTCACGGAGAACACCTTCGCCGAGATGCTCGCCAAGGTCTTCGCTGAGCAGAGGAGGCCCGTGGCCGACCAGACGACTGAGGCCCTCATCGTGTTAGACAGGGAGAGCATCCTCAATCCCTGGGACTTCGAGGGGTCGAAACGTAGAATCCAGCTCATATACGAGGACCTGAACACCGAGGGGGCCAGCTACTACTATGTCCCCAGGAGCTACTTGGGGGAGCTGGTGGACACGGTGGCCTCCCTGGGCAACCAGATGAAGACGAGCACCCTGCTCGTGGCTCTCCCTGTCTTTTTCTGCGCCTGGTACCTGGGGACGACGGTGAGCGAGGTGGTGTTCAGCCTGAGGAAGAGGGAGATCGGTCTGCTCTTGACGAGGGGCATGTCTCACAGGCAGGTGCTCTACACACTCGTCTTCGAGGGCCTCATCGTGAGCCTCGCGTCGTCCATCGTCGGGGTGCTGGCAGCTGCGGGCTTACTTGTGCTTGTCATCCCGGGCATATCGATCCTGGAGCTTCTGAGGACCGCGAGCGTCGTCACGGTGGGCGCGACCCTGCTCTTCAGCCTGGCGTTGTCGCTGTTCGCCCTCATTAGGCCGGCCCAGAGAGCCACGGAGGTCAGCATCGTGAACGCGTTGAGGGAGCACCAGAGCGAGGAGGAGACCCTTGGGGAGTGGCAGGCCCCGCTGCTGGCCCTCCTACTGGGAGCGTACAAGGTCGCCATGTATGTGGCCGGACTCACGGTTGAGCAGTTCAGGCCAACGACTAGCAACCTCATCATCTCGCTGCTGTACAACACCTGGTGGGGGACCGATTACATGCTCGGTTACGTCTACCACATCCTGCTGTTCTGGGGGTTCGTGAAGATCTTCCTCCAGTACGTGCCGGGCTTCCAAACGATGCTTGGGGGGATAGCCTCCCTGGTGGCAGGGGACGCGGCGAAGCTGTCGGCGCTCAGCAGCGGCAGGAACCTGAAGAGGACGGCCGCCTCCACCTTCATGATCGCCCTGATAATGAGCTACAGCGTCGGCGTGATAGGGAACGTCGCGAGCACCACCGACTTCATGGCTCAGGCGGTCAGGTACTCCGTGGGGGCTGACGCATCGGTCTGGCTCTTCGAGGGGGAAGGCATCGACGAGCTGATGGAGGCCATATCAGGGATGGAGGGCGTAGCCGCCGTGGCCAAGGAGACCCACTTCTCACCCGACAGCAGCCTGGGAGACGTGCCCATCAGGGCGGTTGAGCCCCTAGTATGGGCGGAGGCAGCCACATTTGAGGAGGGCTGGGTGGAGGACTTGGGGGTCTTCAGCGTCATGGCGGAGGGGGCGAGCTACGGCATCATGGAGAGGGGCGCCGCCGAGAAGCTTGGCATAACCATCAACAACACTTTCCTCGTGAAGCTGCAGTCCAAGCTCTACCCCATAAAGGTGGTGGGTCTATTCGGGAAGGAGCCCGGGGAGTACTGGGCCGTGCAGAACCCCACCGTGTACGTCAACGAGGGGTTCCTAAGCAACGTGAAGGAGAAGTTTATCGACCAGAGGAGGATCATCGTCCACCTCGAAGAGGGCGTGGACCTGGGCGCCTTCAAGGGGGCCGTGGAGGGCCTCAGCGCCGATGTTGAGAGGGTAGACGTGACGGTTCTGCTGGTGGAAAGTTCCCTCAACAACATTTACCTGGCCGGGCCCAGGAGGGTCGAGGAGCTGGGCGCCTACTTCGCTGGGCTCATTGCCAGCCTGGGCGTTGTGCTCATCGTGTCAACGGTGGTCAGGAGCAGGAGCAAGGAGCTGACCATCATGGCCATAAGGGGTTTCAGCCCGGGCCAGCTGAGTATTAGCCTCGTCTTCGAGATGGTGGGTATGGAGCTCTTAGCCGTACTCCTAGGTGTGTCAGTGGGCTACGTCTCACTGAGGGGGCAGACCCAGCTATTCAACCAGCTGATGGCCACTAGCATCCAGAGGAGGCTGCTGTTCCCCGCGTCGGCCCAACTGAGCCTTCTTATGATCATTGGGCTGCTTCTCGTCGCGACCGTGCTGCCCATACTCGTGGCTGTGAGGAGGATAAGCGGCTCACCCGAGCTGAAACTGGAGGAGTAGAATTGAGCATAAGGAACGCTGTCATCGTGAGGGACCTGGTGAAGGTCTACAGGCTAGGTGAGGTGGAGGTACAGGCGCTTAGGGGCCTCAACATGAACGTGCGGAAGGGGGAGATGGTGGCGCTCATAGGGCCCTCCGGGTCGGGCAAGTCGACGCTCCTCAACATCATGGGGGGCCTTGACAAGGCGACGGCGGGCAGCGTCAAGGTCTTCGAGACCGACCTGACGAACCTTTCGCCCGCCCAGCTGGTGGGCTTCAGGCGGGAGACCGTGGGCCACGTGTTCCAGAACATGAACCTGATCCCCACGCTGACGGCCGCTGAGAACGTGGAGCTCCCCATGGCGGCCCTCGGCATCCCCGCCGCGGAGAGGATGAAGCGCGTCGAGGAGCTCGTCGGCGTCGTGGGCCTGAGGGAGAGGATGGGCCACAAGCCGGGGGAGCTGAGCGGCGGCGAGCAGCAGAGGATAGCCCTTGCCGCGGCACTTGCCAACGATCCCCCACTGGTGCTGGCTGACGAGCCGACGGGCGAGCTGGACACCGAGAACGCGACCGTCGTCGTGGAGTACCTGAGGAAGGTGAACAAGGAGCTTGGCAAGACGGTGGTCATGGTTACCCACGACCCCAGGATGGCCCGGATGGCTGACAGGATACTCAGAATCCACGATGGCGTCGTGGAGGCCGATGTGGCACCCACCTCGGAGGCGGGCAGGCCGGCCGATTACAGCGAGATGCTGAAGGGGAGGCTGGGGGAGATAGACGCGGCCCTGGCTGGGCTCGACGGCCAGTTCAGGGTCGGGCAGATAAGCGGAGACGAGTACGTGGAGCGGCAGACGAGGCTCAGGAGGACCGTGGAGGTTCTGCGTGAGGAGCTTCACAGGCTGGGCGTGGTCAACTAGGTCTTCTCTATATGTGCGTGTGTGGGGGGAGGGGGATGCTAAAGATTCTTCATAGAGTGAGCGGAAGAAAGCTGAGATGAGGACTCCAAGCAACTTTTAATTAATCAACGGCTAAAATCATTGTTACATGGAGTAAAGCCATCGTTGTGTGAGTGAATGGTAGAGGCGGATATTTCAAGGATTATGATATGTAAAGGAAATTGAATTTGATTTCTCAGAAGAAACAGCAAATATAACTGGTTCACCGTTCTCCAGTATCCTGAAGTCAACCCACCCCTCAGCGAGTTCTCTTCTAACGTACTCGCCGTTGATCGTCTGTTCGAACAGCCCTTGAATTAAGATGCCGCCATCTTCCTCAATCCATATCGGGCCGGTCATGCATATGGTGTACCACCCAGCCTCAGGTAAAACTATGTCATGGCTTTCCCCAGCTGTCACATTTCCGTACCACACGACGGGCTTCGCCCAGTGCTTCTCCTCGAAGAACTCGTATGTCTCTACCTTGACTAGGCTGACCGACTCGTTTTGGTAGGCGATGCCCTTCTGCACGGTTAACGGGATCATGATGTCCCTCGGTGCAGATATGAAAGGATATACTTTGAGAACCGCATTCGGACATGGACAGTAGAAGACGGCGTACAACTCGTCTACTTCAAACTCAAGGTCATCCTGGGTGAAGCTGTGCTTATAATAAACCGAATAGCCTGAGACGAGGCTGATGCCTTTTACCCAATGTCGCTGTGGGCTGCCTTTAACCAGATCCATT
>Ga0154852_143_pt2 | contig 21598 bp, 30 predicted proteins | sample Rifle2008BG16ft_FD_105580 | JGI IMG/M metagenome (GOLD analysis project Ga0154852, IMG submission 105580) | Candidatus Bathyarchaeota archaeon RBG_16_57_9
GCAGGCTGGGGAGAGAGCTCGAAGAGAAGGAGCGCAGCCTCCAGCTCCTGGTCGAGTACATGCCCGACACGTTCTACATAGCCGACAGCGAGGGCGGGTTAGTCTTCGTCAGCCCCAACGTCAGCAGGTTGGTGGGCTACTCGGCCGAGGAGGTCGCCAAGCCTGATCCCGGCTTCTGGCGGAGCCTTCTCTACCACGAGGACAGGGGCAGGGTGGCCGAGGCCATGGCGGCCTACCTGGAGGGAGGCGCACCCTACGACGTGGAGTACAGAGTGCAGAGGAGGGACGGCTCCCTGATATGGGTGAGGGACAGGGCCACCAAGAGGTACGACATGGAGGGGGCCTCCTACTTCGACGGGAAGCTCACGGACGTCACGGAGCAGAAGCTGGTGGAGCGGGGCCTCCTGGGGTACACTCAGAGGCTGGAGCAGATGGTCAGGGACCTTAAGCTCTACAGCAAGCAGTTGGAGGAAACCGTGAACGAGAGGAACAGGCTCCTCATAGACGCGGAGCGCACCATCGCGGTCAGCCAGGTGGCGTCCATGGTGGGCCACGACCTGAGGGGGCCTCTGCAGAATATCAACAATGCGGTCTACCTGCTGCAGAAGAGCCCCGAGAGGAGCGGCGAGCTCCTGGACACGATAAGGAACTCAGTCCAGTACGCCGTCAGGATACTCGAGGACCTCAGGAACGTCACCAGGGACACGCTGCTCGACTTCGAGACGGTGGACATCGGGGAGATCGTGAGGCAGGCCCTGGGCGATGCTCATCCCCCGCCAGGCGTCGACCTACGCGTGGAGCTGGGGGAAGGATCGTACTTCGCCCGGGTTGACCCCACGAAGGTCAGGAGGGTCCTGGACAACCTCATCAGGAACGCATGTGAGGCCGTGGCGGGCCCCGGCGTCGTCACGGTTAGGGTCCGGAGGGAGGCCGGCGCGCTGGTCATAGAGGTCCGGGACACGGGTGTCGGGATACCGGAGGAGTTTCGCCCCTACCTTTTCCAGACCTTCAAGACCACCAAGAAGAGGGGCCTTGGGCTGGGTCTGGCGTACTGCAAAAGGGCGGTGGAGGCCCACGGCGGGTCCATCGAGGTCGAGTCTAGGGTGGGGGAGGGGACCACCTTCACGGTTAAGCTGCCGCAGCCCGTGGATCGTGAGCCGACGCAGGGCGCGGCCCAGCTGGAGGCCGGTACGCTGGCCCAACAGCGGGAAGACGTAGGTTCATAGCCTGCCGTTCACCGTAACCATTGATGGACGCGTTGGGAAGGGTAAGACCGTTAATGGTCGTCGCCGCTGTGCTCGTCGCCTCCGCCGCCTACGTTCTCATGGCGAGGGACGACGCGCCCTACGGAGACGTCTCCGTGGAGCAGGGTTGGAGCCTCATCCAGGATAGGCCCAACCTCGTGATCCTGGACGTGAGGACCGCGGCCGAGTACGAAGAAGGCCACATCCCCGGGGCCGTAAACATACCTGTCCAGGAGATCGAGGAGAGGCTGGGCGAGTTGGACCCGTCCTCCGAGTATCTGGTGTACTGCAGGACGGGGAACAGGAGCAGCGTCGCGGTTCAGGTGATGAAGGCAGCTGGGTTAGACAGGGTGTACCACATGAGCGAGGGCATCACCGCCTGGGTGAGCGCAGGTTACCCCGTGGCGGGTTAGCAGCCTCCATGTTTTATAGCCGTGCATCAGATTATTCGGCATGAAGCTCGTGTCTTTCAGGGTGCACACGGAGGACCGTGTGGGCGCCCTAATCGGTGAGAGGGTGATCGACCTCAACTCGTCCTACGGCTTGCTCCTGTCTGAGGAGAAGGAGCCCGAGCAGGCCCGACGGGCCGCCGACGCCCTCGTCCCGCGCGGCATGGTGGGGCTCTTGGAGGGGGGCGAAGAGTCCATGGCCGTGGCTAGGAGAGCCATGGAGTACGCCGTCAAGAACCCGGGCAGGAGGGGCCTGGACGGGGAGAAGCTGGTGCTCACGCTGAATGAGGCTAGGCTGCTGGCGCCTGTGCCTAGGCCGGGTAAGCTGTACTGCGTCGCGGTGAACTTCTACGACCACGCCACGGAGCGCATCAAGGACCCCTCGGAGAGGCAGCGGGAGATCGACAGGCTTAAGGGATTGAAGCTGGACGTGCCGGACGTGTTCCAGAAGCAGCCCAGCCTCGTGGTGGGCCCCAACGACCCGGTGATCAAGCACAGGGCCACCGAGAGGCTGGACTACGAGTGCGAGCTGGCCGTGGTCATAGGCAAGAAGGGCAAGTACATCCCCAAGGCGAGGGCCTACGAGCATATAGCCGGGTACACGGTGCTCATAGACGTCAGCTTCAGGGACCAGGGGTTCCCCCAGGACGTGGACTTCAGGCTCTTCAAGACGGACATAAACTGGACCAAGGGGAAGGGCATGGACAACGCGGCCCCTATGGGCCCCTGCATAGTCACCAGGGACGAGGTGCAGGACCCCTATGATCCTCCGCTGCGGCTCCAGACCAGGGTGAACGGCCAGACCAGGCAGAACAACACCCTGGACCACATGATCATCAGGATACCCCGGCTGGTAGAGTACCTAAGCAACGGGACCACGCTGATGCCCGGGGACGTGATAGCCACCGGCACCGTGGCGGGGGTGGCCCACAGCTGGCCGGACGGGTTCCTCAACGTGGGGGACGTCCTGGAGTGCGAGATTCAGCCCATGGGGGTGCTGAAGCACAGGGTCGTGGAGGACCCCTACTAACCTTTTTCACTTCATCGGGGTTATTCCTACTCTGTATGTCCATTCGGATCACCATCGGCGACTACGTATTCAAGGCGGCACTTCACCGGGACCGTGCCCCCATAACATGCGAGAGGCTTATGAGCGTCATGCCTGTCACGGGCAGGGTTATACAGGCCAGGTGGAGCGGCGAGGCCGTGTGGCTGCAGATGGACCCCTACGGTGTCGAGGCTCCCCTGGAGAACCATACCAGCCACCCGGGGCGCGGCGAGCTACTCTACTACCCGGGAGGCGTCAGCGAGAAGGAGATCCTGATCCCGTACGGGTCGGCATGCTTCTCAAGCAAGGTCGGGACGCTGCCGGGCAGCCACTTCGCTACCATAGTTAAGGGTGCGGACAGGCTCGTTGAGTTGGGTGAGCGGGTGCTCTGGGAGGGCGCCAAGCCCATCAGAATAGAGTCAGTGTAGGTGTCATCCTACTCGCCGAAGAGGTCGTAGTACTTCTCGGCCCCTTCCTGGTAGTTCAGCGTCATACATATTCACATGGATGTATCCGCTATTCGGGTTGCCGAGCGTTGTGCTGGAAAAACGCTTCTTACTGCTGTAGTAAGATGCGTGAGGGATTGTTCATTCGGGGAATAGGGGCGTGAAGCCCTGGCCCCTTGCGTAAGTGATGGCTTCCTCCTGCTCCTCCGGCGTCATGGGCGTGTACTCCTCGCCTGCCTTGAGCACCATGCCCCAGAGCCTGGTCTCGCAGGGGAGGCTGTAGGTGGTGACGCCGTCCTGGCTGAGGGTGTAGCGGACGCCGAGGGTGATGTCGTGCTGGTTGTCCGAGGGTTCGTACCAGGTCCCATACCTGCGCTCGCCCTTCCAGCGGCCCTTGCATGCGGCCTTGATGGCGGTCACACCGAGGTCGTGGTCCAGGGCGTACCTGAGCAGGGGCCTGAAGTCGTTGGCCGGATGCCACGCGACGGCGCTGCAGAGGCTCACGGGCAGCAGCACCGTGTCAAAGTCGAACAGCTTCAGTGCCTCCAGGTTGGCCCTCATGTCCTGGTGGCCGGTGATGCCCAGGTGCTTGACGAGGCCGGTCTCCCTGGCCTCCCGGAACGCCTCGATGGCGCCGCCGGGGCCCAAGGCCTGGTCCACGTCTTCCAGGGTCTTGAGGCTGTGCATCTGGTAGAGATCGAGGCTCCTGACGCCGAGGCGGTCGAGGCTACTGTGGAGCTCCGTGGCCGCACCCTCCCTGGTGCGCTGGGTGGTCTTCTCGGCGAGGAACACCCTGCCCCGGTGTGTCCTCATCCAGGGGGCGAGCCTGAGCTCGCTGTCCCCGTAGGTGGGGGCCAGGTCCAGCATGTTGACGCCAGCGTCGAAGGCCGCCTTGATGTGCACGTCGGCCTCCTCCTGGGTGAGCCTGCCCACGCCGCAGCCGCCCAGCGTTATGACGGAGACCTTCGCCCCGGTCCTGCCCAGTCTACGCTTCGGGATCAAACCAAGTCACGCTTGAATCATGGCAGCGGCCAGCTTTAAGCGTTAGACCGAGAGGCAGCGGAGCTTCACGGATAAATAGCATGGTTCCCTAGGGCTCATTGATGCGCGTTGAACGAGGTCAAGTTCCTCATGGACCAGATCAAGACCACCTTCAGCGGGGACAGCTGGCACGGGCCCAGCGTCATGAGGACCCTGGAGGGGATAGACGCGGGGCAGGCGGAGGCCAGGCCCCTGGGGGAGAGGCACACGATCTGGGAGCTGGTGGACCACATGGCCTTCTGGGTGGAGGAGGTCCACAAGGCGTTGAAGGCCAGGGAGATACCCCGGCCGGAGAAGGTAATGGACTGGCCCCGGATGGGCAGCGGGGAGGCCCAGTGGAGGCAGTCGGTCGAGAGGCTGGGGGCCACCGTGAATATGCTTGTGGACGAGCTGGCCACCTGGAAGAACGAGGACCTGGAGGAGACGGTTGGCGGGGCCAGCTACACGTACAGGCAGATGCTCCACGGCGCCGTGCACCACAACCTGTACCACGCCGGACAGATAGCCATCCTCAAGAGGAGGACTCGCTGACCCGCCGCTGAACCTCTACGATGTTGCCCTCCGGGTCCGTGAGGTACGCGAACCGGAGGCCACCGACACCCGGGATGCCCACCTCCACGGTCTCGCCTAGGGCACCCCCGCCCAGCTCCTGCACCCTCATTATCGTGGCCTCCACGTCCTCGACGGCGAAAGCCAGGTGCCCGAGGCCGGGGCGGTTGGGCGCAGGCGCCTCAGCCTCTTCCTCGGGCTTGTACTGGAAGACCTCCAGAGTGGGGCCGCCGTCTCCGTACCCGGGAAGCCTCAGGTGCACCCCCCTTATGCGAGCCCCCTCGACGCCCGTCGCCCTGTCCAGCCAGGCCCCAGAGAGGTCCCGCTCAGGCGGCATAGGGACGCAGCCGAACGCCTCAACGTAGAAGGCGGCCAACCGCCTCCAGTCGCGGGCCACCAGGTTCGTGTGGACGTACCTCACGCGGACACCTCTTGGACCGCCCGGTGCGAGAGCTCCAGGACCGTGTAGGCCCTGGCGAGGAGGCACCTCATAGCCTCGTTGTCCCTGAAGCCGCCCGTGAACGCCGCCCACCCGGCCATGTAGTAGTCCACGTAGGCGTCGGCCAGCTCGCCGAAGCCGTACCGCTTCAGCTCCCGTATGACGCCCGTCCTGTTGAGGGCCCACAGGTGCTTGGGGTCTGGGTGCATCTGGCTGAGCACCCGCACCGGCGACGGCGAGACCACGTAACAGACCATCCTGAGCACCCTGTAGTACTCCAGGTCGATCCTGTCAATGACCTGCTCGGGCAGCCTGTCCAGTAAGGGGCCTAGGCTCTTGAGCTCAGCCAGGTCCCTGGCCCTGAGGCGCTCCGTGGGCTCGGGGGGCTTGAGGGGCACCTCTCCGTAGAGGGCTGATACCTCGCCGGGCGCCTCAGGGAGCCAGTCGGCGTGCTCCTCCTTCATCACCACGACCTGGGACCGGGGGATGTGGATGTGCCTTGGCCGCAGCTCCAGGAACCTCTCCTCTATGATTCGCGTCGCTTCAAGGGAGCGTAGGAACCCCTCACGGCTCAGGGGGAAAAGGGGCCCACCGCACCTGGTGGCCATATGGATGTCCAAGTCGCTGACGACTGGGACATAGTCGACGGGAGAGTCCCAAGGCTTGGAGGCCGAGCCCTTGAGGATGGCGTACTCGACCCTGTCGTTGAGCAGCTCCTCGATGACGCCGCGCCATACGCTTATGGCGGCGTCCACGTCTCTCCTGGCTTCCCGCATCTGCTCCGAGCTCACATCAGTCCCCCGCGCGTGATCTTTTACCCCGTCCGAGCTCCTATAACTGTTGCTGGTTTTCCTTGAAGCTTCCTGAGCAACCTTGATAACGCCGCCGCGTTTCTCAGCCACATTAAGCTCGGTGTATGGGTGATGCCGTTGAAGGTGAAGGAGTTCAGGGAGTACCTCGTGGGCAGGGGGCAGGGTGAGGACGCGGCTGGGTCGGCCGTCGGCTACGTCAGGGAGTTCGAGAGGCGCCTCGGGGAGCAAGGTAAGAGGCTGGACGCGGCTTCCGTGGAAGACATGAAGTGGTACGTGTCCGAGCTGATGGCGGAGGGCTTGAACACCTTCGAGAGGGTCGTGGCGCTGCAGAGGTACCTGAACTTCATCGGCCGCAGGGAGGAGGCCGTGCACTTGTACTTCGTACTTAGCGCCACCATCATCTACGGCTCCATCTCGGACAGGCTGGCCCGGCTAACTGACGATGAGACCAAGAGCAGGGTATTCGGCAGGGTCAGCGTGCCCCCCATCGGGGCCCCTACGGACCAGTTCCCCCAGGTGACCAGGTGGCTTATGGACAGCCTAGCCGAGGAGCTTGACCAGGCGACCCTCAGGAGGGTGCTGGCCGGGAACCACCACGGGGTCCCCGCGGAGAGCTTCGCCAAGCACAGGGAGTGGCTGGCCGAGGCCGGGAGCCTCGACGGGTTACTCAAGAGGATGCACGATGAGGCTGTGGCGGAGCTGACGCGCTACATGGAGGAGGGCCGGATGTGGTTCGAGCAGATGATCACACCCGAGGTCGTGGAGCTGGTCCGTGGCAACCAGGAGATGCTCTCCGCTGTGAGGGACGGAGAGTGGCTGTACGAGACCAAGATACCCTTCGCGCCCGCGGACTGGCTCTTGGAGGAGGACCCCACCATGAAGCGGTTCTACGCTTGCCACTGCCCGCTGGCGCGGAGCGCCATCGTATCCGGCGGGGTCGAGCTGCCCCTGGACTGGTGCTACTGCAGCGGCGGCTACGGGAAGTGGAGGTTCGACGTCCTGTTCGGGGCGGAGACGGAGGTGGAGGTGCTGGAGAGCGCCCTGGCGGGCTCGGACAGGTGCAGGTTCAGGATCAGGATACCCGAGTCGAATAAACGAGGGTACTAATCAAGGACCCCTGTATAGGGGAAGAGTAGTCAAGGCAGGTGCTCGTGAGCCCACCCGACGTTCAAGTACTGCAGGGTCTCGAGCCTGGGTACCCCCGCCTCGTCCCACCCCATCATCCCGTAGTAGGTCCTGATGGCCCGTGACAGCTCCCCGCCGTCCACTGCCGTCTCCGAGAGGAACCCCGAGGTCTGGGGCCTGAAGAACCTCTCAGGTAGCCGGTCATCGGATGAGCCGAGGCCCTCACGGATGTTGAAGACCCTGGCGAGGCTGAGGGCGCGCTCGGCGGCCAGCGCGAGCTCATGGATCGAGGTGTCCCACCCCGTCACCGCGTTCAGGAGCTCCACGTACTCGGTGAACCTCCAGGGCGGGAAGATGCATAGGCAGAGGCAGTTGGCCAGCACCCTCATGTCGGTCCAGGTCTTGTAGAGCCTGACCTTCTCGGGCCCCAGGGACGAGACGGCAACCTCCTCCAGGACACCGAGGGGCCTGATCCTCTCGTAGTTGTCCTGGGTCATGACCGTGTCGTGCATGTTGTGGCAGTGGTCGGCCCCCGTGGGTGAGACGGCGTACCCGAGGCCGAGGGCCTTCTTGAGCCTGGGCTCGTGCATGGGCACCTCCTGGCCCTTTACGTGGACGGCGTACCTCTCGGAGCCCCTCCCGAGGGCCTCCGAGGCGCGCTTCACCCCGTCGGCTAGGAGGTCTCCGAGGCCCTCCCTCCTGCCCATCATCCCGGTGAGGGCCACCACCGCCTCGGCGTTGCCGAAGCTTAGGTCCATGCCCCCCGTGTCCTCGCCGGTAATGATGCCGTCCTCGTAGCACTCCATGGCGAAGGCTATTGTGGCCCCGGTCGAGATGGTGTCCAGGCCGTACCTCTGGCACAGCTCGTTCGCTTTACAGATGGCGGCCAGGTCCGAGACGCCGCAGTCGGAGCCCAGGGCGGCAAGGGTCTCGTACTCGGGCCCACCATAGCGCGCCTCGACCTCGTAGGGCTCGGAGAGCTGAACCTCCTTCTTGCACCTGACCCCGCAGGCGTGGCACGTCCCCATGCCCACCCGGTAGGCATCCTTGAGGGTCCGGGCGTCGATCTTCATGGCGCCCTCGAAGCTGCCGTCCCGGAAGTTGCGTGTGGGGAGGTTCCCTGTGGCCACCCCCGCGTCCATGGCCGAGCCTGTGCCGTAGGCGTGCATGCCCCTGGCCTCCGTGTCTATCCGGGAGATGAGGGTCCTGGCGAGCCCCGCGACCTTTTCGAGGTTGGCGGGTTTGGGTGGGCGGTGGCCCCTGACGGCGACGCCCTTGAGTTTCTTGGCCCCCATGACGGCACCCAGCCCGCACCTGCCCGCGACGTGGTTGAGGTCGTTTATGACGCAGGCTATGCGGGCCTTCTTCTCGCCCCCGGGTCCTATGAGGGCCGTCCTGGCGCCCTTGTCCCCGACCTCCTGCCTCATCCTGTCCTGGCACTCGGCCACCTCGAGGCCCCAGAGGCCCGAGGCGTCCCTGAGCTCTGCGTTCCCGTCGTTCACCCAGAGCCAGACCGGCTTCTCGGCTGCCCCTGCGAGGATGATCTCGTCGAATCCGGCGGCCTTGAGCTCGGCCTGCCAGAAGCCGCCCGCGTCGGCCTCGCCGAATCCCCCGGTCAGAGGCGACTTGGCTCCGACGGCGTTTCGGCCTGAGCCTGAGACTGGTGCACCGGTTATCGGCCCGGTGGAGAAGACGAGGATGTTGTCCGGGCTGAGGGGGTCGGCGCCCGGCTTCACCTCTTTGAGCAGGTGGTGGGCAATGGAGCCCATCCCCCCGAGGTACGTCCGGACCCAGTTGTCCTCTACGTCCTCGGTGGTTATCTTCTCGTCGGTGAGGTTCACCCTTATCCTTCGCCCGTTGTACCCGTGTTGCATGGAATCCCTCTTGGATTAAGTGTGGTTGGCACTTTATTTATACCGGTTGGCTGGGTGGGGGGAGCCCGGTCAAGATGCCCGCGGGTGCCTCTCTGAAATCCGTTTTACCTGTGCTTCATTCCGTCGGGCAGTTTATATAGCATAATATTCTATACATTGTTACTAGTAGAAGGTGCTATCATGGGCACGGTTCAGTTGAACGTAAGGATCGACGAGAAGCTAGCAGAGGAGATCGACGAGTTGGTGAGGGACGGCAGCTTCCGGACCAAGACCGACGCAATCACGGACGCCCTCAGATTACTAGTCAAGGCCCACAGGGGCCGGGAGCTGGCCGAGAGGATGATTAGGGTCAGGGAGGGTACCGAAGGCTATCCAAGCCTGTCAAGGGCGTTGGAGGAGGCAAGGGAGGAGGAAGATGAGCACCTCGGGTGATGCCGTTGTTCTGGATGCGTCGGTGGCCGTTAAGTGGTTTAAGAAGGGGGAAAGGCTCGAGGATGAAGCTCTCGCCCTGAAGGACCGGGTGTTTGGGTCAGGCGTCAAGGCGCTCACGTCCGAGTGGCTGCTACTGGAGGTGGTGCGGGCCATGGTTAAGGCAGGTTTACCTGTGGGTAAGGTGGCTGAGGCTTACCTTATCCTGCGGGAGATGGGCCGCCTGGGATTCATGGAGGCCGTACCCGTGGGGGAGGTCTTGGACCTCGCGAAGGATGCCATGATGGAGTTGCCTCTTTACGCCTCTGACTCCGTGTACCTCGCTACCTCGATCAAGAGGGGGGCGAGTCTCGTCACGGATGACAGGCATCTTCTTAGGGCTGATGTGGTGGAGTATGGTCGGTCCAGGGGTGTCGAGGTTCTAGGCCTGAGGGAGCTGCCTCAGTTTGGCTGACCTCTAATCCGTCTTTCCCTGTAAGACCTGCTGGACGCGGCCCACCTTGCCGTCCGTGAGGCGGACCTTGATGCCGTGGGGGTGGGTGGGGCTGCTGGTGAGTATCTCCTTGACGGTTCCGCGGGTGAGCTTCCCGGTCCTCTGGTCCTGCTTGAGGACGATGAGGACCTCGGCGCCCGGCTTGACGCCGCTCCTTGTCCGCCCGGACGTGTCCATGCCCACGGATCGGTGAGAGGCGGCTTATAGGGGCTTCTGTCAGGAGGCCTTGGGCTCGGTGGCCCGCTTGGCGGTCCAGCCTGGGCCCTTCCTGGCGTCCAGAACCATGCGGCCCCCGTCAATGGTGGCGTCCGTGTCGGGCTGGCTCCTGGTGGCCAAGGCCCATACGAGCTGGCCGGGGTCCCGGGGGTCGATGTCGGGGTCCACGAGGAGGATGAGCCTGCAGGGCCTGAGGGGCCCGGCGTCCAGGAGGCTGGCGGGCTTGAGGGCACCGGCGGCGGTGACGGCGAGGAGCTGGGCGGCGCCCTCAACGGGGTGGTTGAGGGCCTTGACGTCCTTAAGCTTCGCCTGTGGGTTGACGGGGCCGGTCCTGGGCGCCTCGGGGCCCGTGGCGATAAGGATCATCTTGCCGCTGAGGCCGCCGCGGGGCGAGGAGGGGTCTAGGAGGTGGCTGTAGACGCCTCCGAGGACCTCGACGCCTGAGCCCTGCTTGAGGTCGCACCTGCGGGCCACGGCGGCCAGGACCTGGCCGGGGTCGGAGACGTCTACGCCCGCCGGTAGGACCACCGCGTACTTAACGTAGTGGTCGAGGCCGAGTAGGAGGAGGGCCACCTGCTTGGCGAGGCCAGGGGTGGATGCGGCGGCCTCGGTGAGGCTGAGGAAGCAGGCGAAGTGGGTGGCCTGGGTGGGCCAGACGATGTCGTGGAGGGCCTGCATGTGGGTGTACTCCGTGAGGGCGCGGGTTATGCGGGCCTGCTTGGGTAGGCCGCTTAAGAGGAGGTGCTCCGCCGAGTTGTTGGGGTATATGGCCTGGAAGATGGCGTCGCGGCGCCTGGTTATGGCGGTGACCTCCAGGAGGTTGCGAGTGGATCGTCCGCTTATGTAGCCGGTGTACTCGGTGAAGGGGCCCTCGTCCATCTCCTCGAAGGGCATGCGGCCCTCCAGGACGATCTCGGCGTGGGCGGGGACAGTGACGCCGACAGTGTAGCAGCGGACCAGCTCCAGGGGCTCTCCCGTGAGTGCGCCGGCCTTGCTGTACTCGTCGGTGATCTTGGCTGCTGCGGCTAGGCTGAGGGCGGGGTGGGCGCCGAGGATGACGGCGACCTCCAGGGGCTCGCCCTTGGCCTTGGCCCTCTCGTAGTACTGCCACATGTGGCCGCGGCTGTGGAGGCTGACGCCGAACCTGTCCTTGCCCTGGAGCTGCATCCTGACGAAGCTGAGGTTGACCTCGCCCCGGTCTTCGGGGTTCCTGGCGGCGAGGAGGCCGGCGGTGAGGTACCTGCCGCCGTCCTCGGGGTAGAACCAGGGGATGGGCAGGGTCTCGAGGTCCACGTTGGTTCCGGTCTCTATGACCTCGTGGACGGGGCCGCTCTTGACCTGGACGGGTTCAAGGTCGTTGTTGAAGAGCCTGTTCCAGTCGCTGTAGAAGGCGAGGCGACCGCCCAGCTTGGCGTCCTCTAGGGCGAGGTGTATCCTGTCGACGGTGCCGAGGAGGTTTATGAGGACGGGCATGGTGTGGCCCTTGATGTTCAGGAGGAGGGCGGGGTTGCCGAGGGTCTTCTCGGCCTGGATGGCCCTGGCGGTGACGCCGTACCTCCAGTCCACGGGCTCCGTGACCCTGGTGAGCTGGCCGGGTAGGGCTGCCTCCAGCTTCTCCAGGTAGGTCCTCAGGTCGTGCATGGTCCAAAAGTGTGACCATGGGGAATTAAAAGGCTTGGAGGCCGCCCACAAGCATGGTTCACCGGGTTCCTCGGTGAGGGTCTACCTCGGAGGAAGTGTCTACGATTCCTAGATTAACTTGCGTTATTGCGATATATCGTAATGGTATATAAAGGAGGGCTGTTTGCGATACCAAGCGACGAATACCGATTGGAGGGTAGAGTATTTTGATCAGTATATTGAGCAAAAACACCCTTTTTTGCTCATTATAGTGAGCAAAACTTAACGCCTCTTCCTGAGAAGAGGGTCTACACCACGGAGCAGAGGGCTCTCCTACATGCCCCAGACGCTGCGCTGGAACACTAGGACATCGTCACCCTCAACCTTCACCTCGAACGACGCCGCGTCCCCCACCTTGGATCTCATGAACATGAACTTGGACCCGGATACGCTCTTACCCGTCCTGACATCGAACTGGGAGCCGTGAACCGGGCACGTCACCACGGCGCCCTTCAACGTACCCTCGGAGAGCTTCCCCCCCGCGTGGGTGCAGGGGTTCGCGATGGCGTGGAAAACCCCGTCCACGTTCGCCACCAGTATCTCCTGCTCCCCGATCTTCACCACCTTCATGCTCCCCGGGGGAATCTCTGAGGCCTTACCGACCTTCGTGAATGACAGCCTGTGCGCGCTCAAACCATTAACAGCTCAGAACCATAGAGGGCGGCCCGCGATAACAACGTTTCCCTCACCCGGAGAGGGAAGGCGAACCCCAGGGCCAACCTTGAAATATGATTGACGGGAGCTTCAGAAACCTTTTATCCTTAAACTAATTTTGGATTTCCAGAGGTGAAAAAATGGGTAAAAGCAAAGGTGGAGGTAAAGCCGGTAAACCAAGCACAACGGGAAAACCCTCGGGAAAGGACCGTGATAACGCTCCTCCTAAGAAAGGCAAATGATTCAGAGGGTTCCAAGCTGGCGATACTGCTCACGGTCCCCGAGACATTGAATAGGAATAAATATCCCCGCTTTGAAACGTCATAGACGGAGTTGCCTATGAGGTTCGAGGCCACGGTGAAGGAGACCATCCAGAGAACCCCGGATGTCAGGAGCATTAGGTTCAACAGGCCGAAGGGGTTCAGCTACCTTCCCGGGCAGTACATCTTCATCGGTCTTAGGGTCGGTGGGAAGTATCGGGAGAAGCACTTCACTATCTCGAGCAGCCCAACCGAGCCCGACCACCTGGAAATAACGAAGAGGCTCACGGGCCACGAGTTCGCAGACGCGCTCGCCGCTTTGAAGGTCGGGGACAGGGTGAGCATTGATGGTCCGGAGGGTGATTTCACCTTCGCTGGGGAATACGAGAAGATCTTACCGCTTACAGGCGGTATAGGGATTACTCCTGTCCGCAGCATGCTTAGGTATTGCATGGACATGAAGCTGGGCACGGATGTAGTGCTCCTCTACTCGAACAGCTCAGAGAACGACATAGTCTTCAAGGACGAGCTGGAGGAGATGCGGAAATCAAACAAGAAGCTCAATGTCATCCACACTATTACCCAGCCGATTGGCGGTTGGAAGGGCTTGACGGGAAGGATTAACGGAATGATGATCAGAGAGGCGGTGCCCGACTTCATGGATCGCGTCAGCTACGTCTGTGGTCCCCCCATGATGGTGGATGACATGGTCAAGGTCCTTAGGAAGGAGCTGAGGATGCCCGGTAAGAAGGTGAAGTACGAGTACTTCCCAGGGTACTGAGCACTTTAGTAGCTGGGGTGGTGCTGGGTACCGGCTGCGCGATGGCTGCCCGGCAGCTATCTCTCAGGGGTCACGAGGTGGAGGAGATTTATACCCCGGTCTGAGGCTCCCAAGGCCCCCATCCTATTAATATAACCCCGGAAAAAACTCGCATTATTTCATGCAGTTGTCTGGCCGCTATCTAACATTGAACACTCCACGGACACCGGTCCACGGTAGTCGTCACTAAAATAACCCTGAAAAAGCCCCTGAACCGGAAAACAAACCTGAAAACGGGGAACCGCGGCGACGACGACCACACCCCCCTCCCCCACACCTGCACGCACACACAAACACTGGTAGCCCGGCGGAGACCAGGGTCTAGGCCTAAATTGGTCTGGTTTCAGTTCATCAAGTTTAAATATAGTAGCGCTCTACCTAGTTGAGCCCCGGAACATAGTAGAAAGCTACCTATCGAGCCGAAGAGATCCAACATCGAAAGTGGTTGAATGAACGTTAAAGATGTCGCACTTATCTCCCTAGGCGGAATCAAAGATCGGAAATACAGGTTTGCCTTGAACCTCCTAGGAATACTCATAGGATGCGCCGCCGTCACAGGGCTCATCAGCGTCACACAGGGCATGAACGCCGAGATCAACGGCCAACTTAACATTCTAGGAGCCAACGCGTTAACAATCATTCCCTCGAATGGTGACTCGGATATGGCTTTCTCATCAGCTCCTCAAGCGATGATGATGCCCGCATCTTTGACCTGGAGAGACCTTCAGATAATAGAGTCCATTCCAGAAATAGACCGAGTAGCCCCCATTCAGAACAACTATGGTTCCTACACATTGACAGGAACTAAACATACCACCACCATAATGGGCGTTGGAATAGATCTTTTCGAGATCAACCCCAACTACGAGATAAGCGACGGACGAGCCTTCACTAGAAGCGACAAAGCGGTAGCCATCATTGGGGCAAATGTAGCACACCCAGAGGGTGATGAAGAGCCAGTTCTTCGGGTAGGCGACCGATTAAAGATCACCGCACTAGGTACATCTGAGCCCAAAGAGACGACTCTCCGAATAATAGGCATCACAAAGGAAAGCGGGATGACGATGGGGGTAAACCCCGACGACATGATTATGATACCTGTAATGACCTCGGAGCAGTTTTTTGGGTCGTCCGGTAAATACGATATGATTATGGCTTCACTGTATGACATTGACGACACTGACGCTGTTTCTTCCAAGATTAAGGACATGATTGAGGATATTCAAGTTATTTCATCCGAATCAGTAAGAGACATGATCGGACAAGTAACCGGTACAATCGAGGCTGTTCTAGGAGGCATTGCAGCAATTAGTCTCGTCGTCGCAGGGGTGGGTATAATCAACACCATGACCGTCAGCGTAAGTGAGCGAACCAAGGAGATAGGTACTCTGAAGGCAATAGGCGCGAAAAACATGGATGTCATGATGATATTCTTAGCTGAATCTGGTTACACTGGGCTGGGTGGTGGCTTTCTAGGAGGAGCCTTGGGGTACCTACTCGGTTTCACCATTGGCAACTTCATCGGGTTACCGATATTCCTGGACCTCGGACTCTGGAGCATGGTGGTTCTCTTCGCTATAATAACCTCAGTCCTCGCTGGAGCTATGCCTGCTTGGAGCGCTGCTAATCTTAATCCAGTCGAAGCATTAAGACACGAATAACTGAGCATGGACAGTGGTAGCCCGGCGGAGATTCGAACTCCGGTCTGAGGCTCCAAAGGCCCCCATCCTTGTCCACTAGACGACCGGGCTACACCAACACCAGACACCGACAACCAATAAAAACAATACCACACTAGGACATCCAGAACCCATATATTAAACCGCATCAAATTAATACAAGGAACAAGAATGCCCGTCACGGTTACTACCAGACTAGAGGAGGACCTAGCGGAGACCATAGACCAGATAGCCAAACAGGAGGGCATGGACCGGTCCACAGTCATCAGACGCTTCCTCCAGAAATCCGTCAGAGACTGGCTCATCCAAGAGAACCTCGACAAGTACCAAGAAGGCAAGCAAACCCTCTGGCAGGCAGCCGAGAGGAGTGGCCTCACCCTCTGGGAGATGGTCGAGGAGGCAAGGAAACGCAGGGCGCAGGTCCCCTATACCATCGAGGAGCTCAAAGAAGACCTGAAGGGCCTCCAATGAGCCGCATCGTGTCCAACGCCACGCCTCTCATATACCTGGCCAAGATCGGTAGACTCTCACTGCTCAAGGCCGTCTTCGGGGAGGTCCTCGTACCCCAAGAGGTCAAAGCTGAGGTCGTTGACAGAGGCAAGGAGATAGGCGAGGTGGACGCCTACATAGTGGAGGCGGCCCTTGAGGAAGGCTGGCTCAAGGTGGTGAAGACTGATCCTATAAAAATCCCTCTGCAACTGGATGCAGGGGAGACCGCGGCCCTCTCCCTAGCCAGGAAGTTGAGCGTAGAGGTGCTGGTGGACGAGGTTTCAGCTAGGATGGCCGCCCGGCTAATGAGCCTAACACCGAGAGGCACGCTGTACGTTCTGCTTAAGGCCTTGGAGATGAGCGAGATCAACCTAGATGAATTCAACGACGCTCTCGGCGACCTCGTAAGGAACGGCTTCAGGCTGAGAGAAGAGGTCTACCTTGAAGCATTGAAGAAGGCGAGGGAGATCGCTCACAACATCTCATAGCTCCTCGGATTAAGGAACCCGTTATCCACCTGCCTCAATACCGGCCGAAACACGTAGACAAAGAAAGCCAGAGAGTACTCGGAGGGCGACAGCGCAACATAATAAACCACCCTCCCCGTCCCAAATTCCCTCTCCTTGTAGATGGCCACAAGATCATCTCTACGGGCCAGGCTCATGAACTCGGCCCGATCCTTGACAAGAGTCTCAGATACCACCCACGGTGGGTACGAAAACGATTTGAAGCTCTTGAACGTGGGGCACAGAGGCAACCCGTCCTCAAACTCATCGAAGGCGAGCCAATAGTTCTGCTGAGTGGGGACCGTCACAAAGAAGTAGCTTGCCCCCAAGAAAACGAAGTAGACAGAATAGAGCAGTAATAAGTACCACGCTGCCTTGTTCAGAGCCATCTGAGCACCATGATTAAACCTTCATAGATATTTTAATGTAGCTTCGCCCCTCGCATAAGGTTTAGATACCTGAACTAGAAAAGCGCTCGATTAAGCGTATCCGATTTTATGGATTATACTGTGTAAATAAATCGCAACTAACGCGATCATGAGTAAAACTATCAAACTTATGATTGTCCAATCCCTCCCGGGCTTCGAGTGGCGCATAATACCAACCGTGACTAACATATAATAAAAAAAAGGTCAAAGTAACAATAAACAATTATATCCAGCTTCAACTATCTAATCTGAATGACCAGCCGAAATTACGTATTAACCTTCACCACAAGATATGCTACCACAAACGACACCCGAACCCTCCTCACTTTCAGGAAAAGACTCCAGCAACACCTCCAGAAATCCAACCCTCGCATCTGGAGGAGAGACATGAATTCTTCCGAACTATGGAATGAGGCTCTCTACGATATCGCCGGCCCCAATAAGTGGACTTTCATAGCTGAGTACAAAGCCAAACCCATCGGCCACATCTCAGGTGGAACCATCACACGCCCAGACGAAGCCCCGGCCACCATCGGAGTTATCAGCACCATGTGGGTAGAGCCTAAACACAGAAACAGGGGCGTGGGAACCCGCCTCGTCCACGATCTCCTGTATCGGCTCACCCAGGAAGGAGCCCGGGACATAACCCTCAGGACCGTCAACGGTAACACAGAGGCTCAACGCTTCTGGGCCGGCCTCGGCTTCCAGCCCACCATCACCGTCGCCAAAGCCGAGCCCAGACGGGTCCTAGAAGCCATCAACAGAATTATCCTGCAATCAGACAAGACCCCTGGCAACCCCACCATGAAGATGCTTGGCCTAGCCGCGGGACACGACGAGCCCCCGGAGAAGGTCCTATTGGAGGAGGTGGAGGACAAACTTGCCCGCCAGAAGACCCGTTGACGCCAACTCCTAATCAACTCGCTGAAGCTCCCCAGGGACCACCGCCAGAGATGTGGGGCACGGCTCTATGCCGCCCCGCAGAGGGGAGAGTAAGCCTAAACACATGAACAATTATATCCAGCCTTCCCCACCTCCAGACTAGATGACCAGCACCGAGATGAAGGAAGTCCTCAGGGAGATCAGCCTGATCCGCGACAAGATGGAGAGGATAGAGGAGCTCATCGAGGAGAGAGTAATAGGATCGGAGAAGCCCCTGAAGGACGAGGTTAAAGCGATAAAAGAATACGAGAAGGCAAAAGAAGACGAGACGCTGGAGCTCGAACGCCTTAAACCAGCGCCAGGCAGAAACACGCCTCACTCCTCTAAAACAGAAGACGCGAACGCAAACATCACACGTGACTAACACGTACATTTATCTACGTGGACCACACGTATATCCTCGGGTCAAGGGATGGGCGCCAAACCCATCAAGCTCACGATGCACGCCGTAGAACGCAGCCTAACCTACGGCCTCGAGCCGGAGGGCATAACCCACATCATAAGAGAGGGCGCCAAGAAGCCGGAAGGTAAAACCAAGTGCCGATACATCCTCAAGACCCGGAAAGAAACCCTCGTCGCCATATGCGACGAAGACGACGAGCGAGTCATCGTCATAACAGTCATGAAGAGAGGAGCGTAGAAAAATGAAGTGCTACAAGGACGGAGGCGAGATGGTGCCCACGGTGATCGACTACGAGCACCGCGGAATCGTCGTGAAGGGCGTGAAAGCCCTCAAATGCCCGGTCTGCGGAGAGGAGGTGATCGACGTCGACGAGTACGGCAAGGTCAAGCGCCGCATCGAATCCATGATCAAGCCCCTCAGGCTCCGACGCAAGATCAGCAGCGCGGGGAACCGCCCCGCCATCTACCTCCCCGAGGACGTAGTGAACGCCGTCAAGGTGGAGATAGGCGACGACGTGGAGATATACGTTGAGGGAAACCGCATCATAATAGAGCCGGTAAACACGAGCTGAAGGTTCACGGGGGCACGTTATTCAGACAGAAAAACGTGGTAACCATCCCTAAGATGCAAATGAAGCGCAGACATGCAAAAAAAATCATTTGAAAAAGGTAGGAGCACTTATTTTAGGACTAAAAAACCTCCTAAAATGAGGCGCCTAAAGACCACCAAGATGACTGAAAAAGGATTTATCTCTACCCCACCTCAGGCGGACTATAAATAACCGGCTCCGCAAAATAATAACAGCCAACCATGGCCACACACAAGTTCACGGCTTTCCTGGAGCCCGCTGAGGAGGGCGGCTACATAGTAAAATGCCTCGAGCTACCCGTAGCCAGCCAAGGAGATACCAAGGAGGAGGCCCTAGCCAACATAAAGGAGGCCGTCGAAGGCTACCTGGAGGCCAAGACCGAACTCTTCCGAAACCAGGTAAAGGGGGAGAGGGTGGAGATCATTGTCGAAGCTCCTCCAACTGTCCTGGCGTGAAGTAGTCAAAGCCCTGACCCGGGCCGGGTTCACAGTCTCAAGATAGAGAGGAAGCCACCTCATTCTGGTGAAAGACGAGCGTATAGTGCCCGTTCCTAAGCACATGGTAATAAAGAGGGGTCTGCTGCAGGCGATCATAGTCGAGGCCGACTTGACCCGAGAAGAGTTTCTACAGCTTCTAAGAGATTAAGGGTAAGCCTCAAGCACGATTATGACTGGGACCATCGTGCAAGTAAACACTAGACCCGGGAGCTAAGAATGAACGGGCACGGCGGACACCGCCACCCAGAAGCCCCTAAAAGCTTCCGAACCCGAAAACAATCCAGAAAACGGGGATAATGGCGGCGGCGAAGGGGCATCTCTTCCCCCACCACCACGCACTGAGACAGAGCCCAGATAAACCCATATACGCCCGCCCCCAATACCCCACCCACCATGACCATCCCACTCGAGAAGCTCAGACGACTCAGGGCCCAGGCCCACGGCCTCAAGCCCCTCGTCCAGATCGGCAAGGAGGGAGTCACGGAGGCCCAGGTAGAGACCATCAAGCGCCACCTGGACCACCACGAGCTCATCAAGGTCAAGTTTAACGAGCACAAGGACCAGCGCAGAGAGCTCTCGGCCATCATAGCCGAGAAGACCGGCTCGGAGCAGGTCAGCCTCACAGGCAACACCCTCACCCTCTACAGGGCCAACCCTGACCCCGCCAAACGAAAGGTAAGCCCCTAAACTTTCAGACTCCGGACAAGTTTTATAAGATAATATCGGAAATATCCGTTCATGGCCAGAGAATCCAAGCTGGACCACGTGGACGTGGCCATCCTCAGGGCCCTGCAGCTGGACGCCAGGACCAGGTATAGCGACATAGCTGAGGCCCAGGGTGTCAGCGTGGACACCGTCATCAAGCGATTCAGGAAGCTCAGGCGTAGCGGCCTCGTCAAGCGGACCACACTCCTCCTCGACCCCCGCCGCCTCGGCTTGGAGGTCCTCGCTAACCTGGCCATAACCTGCGAGCCCAGCGGCATCGAACAGGTCGCGGACTACATGCGAGGCCGCGGGGGCGTGCTCTTCGCCACCCACACCATGGGCCAGTACGACGTCTTCGCGGTGGCCGCCACCCGCACCATGAACGAGATGAACGCCCTCAAGGAGTCCATCCAGGCCCACGGCATGGTCAAGGACGTCAAGGCAAGCATATGGGTGGACCAGTTCCTACTCTGCCCCCAGAACTTCGAGCTGGAGCCCGCCGCGGAGGCGCAGCCGTGAACGACCTGGATCGGTTCATCATCGAGTCCCTGACGGGCGACGCCAGGACCAGCTTCAGGCGCATATCCGGCGAGGCGGGCAGGTCCACGGACACCGTAATCAACCACTATAACCAGCTGGTTGCCGACGGGGTCATCAGGGGCAGCACTGTCGTCCTGGACGCAGCCAGGATCGGGTACGAGGGCGTGGCCGCCTTCAACATAGACGTCGCGACCTCAGGCGGCGCCAACCCCGCCGACGTCATGGAGACCCTCATCAGGATGCCCAACATCATCCTATCCACCAAGACCGTCGGCGAGAACGACATACTGGCCATCGCCGTTATCCACGACGTCGACCACTACGCCAGGCTGGGCCGGGAGATAGCCTCAATACCTGGCGTCCGAAGCATCAGTTCCAACCTGTGGCCTGGCGGCCAGGAGATATGCCCCAGGTACTTCATAGTCTAGCCACGAGGAGGCCCTCGAGGGTTAGGGCCTGCGGGCCACCAGGACGCGGTACCCGCTGCCCTTGGACGCGACGGTGTGCCCCCCGAAGTGCTCGTCAACCATCCTCGCCAGGGTCCTGCCGCCCTTGTTGCTCTGAACAACCAGCTGCAACAGGCCGCCCTCCTCAAGGTGTCCGACAGCACCCGCCACGAGGGGCTCCACGACCCTCCTCATCCCCGCCGAGATGGGCGGGTTGGAGACGACAGTGCTGAACCTCCTGTCCCCCACCGGCTCGTAGAGGTCCCCGGTCAGGACCTCGGCGTTGCCCAGCCTCATCCTGGCGACGTTCTCGGCGGCCAGCGCCGCGGCCCGCTGGTTAACCTCAGTCATGGTGACCCTCAGCCCCGGCTCCAGGGTGGCCGCCACGACGCCCAGGACGCCGTACCCGCAGCCCAGGTCCAGGAATGACCCCTCGGCGGGCACATCCATGGACTCCACGAGCAGCCGGGTCCCGTTGTCGATCCTCTTGTGGCTGAAGACGCCCGTCGCGGTGACGAACCTGTAGCGCCTGCCTCTCAGGTAGGCAGAGACGATGCCCCTCTCGAGCTTGGAGTCGGGCTCAGGCGAGTAGTAGTGGCCGCTCACCGCTCACCACGTTTTAGGGTAGACGCCCATGGGCATTATGACTCTTATGCTTGACGCCACGATGCCGTGGGCCTCGGCCTGGATCTTGCCGCTGGCCATCTCGGCCTTCATGATGGCCACCAGCTCGCCCTTCTGCGTCATGGCGGCCACGTGGCTGCCCGCCTCTATGCCGGTCTCGTAGCGGAGCAC
>Ga0154852_166_pt14 | contig 21379 bp, 26 predicted proteins | sample Rifle2008BG16ft_FD_105580 | JGI IMG/M metagenome (GOLD analysis project Ga0154852, IMG submission 105580) | Candidatus Bathyarchaeota archaeon RBG_16_57_9
GCTGGAACCTCCAGGGAGGGGGGAGGCGACCCAGTTCACCTCCGCACTGATTGCGTCCCTGGATGAGCCTATAGGCGGGGAGACGCTGGGTAATCTGGTTAAGCCGGGCTGCAGGGTAGCCATAGCCGTCGACGGCTCAATGAACCCGCACTACGCCGCCCAGGCCGTTTCAGCCCTGGTCAAGCAACTCATAGAGCTCATCGTCCCAAGTGACAGGATCACGGTTATTCTGGGCAACTGTGAGAGGGAGAACGGTGGCGGCCGCCTCCACGAGTCACTGTTAAAGGAACCAAGCCTCTCACAGGTCAAGGTCTTGAACCACCTGAGAGCCACCGCCGGCACCGAGGAAGTAGGCGTAACCCATGGGGGTACCACTATCGATGTCAACAGGGACTACGTGGAGGCGACACTGAGGATAGCCGTGGGGGAGACAAGGGTCGACCCCCTCTACGGGTTCAGCGGGGCCCACAACGCCGTGGTCCCAGGGGCATCGTCCCAGCGGACCCTGGCCGAGAGCAGGAGGAGGTACTTCAAGGGGAACGTCGCGCCCGGCATCATCGAGCTCAACCCTCTGAAGGAGGACGCTGTGGAGGCGGCCAGGCTCGCGGGGATAGACTTCGCCGTGAATATTCCTGTCGACCCCACTGGCGTCTACATGGGGGTTTACTCCGGGGCCTTCGAGGAAACATGGGGCAAGGCCATAACGGCCCTCGGCGGAGCCTATGAGGTCAAGGCGGACACCTTAGCCGACATTACGGTGGTGAGCGCAGGCGGCGAACAGTACGACTTCAACCTGTACAAGGCATCCTGGGCCTTGGAAAACGCGGCCAGGGCGACTAAACGCAACGGCTCTGTGATCATGTTGGCTGAGTGCAGGGACGGTCTAGGCGCCGAGGCCTTCACCAGGCTCTCCAAGGTCACTGAGCCCTCGGAGTTTGAGAGGAGGTACACGACGGGGGCTGAGGCACTCCAGATGGTGAAGAGGGTCACAGGCAGCCTCAGGGTTATTCTCGTATCGGCTCTCCCCAGCTACCTGATAGAGCCCCTGGGGCTTGAGTCCGCGAGGACGGCGAACCAGGCTTACGAGTTGGCTGCAAGCGGGAGAAGGGCTAGGAGCACCTTTGTCATCCGGCACGGCTGCACTGTTAAGGTGATCGTGTGACAGTGATCACTGGTATGTAATTTTGGAAAATAATTTATTTAAACTGGGGGCGTGTGAGACTCGTGCCCGAGGCGCCGAGATGAACATCATCTTTCTCAACCTGATGATAGCCCTCGCGCTCTGGTTCCTGGCGGCCTACATTGTTCTCACCAAGCAGTACCTCAGGGCCAGGCTAATGGGCGTGGTTCTCGTCGGTACCGGCATATGGGTCCTCGGTTACGCGCTGGAGATGCTGAGCGTGGACCTGGTGTCCAAGCTGCTTTGGGCCAAACTCCAGTTCGTGGGCGTCGGTTTGATGCACATGTTCGTCCTGTTCCTGCTTCACTATTTTAAAGATGACAAGCACATTAACCGCAGAAACACTATCCTGCTGAGCCTTGTACCGGTCTCCATGGTGGCTCTCGTCTTCTCCGGCGATCCGCAGGCGCTTGTATTCGCGGATGTAAGGTTGGACCCTCTAGACTCGCACGCGCCCCTTGAGTTCACGTTTGGACCAGCGCACGCGCTTTACCTAGGCTACTCCTACCTACTCGTCGTTGCTGCCAGCGCCTACGTGGCCGTGAAGGTGGCTCAGCAGGGCTTCCGCCAGAGGTTGTTGATGGTGAGTTGGATGGGGCTAACCTTGTTGCCGGTGATCATCTCGTTCTACACAAATTTCTTCATAAAGCCCCGCTTCGACTACTCGCCGGCGGCCTTCGGCCTTATACTAATCGTCCTTTCACTCTTCACCCCAGAACAGATCAGGCTGGGCAACATCCTGCCAATCGCTTACGCGTCAATAGTCTCTGGCATGGACGACATGGTGCTGCTTGTGGACCGTAACAGCTTAATCATCCACGCTAACCCTTCGGCCGAGTCGACGCTGAGCAAGTTCATCGGCGTGAGCAGGGACAACATTGTGGGGCAGGACGTTGGGGGACTGGTGGAGGGAGGCACCTTCGAAAGCCTCGGGGACGCCTTTGGCCTTGAGACGAGCCTGATGGGCCGCTCCTACGACCTTTCATCCTTCTACACGTCCAACTGGAAGGGGGAACCATCCAACTTGGTTATAGTCCTCAGGGACATCACTGATAGGGCAAGGGTTGAGAAGCAGCTTCAGATACTCCACAACTACGCCATTAAGGTCGCCGCCGCCGAGTCTCTGGATGAGGTGGGGAGGGTCACACACATGTTCCTCCATGACAGCCTCGGGTTTGAGGCAGGCGGTCTCGCCCTATGCGAAGTAGATGCGTTAAAGGTCCTGGTCTCGTGGGGTGTGGAGGAGAGCGTTGTCAAGGATGTGGTTCAGGCTAATCTGAGGCAGTGTGGCGAAGCACATAGCTCAGGGATCGTCACCCCAGAGCCCGGTGGAAGCTATGCGGGGAGGTTCAACTCGGTCCTCTTCGTACCTGTGAGAACCAAGGCCGCCCGCAGCGTTGCGGTGGTGGTCTTTGAGGACGCTTCCAGCATCTCAGCTTCAAAGGAGCTGATGCTGCTCGAAACCTTCACCGAGCACGTGGCCTCAGTGATCCACCGAATCGACCATGAGATGATGCTAGAGGATATGCAGAGTGCCGAGATCAGGCGCATCCTGGAGGGCGCGAACAGGGTCTCAAGCATGGTGCGCCACGACCTTAGGGGGCCCCTCCAGACTATCCGGAACGCCAACTACCTCATCAGCAAGAACCCCGAGAACATTGCGCAGATGGCCCCGGTGATCGATAAGAGCGTCGACTACATGGTGAAAATGTTGGAGGAGCTGAGGTACACGGACAGCTCCGAGAACTTGAACCGTGTGGAGCTTGACCTCAACACGCTGGTCAGGCAGAGCTTGAAACAGATAATTGTCCCCGACAAGGTGAATGTGGAGACGTTCTATGGGGAACCGGAGATCTTGTACCCTGTGGACAAGATTCGCATCCACAGGGTCCTTGACAACCTTATAAGGAACGCCATAGAGGCCATGCCGGCCGGCGGGAAGCTGACCCTCGCCATCAGCGCCGAGGGAGGGGGCGTGAGGCTCACTGTGGCGGACACTGGGATCGGCATCAGCAATGTGGACGACCTGTTCAAGCCTTTCGTGACGACGAAGAAGAACGGGATGGGGCTGGGGCTCGTCTCCTGTAAGTACGCGGTGGAGGCTCACGGAGGTACGTTGAGCGTCGAGTCCAAGCCGGGGGAGGGCACCCGGTTTGTCATCGATCTCCCTTGGATTGACTCACACAGGTATGAGGACCACAAGGGTCAGGACCATTATCAGGAGGTAGAGCAGGAAGCCCAGCTTCCTGGACAGGCTCAGGGGTGAAACGTCGTCTAGGGGCTCTGTGGACTCGGAGCCTTCGCGCATGAGAAAGAAGGCCACCACGACGCCCATTATGAAGTAACCTGATATGACGAGGAGGAGCACGCCAGCCGCGCTGATGATCTTGTGGCTCTCTCTGCCCACCAGGGACCTTACAAGGTGGCCGCCGTCCAGCTGCCAGGTAGGTATGAGGTTAACGAAGGTTAGGATGCATCCGACCCAGGCTGCGAAGGCGACGGGGTGCATGACCAGCACGTATCCCTCGGGGGTTGGTCTGACCCACTCGGCCATGAGCTCAAGGAGCTTTGGCAGGGGCATCTGTTGGAACCGCACCTCCGGGTAGCTTATCATCCATTGGGCTATCTGTTGGATTGGCACCACGAAGCTCATCCTCAGCCCTACATACGCCATGAGGATCGTCGTCAGGAAGCCCGAGACGGGTCCGCTTATGCCGAGGTCGAAGAGGGCATCCCTGTTCACGGGGGGCTCTCTCTGGGTTATCACTGCGCCCAGGGTCCCGCCCATCCCGGGGGGAGCCGGTATGAAGTAGGGCATGCTGGCATCCACGCCTCTGAGCTTAGACAAGGCCTTATGGCCCAGTTCGTGGATGCCGAATATGGTTATGATTGAGAACGTAAAGAGGAGTGCATTCAGGGCAACCGGAGTCTCGGCCATCAGCACATTCGTGAGGATGGGGTTGTCGCTCCTCAGGTAGCCGTCGAGGAACACCGTCGCCAGTGTGGCCGCGAAGAGGAGGAGGTTTCTGTTACTCTTACCCGCTCCCACTTCCCTCGTAATGATCGATATCTGGTAGTTGTCCACTATCCAGCGTATCCGGGGCAGGTAACCCAGGGGGCGAAGCTCCTCGGCCAAGGCCTTGAACGGGTCCTTGACCATGTGCCGCCTGTAGCCAAGGGCCCTAACCTTGACTACGAATGTGGGGGTGGTTCTCTCCCAGTAGGCGTCGAGGACATCGAAGTGCCGTTGGACGGCCTCGGCGACGCGGGCGTCCATCTCCTGTGCGGTAGGCCGGCTTCTGTCCTCCATCCGGCTTTAATTGTAGCGGAACCCTAAAAAGGATGCCTGGTTTGGAGCTCCGATCTGTTTAAATCTCTTGAGATAATCCATTAACGGACCTGGGTTGGACGCGGACCAGTTCACCGTCAGGGCCTTCAAGACCGATGAGCTTCAGAGGGTCATGCACATAAACACCGTGTGCCTCCCCGAGAACTACAGCAGCTTCTTCTACAGGGACCTCTACCAGAAGTACCCTGAAACCTTCCTGGTGGCTGAGGCTGATGGTGACGTTCAGGGGTACATCATGTGCCGCGTAGAGAAGGGCTGGTCCAAGTTGGGTATGTTGACGCCGGCGAGGCTCTGTCACGTAGTGAGTGTCGCAGTGATGGATGAATATCGCAGGAGAGGGATTGGGCGAGCCCTGGTTGTTGAGGCCATGAGAAGAGGGCGGGACGTGTACGGGGCCGGTGAGGGTTATCTGGAGGTTAGGGCGAGTAACGAGCCGGCAATTAACCTCTACAATAGACTTGGGTTCCAGAAGGTGAAGCGGAACTACGGGTACTATATGGACGGGGAGGACGCTTGGGTGATGGCTATGGGCCTCAACGGGTTTTAGGAACCATTATTAGCCGCGGGTGGGCATGTTTCCATGGTGCCCTTGGACGCTGTGGACGTCATGAGCCTGGTCATCATCGTTTTCTCCCTAGGAGTATTCTACTGGTTCGGCAGGTTCACCGTGAAGCTGATTAAGCAGCACTACAACATCTACCCGCTGCTGTACGAGCTTGAGGAGTCGGAGAAGAAAAAGCGGTAGCCTCCACTGTAGATATACCTTTCAAGTACCGTTTTAGGTTGCTTAACCGAATCCTGATGTTTGAGGCATAGTTAAAAGGTTGTCTGTGAGCTTCTCGGCGAGAGCCCTCATCTGGGGCTCGGCTGCGCGGCACTCCGACAGTACCCCCACGTGTGTCTTACCTATGGCCTGGGGTTCCTCCGGGTAGGCGTCAGCCCATCGATAGGTATCCCATTCCGTGATCTCAAGGTGGAATATGAGGCCACGAACATTGTCCTTAGCGTAGGCTTGAGATGGGCAGGGATCGCTTGTGGCTAGAAGGCTTCCGTCAGGGGGGACTGTGAAGGCGTCCTGGTGCCATTGGAAGACGGGGAAAGTCTTGGGGAAGCCGCGGAATAGGGGGTCCCTGAGCCCACAGTCTGTGAGGTGGACAGTGTATCCACCTATCTCCCTTTGAGGGCTGCGGTGCACCTCTCCGCCCTGGAGCATGGCGAGCATCTGGCCTCCGCAACAGACGCCTAGTGTCGGCTTCCCTGAGTGTATGATCTGCCTTAGGTAGTCCAGCTCCTTGCGCAGGAAGGGGTGGTTGTGGGCGTCGTTGGCGGAGATGGGTGTGGGGCCCACGAGGAAGACATCGAAGGCATCTGTGGGGGGGAATTGTTCCTGGGGCTTCAAGCTGTAGGCGTGGATGAGGGTGACCTCGGATTTCTCGCGGAGGTTGTTCTCGTAAAGGCCGAGGGTTTCGGGCTCGTCATTCTGGATTATAAGAGAGCGCTTTGCCATGGTACCATGTTGGGGTCCAAGGTTGAAAAGGGGTTGGGTCACATAGGGACTGTGCCAAGAGTTAGTGTTCCCGAACATTTACTTCCCTGAAAAAGGCTGTTGTCAACAACACAAGATTCTAACATGGGTATTATTGGTTCTAGGGCCTTTTCATGCCGAGTATACGTCCTCGGCTGGCGGGTGAATAGAGAGGGTATATTAGGTTCAACAGCCATTAATAAATGATGAGCGCCTCACGGAGAAACATACTGCACAGGATCATCCAGATAGAGGAGGAGATCAAGGACATCAGCTCAGACGCCGATTACAGGCGCATAAAGAGGAACCTGGAAATACTTGGTTCCTCGCGGACGGGGAGCCGAAACATAAGTGTGAGGTCCCCCAGCGACAACACCAAGACCATAGTCGTCCGGAGGCACAGTACGGACCAAGAGAAGGTCACGGAAGCATATATGCTGAAGCTGAAGGTATACGATCTGCGTATCAGCGAGTTGTCAAAGGAAAAATCAGGTCTAAAGAGACAGCTTTTCACATAGCTTCCCCACGGCGTCTCCGAGTAAACGGCTATTAAGGAAAAATACGTTTAACAAAGAAATAAATGTACTCAATCTGACGTCTTTAAGGCGTTATTTAAACAAAAAAAATAATAATTTGAAAATTTTGTATTTTTAAGTTAATAAACACAAGACATATAACCCGTGACCGGCTTATATTTTCCAAGTGTTTTGACATGAAGGGAAAAATAGCGAAGTATTTTTCGTTTAAGGGATATGGGTTCATAGATATTGAAGGGAGTGAGGACGACATCTTCTTCCACTCATCTAGCTATCCGGCCATATCTACGCCGGAAGTGAACACGCAGGTAGAGTTCAAGGTTATCGAGACCCCCAAGGGTAAGGAAGCCACCGAGATCACGATAGTTACAACAGACAAGGCTGAGGCATAGGCATGCCAACACACGGCTCACTGACAAAGGCTGGGAAGGTGAGGGCCCAGACCCCTAAGATCGAGTCCACCAACATCTCGAAAAGCCCAGGGCCCCTGAGGCGCAACAAGCAAAACTATATGTCAAGGATCGTCCACAAACCGAGGGACGACTACAACAGACGCCGTTAAAACGCCTGTTCCAAGCCCCAACGCAGCATTTTACGTTACAGCACATGTGACCAGACTCTTTATCAGGTAAGTCCCTCTACTCGGTACAGGACCTGTATGAGCGCAGACGTAAGATACTTTAAGGACCTCCCCCTGAGCCAGGAGGTGCTGAAGGGGCTCAGAAAGCTGCAGTTCAGGGAGCTCACCCCAATACAGGCCAAGGCAATACCTCTTTTACTTGAGGGATTAGACGTTATCGGCCAGGCGGAGACGGGCACGGGTAAGACGGCGGCCTTCGGCATACCTCTCGTCATGAGGATGGACTCCTCTGACGACAGGGTTCAGGGGCTGGTAGTAGCCCCCACACGGGAACTAGCCGAGCAAATCGCCCTCATGGTCCGCAGGTTCGCCAGGTACACCGGCGTCAAGGTCCAGGTCGTCTACGGCGGGGAGAACATCGACAAGCAGCTCACACGTCTCAGCGAGGGAGCCCATGTCCTGGTGGGCACCCCAGGGCGCTTAATCGACCTTCTCAAGAGGCGCGACCTGGACCTCCGCGCAGTCAAGGTGGCGGTGGTAGACGAGGCGGACAAGCTGCTAGAGATGGGGTTCATCGACGACGTCAGGTTCATACTGTCCAGGGCACCGTTCCTCCGCCAGACGAGCATGTGGTCTGCCACGCTGAGCGACGAGATCGTAGGCCACGCCAGGCGCTTCATGAGGAGCCCTGTGGAGGTGCGGCTCTCAAAGGACGACGTTGCCCAGCCCCTCGTTGAGCAGTTCTATCTGCGTGTCGACCCTGAGCATAAGATCGACGTGCTCCTAGAGCTTCTCCGGGACAGACGCATCGACCAAGCAATAATATTCTGCAACACCAGGGAGTCCACCGATGACCTTGCCCAGAGGCTCGCCGAGGCTGGGGTGCCCGTAGAGGCGCTGCACGGGAGACACAGCCAGTCGAAGAGAGACGAGGTCATGAGTGCCTTCAAGCTGCGCAGCCTCAGGTACATCGTGGCCACCGATGTCGCCGGGAGAGGGCTTGACATCCAAGGTGTGAGCCACATCATCAACTACGAGGTCCCCCATGATCCGGAGGTCTACTTCCACAGGGTGGGCCGCACGGGTCGCATGAAGCAGACTGGAGTATCGTTCACCCTGGTCAGCGAAGATGAACTCGCGTACCTTAACGAGATAACCGCCATGACCAACGTGGAGGTCAAGGAGCTGAGCGTAAAGGCTCAGCCCGAGGGTACCCCAGAACGAGGCGCTCAAACATGATCGATTGAGGCAGGATACGGCAGTTAGGAGGCGTGTCGCCTCAGCCTGAGCCTCTTCCCAAGGTCCCCGAAGGTGAACCGCGCCGTTATGATCCGCTCCGTGCTGAATATCTTGGCCGCCACGTAGAGCACAACAACGGTCCAGACGCTGATGAAGAGGATGCTGCGAACCACCACAGCGTAATTGGCGAGGAACGCCGCCTTGGTGGCTATGATGGTGTGGGTGTACGGGATGGCCAACATTATCCACTGGAAGCTCTGAGGCAGCATCTCTATATCGCTGAACATGAGCACGATGGCTGGGATCATTATGGGTGTGATGAGCGCCCCCGTGAAGCTCTGGGCGCTCCGGACGCTATCGGCGAACACCGCGACGCTGAGCGCCATGGCGAGGGCCGAGACCAGGGTCACGAAGATCACCACTCCCACCAGCGCCAATCCGAGGGGCGTGATCCCTATGCCCACGTCGTCGATGTTCATGGTGGTGACCTCGGGGACGAAGCTGAACGCCGAGTTAATGTAGAAGCCGAATCCTATGAGGTAGCTCACAGAGCCGGCTAGGGCTATCACGATGCTGCCGCTCAGCTTCCCCGCTAGGATGGTAAACCTGCTCACTGGCAGAGTCATCAGGGTTTCCAGCGTCTTCTGCTCCTTCTCCAGGGCAATGCTGGTGGCCGCCATCTGGATGGCGAATACGACCATCATCATTACCATGATGGGCAGCATGATGCTCTGGCCCATCACCAGGCTGAAGATGGCGTTGGGCGAAACGTCCAGCACGTTCCCCTTAAGGATGGACGCGTATCGGATGCCGATGGGGCTCCTAACCGCCTCTGGAGTCCCCACGCTGCTGGTCTGTTCAAGCAGGTTCCTGATCTTGGTGATGCTGAAGTAGTAGTTGTACACGTTGATGAGGCTAGTCACGACATTGGTGCTCTGGGTCTCCGCCATGTTCAGGTTCCTCAGGTTAGCGTACACCAGCAGCACCCCCCTCTGACCCAGGGTTACGTTGGCGTGGTACCCGCGGGGGATGTAGATCAACGCTGAGCTGTCCGTCGCCTTGAACGCGATGAGTGCCTCCTCGAGGCTGCCGGCTTCTATGGGCACCACCGTGTTGTTGGTGTAGAGGTACCCCAGCAGGGCCTCCGTGACGAACCCCTTGTCGTCGGTGTAGACCGCGAAGCTGGCTCCCATGATGGCTCGCTCAACAGACTCCTGGCTGACCTGGATGGCAGCCCCCATGATGGGGAAGATGATGATGGGCATGAGGACGACCCCTATCAGTATCTTGGGGTCCCTCACCAGCTCCTTGACCTCCTTGACGATGAGCGCCCACAGGTTACTCACTCTTGGTCACCTCCATGAAAACGTCCTCCAGGTTCTTGCCCCCGTAGCGCTCCTTGAGGGCCTCGGGCGTCCCCTCCGCTATGATGACGCCGCCATCAATCAGCGCCACATAGCCGCAGAGGTACTCCACCTCAAGCATGTTGTGGCTGGACAGCAGCACCGTGACGCCCTGGGTGTCAGCGTACTCCCTGATCATGTTGCGGACGTGGAAGCTCTGGATGACGTCCAGGCCACTGGTGGGCTCGTCCAGTATGGCCAGCCTGGGCTTCATCATGAGGGCCCTCGCGATTAGCAGCCTCCTCTTCATGCCCTTGCTGTACCCGTTTACCCTGTCGCTGAGGCGTTCTCCGAGTCCCGATATCTTTCTGCCCTCGTCGACTATGCGTTTCATCTCGGCCCTGTCTTTGCTGTAGAAGCCCGCCATGAACTCCAGGAACTCCAAGCCGCTGAGCATCTGGTACGCCCCGGCGTCCTCGGGAAGGTAGCTCAGTATCTCCCTCACCTTCTCGGGCTGCCTGGCCACGTCGAACCCGAACACCTGCGCCTTTCCGCTGGACGCGCTGATGAGTGTACTCAGAATCCGCAGCGCCGTCGTCTTGCCAGCCCCGTTAGGCCCTATGAGCCCGAATATCTCGTGTTCCCTGACAGAGAAGCTTGCCCCGCGGAGGGCCTGGGTGTTGCCGAAGTCCTTTGTGAGTTGCCTTACCTCGATGGCGTCCATGTTCCCAACCTTTCCAAGGCTAGAACGCAAGCGCGCGCTTAAAAGGTGTAGGGGCGGGGAAAGGTTTACGGCGGCCACCGTGCATGTTAACCTGATGCGAGTTGAAGCTTCTAGCCTTCAACGCGAGCCCAAGGAAGACCCGTGGCGCTACCGAGGTCATCATGAACAGGTTTATAGAGGGCGCCAGGGAGGCCGGGGCCCAGATTGAGCGACACTACGTCTCCGACCTCATGATCAAGGGTTGTACGGGCTGCTTCAGCTGCTGGTGGAATACGCCCGGCAAATGCGTACACAACGACGACATGGATTGGGTCCTGCCCCGGATGGTGGACGCGGACATCATCTACATGGGGACACCTATATACAATTACAATATTGTCCATGGTCTCCAGCGGATGAGGGAGAAGACCCTCCCCTTAGCCATGCCCGACATGGTCATAGAGGGCGGCGAGACCCGCCACCCCTCCCGAGTTAAGAGAGGCCAGCAAACGGTACTCGCAGCTGTCTGCGGGTTCCCGGACCTTGCCAACTTCAGGCAGGCCGAGGGCCTCTTCCCCGACGCCACCCATATATTCCTCCCTGCGGCCCAGATGCTGTTCCAGGATGAGGGGAGGAGCCTCCTGGCGGGGTTCCTCGACGATGTATGGGACGCGGGGTACCAGATGTCCATGGGGAACAGTCTCACCGACGAGCATATGCGCAGGCTCATAGTGGAGTACCCTGACGACGTGAAGAGATCCATCGTGGAGGCGCACAACGAGCGCGTCGCCCGAGCTTGATTATTTATACTCTCGGTGCACGTATTCCGTCATGAAAGTGGACCTGGTCGTGAAGAACGCCCGGCTTGTGAGCCCCAGGGGCATCGTGGAGGCAGGCGTCGCCATCGAGGACGGCGTCATCGTCGCCGTCGCCCGGGGCGCCCACCTGCCCGGGGCCGACAGAGTTATAGACGCCGGGGGTATGCACGTGCTGCCCGGCCTCCTGGACGGCCACAGCCACACCTTCCTTCCTCCGGAGACCCCCGCCACCGGGACGAGAGCCGCGGCCAAGGGAGGCGTCACCACCATGCTGGAGATGCCGGGCACCCAGATGGGCTGCTTCAACCTGGAGCAGTTCAGGGAGAAGCGCCGCGCCATGGAGGAGACCGCCCACGTTGACTTCTGCCTCCATGCCGGCTGCGCATCCGGGTTCCCTGAGGGCACCCTCACCGAGATGTGGGGCGCGGGGGCCACCGGCGCAAAGTTCTTCATAAGCAGCGCGGGCCCAAGGTGGCCCCAGACCTTCGATGGTGAAGTCATAGACAGGTTCAGAGAGCTGTCAAGGTGCGGCGGCCTAGCCCTAATCCACGCCGAGAACGACAATATACTCAGGGACAACCAGAGGAGGCTCAGGGACCAAGGCAGGAAGGACTATGCCTCGCATCTGGAGGGGAGACCCAGGGTCGCTGAGGTGGAGGCCGGCAGACGGATGATCGACTACCTGAAGATGACGGGCTGCAGGGGCCTCATCGTCCACACAGGGGTCCCCGAGACGGTCTGGTACAGCGCTCAGGCCCGGATGGAGGGCGCCCGGACCTCAGTGGAGACGTGCACACAGTACCTTTACCTGACCGAGGACGACATCAGGGAGCGGGGCCCCTGGCTCAAGTTCGCGCCGCCTCCCCGCACCAAGGCTGACAGGGACGAGATCAGGCGTCTCCTCAGCCTGGGGTGGATAGACACTGTGGCCACGGACCACGCCCCCTACGGCAGGGACCGCAAGGAGGCCGGCCTCGCCGACATGTGGGAGGCCCCCAACGGGATACCGGGCCTGGACACCCACCTGCCCCTGCTCCTCGACGGGGTCAGCCAGGGCTGGCTCACCTTAGAGCGCATCGCCGCGGCGGCGGCCGAGAACCCAGCCAGGCTGTACGGCGTCTACCCGCGGAAGGGCGTCATCCATCCGGGGAGCGACGCCGACCTCGTCATCGTGGACATGAAGGCGCGCAGAACCATCAACAACGAGGACCAGGTGACCGCCTGCGGCTGGACCCCATACGACGGCATGAAGGTTGAGGGCTGGCCCAGGATGAGCATCATAAGGGGGGCCGTCGCCATGGAAGACGATCAGGTCCACGCCGAGCAGGGCTCGGGTAGGTTCATTCCCCGCCTCATCTGACCCTCACACCGTCGGAGGGCCTCCTCTTTAGAGCCGTCCCGCAGACGGGGCACACCCCGTCGGGCGGCGCCTCCTCAAAGACCCTCCTGCAGCCGGGGCAGTAGGTGACCCACCTGAACCGCTTCCTTATGCCGCCCACCGCCAGGCTCCTGTACTGGAGGCCCAGGTGCTCGGCCATGTTCTGGACAGCGTAGTCGTCAGATGCCACTACGGGCTCGAGGCCCTCGTCCTTCAGCTGGATCGCCAGGGACAACAACGCGGCGTCGGCCACGCTCAGCGAGGCCCCCTCGCCGCGTCTCCGAGCCTCCTCCGCGACCAAGGCGACGTAATGTTCGTCTGGCTCACGGATGTTAATCATGCCGGACGCGGCCTGTGACTCAACCCTCAGCCGGGTGAGTTCGTCCCTCAGCTCAGCGAGGACGGCGCCCACGGTGTAGGCAAGCTCAGCTGGGCTGAACCCCTGTATCAGCGCCGAGGAGTCTAGGACGAGGACCTTCAACGCGGTCACGGCGACTGGACGGTCATTATCCGCTTCTGTATCCGGCTGTAGAAGGACCTGAACCTGATGAACCTCGCCACATTGGGGCTCAGGCGGCACTCCACCCTTGAGCGGGGCTTGAGCGCGACGTAGGCGCGGCCGTCTATGATTGCCATTGCGTCGGACCTCGGCTTCAGCAGCTCCACAGTCACCACCGACTCCCGAGGTATGACCAGGCTCCTGAAGTAGCTGTAGGGGCACACGGCCGTGAGCGAGAGGGCCTTCACCGCGGGGGCCACAACGCTTCCCCCGGCCGACATGTTGTAGGCGGTGGAGCCCGCCGGGGTGGCCACCATAGCGCCGTCGGCCTGGATGTCGGTTACGTGCTCACCGTCCACGTTGAGCCCCAGGAGGAGCATCTTGCTGGGGAGGCTCGAGGCCACGAGAACCTCGTTCAGAGCGTCGGGGAACCGCTCCTCGGTGTCGATGCACCTGCCGGTCACCTTAAGGCTCTCCTCCACCGCGTAGTCGCCTTCGAGTACTCTTTCCAAGGCCCACTCGGCCTCGGGCGCCCCCACCTCGCTGAGGAAGCCCCTGCGGCCCATGTTGACCCCCAGGATCGGGGTGCTGGGGTTCTTCATGTCCATGGCTGCCCTCAGGATGGTGCCGTCGCCGCCGACCGTCACCATGAGGTCGCAGTCAAGCTCGCTCAGCTCCGTGTTGCCCTCCGTAATCCCCAGAGCGAGGGCCGTATCGGTCTCAACCCCGGCCTCCACGCCACCCTCCTTCAGGTAGCCTAGTATCCGCCTGCTGACCGTCAAGGCGTTAGGGATATCCGTCCGAGAGACTACGCCCACCCTCATACCATCGACCTCTGTGTATACGCAGGGCTTTTAAATGATGCACCCTTCACCGTCTCTGCCACCCGTGCTCCCCGGTGAGAGGCACGTATGCAACCTTCATGAGGCAGCGCTCCTTCACGGCCCCTCCCTCGTCCTTCTCTATGAGCATCAGGTCCTGGCCGTACAAGTCCATGCCGCCCACGGGTGCTATAAGCCTGCCCGGCGACGCAAGCTGCTCCAGGAGGGGAGGCGGGACGGCGGGTGTGGACGCTGTGACGCTCACCGCCTCGTAGGGGGCTCTCTCCAGGTGCCCCAGCGACCCGTCCCCCAGTACGAGCACCACGTCATCGTACCCGGTCCGCTTTAGGTTGTCCCTGGCGAACTCGTAGGTGTCACTGTTGATCTCTAGGGCTACGACAAGTCCCTCGGCTCCCACTAGTTCCCTGGCTAGGGCGGCCCCGTAGCCTGAGCCCGCACCCACCTCAAGGAACCTGGTACCGGGCCCCAGACTCAACGACTCGTAGGTGCACGGGTACATGTAAGGGGCTGATATCGTCTGCCGGCCGTCCCCGGGTATGGGGAAAGGCTGATCATAGTAAGCATACTCCCTGTCCGAGGGGTCCATGAACTCCTCCCGCGGGACCTTCATCATAGCCTCGGCGACGCTTCTGGAGGTGACGTAGCCTGCCCTTCTGTACCTCTCAACCATGGCTCTGCGCTGGTCAGGGAATGACGGCAACTCGCTTCATCTGTGAATGGGAGAATGGGTGTATAAAAGGGGTGGTTCTAAGCCATGACGATGGTGCCGCTCTTCCTGAGCTCCTCGATCTTCTCGTCGCCGTAGCCTAGGAGCTCCTTAAGCACCTGGGCCGTGTGCTCGCCGAGGAGTGGTGCAGGCATCTTGATGACCCCAGGGGTCTTCTCCATCTTCAAGGGGAACCCGGGCATCCGTATTTTCCCAGCCTTGCTGTGCTCGACCTCGATCATGGTGCCCCTGTACTTGACCTGGGGGTCCTCTACGGCTTTGTCGATGTTCTGCACAGGCGCGACGGGCGCAGCGTCCTTCAGGGCCTCGACGATCTCGTCCACGGTCCTGTCCTTTACCCAACCGTCCAGAACCTCGGAGCCCTCGCCGAGGTCGTCTACGCCCATGGCCGCCATGAGTTTCTGGTGCATCTGGGGATCGGCCGCGACGTAGACGTACCCATCCTTTGCCTTGAACATGCCGAAGGTCTGGGGCCCGGGCAGCCTGTCCGCCTGCCGCTCCCACGGCAGCTTACCGCTAAGCGTGTAGCCTGTGATGGCGACGCCCGTCTGGGCCATCATCACGTCCAGCTGGGACACGTCCACCAGCTGCCCTTCACCGGTCTTGTCCCTGTGCCGGAGGGCGCCCAGGACACCTATGACGGCGAATAGGCCGGGGTCCAGGTCGCCGTGCCACTCTGCCGGCCTGATAGGGGGCCCCTTGGGGTCCAATATGTCGCCTGTGAGCCTGTACCAGCCGCAGTAGCTGCCCGCGATGGGGGCGAAGCTGGGCCTGTCCGCGTAGGGTCCATCCAGGCCGAAGCCGCTGAGGCTGGCGTAGATGATCCTTGGGTTGAGCTTCTTGACGTCCTTGTAGCCGAGGCCCAGCTTGTCCATGGTGCCTCTCTTGAAGTTCTCTATGACCACGTCGCTCTGCTTGATTAGCTCCTTCACTATTTCCAGGGCTTTGGGGTCCTTCAGGTTCAATGCCACGCTCTTCTTGTTGCGGTCCAGGTAGTGGAAGGTGCTGCTCACGCCGCCGAAGTGGGGCGGCGAGAGGCGCGTCATCTCGCCCCATGGGGGCTCGATCTTTATGACGTCTGCACCCATGTCTGCCATGATCATGGTGGAGTAGGGACCAAAGTATACGTGTGTGAAGTCTACGATGCGGATGTCATCCAGCATTCCCATATTCTGTCACCGAATCATCGTAAGGAGTAGGCTTTTCCTCTTAAAGTTTACGCGTGGGGCGCTCCTGGGCTCAGACCGGTGCTTCCTCACCCTTCACCGACACGATGAGCCTCCGGGTAGGTATAGTTTTCCCCGATGCATTGAGGGCTAGCTCGGCGATCCCCTCCAGGCTGCTGCAGCAAGGCACCTCCATGTGGGCAACCGTCAGGCTGCGCACATCGTTCCGTCGAAGTATCTCTGTGAGCTTCTCCACGTACACCCTAGCGTCGTCGAACTTGGGGCACCCCATCACCATGACCCTACCCTTTAGAAGCCTTGAGTGAAGCCCTCTGTGGGCCACAGCGACGCAGTCGGCCATGAGCAGCAGATCAGCATCCTTGAAGAAGGGCGCATTCACAGAGACCAAGTTCAGTTGAACGGGCCAGTTGCTCAGGCTGGAGGTCTGGGGCTCCGATGCTAAGCTACCCTCGGTCTCTAGGCTCTGCGTTTGAGAGGAGGGGCAGGTTGAGCCCTGTGATTCCCGGGTCTGGAGGTACTCGTGTACGGCCTCTTCACTGAACTCGGGTGCCTCGCGCTCCACTATATTTATGGCGTCCCTGGGGCAGTGGCCCAGGCAGGCGCCGAGCCCGTCGCAGTAGACGTCACTGACGAGGCGAGCTTTCCCGTCGATTATGCTGAGGGCTCCCTCGGCGCAATTGGGGATGCACTGGCCGCAGCCATCGCATCGCTCCTCGTCTATTTGGACTATCTTTCTCCTAGCCAACAAACCACCCATGAAATATTTCTCATATGAGGTTTGTTTCATCAAGTGCTTTAAGGGTTTCCATACCAAAAGGAAAAAAGACCCGGCTACCGTATAACAGAGGAATGCCTTTAGACCTCCGACGACGCGCAGGCAAGCTCCTTGCCTCCCTTAAAAGCATGCCACGGAAGATACGAAACCTGCCAAAAGCCATCAAGGAGGGGGTTCTTGACTACGAGGCTAGCTACAGAAAGGGGGTCGAGAAGTACGGCTTTTGGTGGAAGGTGTTCAACTGGAGCATGTGGCTGTTCATACTCACCTTCATCTCCACCGCTGTGATAGCTTTCATCATATACCTGCCCCAGAGCCAGTTCCTCAGGAGCCTCTAGGCAAGCCTCCACAGCTTGTCCCCAACGTAGTGCAGGTTCTGTATGACCTTGCCCTTACGGGATGCCTCGATCTCGGCAGACGACTTGAGGGCCTTGCCCACCGACAGGGCCTTCCTGTGCGTATAGTCCCTCACGACGACTATAGCTCCCTCCTCGAAGGCGTCAGGCATCTCCTTTATCCCTGGTGCCATCACGTCGGCCCCATTACAAACGTAGGGAACAGCCCCCATATCCACCACCACGGACGGGAGGCGGTCTACCTCGCTGCCCCCGAGGTAGGGGTAGAGACCGTTCACATCCCTTATGAACGCTACTTTGTCGTCTAAGATGTACACCTTCTTGTCCTCGTACTCAGCCTCCTCCACCTTCCCAATGTCGCTGACCTCGAAGAGAGTATGCAGCTCGTCGAGAAGGCCCCTGGAGTCCCTGCGCTTCATGGACTGTCTTTTACGCAGCATGCCTGCTGAGAATACGATTGGTCGCTTAAAAAGGGGTTAGAGGCCTGCCTTGAAGGCCTTAAGCCTCTTCACGGCCTCCCTGAGGACCGGGACCGGCTGCGTCAGGGGCACCCTGATGAAGCCGTCAGCGCCGAAGTTGTTGCCGGGGCTCAGAGCCAGGTTCTGGCTTTCCCTGAGCCTCTTCAGGAACTCCTGGGAGCCCAAGCCGGTGTCCCTGGCGTCGAACCATGCGTAGAAGGCGCCCTCGAACAGGTGGCACGGCCACCCCAGTTCGTCCACTGCCTTGCAAAAGTAGTTGCGCCTCCTCTCGTACTCCTTGCGGCGCTCCTCCACGTACTGGAAGTCGCCGCGCAGGCACGCGATTCCGGCCCTGAACACGAAGGTGGCGGGCCTGGGGGCCACCAGGCTCGTGATGAGCCTTGCCCTCTGCATGTACTTCTCGGGCACTATATCGTAGCCCAGCCTCCACCCCGTCATGCTGAAGCTCTTGCTGAAGCTCATGATGCCGAGGGTGCGCTTCTTGTACTCGTCGCTGAGGCCAGCCACCGAGACGAACTTGTGGCCATCATAAACATAGTGTAGGTATATCTCGTCGCCGAGTAGGGCGAAGTCGTGGTCCACAGCCAGGTCGCCAACGGTTCTCAGCTCCTCCGCAGTGAACACCGTCCCCGTGGGGTTGGCGGGGTTGCACAGGAGGGCGGCCCTGGTCTTCTTTGTGACGTGCTCCGCGATCTCGTCCACGTCGGGGTGGTAGTTGGTCTCCGCCTTCAGCGGCACCATGTTCATCTTGACGCCCATCCCGTCGAAGATGGTCTTGTGCCCCGCGTAGTAGGGGGTGAACATAAGCACCTCGTCCCCCTCCTTCAGTACCGCGGCCAGGGCCACGTAGAGGGCCGCGCTGCTTCCAGCCGCGGGGAGCACGTTCTCGGGCTTGTACTCGACGCCCGCGAACCTCTTGTAGTAGTCTACAACGGCTTGCGCGAACTGGTCAGGGTACTCGGTGTAATGGGGGTAGTGGGTGTTCTTTCCGCCCTCAATAATGCCCTTGAGGGCCTCGTTTATAGCGTACTGGGGGGCTTCCGCGTCCGGGTCCCCTGCGTTAAGGACGATCAATTCCTTGGGCAAGTTGAGTCACACTCCCATCAACTGCGTGCCCTCTCCTATTTAACAGTCTAGGATTAGTCGCTTCTCACTCTCTCAACCATTTAGTAGTGTAGCCTAGATACCGAACAGGGGTAAACAATCCTTTAATTAGGTTCAGCTCAACCCTGCAACGTATGTCTGCGAGACGCTCCAAGTACCAGACCTCCATGCAGATCCTCCGAACCATAAAGGAGGGGAGAAGCTCCCTGGTGGACATCATCGAGTCATCGTACCTAAACCAAAAAAAGGCAAAAGAGGTCATTGACCAGCTGGTGAGCCAGGGGTTCCTGGAACAGGACTACAACGAGAGGGGGCAACTCGCCGACTCCTACGGGGTCACCAAGAAAGGCGACAAGACGCTCAGCGAGTTCGAGAAAGTGGAGGCGCTCCTCAAGGAGCATGCCCCCGAGATGCTCCAGACGCAGCAGAGCTAGAGGAGAAACCCGCCCCTAAGCGGGTCATCAGGGTCCACCACTACCTGGTTGAACCCCGTGATGTAGGCGTACGCCTTCACGTCTGGCACTATAGCCTTGTACTTGCCGACCTTGGTCTCCATGGCTATCTTCCCGTACATCAGAGTCCCAATGGTGGACTCGAACACTATCTCCTGGCCCGGCTTCAGCTGCCCCTTGCCGTACATGGCTGCCATCCTGGCGTTGGTACAAGTCCCAGCTGGGCTCCTGCACGTCTGCTTGGGGCCGAAAACGTTCCAGTGCCTACTGGTGTACTCCTTCTTGGTGGGCTTCGTGTAGAAGGTCACCAGGTCCATGATGTTCAGGTTAGGGTACTCGGGGTGGTCCACCTTGATCTGGTCCGCTATAATGTTCCTCATCCTCCATCCCAGGGGTATCCACTGGTCCTTGGTTTCCAGGGTCGGCTTGAGGCCAATCTTGTCAGCGTCAACGAATGCGTACCATAGACCACCGTAGGCTATGTCGGCCTCCACCTCACCCAGGTCAGGGATATCGAACTTCATGGTCTTCCAGTAGAAGCTTGGGACCCCCTGCATGTAGATGGCCTTGGCCACGCCGTCCTCCACTTCGACCTTGGTGCGTACTAGGCCGGCCACAGTGTCGAAGGTGATCTCAGTCGAAGGCTCCTTCACGTCCACCATGCCGGTGTTCACCAGCGCCGCCGAGCAGCTGTAGGTGCTGTCTCCGCAGGCGCTGAAGTAGCCGTCGGTCCACAGGTAGATGACGCCAACGTCGGCCTCAGGGCGGCAGGGCTCCGTGAGAACAGCGCCCAGCATGCCCTCGAAGCCCCTGGGCTCCTTCAGCATAGTGCCCAACAGGCCATGGTAATGCTCCTTGAAGTAGTCCTGCTTCTCCTGCATGGTCCTGCCCACAAGTTTGGGGACGCCGCCCACCAGAATCCTGGTAGACTCGCCGCTGCAGTGAGTGTCGATGCACGAGACGTACCTACTAAACTTCAAACCGTGACACCTTGGTGAAGCTATACGCGGCACAGCTTATACGATTATCGGGGGTGGCTAAGTATACCCCGCGTATCCTAATGTCCAAGCTACACTTCTCTGAGTTGCATTCAGCCATGATCACAGTCCTAACAGCCTTATGCCTCATGAACCCGGCCCTCCATGTAGCCAACTCGCACGACTTTAAGGTCCAAGTTTTCGCCCCGCTCGTGTTCAACTACGTCCTCTACTACATCGAGGCGAGGAAATGGAGGAGAACAGTTGTGGCGAGCATGATGGCCCCCACGATCTAGGAGCAGGCCAGCCTTCTACGTCATCGGGTACGCGGCCTACCTGACGGCCGCGGCCCTCGATGAGAGAAGGCAGTGGACGCACACAGAGAAACGGACTAGGCTCCTAGCAGCCGCCACAGTCAGTCCAGCCAACTCCAGGAGCGCCGGCGCCTGGCAGGCCTTAGCCCTTGACTGACCTCGAGTTCCGCGTCCTCCTCGCCGGGGACGCCACCAGCATCGCCCTGGACCGGATAAGGCTCCCAGACGGGGCAGGGTAAACGTTTAAAAGCCCGGTGAGGCTGAGTAGAGACGCAAAAACGCGGTGCACGTATTGGGTAAAGTACGCACGGAGATGATCAAGCGTATCAGCATGGAGCTCCTAGAGAGGTACCCCTACAGCTTCGGCACACAGTTCGAGCCCAACAAGCAGTTCCTTAAGCAGATCGGGCTAGACGTCTCCAAGAAGCTCCGCAACAGGGTGGCCGGGTACGTCACAACGGTGGTGAAGTCCGACCTGATGGCGGAGGCCCAGGAGGCCGCCGCGGCGGCCCTGGAAGAGGCACAGCAGTAGCCTCAGAACTTCTGTACTCCGTCTACGCCTTCCAGGCGGTAGGAAACGGGTGGCGTGGCCTAACCTGGGTTCAGTCCCTTATCCCCAGGTAGCGTAGCAGCTCATGTCTGGTGAACCCGATCTCCCGCAGCCTTCCGCCCAGGTCCCCCTCACGTACGCCCTCCCGGAGAAGGCTATCCCTGATGCCCGTCAGGGTCTCCCTGGGCTCCCAGGGATAGATGATCCACCTGTCAGCTTCAGCGGCGTAGTAGTCCGGCCTGTAGACGCTCCACGGCTTGTAGTGCAGCGTGGCCACCCTGACCTCCCCCGCTCCAAGCCCCTCCACGTAGCCCCGGACCACCCTGAGGCTATTGCCGCTGTCCGCGACGTCGTCCACGACCAGGACCTTCAGCCCGTCAACCTCGGCGTTAAGGGGATACCTTACCTCGGGCTCACCTGACCTCTCGTTCACCCCCGTGTAGTAGACCACTTGGAGGCAGGCCAG
>Ga0154852_104_pt2 | contig 19414 bp, 18 predicted proteins | sample Rifle2008BG16ft_FD_105580 | JGI IMG/M metagenome (GOLD analysis project Ga0154852, IMG submission 105580) | Candidatus Bathyarchaeota archaeon RBG_16_57_9
ATGTGGCATCTCCTCAGGGTTTATCCTTCTTCCTTCGACGGTGACGAACCCCTCGGGGCTGTAGCCGTCCCCTGTAACCTCGAAGACTTTGCCTGTGGCCCAGAGTTTCTCCACCATCATCTCGCCGCTGGTGATCGTGCCGGTCTTGTCAAGGCAGAGAACGGTCATGGAGCCAATGGTCTCGATGGCGGACAGGCGCTTGACCACAACGTTCCTCTTGGTCATGCTGAGGGCGGTTATAGCCAAACTTAGTGAGACCGTGAGCTGGAATCCCTCGGGGACGAGGGAGATCATGACGCCTATGGCGAAAAGGATGCTCTCGACGATGGTGAGCTTGATAAAAATATTAGCTATGAGGAAAAACGAGGCGCCGACTACGATTGCGAGAACCAGGTTGACCCTGGCGGTGTGGTCTATGTCCCTCTGCAGCGGGCTGAGAGGGTCCTCGATCTCGCTGGATATGGCGACTATGCGACCGAACTGGGTCTCCTCGCCAGTGCTCAGAACGACTCCTCTGGCTACGCCAGAGACGATTGTAGAGCCAGCGAAGAGGAGGTTCTGGTACTCCGTTGCGTTACTGACAGTCATGCCCGGCGTCATGTCGACGAATCGCCGCTGAGCCTCCGACTCGCCTGTGAGTATCGAGTTGTCAACAGAGACCTCGAAGGCTTTTACTAGTCGCAGGTCAGCGGGGACCCTTTCGCCTTCATCAAGAATAACGACGTCTCCCGGGACAATGTCGGAGACCTCGACCTCCGTCACGGAACCGCCTCGTAGCGCTCTCGCCTTCCTCGGTATCAAGCGAGTTATCGTCTTAACGGCGTGCTCGGCGCGGTACTCCTGAAAGATGCTGAAGGCAACGTTGATGATGACGACGGCGGTTATTGCTGATCCCATCTGGATGGAGCCCAGGTCATTGTAGGCGTAGCCACTGAGGAATGAGAGTGCAGCGGCGAAGACGAGGAGCAGGTTGAAGGCGTTCCGTAGCTGCATCATAGTTCTACTTGTGAGGCTCCTCTTCTTGGGTGAGGGAAGCAGATTCGGGCCGTGCGTCTGGAGTCTTCGAGCCGCCTCCTGAGCAGTCAACCCATCCGGATGGGTCTGAAGGAGCTCATAGACCTCGTTGACGCTCGATAATGCGTGCACGCTGTAATCTAGTTGCATCCCCACCCGCCCTTACCCTAGACTATTGCATCCAGAAGACAAGAAGTCATTAAAAGGTTCTTTCATCCAATAATGATAAAGAGGCATCGCCGTAAATTTGGAGCCGGGCGAGGGATTCGAACCCCCGTGTAGCCGCTCTGCAGGCGGCCGCCTAAACCGCTCAGCCAACCCGGCGCGCACTGAAACAAGACAAAGCGGCGGCTTTAACCTTTACGCAGGTGGTGGGACCGCCCGGATTTGAACCGGGGATCACGCGGTCCCAAACCGCGTATCTTACCAAGCTTGACCACGGTCCCGCGCGGCCAAAGGAAAAGAGGGTGGAGGTTACTTAAACCTATCCGAACCTCTGCTTGGACTTCTCCAGGCCCTCGATGACGGGTAGCACCTCGCCGGCTAGCATGCTCAGCATGGCGCCGCCGCCCGTGGAGACGTGGCTCATGTCCCCCGTGATGCCCAGCATGCTCGCCAAGCCTCCCAGGTGGCCCCCGCCCACCACCGTATAGCCGCCGCACCTGGCCATGCAGCGGAGCAGCTCCTTGGTGCCTATGTCGAAGCCTCGGCGCTCGAACATCCCCATGGGGCCCTCGGCCACCACGGTGCCAGCGTTCATGATCCTGTGGCTGAACTGGGCTATGGCGTTGAGCCCGATGTCGTAGATGTTGGTCTCGTCCGTGAGCCTCTCGGCCATGACCTCGACCCGCTCCCTGTTCACGTCCAGGGCCACGTCTATGGGCAGCGTGATCTTGCCCGGGTACTTGTCCATGATGGCCCGGGCCTGCTCCACCTGCCTGAGGCCGTCCTCGTCAAGATTCTCGAAGCGCTTCCTCATGCCCCCCGCGGCCATGTGGAAGCTGTCCCTTACGAGGCCGCCTATGAGTATGGTGTCGGCCACGTCGTCTCTGAGGACCCGGCTGATGACGGGTATCCTGTCCTCCACCTTGGCGCCGCCCAGCAGGTAGACGCTGGGCCGGGCCGGGTTGTCCAGCACCCTGTTGAGGGCCTTCAGTTCGGCCTCCATGAGGCGGCCCGCCACCGTCGGCAGGGTCCCGCATAGCCCCACAAGGCTGGGCTGGCTCCTGTGGGCGGCCGCGAAGGCGTCATTGACGAAGAGGTCCGCGAGGGGCGTCAGGGTCTTCACGAACTCGGTCTCAGCCAGCTTCTCCATGGAGGCCTCCTTGTTCTCCTCGTCCAGCATCCTCACGTTGTTGAGGACCAGTATCTGCCCCGGCTGGAGCTCCCTGATCATCCGCTGGGCTTCCTTGCCGATGATGTCGTCCGTGTACTTGACCTCCTGCTCCAGGTACATCTGGAGGACCCTGGCGTGCAGCTCCAGGCTGGTGAAGTCGTAGCGGCCCGGCCGGCTCTGGTGGGCCCCCAGCACCACCTTCGCCTCCTTGAGGTCCCTTATGGTGGGTGTTACTGCCTGGATCCTGCTGGCGTCCAGGATCCTCTTGCTGGCGGGGTCCAGCGGCGCATTGATGTCCACCCTTAGGAAAACGGTTTTCCCGGCGACGTCAACGTCTTCGAGGGTCAGGAAATCGTAAACCATGACGTGTCCCGGCGATTCGATGTACAGGTCGCGTCGATATAAAAGCTCTGATCACGCCGGGCGCCTCAGCGAGGCGGGGTGGTGCGCTGCTCACGCCGAGGGAGACGCTGGTCCCGAGGAAGCACATGACGCTCATCGATGGATCTTTTATCCCCTGCAGAGTCTGAAGGGGCTCTTAGACGGTGCCTGGAGTGAGGCCTGAAATCTATTGTCCTTTAGCCGTATCTTCTAGTTTTTATCTTAGTTCTCTGTTCGGGTTGTTGAAGACAGATGAGCTTATTTGAGGGGATGCTGGTCAACGCGGGGGTGCTCGTGGTGGCACTGCTGCTCCTCGACAAGTTCAGCCACTGGACTATAGTGAACTCGGAGAGGGTGGCCGACCTGACGGGCTTCGGCAAGACCGCGGTGGGCTTCCTCCTGGTGGCCATGTCCACCTCGCTGCCGGAGCTATCCGTCGCCGTCTTCAGCACCAGGACCCAAGAGGCCGTCGGGATAGCCGTCGGTAACGTCCTAGGCAGTAATATTGTGAACGTATGCCTGGTCTTCGGGGTGTGCATCCTCTACGCGGCGTGGAAGAACCTGGATTGCCTCGACTTCCTGCCCCTCATCACCCGCCAGGATATTAAGAGCCTGCAGCTGGGGCTCTTCGCGGCTAGCATCATCCCCCTCACACTCATCTACATCGGGTACGCGAGCAGGCTCATCGGCGTCGTACTCCTCCTGGTATTCGTCTGGAACACGGTGCAGATCATCAGGAGCCAGGAGGGGGTAAAGGACGAGGGCGCCCTCGGTGAGGAGGCCGGTAAGCTGCCCAGGTACATGGGCCTAGCGGTCTTCGGGTCACTGGGCGTGATAGCGAGCAGCTACTTCATAGTTGAGTCCGCCACCTACATCGCCCTTGAGCTGGGCTTATCCAAGCTGGTCATCGGGGCCACCATCGTGGCCTTCGGCACCAGCCTCCCCGAGCTGGCCACCAGCCTTGAAGCCACCAAGTCGGGGAACATCAGCATGGCCCTGGGGAACATCGTAGGCAGCGGCATGCTGAACCTGACGCTCATCCTAGGGACCACCCTGGTGCTCACCGACCTGACGGTGGACATGTCGGTCTTCACCAACCTTGCCGTCTTCAGCCTCATATCCAACCTCTTCCTCTGGTACTTCCTCAGCGGTGACAGGATATGCTGGAGGGAGGGAGCCGTTCTGGCGGCTTTGTACGTCGTGTTCCTAGCGTCCACGTTAAGAGGCCAAACTCTCTGAGCACCAAGAATGTGCGCAGCTACCTCTTAGCGAGTAACAAGGTCTCTGAGGCGTTCCGCCGCTCCCCCCTACTAATACATTAACCAGGCGCCGCCACCCTGATACTTGATGCTGCTCGACGCACTGGAGTGGTGGGTCGGCGCCGTGGGGCTGGCTGGTCTACTCGCAGCCATTCTCTACGTGTACTGGGGGCTATGGCTGAGCCTACGCAGGCCACTTGGAAGGAAAACAGGCTCACCTGAGAGCATGCTTAACAGCGCGTTCTACACGCTGGCGGGAGCAGGGTACTTCGCCCTGTGCTTCTTTCTCTGGCGGCCTCTGCCCTTGACGCCTTCAGGTTGGGTCCGAGTCGCCGCCCTCGCTGCGGGGGCGGCTCTCCTGTACGCGGGGATCGCACTGGTGATCTGGGGCCGGCTGGCGCTGGGCAGGATGTACAACGTCTCCAGCGGGCTGGGGGTCCAGCTTTACAAGGACCACAAGCTTGTAACTGAAGGTCCCTACGCCATCGTACGGCACCCCATGTACCTCGGCATTCTGCTTGTGGCGCTGGGGGGCCTACTCGTCTACCGCACCTGGACGTTCGTGTTTTTCCTTGGCAACTTCCCTGGAATATACCATCGCGCCGTGAGGGAGGAGGAGGCCCTGGCTCTGGAGTTTGGGGACCAGTGGACCGCCTACGCCGAACGCGTACCAGCCTGGCTCCCTCGGCTTAGGCGCCGTAAAAGCTGTGGAGAGGACCAGGCTAGCCGCACCAATGGCATGGGCTCCAATTAAGGGTAATCTGTTCATAGGATGTAGCCTCGAGGAGTCAAGCCGGCCGCAAGCCAAGTCTTAAATCGGGTTGCTGGTAACGAAGACCTTGTGAACCTCATGCCGAAAGAAGGTAGAGTCGTTCGACTGGAAGACGTCCCCTGGAGGAGGAACGACGACCCCAGGGACTGGCTTAACTTCAAGCGCCTCCTCTGGGAGGAGACGGGCTCAACGGAGCTCACTGTCGGCCTCGGAGAGCTGCCGCCGGGGAAAGTGCTTGACCTCCACCACCACATGGGGGACGCCGAGTTCTACTACGTGCTCAGCGGGAGGGCTAAGGTGACGGTGGAGGATCTGGAGGTGGACGCCACCCCGGGCACCGCCATCTACATCCCGCCCGATGCAAAGCACAGCATCTTGAACGAGGGCCCAGACAAGTTCGTCATACTCTACGGGCTCAACGCCCCCACGCGCCGGTTCGTGTGGGACAAGCCCCTGGAAAAATAGTCAACGCTTGAATATCAGAGAGATGTTGCACTCACGCCACATCAATTTTCATACGAATCTCCATAAACTTATCCTCCGCTCCACCCTCATATTCCATGTATAAAATTGTCGGGTGTACCAACGGAGAGGCACGAAGAACCAAGAAAACCTAGAAAATACGTCGAGAAAATAATCCGTAAGAAGTATTTCCACGAGAAAAAGAAGGCGAAGCCTCAACCCACTCAATAAAGCTAGAAATCCTGTTCAGAAAAGATGATAGGAGCTAGAAATCCTCCAACTGCTCGGAGACCCTCCAGGCGTGCCTGCAACTCCGATACCCAGAGCACGTCCTACAACTGGACGTGAACGTTATCGGAGCGTCCCGGCAGCTCTTCCTGAGGCTTGAGTTGCCAATGCCGTACTCCAGGGGCCAAATGTCCTTCACGCCGCATCACCCCTGGCAGTACACCTCCTCAGTTAATGCGAAAACTGGTTGGAACTCAGGAACCGCCGAAAGCATGCCAAGGCGGTTCATCAACATCCTCCATCACCTTGGTCATCTCTTACACCGGAAACCTTTCAGGTGGCCCTCAACTTAAGGATTGCCTATTTGGGATGTATATGCAGGCGAGCGTCGCATCGAAGAAAAGGGCTAACTGATGTAAGTTAGCTAAAACCGCTTAAATATAACCCTGAAAAACTCCATTCTACCCAGCCTCACCGCCCCTGTGAATCCCAGAGGGGGCGACCAAGGGCTTAAACCTCCCAGCTGCCAACCCATATCCATGCAGGAGAAGGTCAGGGCAGCCGTGGCCCAGGTGAGCCCGGTCTTCATGGACAGGCAGGCCACTGTCGAGAAGACCGTCAAGGCCATCGAGGAGGCCGCCCGCAATAAGGCCCAGATCATCGTCTTCAGCGAGACCCACATCCCCGGCTACCCCTACTGGAGGGGCGCCAACCCCATAAGCCGCTGGAGCCAGAACCAGGTCCAGTACATGAAGAACGCCGTCAGCATCCCCAGCCCGGACACCGACGCCCTCTGCCAGGCGGCCCGCGACAACGAGATCGTGGCCGTCGTCGGCTGCACGGAGATGAGCGACCAGCCCGGCAGCAACACCCTCTACAACACCATCCTCTTCATCGACAGCGACGGTGCCCTCCTCGGCCGCCACAGGAAGCTCATGCCCACCCACGGCGAGCGCACCGTCTGGGGCATGGGCGACAGCCGCGACCTCAAGACCTTCAAGACAAGCATCGGCACCGTGGGCGGTCTCGTCTGCTACGAGCACCACATGACCCTGACGAAGGCGGCCATGGCGTACCTCGGAGAGGAAATCCACTGCGCCCTCTGGGATGGGTACTGGGTCATGGACTGGCACCCCGGTAAGAAGCGCAGGTTCAAGGAAGGCGACAACCCGTACCTGTGCGACATCGACTACGCGGTCCGCGAGTACGCCATAGAGACCCAGAGCTTCGTCCTCAGCGCCTGCCAGTACATCCCCGACGAGCAGATGCCCGAGGACACCAGGGACTTCAACGTGGCCAGCGGCGGCAGTAGCATAGTGAACCCGGCGGGCGTCTACCTAGTGGAGCCCACCTTCAACAGGGAGACCATCCTCTACGCGGAGCTGGACCAGGACGACAGGCGCCACACCAAGGCGTACCTGGACGCCCTGGGCCACTACGCCAGGTGGGACCTCCTCAGGCTCGACATCAGGGGCGAGCCAGGCAAACCCTTCCCGGAGGTGCCCAGCGGAAGGGTCAGGCGCGTGGCCGAGAGGCACGGCATTGACCTGAACGTGGTAGAGAAGATACTGAGAGACCTACAGGAAGAGTAGCCATCCACATGCGATCCGCCGCCATCTTCGATGTAGATGGAACCCTCCTCCGGGGCTTCATCATCCAGAGCTTTCCCCGCTACCTAGCGGACCAGGGGGTCATCCAGCCCCGGTTCTCCGACAGGATAGACGAGGTCTTCCACAGCTACGACAGGGGCGCCACCCCCTACAGGCACGCCGCCGAGACGATCCCATCCATCTACGCCGAGTCTATCAGGGGCATTGAGGAGACAACCATCAGAAGACACGCCGCGGAATACATGAAGAGCCACATCCCCGCGTCCATCCACCCCTACGCCAGGTCGCTCGTCGAGGCGATCCGCGCCGAGGTGGACCTGACCATCGCTCTCTCCGGCTCACCAGCGGAGCCCATACAAAGCGTGAAGCGGCTGGGATTCCACCACGCCTACGGCAGCGTCTTCGAGACCAGGGACGGGGCCTACACGGGGAAGGTTGACTGGAACCTTATACTAGGCGAGAGGAAGGCGGAGTACGCCAAGATCGTCGCGGTGAGGCATGGCATCGACCTCAGCAGGACCGCGGCCTTCGGGGACTCGGACCAGGACGCCCAGACTCTGCAGGCAACAGCGCTTCCCCTAGCCCTGAACCCCAGCGGCGCCATGCGTGAGATATGCGAGGCCCAGGGCTGGAGGATTTACACCACGGAGACCATAGACATCCCCGAGATAGCAGGGCTCGTCGCCACCCTCTGAATAACCTCATAACTAAACGGAGTCACTGAGAGGGTAATGGTGCTGGCGAACCCAAGGGGTGTAACCAGGGACGTGGCCCTGGTCAGCGTAGCCATCTTCCTACTGGACGCCAGCCACAGCGCAGTGATACCACTCTTCCCCGGCTTCGCCCAAGGCATAGGTGCCTCCCTCAGCATGCTGGGTAGCTACGACTCCGTCTCGGCAGTCTTCATGCTCCTCCTAGCCATACCGCTGGGCAGGCTATCAGACAGGCTGGGCAGGAAACACATGATAATCCCTGGCACGCTCCTCTTCGCCCTGGTACCCCTCTCATACATCCTCGCCTCCTCGCCTATCCACCTGTACCCTGTGAGGCTCGGTCTCAGCCTCGGCGTGGGCCTGATCTTCGGCAACGGGTTCCTCCTCATGTCGGAGGTGGCGGAGCCGGGCTTCAGGAACACGGCTCAGGGGGTATACATGGCATCCATGGGCCTGGGCTTCACCCTGGGCCCCCTCGTCGGAGGGTTCACCGCCAAGCTCTATGGCGCCCAGACCAGCTTCATCATCAGCGCCGCCCTCGCCGTTGCAGGGCTCCTCCCCTTATGCCTCGTCAGGGAGAGAAGGGAAGCACAGCGGGGCCCCGGTAGGAAGGCTCCCAGGTTCAGAGAGCTGCTCGCCGACACGAGAATCCTGGCCTCAGGGGTCGCCAACTACGTGAACAGCCTCATGTACATAGCCGTCACGCTCTTCTTCCCCGTCTACGGCGCCAACATAGGCTTCGACGAGGCCGAGGTGGGCATCGGGCTGACCTCAAGGGGCCTGGCCAGCACCCTCGTGAGGCTGCCCGTCGGGGCTCTAACCCGGCGCGTCAGGGCGCTGAACCTGATGCTGCTGGGCCTTGCCTTCAGCGCCGCCACCATCTACAGCGTCTCAAGCGCCGCGACGCTGGCCCTGGTGACGGTGCTCATGGGGCTCCAAGGCGTGGCCTACGGGGTCTACCTCACGTCCGGCAACGTCTACGTCTCCGAGGAGGCCCCGGAGGAGCAGAGGGGTACAGCCATGGCCGTCTACTCCATGTTCGGCAGCGTAAGCGGCATAGTGAACCCCTTGCTCCTCGGGGTTATAGCGGAGGGCCTCGGAGGTCGGGGCGCTATGCAGTTCGCCTCGGGCTTCACTCTCATCGGGATAGCTGCCGTGTACGTCCTCGCCCGAAGAGAAGACATGAGAACCGATAACGGGGGCTAGGGCCGCCCGTTACCGCGTCTGGCTCCGGAGCGCCTCGAAGGCCTTGGACGCGTCCTCCTCCCTTATGACGAGGCTGATCTCGTCCTCCGTGAAGAAGGCGTCCACCATGTGCACCCCGTTCCTGAATAGGAGGTCGGTCAGCAGCGCTGTCCTGTCGTACCTGTCGTCCCCTGGAGCCACGGAGATGTTCAGCTCAGCGTATCCCTCCGAGAGCCTGGGCTCGTATTGCCACAGGTCCTGCATGATCCGGGTCATGGCGTCGCTCGTGGTCAGCACCTTGAGGCTGCCCGGGAACTGGTGGAACCTGACCGGCAGGCCTTGCTTCTGGTGCTCCACAAGCGCCTCGATGATCTCAGCCTGCTCCCTGCGGCTCACCCTTAGGGACAGCTCCTTGATGTCGGTCACCAGGCTGAGCCTAGACCCGTGGAGTGCACCTCTAGCGTCGGAGGGCTCCCCCTCCAACGCCTCCCTGCTGAACCTCATTATAGCCGTGACGATGGTATTGGGGTCCACTGTGTCGCCGGCGAGACCCTCCACGTCCTCTTTGATGTACCTGGCCGCGGCGCTGTAGTTTATGACCTGCATCCTGATGCCTCGGTACAGGTAAGGGTTCCTGGTGATGATGACCCTGACCGCCTCCTGGACCGAGCGCCGCCTATCAGACATCACCTCATGATGAGGCCGGCGTGATATAAAAATTTATGACACGAAGTCACGTTTTCTGCGGAATCCTGCGTTGTTGATCGAAACCCAATAACTATGTCAGATATATGACATTTTGACATAAGATTTATATTCTGGGCATAAGCAGCCTTCCCCAGTGAATATATTATGTCATGGATAAACGACGACCTAGACAGATTCATAGAGAGAATCTTCAGGAATTTTGGGGTAAACCCAGGGATGAACGCAGGGGAAGGCGACCCCAGCGTCAGGACGTGGACCTACGGGTACTCCATGACCATGGGCCCGGACGGGAAACCAGTCGTAAGGGAGTGGGGTACGGGCCTACCCGGCCAGGAGGCCCCGCTCAGCATCCCGCAGCCGGAGCCCCTAGCGGCCGAGCCCCTGACACAGGTGGACTGCGACACGGCCCACATGAAGGCCCGAGCCCTGATGGAGATTCCTGGAGCGACCAAGGAGTCCATCAAGGTGAAGGCCACAGAGACCGCCGTGCGGGTCACCGCCAGTGGCGTCGGGAGAGACTACGATGTGGAGGTGCCCCTCAACGCCAAGGTTGACCCCAACTCGGCCAAGGCCACATACAACAACGGGGTGCTGGAGCTATCCTTTGACCTTGTTGAGGCCCCCCGAGAGGACGGAGTGGACATCCAAGTCAATTAAGCGCTAAGGAGATAGACAATAATGGATACGATAACGCTCAGAGTAGCGGAGGCCCCGTCGAACCTTGTCGGCAGAGGCATAGCCGTCATGGACCCCAAGGTGATACAGGAGAACGGGTGGCAGTCCGGAGAGGTGGTGGAGATCACCGGCTCCCAGAAGACGTACGCCAAGGTCTGGCCCGGCCAGGCCCCGGAGTACGGAAAGGGACTCATAAGGATCGACGGCCTGACCCGGAACAACGCGGGCGTGGGCATAGACGACAGGGTGACGGTGAGGAGAGCCGAGGCCAAGATGGGGACCCAGCTAACCCTCTACCCGACCGAGCCTCTACGCATCGTAGGCGGCGAGCGCTACCTCGCCCAGCTACTGGAAGGACGGGTGGTCAGCCAAGGCACCGTCATAACCATCAACATCATGGGCCGAAGAGTCGACCTGGTGGTCACCCAGGCCCAGCCCAGGGCCGACGCCGTGATCGTGAACCAGGGCACCCAGATCGTGTTCACGGACAAGACGCCCAGGCAGACCATGGGCAACATCCCGAAGGTCAGCTACGAGGACATCGGCGGCCTGGACCGTGAGATAGCCAAGGTCAGGGAGATGATAGAGCTGCCCCTGAAGCACCCGGAGCTCTTCGAGCGCCTGGGCGTGGAAGCCCCCAAGGGCGTGCTGCTTCACGGCCCCCCGGGCACGGGCAAGACCCTGCTGGCTAAGGCGGTGGCCAACGAAACCAACGCCAGCTTCTACCACATAGGTGGTCCCGAGATCATGAGCAAGTTCTACGGCGAGTCCGAGGAGCGGCTCAGGGAGATATTCAAGGAAGCCCAGGAGAACGCCCCCAGCATCATCTTCATCGACGAGATCGACAGCATAGCCCCGAAGCGTGAGGAGGTCTCAGGCGACGTGGAGAAGCGCATCGTCAGCCAGCTCCTCACCATCATGGATGGCCTGGAGAGCCGCGGAAAGATCGTTGTCATCGGCGCAACTAACAGGGTCAACGCCTTGGACCCGGCCCTCAGACGGCCCGGCCGCTTCGACAGGGAGATAGAGATAGGGCTGCCCGACAGGAACGGTAGGCTTCAGGTGCTCCACATACACACTAGGGGCATGCCCCTCACAGAGGACGTGAAGCTGGAGGCCATCGCGGACAGGGCCCACGGCTTCGTGGGCGCCGACCTGGAGGCCCTGGCCAAGGAGGCCGCCATGGGCGCCCTGCGGCGGGTGCTGCCGGAAATCAACATGGAAGAGAGCAGCGTCCCCGCCGAGATACTGGACAAGATAAACGTGACCATGAAGGACTTCTGGGACGCCCTCAAGGAGGTGCCTCCCAGCACCCTCCGGGAGGTTCTCGTGGAGAGCCCCAACGTGAATTGGAGTGACGTTGGCGGCCTGGAAGAAGCGAAGCAGGAGCTCAAGGAGGCCATAGAGTGGCCTCTGAGGTACCGTGACGTCTTCGAGTACGTGGACGTGAAGCCGCCGAAGGGCATCATGCTGTACGGGCCCCCGGGCACCGGGAAGACCCTCATCGCGAAGGCCGTGGCCACGGAGAGCGAGGTGAACTTCATCAGCGTCAAGGGCCCCGAGCTGCTCAGCAAGTGGGTGGGAGAGTCCGAGCGCGGAGTAAGGGAGGTCTTCAGAAAGGCGCGTCAGGCGGCCCCCTGCATCATCTTCTTCGACGAGATCGACAGCATAGTCCCACCGCGAGGCAGGGACCTGGGCACAAACGTAACGGAGCGCGTCGTGAGCCAGATACTCACGGAGCTTGACGGCCTGGACGCCTTGAAGGACGTGGTGGTCATAGCGGCCACCAACAGGCCAGACATGGTGGACCCCTCCCTCATGAGGCCAGGCAGGATCGACAGGATGCTGTACATACCCAACCCAGACCTCGAGGCCAGGAAAGCAATACTAAAGATACACACCAGGGGCAAGCCCCTGAGCCCAGGCCTGGACCTGGACAAACTGGCCGAGACGATGGAGGGCTACAACGGCGCCGACATCGCGGCCACCTGCAGCGCCGCGAGCATGGCCGCCATAAACGAGCACCTGGCCAAGTACGGCGACCCCAAAGAGGCCGCTGAGCACAGGGACGAGCTGGCTGTAACCATGGACCACTTCCGCAGGGCCTTCGAGAAGGTGAAGACCAGCAGCTACCAAAACGCCACCATATACTGGGACGGCCAGAAGAGCGGCAACGTCGTCTAGTCCCGGGGGTTCAGCCCCCACCACCGTTTTTATCCCCTAGAAAGGGTCGAGGACACGCTGAGATAGGTATATTAAGAGTCTCGGTGTCGATTTAGCCGGTGTTCAACATGCCGATGAGACAGCCCATAGTATGCATGCTTGGCCACGTTGACACGGGTAAGACCAGCCTCCTGGACAAGATCAGGGGCACTGCCGTCCAGCTCAGGGAGGCTGGGGGCCTCACCCAGCAGATCGGGGCCAGCTTCTTTCCCCTCGACACCCTCGTGGCGATAACCAAGCAGCTTGTGAAGAACTTCAATGTGAGCATCAAGGTGCCCGGGCTGCTCGTCGTTGACACCCCGGGCCACGAGGCCTTCGCCAACCTCCGCAGCAGGGGCGGCAGCGTCGCGGATATAGCCATCCTCGTGGTGGACGTGATGCACGGCTTCGAGAACCAGACCTTCGAGAGCCTCAACATACTCAAGTCCAGGAAGGTGCCCTTCATCGTGGCCGCCAACAAGATCGACAGGATCGACGGCTGGAGGTCCACGGCGAACGCTCCCTTCCTCGAGGTCTACAAGGGCCAGAACGAGTGGGTTCAGCGGGACTTGGACGACAGGATATACAACATGATGGGCACCCTCAGCAGGGAGAGCTTCAGCAGTGACCGCTTCGACAGGGTCCGGGACTTCACCAAGAACGTCGCCATCGTCCCTGTGAGCGCCAAGACAGGTGAGGGGCTGGGGGAGCTCCTGGCCGTCCTCATCGGCCTCACCCAGCAGTACATGGAGACGAAGCTCCAAGTCACCGAGGGGCCAGCCCTAGGCACTGTCCTAGAGGTGCGGGAGGAAGTGGGCCTAGGCGTCACCCTGAACGCCATCATCTACGACGGCGTCCTGAGGGCCGACGACACCATAGTCATAGGCGGCAAGGAGGGCCCCATATCAACCAAGATCAGGGCCATCCTGGTCCCCCAGCCCCTGGACGAGATGCGGGACCCTCGGAAACGGTTCAGTAGTATCACTGAGGCCCACGCGGCCGCGGGCATCAAGATAGCGGCAGCCGGTATCGACAACGCCATACCCGGCTCACCACTGATAGCCGTGGGCGGCGATATGACGGAGGAAAGGGCTGTTGAAGAGGTAGCCTCGGAGATGGATCGCCTAAGGATTCAGACTGACCATACGGGCATCATCCTCAAGACGGACACGCTGGGCAGCCTGGAGGCCATCGTGGAGAGCCTGAAGCAGAAGGGTGTCCCCATCAGGCTCGCCGACATCGGCGACGTCAGCCGGAGAGACATCATGGAGGCGCTGAGCGTGAAGCACGAGGAGCCCCTCTACGGGGCCGTGCTGGCCTTCAACGTTAAACCTCTCCCTGACGCGGAGGAGGAGGCCCGGAACAACAAGATACCCATCTTCTGGAACGACATCATCTACAACCTCATGGACGAGTACGTCCGGTGGATGGAGGCCGAGAGGGAGGCCAAGGCGCGGAAGGAGTTCGACCCCCTGGTTAAGCCGGGTAAGATCGAGGTCATGGAGGGCTACGTGTTCCGGAGGGCCAAGCCCGCCATATTCGGGTCAAAGGTTCTGTCCGGCCAGATCACCACCAACATTAACATGATCAACGCCCAGGGGGAGCGGTTGGGCAGGATCAGTCAGATCCAGGACAGTGGGCAGGCCATACCTAGGGCAGATGCGGGCAAGGAGGTGGCCGTGGCCATGCCTCAGCCCATCGTAGGTAGACATATAAAAGAGAGAGATGTCCTGTATGTGGACATTCCGGAGCGTGACGCCAAGCTGCTCCGCACCAAGTTCGCCGCCAGGCTCACAGAATCCGAGCTGCAGGCACTAATGGAGCTGGTGGAGCTGAAGCGCAGGACGGACGTGCTCTGGGCAGTGTAGGAGACAAAGGAGATGCCAATAATCATCGTCTCGGACCCCGCTGCAGGGACAAGCCAGAGAGTGGAGATAGACGAAGCAAGGCTTAGGCCACTCGTCGGAACTAGGATAGGTCAGACCGTAGACGGCTCATTCGCGGGGATGCAGGGATACAAACTCAAGTTCACGGGCGGTACAGACAAGGACGGGATCCCTATGAGGCCCGATGTCCACGGAAGCGCCAAATCCAGGGTGGTCCTAAGCGGAGGCGTGGGCTACGCCCCCAAGAACCAGGGGGAGCAGAAGCGTAAGACGGTTCGCGGCAACGTGGTAAGCCAGGAAACGACTTTTCTAAACTTCGTCGTCGTCGAGGCGCCCAAGAGCCGGAAGAGGCAGGAACCTGAGACCAAGGCAGAGGCCCCTTCTGAGGAAAAAAAGGCAGAAGAGTAGGACGCTACTTCTGAATCTGACCAGTTAGTAGATTCTTAAAGTCCTCTTCTCCCTCTGAGTAACCGGAGGCGATCACGACGTCGCCGGGTAATAGAACAGTGTCCGGCCCTGGCCTGATCCACTTGTTGTCGCGGCGGATGACGAGAACCCACATACCCGTCTCGTCCGCTATGGCTGCCTCTTTAAGGGTCTTGCCTGCGACCGGAGATCCCTCGCCTACGACAACCCTCTCAACTGTTTCCTCGGCGTCTTGGATCACCATCTCGAGGACCGGGTGAGGCTCGATACCTCTGAGGACGACCTCGGCTATCTCGGCAGCGGCGTCAGCGATTCTCTCGGTGACGTTACCCATCCTTATAATACCTAGAAGATCCCTTGGGTTTGCGTCTTCCTCGGTACGGGTCAGCACCCTGCACTGGAAGTCGATGTGTAGCTCGTCCATCTGCTCCTCTAAGAGCTGCACCTCCTCAGCAATGTACCGGCTATTGAGGAGAACAGCCGTGTAGGCAAGGTCTATCATCATCTCGCTGGTGTTCTTCAGCTTCACCAGGTCCTGAGTGATTCTCCTCCAGTGGTCCATGTCCGCCTTACTCAAATTCCCCTACCTCTCCCCTGGCCGCAGCTACCAGGCTCTCAAGGCCTTCCTCGGTTCCCCTGGCAACCAGCACGTCGCCAGGCATTATTATCTCCTTATCAGGGTTGATGTGCCAGACCTGCCCTCTGCGGATGGCTATTATATCGACGCCCACCTCAGCCGCCAATTCGAGGTCGTCCACGGTTTTACCACAGAGGAAACTGTTATCAGAGACCACCACGCGGCCTAGATGCTCTTCAACCCTCTGGAAGACCTCCCGGACGGCATGGTGAACGCCAATATCGTGAAGCACCATGCTCGCTATGTCGGCTGCGGCGTCGCTTATAGCGTTTGTAAGAGAGCCGATTTTAGCGACCCCCGCCAGCGTCTCGGCGTCTCGCCTGTCTCGGGCCGCCAGCATAAGGTTCATGTTTAGGAGGTAAGCCAGGTCATCCACCTTAGCCTCCAGCTCCATGACCTCCTCAGCCAATTCCTTGTTGCTGAATAGGGCTGCACTGTACGCCAGATCAATCATAAGCTCAGAGATGTCCTTCATCTGGATGAGGGTCTCCCGTACAGGGGCCGGCTTGTACTCCGTCTTCTTAACCTTGATCATATGATTGGTTCAACCCGATTGAAGGCGACACAGATAATATGCAACCGGCGAATCAAATAAAGTGTAAGGGGTCCGTTCTTAATCTTTACTGGCCCTCATCTGGATAGTGGATCTTGTAGACGAGGACGTAGCCGTTGGGCGAGGCGTACGCCTGTGTGAAGTACTTCGGGTCCGCGGCGTGGTACATCAGCCTGGCTATCGTCGAGGAGGCGAATCGATCCGTTAGCTGGGGAGAGCTCTGGGAGTAGTCGATGAAATCCGTCAGGTTGAACCCTCCTATGAGCGCCATCTGAGGCCACTTGCCCTCATCGCCTAGGTTCCACTCGCTGGTGGGGTTGTTTGGGTTGAACGTGTGGAAGACCACTATGTAGTCCGCGTCGTACTGCTTCAGCAGCTGTATGGACTCGTTCTGCGGCCTCATCATGATGTTGGCTATGTTCTTGATCTGGTTCTCGCTCTGAGTGGCCCCGTCGGCCAGCGTGGTTCTCCGAGCCATAGCCTCGATCCAGTAGCCGTAGTCCCACCAGGAGCAAATGATGTCGTCCTCCGCAGTGTTTTCCCTCAGCCATTCGAGGGCCAGGGGCCAGTCCTTGGGGTACTCGCCGTCGAACATGTAGGGTATCGCGCTGCACGCCAGGCTCGTCGGCTGGTCGGCTGACGTGATGCCCGACCACACGTTGGGCGTGAGGCTGAGGGTCACCACGGCGATGAACAGGGCCCCCAGGAGCTTGTTGACGCCGAAGACCATCTTCCTCCGTTTTCTGCTCGGGCTCTCTTCTCCTTCAATCGAGGCGCTTATGAACGGCTTAGCCACCTCAATGAGGCCGTAAGCAGCCATTATGCATGCCGGCGCCGCCAGCACCTGGCTGAGCCTCGCCATGACGCCCGCGAAGTAGAGAGACGTGAGGAAGAACAGGGTGATGTAGATGTTCTTGTCGTTCTGGTTCTTGATGCTGAAGTACGTCCCCAGCACAGCCAGTATGGTGATCGAGCCGAAGTCGTTGAACAGGCTGTACCAGTTGATCACCTTGTTCTCCGCCACGGACTGGTACAGCGCGTTCTCGACCGACGTGAAGGGGTTCAGGACCTTCAAGAACTTGTACGTTATAGGAATCTCGATCCCAAGCGCCGGGAGTAGGTACAAGCCCAGCGCCCCCACCAGGATGAGCATGCCGGCCAGGTTCGCCACGGTCTTGACGTTTATCCTGTCCCTCACGAAGAGGTATACGAGCATGAGTGGGATTAAACCGAAGGCGGCGAGGTGGTCAAGGCTCAGCAACGCGTTGATGCCCAGCCTGGGCACCATTGCCTCGATGAGGTAACCGATGCCGATGGTCAGGCTGTACGCGGTGAGGTGCCTGTGCTGGAGCCTCTCGGTGTACATCAGGATGAGCATGAACAGCGCCAGAAGCCCGTTCATGTACCTGGCCGCGCCCCAGGAGGCGAACATGTACCCGAGGCTAAGGCCCGACAAGGCCCCATACGCTACACGGTGCTCGAGCGGCCTGGACTCGTCGATGGATCTGAGCAGGAACAGCCCTATGGCCACCATGGCGAATATGCCGATGTTCTCGGTGTCGTAGAAGCCCAGAGTCGACCTCGCAAGGAAGGCGGGGTTTATGGCCATGAAGATGGCCGCGAAGAGGCCCGCGGCCCTCCCGTTTAGCTCCCTCCCCAGGTAGTAGCTCGCGATGAAGGTTAGCACAGCCATGAGGACGGGGAAATACAGCCCGACGTCGTAGACGGACGCCCTCAAGCCGAAGGCGTTCGCAAGCATGTAGACGAAGGCGCCCGAGAAGGGTATCCCCGGGTACGCCGAGTTCGCGACGTTCCGGCCCATGGGGTACCAGCTTAGAGCGTCGTGCCAAGTCCACCAGGAAGCGAACCCGTTCTCGGCCACGTACTCGGTAGCCCTGTATTGGAAGTCCGGGTCGTAGCCGGTGAAGTAGGCGCCGTACTGGATGGGCTGTACCCTGATCAGGACGCCGAGTATGACCACGATGGCTAGGACGCCTATCTCCATGGCCCTGATCCTTGAGAGTCTAAGTCTCGACAGGGTCTCTAGTTGCAGTCTGCTCTCCGTTGGCTGGTTCTCCAAGTTCACCGGGCTCCTATCTAGGATATGCGAGGCTTTTATTTAAGCGATAACCATTCTGTTGCTCGCAATGCTGCTCGGCCTGATCATTAACCCTATAGCCGGCATGGGCGGTAAAGTCGGGCTCAAGGGCACCGACGGTAAGGGGACCCTTGAGGAGGCGGTGAGGAGGGGCGCGGAGCCCAAGGCTTGGGAACGGGCCTACACGGCGTTGAAGCCTTTAAGGTTGAAGGACATCCAATGGGCGACGTGGGGCGGGCAGATGGGGGAGACCCTCTTGGCCGAGCTTGGCTTCAGCTTCAGGGTTCTGGGCATGCCGGGAGGGGCCCAAACCTCAGCCGGGGACACACGCGAAGCGGCCTCAGCCATGGAGGCGGCGGGTGTGGGCCTGCTGGTCTTCGTCGGCGGCGACGGGACCGCCGTAGACATTGTGGAGGCCGTCGACATGAGGATACCCGTCCTGGGGGTCCCTTCGGGGGTCAAGATGTACAGCGCCGTGTTCGCGTCCACCCCCCAGGCCGCTGCGGATCTCATAGGCGCCTACGCGGCGGGCGAGGCCCCGCTGACCGAGCGGGAGGTCATGGACATCGACGAGGAGGCGTACAGAGGCGGCAGACTGGACGCCTCCCTGAAGGGCTACGCTAAGACCCCATTCAAGGCGCGCCTCGTCCTGAGCGAGAAGACGGCCGGCCACTTTCCTGACGAGGAGCCTGCGAAGGATGGCATAGCCGAGAGGGTCCTGGAGGAGATGAAGCCCGGGAGCCTCTACATCCTTGGCCCCGGGTCCACCGTGGCGAGGATAGCCGAAAGGGGTGGTCTGGGGAAGACCCTCCTCGGCGTGGACCTGGTCAGGGACGGTGAGCTGTTGGCCGGCGACGTCGACGAGGAGACTATTCTCCGTAACCTTGGGGACGATAACTGGATCATACTGAGCCCGCTGGGGGGCCAGGGCTCGATACTTGGCAGGGGCAACCAGCAAATCAGCGCGGAGGTGGTCAGGATGGTCAGCCTCGGCCATATCATCCTGGTTTCTACGCCGCACAAGCTGCAGGGGCTCTCAAGCCTGGCCGTAGACACGGGGGACGCCGAGCTCGACGAGGAGCTCAGGGGGTTCATGAAGGTGATCACCGGGTTCCACGAGTCCAGGCTCATGAGAGTCGCGTAGAGATAGGGTTAAACGTCTTCGGGGCCCAGGGATGACTATGAGCCTTCAGTGGTCAGAGGAGTCCATTGAGCACGGAGGCGTCGTCCTCCACGGTGCCCTGTCAGACCTGGGCAACGCCGTCCTAG
>Ga0154852_137_pt8 | contig 16413 bp, 15 predicted proteins | sample Rifle2008BG16ft_FD_105580 | JGI IMG/M metagenome (GOLD analysis project Ga0154852, IMG submission 105580) | Candidatus Bathyarchaeota archaeon RBG_16_57_9
GCCTTCAACCACGTCGAGCATGGCCTTGAGCCCTACCCTGCAGGGGGTGCACTTGCCGCAGGACTCGGCCGTGGTGAAGTTGAGGAAGTAGCGGGCCAGGTCCACGATGCAGGCGTCCTCGTCCAGGACGATGATGCCGCCTGAGCCCATGATGGCGCCTGCGTCCTGCAATGTCTCGTAGTCCAGTGGAAGGTCGAGCCTGCTGTCGGGGAGGCAGCCGCCGGAGGGGCCGCCGATCTGTACGGCCTTGAACCTTTTACCGCCCGGCACCCCGCCGCCTATGTCGAATATGAGCTGCCTAAGCGTCATCCCCACGGGCACCTCGGCGGCGCCCGTTCGGGTCACCTTGCCCGCGAGGCAGTAGACTTTGGTGCCCTTGCTCTTGGCCGAGCCCACCTTCGTGTAGTCGTCAGCCCCTCCAACGATGATGGTGGGGACGTGGGCGAGGGTCTCCACGTTGTTTATGGTGGTGGGCATGTCCCAAAGGCCCCGGGTGGCAGGGAACGGGGGCCTTGGCCTGGGCATGGCCCGCCTCCCCTCTATGGCAGCGATCATGGCCGTCTCCTCGCCGCATACGAAGGCACCGGCGCTCAGCATCGGCTTAACGTCTAGGCTGAACCCTGAGCCTAGGATGTTCTCGCCGAGGAGGCCGTGCCTTCTCGCGTCGCTTATCGCCGTGGCTAGGTGTTCAGCCATGAGGGGTTTCTCTGCACGCACGAATATGTAGCCCATGTTGGCGCCGCACGCGTACGCCGCGATCATGAGCCCCTCCAGGACCCTGTGGGGGTCCCCTTCCGCTGTGAGCCTGTTCATGAAGGCCCCGGGGTCGCCCTCATCGGCGTTGCATATCATGTACTTGGTCTCGCCGGGGACCTGGCGGCAGAGCTTCCACTTGAGGCCTGTGGGGAATCCTGCTCCGCCGCGGCCCCTGAGGCCGGCCTTGGAGACCTCGTCGATGACCTGCTCGGGGGTCATCTCCTTGAGGACCCGGGTGAGAGCCGCGTAGCCCCCGGCTATGATGTACTCCTCGATGCTCTTGGGGTCTATGACGCCGCAGCTCTTGAGGGCGTCCCTCTCCTGATGCTTGAAGAATGGGAGCTCAACCAGTAGTGGGACGCTGTCCTCGCCCCTCAGCCCGCCTGTCCTGGCCCTGAGGGCGTAAGCGCCCGAGGCGTCGCCTCCCAGGTACGTGTCTAGTAACCCGTCCACCTTGTCGGGGGTGACGCCGCTATATATAGCCGAGGTGGAGCCCTTCCTCTCTAGCTCCACCATGACCTCGGCGTAGCAGGAGCCCATGCAGCCGGTCCTGACGAGCCTGGCGCCCGGGACCTTTTCAGAGAGTTGCTTCCTGAGAGCGTTGTAGACGGCCTGGGCGCCAGAGGCGAGGCCGCACGTGCTGGTGCCCACGGTGGCCCTCAGGCTGGCCTCCCCGTATAGGGTCTTGTCGATGGCCCCCCTGATCTTCTCTCTGCACGCCTCGTCGACGTGGCACAGTTGACCCATGGTCCTGCACGTGACGTAGTCTGGGCATGGCTTGGCTACGGAGTGCGTGCACCTGTCGCAGCACTTATCCATGAGGCTCACCGGGCGCCGCCTCCCTTCCTGTACTTCGCAAGGATTGCACGCACCTTGGCGGGGTCCATTTTGCCGAAGAACTCGTCGTCCACCTTGATAACGGGGGCTAGGCCACAGGCCCCGACGCACCTCACCTGCTGGAGCGTGAAGAGGCCGTCCCTGGACGTGTCAGACTGTTCCGTGATCCCCAGCTCGTTCTTGATGAGCTCGTTGACTTCCAGGGAGCCCTTCACGTGGCACGCGGTGCCCCTGCACACGGTTATCATGTGTTGCCCTCTGGGGACCAGCCTGAACTGATGGTAGAAGGTGGCGACCCCGTACACATGGCTTGTAGGTAGCCCCAGTAGCTGCGACACTCTGTCCAGCGCCTGCTCAGGGATGTAGCCAAGCTCTGCCTGGACGCCCTGCAGGACTGGGATAAGGGCGCTCTGGATGGGGTTCTGGTCTCGGTACTTCTCGAAAACGCGGTCTACAACAACCCTGTGGCTCTCAGCATGTTCCAAGTCAGTCAGCCCTTTAAGTATCCTCTATTCTGCTTTACATGATCTTATAACAAGTTTGCCTTTTTCGAACAGGAGTTCTCCCCCGGCCTCGTCAACGCCTGTTTCGTGGTGGGGATTACGTAAAATGGATAAGGCGGCCGGCTCATACTTCTTCGATCACAGTGGTCCTCAACGTACCCTACACGTACCACGACGTGAAAGGCGTAACGGAGGCCGCGGAGATATGCCTCAGGTGCGGCGTCTGCTGCGCGGTCCCCGAGTACGGGTGCCCAGCCCAATACGGGCCCAGCTACAGCCCCACGTTCACATACGTCTACGACTGCCTGGGGCACGACGAGCCCCACCGGAACCCCAGCATATGGCAGTGCGTCAGCTGCCACAAGTGCGAGGAGACGTGCCCCTACGAGGTGCGGCCCATCCACTTCATAGAGGCCATGAAGGCGCGGGCCCTGGAGGCGGGCTCCTCGCCTGAGAGCATCACCGGCGAACTGGAGCAGGTTGTGGAGACAGGGTACGCTTTCCCGTTGACGGCTAACGCGGAGAGGCAGAGGCAGGAGCTGGGCCTGGAGCCTTTAAAGGCGACCGAGGAGCTGAGGAGGATCGCTGAAGCGACGGGGCTGCTCGGGCTACTGGGGAGGTTGAGGAAGTGAGGTTCAGCTTCTTTCGCGGCTGCTTCATCCGGGTGAGGCTGCCACATGTGGAGAAGGTGGCCACGACGATCCTCCCAGAGTTGGGCGTTGAGCTTATCTCCGTGGAGGGCTTCACTTGCTGCCCGGAGCCAATAGGCTTCACGGTGAACCATCCCTTGACGGGGCTGGCCGTGAGCGCCAGGAACATCGCGCTGGCCGAGGAGCAAGGCCACGACATCCTGACACTGTGCAACGGCTGCACGTACACGCTGAAGCAGGCCAACGAGAGCTTGAAAGCCGACCCTGAGCTCAGGGACAGGGTGAACGAGGTACTCGCAGAGACCGGCCACCAGTTCAAGGGCACTGCAGAGGTAAGGCACTTCGCCCAGGTCCTCATAGACCAGGTGGGACTGAACAAGATCAAGGATAAGGTGGATAAGCCTCTCACGGGTCTGAGGGTGGCCAGTCACACGGGCTGCCACATACTCAGCCCACCTGAGGTCATGGGCTTCGATGACCCCCAGGTCCCTGTGAAGCTGGACGCCATGATGGATGCCCTGGGCGCCACGCCGCTGGACTATGCGTACAAGACCCAGTGCTGCGGCTGGACGCTCAGCAACTACGGGGACAGGAACGCCGCGGCCAGGCTCCTAGGCGACAAGCTCGCGGCCATGCACGGTGCCGGAGCCGACTCGGTGAACGTCATCTGCCCCCAGTGCTTGGCCCAGCTGGACACCGGCCAGTCACTCGCGGCCCGCTCACTCAAACTGGAGTTCAGGCTGCCCACCCTCTTCTACATCCAGTACTTGGCCCTCGCCATGGGGCGCAGCCTCGCCGAGGTCGGATATGATAGGCACAGGGTCAGGGACCCGGGGTTCGAGGAGAAGCTGGGGAGGATACTGGCGTGATCGTGAACACGACGTGCATCTACTGCGGGGTCGGGTGCCACCTGGGCCTACACGTGAGGGGCGGAAAGGTGGTCTCGGTCACCCCGGGCAGGAAGGGCCCCGGCGAGGGAAAGCTCTGCATCAAGGGGTGGAGCGCCCACGAGTTCATCCATCACCCCGACAGGCTCACAACACCCCTAATCAGGGAGGGGGGCGGCTTCAGGGAGGCTTCCTGGGAGGAGGCCCTTGACCTGGTTGCCTTCAGGCTCAGGGAGATCAAGGGAAAGCACGGACCGGACAGCCTGGGGTTCTTCGGCTCAGCCAAGGCCACCAACGAGGAGAACTACCTGCTGCAGAGGCTGGCCCGCGCCGCCGTGGGAACCAACAACGTGGACCACTGCGCCCGGCTGTGCCACGCCAGCACCGTCACGGGTCTCGCCGCGGCCTTCGGGAGCGGGGCCATGACCAACAGCCAGGAGGACGTGGAGGAGGCTGACGCCATACTCGTGATAGGGAGCAACACGACTGAGCAGCACCCGCTGATAGCGCGGCGCATCATCAGGGCCGTGAAGAAGGGGGCTAGGCTAGTCGTGGCGGACCCGCGGGAGATTCAACTCTGCGAGTACGCCGAGGTCTACCTGCAGCACAAGCCAGGCACCGACGTAGCGCTGCTCAACGCGCTGATGAACGCCATCATCGGGGAAGTGCTACAGGACGCGGGCTTCATCGCCGACAGAACCGAAGGATTCAGGGAGCTCGCCGACACGGTTGAGAGGTACACGCCCGAGGTGGTCGAGAGGATCACAGGGGTCCCGGCCGGGTCCATCCGTGAGGCCGCGCGGATCTACGGGTCCGCCGGGAACGCGGCATTGTTCTTTAGCATGGGGATTACCCAGCACACCACCGGCGTGGACAACGTGGTGAGCTGCGCCAACCTGGCCATGCTCACGGGCAACTTGGGGCGCCCCGGCACGGGGGTTAACCCCCTGAGGGGCCAGAACAACGTGCAGGGCGGCTGTGACGTGGGCGCGCTTCCCAACTACCTGCCCGGGTACCAGAGCCCGGCCGACGTCGGGGCACGTGCCCGGTTTGGGGCTGTGTGGGGCGTGGGGCCTCCGGAGACGGTGGGGCTCACCCTCACCGAGATGGTGGACCGGGCGGGGAAAGAGGTGAAGGCGTTGTTCGTCATGGGAGAGAACCCCATGCTCAGCGACCCCGACATCGGCCACGTGGAGGATCAGCTGGGGAGGCTGGAGTTCCTCGCCGTCTCGGAGATGTTCATGAGCGAGACGGCTGAGCTGGCCGACGTTGTGTTCCCCGCGTGCAGCTACGCTGAGAAGGACGGCACCTTCACCTCCACAGACCGCAGGGTCCAACTCGTACGGAAGGCCGTGGAGCCCCTGGGCGGGTCGCGGCCCGACTGGTGGATCATCCAGGAACTGTCCAGGCGGCTGGGGCATGAGATGAGCTTTTCTGGGCCGGATGAGATCATGGATGAGGTGGCCCGGGTGGCCCCCATCTATGGGGGCATCAGCCACGCCAGGCTACAGACCGAGGACCTCAGGTGGCCGTGCAGGGACGCCGGCGACCCTGGGATCAGGATACTGCACGTCGGGCGCTTCAGCCGCGGCAGAGGCAGGTTCCACGCCGTGGAGCACAGGCCCCCTGCGGAGGAGCCCGACGACGAGTACCCGCTGGTCCTGACCACGGGGCGGCAGCTTTTCCACTGGCACACGGGCACCATGACGAGGCGCAGCGGCACCCTCGTGAACCAGGTGAACGAGGCCTACGTCGAGGTCAACCCCGCGGACGCGGCGGTCCTGGGAGTGGGCGACATGGAGACGGTGCGGGTGACGAGCAGGCGCGGCAGCATTGAGCTAAGGGCCCGGGTGACGGCTCGGATCATGCCGGGCATCGTGTTCATCCCGTTCCACTACGTCGAGGCGGCGGCCAACAGGCTCACAATAAACGCCGTGGACCCCGTAGCCAAGATACCGGAGTTCAAGGCATGCGCGGTAAGGGTGGAGCGGATCCAGTGAGCCCAACGTGGTTTTACCCTACCTTATTGGTGCATTAATTGTTACTTTGCCCCATACGCTGTGATTGTTGCGCCAAGCCGTTGTGGAAACCGTATTATTCTCCGGCTTCAAGATCAGACACGATACACATGACTGAGATCATGGATGCAGAGAAGATGGTGGAGTACCAGAAGGGCGCGGTGGTGAGCCGCACCCTCATCAACAAGCCCGCGGGGACCGTGACCCTGTTCAGCTTCGACAAGGGTGAGGGCCTCAGCGAGCACACGGCACCCTACGACGCCCTCGTTCAGGTTCTGGACGGCAAGGCCGAGGTAACGATAGACGGTGAGCCCCACAACCTGGGGCGGGGGGACATGGTCATCATGCCCGCCAACTCCACCCACGCCCTGAAGGCCGTCGAACGGTTCAAGATGATGCTTGTGATGGTTAAGGGCTAGGTGACCTTGGCGCCGTTGGCTATAGGCCTGTCTGTGGTTAGGAGCGCCAGCTCGCCCTCATTGGTCTCGGCGGCCAGTAGCATCCCGTTGCTGGTCTCCCCAAACATCTTGGCGGGCTTCAGGTTGCAGACCACGGGGATGCGTAGGCCCTGCAGCTCCTCTGCCGTATAGTAGTCTACGAGGCTTGTGAGTATCTGCCGGGTGTGGTCCCCCATGTCTACCTGGAGCCTGTACAGCTTGTCGCTGCCCTGGACCCTGGTCACCTCTGTGACGGTGCCGATGCGGATGTCCAGCTTCTTGAAGTCCTTGTAGGATACCTCTTCGCTCATGTCGGTTACACCCCCACATGGTGCCGACGGTTTTTAAGGCTAATCCGGGCTCACACGAGTTGATGCTTCAGCGTCTCGGGGTACCATAACTGGAAACCAATTGTTCGGCTCCGCGTCTGATGATGAAGAAATGTTTTATTCAGAGTTGGTCAACGGCGGGTTGAGGTGACGCGTTTGAAGTACAGGGTTCACCGTTTCGAGGTGAAGATGTCGCAGGACCAAGAGAGGCTGGAGGAGTTCCTCAACGGGTTGGAGGGGGAGCTGGTGACCATAATACCTAACGTGAGGCCCCACTTCACAATGGGCGGGATGGGGGCCAAGGTAAGCTTCCTCTTCGTCGTTGAGAGGCTGGGCTAGGAGAGATATCTTAGGGCCAGTCGCGTGTACATCTCCGAGACAGGCTTAAGCCAGTCCAGGGGCACGTACTCGTTGGCTTGGTGGGTGTTCCCCCTCCTGGGGCCCAGGTGAAGACACGGTACGCCGCCGACGCCCGCGATAGTGTTGGCGTCCGTTATGCTTTTACTGTACTGGTAGACGGGCTCACGGCCCATGACCTCACGGTAGACGCCGTTGAACAGCCTCAGTATGGGCTCCTCGGGGTTCATCTCGAAGCTCTCGTATACCGGAGGTTTGGTCCTGACCTCTACCCTGGATCGGATCCCCAAGGACGACACCAGCTCCTCCATGTCGTTGATCGCCCCCTCCACGGTCTCACCCGGCACCAGGAGCCGGTTCACCTCGAAGCGGCAGTGGGCGGGGACCACGACGCTGTACACAGCGTACCCGCCCTCGATCTTCAGTGTACTGTAGTTGCCTCTGCCGAACTTTGGGTGCTCCCCCAGCCTCAGCTTGTGCAAGTTGGTTAGGATGATGCCAGCCTCCTCCACAGCGTTCACTCCGTCCTCCGGCCTGAACCCGTGGGCCGCCTTACCGTGGACATTGATATCATAGAGTATCTTGCCGACGATGCCCAGTGGTATGGGCTTTGACTCGTCGCCCGTGTAAGGCTCCGCCAGCACCGCGGCGTCCACTCCACCATACTCCGTCTTCAGCAGCGCCTTCGCCCCGTCGCCCATGGCCTCCTCGTCGATGACCCCGCTGAAGCTCAGCTCGCCCTTGAACTCGGCGCCCGAGTCAGCCACGGCCCTCAGCATGTCCAGGGTGCAGGCCAATCCGGCCTTCATGTCGCAGCTGCCCAGCCCGTAGAGCCTACCATCCTTCTCAACAGGCGTGAAGGGGTCCGTGTCCCAGCCATCTACTACGGGCACCGTGTCGGTGTGGCCGTTGAAGTGGAGCCTCCTCCCCGGCTTTGAGCCCCTCATCTTTGCATACACGTTGGGGCGCCCAGGGTGCACCTCATGTAGCTCCGTTTCCAGCCCTAGTGAATCCAGCTCCGCCTTAAGGTAATGGGCCAACTCTTTCTCCTCGCCCACCACAGAGGGTATACGCACCATCTCCTCCAGCTTCTTCAGCATGTACCCGTAGTCCAGCCTCTCGATGGCGTCCGCTTCCGCGTCGATCATGTTGGGCTCAGAGATGCGCCTCAGAGTATTTGAGGGCTACACTCCTGCAGCCACGAATACCCCTAAATAATGATGAGGCCGACATACAGGGATGGACATGCTGGCCATTAAGGGTGGAAGGGTACTCACGATCACCAAGGGCGTGATCGAGGAGGGCACCGTGCTCATCGAGGACGGCAAGATAACCAAGGTGGGTAAGAGCGTCAAGGTTCCCAAGGGCGCCGAGGTCGTAGACGCGTCAGGCAAGGTGGTGATGCCCGGCCTCGTGGAGGCCCACAGCCACATAGGCATCTGGGAGGAGGGCATAGGCTGGGCCGGGAGCGACGGAAACGAGATGACAGCTCCCGCGACGCCTGAGGTGAAGGCCATAGACGGCATCAAGGCTAATGCAGACGAGATGGGACTACGCGCGGCCCTGGAGGCGGGGATCACCACCGTCAACATCATGCCGGGCAGCGCCAACGTCATAGGGGGCTGGGGCGTCGTGGTGAAGACGGCTCCCAAGACCACCGTGGAGGACATGGTTCTGATGCACCCCTCAGGCATGAAGTGCGCCTTCGGCGAGAACCCCATGCGCGTATACGGCGCCGACAAGAAGCAGTACCCCTCGACACGCATGGGCGAGGCCGCCATCCTGCGCAAGTGGCTGCAGGACACCAAGACGTACATGGAGAAGAAGGAGAGGTTCAAGGACGAGCCTGAGAAGCTGCCCGACGCCAACCTCCAGTTGGAGGCCCTCGTACCGGTACTCAAGGGCGAGATACCTCTGAAGGTTCACAGCCACAGGGCCGACGACATAGCCATAGCCGTCAGGGTGGCCGAGGAGTTCGGCGTCAGGCTCACCTGGGAGCACGCCACGGAGGGCCACAGGAACGCGGAGTGGATAGCCAAGAAGGGCATAGCCGCGATCTGGGGCCCCAGCCTCATGAGCCGCCCCAAGTGGGAGATGAGAGAGCTCAGCTTCAAGACCCCTAAGGCGCTTTACGACGCCGGGGTTAAGTTCGCTATCCAGACCGACTCCACGGGCCAGGATATATCGTTCCTGCCCATCTGCGCTGCCATGGCGGTGAAGCACGGGCTACCGCGGGACGTAGCGCTGAAGGCTATAACCATCACGCCCGCCGAGATTCTGGGCATCGCCGACAGGGTGGGGAGCATCGAGGAGGGCAAGGACGCCGACATCCGCATCCTGAGCGGCGACCCCCTGGACGTTCTGTCCAACGTAGAGATGGTCATCATCGACGGTAAGGTCGAGTACAAGGCTTAGAGCCTCGGCTCCACCATTTTCATGAAAAACGTTTATTTCAGGTACTCTAGGGCGATCCTGGCATACATCTCGCTCACGGGGGGAAGCCACTCCAGCTTCACGTACTCGTTGGGGCTATGCGGGTCTCCCCGCTGGGGCCCCAGGTGCACGCTCTCGATGCCCTGCTCGCCCTGGAAGATGTTGGCGTTGGTGATCCCGTAGGCGTACTCGTAGAGGGGCTCCCTGCCCATTACCGTCTTGTACACCTCGTGCAGGGTGCTCATGAGAGGAGCCTCCCTGGATGCAATATACGGCTCGTACCTAGGAGGCTTAATGCTGACATCCACCTCCGACTTGAGGTCGAGGGAGACCACCATCCTCCTCATGTCGGCCAGGGCGTAGTCCACGGACTCCCCCGGCACCAGAAGCCTGTTCACCTCAAACCGGGCCGACTCTGGCACCACGACGCTGTACACCTTGTAGCCTCCCTCCGTCTTCAGGGTGCACACGGTTCCTTTGCCGAACTGGGGGTGGTCCTTCAGCTTGAGCCTGTCCAGGTTGGCGATGATCCTTGCGGCGTCCTCCACGGCGTTGATGCCTAGGTGGGGCCTGAACCCGTGGGCCGCCCTGCCCTTCACTTTAACGTCGTAGAGGACCTTCCCCGTGAGCCCTAGAGGTATGGGCTTGGTTTCGTCCCCGCAGTAGCTATAGGTGAGCACGACGCCGTCCAGGCTCCTCCACCGGGGGTCCTCCATCATCCTCCAGGCGCCCTTGTCGGTGGCCTCCTGGTCGATGACGCCGCTGAAGCTCAGCTCGCCCCTGAACCGGGCGCCTGAGTCGGCTATCGCCCGGATCATGTTCAGGCTGCAGGCGATGCCGGTTTTCATGTCGCAGGCGCCGCGTCCGTACATCCTGCCGTCCTTGGTCACGGCTTTGAAGGGGTCGGTCCTCCAGTCGTCGCCTGCGGGCACCGTGTCAGTGTGGGCGTTGTAGTCGAGCCGCTTACCTGGCTTGGAGTAGCTTAGCACCCCGTATACGTTGGGGCGGCCTGGCTCTACGTACTCTAGCTTGGTCTTCATACCGTAGGACTCCAGCTTTTCCTTGATGTAGTGGGCGAGGGCCTCTTCCTCGCCTGTCACTGAGGGGGTGCCTATCATCTCCTCGCTCAGCCGTATCGTGTATGCGTCATCTAGTCTCCTGAGAACCTCGTCGAGCATGGGTTGATGATGCATTAGGAAAGTATAAGGAAATTTGGTTTATCTTTAACTTGGCGCCGTGGCCACGGGCTCGCTGGGGGGTGACCTACCTAGCAATAAAAATCCGCCATTATTTGATATCCCCTTACTTTTTTGCACGCAGGGTTCAGTGGCGCATAGGTTGCGTGGATTCGCCGGTAGGCTTACTCCTTTTTGGATTCAGTTTTCGCCGTTGCGTGGTGCCAATAATCGCTTATTCCTTCCTAGAAGGAATAAGGGAAAATGTTTCTTCCCCCATCGGTATCGAAGGGTTCACCGACCATCGGCTCGGGAGCCCCTGAAAACGCGGTTAATCGAAACCTTATAAAAGGTGCGCTATAAAAAGAACCTGTCGGCCATCAGGGCGAACACCTTGCTCACGGGGCCGAGGCTGTCGACGAGCGTGTACTCGTCCTTTTGGTGCGCTCCACCGTCGTATGGCCCCAGGTGGACACAGGGGATACCTCCCTCGCCGGCGAAGGTGTTAGCGTCCGTGATGCTGCTGCCATACCTGTAGTGGGGCGCCTTGCCCATGACCTCCCTGTAGGCCCAGTCGAAGACTTGGATGATGGGCTCCTCTCGTCTTAGGACGTAGCTGGCGTAGTAGGGGGGCTTGGTCTTTACCTCCACACTCGCCTCAAGGCTCAGAGACTCGATCAGCTCCTCCATGTCCTTGACGGCGGACTCACGGGTCTCACCAAGAACCAGGAGCCTGTTCACCTCGAACCTGCACTCGGCGGGCACAACGACGCTGTATACCTTGTAGCCGCCCTCTATCTTCAGGGTGCTTGTGTTGCCCTTAAACTGGGGGTGCTGCGGTAACCTGAGCCTGTGCAGGTTAGCCAGTATGATGCCCGCCTGCTCCACGGCGTTTACCCCCTCCTCGGGGCTGAACCCGTGGGCCGCCCTACCGTGCACATAGATGTCGTAGAGGACCTTACCGGTGATGCCGAGGTGCGTGGGCTTCCTCTCATCAGCAGTGTTCGGCTCAGCCAGCACGATAGCATCCACTTTCCCGTACTCCGTCTTCAGCATCGCCTTTGCCCCCTCACCGTAGGCCTCCTCATCTATGACACCGCTGAAGCTCAGCTCTCCCCTGAACCCGTGCCCTGACTCATCGTAGGCCCGGATCATGTTGAGGATGCAGGCTATACCCCCCTTCATGTCGTTGCTGCCCAGCCCATATATCCTGTTGCCTTCCACCTCAGGGGTGAAGGGGTCCCTGGTCCAGCCCGCCACCACGGGCACCGTGTCCATGTGGCCGTTGAAGTTAAGCCTCTTACCCTTCCCGGAGCCCACCAGCTTCCCGTATATGTTGGGCCTGCCCGGCTGCGCCTCGTGGAGCTCTGTCTTCAAGCCCAGGGAGTCCAGCTCCTCCTGCAGGTAGTGGGCCAGCTCCTTCTCCTCGCCGACGACGGAGGGTATCCGGATCATGTCCTTGAGGACTCTAAGGGTGTAGCCGTCGTCTAATCTGCTGAGAACATCCTCGATCATAGTGCCAATAATTGTTGGGTGCGAGTCTAAATGGTTTACTGAGAAAATTATTCCTTCTCGCTGAGGGTCTTGAGCTGGCTTCTGTACATGTCCACGATTTCCTGGACCGTGGTGACCTCCTCAGCCGATTTGTCCTCGCGCCATCTGGTGAACCGGGGGAACCTGATGGCGAGGCCCGACCCCTCCCGGACCTCCCCGAAGGCCGCCGTGTGCAGCGGGCTGGCCGTTATCTCGTCGCCCAGCACCTCCATCACCCTTTCGGGCTCAAACCAGACCTCGGCCTCCATGAGGCTGTCCACCCTGGCATGCCTGTGCTCCATCTCAAGGGGCTTGAGCATCGGTGGTATCTGGGCCAAGTTCTCGTCCGTGAACCCGGAGCCCACCTTGCAGACGGTCCTGAACATGTCGGTCTCCTGGTCGTAGGCCGCGGCTAGTAGTGCGCCGTAGCTGCCCGCTCTGCGTCCTCTACCGTGGAACGCGCCCACCACGACCAGGTCCACGGTGTCCTGCATCTTGCTCTGGTAGCTGCGTTTCAGCTTCACCCAGAGCCAGCTTCTGGCCCCGGCCCTGTAGACGCTGTCCGGGCCCGTGGACTTCACGACGAGGCCCTCGGTGCCGTCCGTTATGGCCTGCTGGAAGAACGTGTCGATCTCTCCCGGGTCGCATGTTTCGAGGCGCTTCACGATCTTGAACTCCTCTTTCTGGTCAACGATGCCCTCCAATTTACTGATCCTCCTCGGGTAAGGCTCAAGGGTCAGGTCGACGCCGTCGGAGTACAGGCAGTCGAACAGGTAGATGCGGACGGGCACCTTTTCCATCATCTCTTCGACGCGGTACTTGCGGCGCCTCTGCATCAGGGTTTGGAACGGTTGGTCGTCCCCCGTGTCGGGGTCGTAGGCCACGGCCTCCCCCTCGATGATGGCGTCCCCGGCGTTCACAAGCTCCCGGGTCATGGTGACCGCGTCGGGGTACATGGAGGTGATGTTCTCCAGGCGCCTGCTGAAGATCTGGACGTTGCCGCCACTCTTGTGTATCTGGAACCTCTCCCCGTCGAGCTTGTACTCGGCGCTGCACATGCCCCCAAGCTTCTCCACTATCTCCTCGGCGGTGCTGAGGCGCTGTGCCGCCATGACGCGTATAGGTGAGCCCACCCTCACGTGGAAGTCGTGGATGGCCTCGTACCCCTCCCCAGCGAGGGTACTAGCCACCAGGCCCAAGTCGCTGCTCAGATTGAAGGCTCGTTCAAGGTCGCCTCGGGCCGCCTTGGAGCCGGTGTAAGCTTGGGCCAAGGCGTCCAGCATGGTCATGTCGCCTACGCCCAGGCGGAGGCTGCCCACCACCATCCTGGCCAGGTACCTTGCGCCTAGTGGTGAGGAATCTGCCATGAGGCCGCCCAGAGCGTCCGTCTTCTGCTTGGCGCTGCCCTTGCCCTCCTTTCGGGCTATGGCGTCCAGGCCCATGTAGATGTCGGTAACTGTGGGCTTCTTCACGGAGAACCCGCTCTGCTTCTTCCCAATGAGGGCTTCCTCCGCGGCGAGCCCTATGTCCCCCAGCTCCGCCAGCATGGACTCAACTTGCCCCTTCCCGAGGCCGCTGACCTTAACGATGGCCTCCACCACCATCTTCTCAGCCATCCCTATCTCGGGCTCCCCCGTCCAGTCGGGGTGAATCTTCCCCTGAGTCAGGTACACCACTTTGTCCACCTCCACGGGTTCAGCCTCCCTGAAGAGCTGGGTGAGGATGTCCGTCATCTCCAGGCGCTTGGTCGTTTCCTCGAGCCTAGCGTAAAACCCGACGAGGGCGTCGTAGAGCATATGGACCAGATTATGGGTGGCTCAAGCCATATTTATACGGTGTAGCTGCAGCTGTCCCGCTCCTTTATGGCGTTGTACTCTTCAAGGGCTTCAATGAGGCAGTACCCTCCGGCCTGCTCGGTGAAAAGGCTGAACACGTGTTGGGTGCCCCTGCTGTTCTCTATGCAGGTTAGGAGGTTGGGCGGGAAGTAGTCGTCGCTGAGCATGGACCATATGTGGTCCAGCTTGGGGTACCTATGGTGCTGGAGCACCTTGTAGCTCCTGTAGTGGGTAGCCATGTCCACGTACTGGACCGCCCAGAGGCTTGCAAGGTCGCCGTGGTCGTGTATGGCGCTGCACCCCCCTTCGCTCTGGATAATGGCCATGCTCTTCTCCAGCTTGTCCCGGTGCTCCCTGAGTATGTGCTCCCGGGTGGCGAGGAGTAGCCTGTCGCCGCCTGTGTGGTCGTCGGCGTGGATGACCTCGTGGACGCCGCTGTAGGCGGTCATGGTCTCGGCGAGGTCGGGCATGTCCAGGGGGTGGTCGGAGCTGGGGAGCTTCCTGTCCAGGGTGATGGTGCTGGGGGGTGCGAATGAACCGTAGTCCATGCCGTACCTGTTTCCCCTCCTCCTGTTGACGGCTCCGGCCACGAATGACCCCGTCTCGAGGCGGAGCTTGGTGCGCCACATGTTGAGGGCTATGGGCACGCCCAAATCGTTCTGGGTCTGCGAGATCATTCTCAGTGACTCTTGGACGATCCTCCGTACGTCGGCGTCCGATAATTCTCTCCTCAGAGTCACCACATATCTAATGAAGCTTGGTGAGTCTTAAATAAAAATGAGATGGTTTTATCTTCCGTGAAGGCTGCAAGGTGGATTTTTTTTAGGTTGGTTATGTTAAATGCAACTAGTATTAGCCTCGGATGCTTTTTTACTTCTTATATGTAACGGTCATCATAGTCTATATAGGTCTATATATATGCTCAGGTGCCTCGGCCTTATTAAACATTAAATATGCTGGCAGCCCCCCATACCTGTGATATCCATGAAATACGGCGCTCAGACCGAGTACGGTAGACTCAGGAAGGTCCTAATGCACCGCCCTGGCGAGGGTATGAAGGCTGTGACGGCGGGTAACAAGAACGACTACCTTTTCAGGGATCCGGTCTACTGGAAAGCGTTCCAGGAGGAGCATGATGGATTGACGGACGCCCTTAGGGCCGAGGGTGTCGAGGTGCATATGCTCAGCGATCTGTTGGACGAGCGGCACGCTCGAATTGCGGATGCTCTGCCCAACCTGGTTTACACGAGGGACGTGGCTATGGTGAACAGATTAGGGGCCAACATTCTCAGGATGACCTACCAAGCCAGGTTCGTGGAGCCCGCCCTCATGGAGATGGCCTTCAAGAGACTCGGGGTCCCCGTCGCGCACAAAGTGACGCCCCCCGGCCTCGTGGAGGGAGGCGACTTCGTCTGGTTCAGCGAGGATGCCCCGATGATGGGCTTCGGCACCCGCAGCAACGAGGACGGCGTCATCCAGATGAGGGACAGCATGATGGGCCGATGCGTAAAGGAGCTGGTCGCCCAGCCCCTGCCCAGCTGGAGGGTCCACCTGGACGGCGCGCTGATGATGATGGCCCCCGACCTGGCCCTCTTCCACCCTGGCAGCCTCCGCCTGTTCCCAGCCTACCATTACAGCGAGAACGGCGTCGAGTTGGTCTGGCTGGAGGAGTACCTGAAGGAGCGTGGCGTGGAGCTCATCTACTGCGACGACACCGAGATCAGGGTTTTCGGCAGCAACATCGTTGGCTTGGGCGGAGGAAAGTGCGTTAGCTACGAGTGGAACGAGCGCATCATACCGCTGCTGGAGGATAGGGGCTTCGACGTCATCAGGATACCCGGAAGCCAGCTCGCCGTGGGGGGAGGGGGCCCTCACTGCATGACGTGCCCGATACTAAGGGACTGAGATGAGCCTCGAGGAACGGCTCAGGGAGCTGGGCGTCTGGCACCGTTTCATAGAGAAGGACGAGACGGTGCACACAGCGGACGCCTCCGAGGCCACAGGAATACCGCTTCACAGAATAACCAAGAACCTGGTCGCTGTGACCAGCGAGGGGGAGCACGTCCTCCTAGTAGTCCCTGGCGACAGGCGGGTTGACCTGAAGAAGGCGGCCAGGGTCTTGGGCGTCACAAATGTCCAGCTGTTCCCATTCAGTGAGGCTCATAAAGTCAGCGGCTACCCGCCGGGGGGCACTCCCTCCATCGGCCTCAAGGAGAGGTTGAGGACCGTCTTGGACTCAGAGCTCGCCGGGATAGAGACCTTCTACTGCGGCGGCGGGACAAGGGACAGGCTCCTGGAGCTTCGTAGCGACGAGGTGATCAAGGTCTCGGGAGCCCTAGTGGCCGAGATCACGGGGTAGCCTGACGCCCGTTGGCACTGGTCGCCCGTCGAAGTAGACCGTGCCTCCTTCGAGGCTGAATCTGCCCTTCGCTATTAGCTGCACCGTCAGGGGGTAGATGACCCAGTCGCCTCGCCTCTTGAGCCCTTTCTGGTGCTCCTCCACGACTCTGCCCAGCAGAGCCCTTTCCTCCATCAGCTCCTTCACCGTGGCGCCGGGGGGCAGCTCAACGGGCACCGGCTCCGAGACCACCAGTATCTCGCCGTGGTCCACCTTCTCGCGCACTATGTGGGTTGTTGCCCTGAGCTCCTTCTCGCCTGCTAGT
>Ga0154852_125_pt3 | contig 15292 bp, 17 predicted proteins | sample Rifle2008BG16ft_FD_105580 | JGI IMG/M metagenome (GOLD analysis project Ga0154852, IMG submission 105580) | Candidatus Bathyarchaeota archaeon RBG_16_57_9
CCTCTGGCCGCCGCTCAGCTCATGGGGGTACCTGAACAGGAACTCCTCAGGGGGTATGAGCTGCACCTCGTTTAGCGCCTCCGAGATCAGGGCGCGCCGCTCCTCGTCCCCCGCGCCTATCCCGTGTATCTCTAGGGGCTCGGCCACCAGCTCGTAGATGGTCATCTTGGGGTTCAGGGACTCGAAGGGGTCCTGGAAGATTATCTGCATCTCCCTGCGGTACGCCTTGACCTCGCCCCTGGGCAGCTCGTCCACGTCGACGCCGTCGAACAGGACGTGGCCCGAGGTGGGCTCTATGAGCCTGATGACCGCCCTGCCCGTGGTTGTCTTGCCGCACCCGCTCTCACCCACAAGGCCGAATATTTCCCCGCTCTTGATGGTGAAGCTGACGCCGTCAACGGCCTTGACCATGGGCACCTCCCTGCGTAGGAGGCTGTCCAGGAGGCTCATGTGGACCGGGAAGTGCTTCACCAAGCCCTCGACCCTCACCAGCCTCTCGCTCATGGCCGTCACCTATACTCCGGGTGCCTGTTCACCATGTGGCAGGCCACCATGTGGTTCTCATGGGTCTCCAGCAGCGGAGGGACGATGCGGGTGCAGACATCCCTGGCGTGGGGGCACCTGGGGTGGAACCTGCACCCAGGTGGAGGGTCCAGCAGGTTTGGCGGGTTCCCCGTGATGGACTCCAGCCGCTTCCGCTCGCCCGTCAGTTTAGGGAACGCCCCTATCAGGCCCACGGAGTAGGGGTGGAGGGGGTGCCTGAACATCTCGACCGTGGACGTGTTCTCCACGATGCTCCCAGCGTACATTATGACGGTCCTCTCGCACGTCTCGGCCACCACGGAGAGGTCGTGGCTTATGAGTATCATTGAGAGGCCCAGATCCCTCTGCAGGGTCTTGATGACCTTCAGCACCTGGGCCTGCACTATGACGTCCAGGGCCGTGGTGGGCTCGTCCGCGATCACTATCTCCGGGTTACAGGCCAGCGCCATGGCTATCATGGCGCGCTGCTTCATGCCCCCGCTGAACTCATGGGGGTAGTTACCCGCTCTGGATGGGTCGATGCCCACCCGCTTCAGGAGCTCCAGGGTGCGCTTCTCAGCCTCCTTCTCGGATACATCCTCGTGGGTGAGGATGGCCTCGATGATCTGGTCTTTGACGGTGAAGACCGGGTTGAGGGCGTTCATGGCGGCCTGAGGCACCATGGATATACGTTTCCACCTGACTTCCCGCCTGATCTTCTCGTCGTCCAGGGCCAGCACGTTCATTCCGTCTAGGGTGATGGAGCCGCCCAGAAACTTGGCGTTGCCGGGCTGCAGCTTCATCAGGGCCAGGGCCACGCTGGTCTTGCCGCACCCCGACTCTCCGGCTATGCCCAGGCTCTCGCCCGCCTCCAGGCTGAAGCTCACGTCGTCCACTGCCTTAACGTCGCCTTTCACGGTCCCGTAGTGCATCTTCAGGCCCCTGACCTCGAGCAGCGCCGTCATCCTACCGCCCCCTCAGCTTCGGGTTGAATATGTCGTCCAGGGCGTACCCGATGAACACGAAGCTCATGCTCAGCAGCGCTATGCACAGGCCTGGGGGCACGGCCCACCACCACTCGGCCACGGCGCCGTAGTACTGGACGTCGTGAAGCATCTTGCCCCACGTCTGAAGGAAGGGGTCACCCAGGCCCAGGAAGCTGAGGGCCGCCTCGGTGACTATAGCCCCCGGCACGGTGAGCGCCAGCTGGGTGTACGCCATGGTCATCACGTTGGGTACTAGGTGGACCCTTATGATGTGCCACGTGCCCCCGCCGCTGGCCCTGCTGGCCTCCACGAAGGCCTTGGTCTTCAGCGTGAGCACCTGGGACCTGATAAGGCGGGCTATCCCCATCCAGCCTAGGAACCCTATGAGGATGATGACACTCCAGATGGTAGGCCCCAGGACCGCGGTGAGCACTATAAGGAAGGGTAGGCCGGGGATGGTGAGGAGAATGTCGTTGATCCTCATGGCGAGCTCGTCCACCCAGCCTCCCAGGTAGCCCGAGGTCAGCCCCACGAGGACGCCGAGGACCACCGCTATGACGGCCGAGAAGATGCCGATTATAATGGATATCCTGCTCCCGTGCATCAGCTGGGTGAATATGTCGCGGCCGTAGTTGTCTGTGCCCAGGAGCCCGAAGCTCTCGCCCCATATGCGGGCGCTCACGTCGTCCAGGTACACCTTCACCGTGCCGCCCTCGCTCACCGTGCTGACCCTCACCACGAGGCCGTACTCGCCGCCCCGGGGGAACATCCTGGAGGCGTCGCCCAGTATATCGTTGAACAGCCGCAGCCTGAGGATGGCGTCGTTGGTGTCGATCTGGGGCCTCGGCACAGTCCATCCCTGGGAACCGCGTCGGGGCCCCGAACTCCACAACTCCAGGAGGTTCCCATCGCTCTGCCTCAGTAGCACCTGGATGCTCCAGGTGGCCTCACCAGTGACCTGGGCCTTGTAGGCGAGGTGGACCGAGAACCTGCGCGGCGGCTTGTACGCGTACTGGTAGATCCTCTCTACGACGGCCGTCCCCTCGGCGCTCGGCTCCCCGGTCACCTCGATGGCTCCGGGCCCGCTGCCCTCCTCGACCAGGGGTATCCCGGGGTAGCCCTCCGAGCCCGTCCAGGAGGCCGACGATCCCCCCGTCAACTCCAGGCTCCACTCGCCCAGGGCGGCCACCGATGGTAAGCCTGGGTCCGTGATCAGGTACAGGTTGGGAGGCAGCGCGGGGTCCAGCCACTGGGGCTTCGCCCTGAAGTTAGCCAGCTGCATGGTGTACATGGGGTCGTAGGGCGTCAAGTAGGGGGCCAGGGCGGCCATCCCTATGAAGATAAAGAGCAGGGCGAGGCCGGCCTGCCCCATCCTGTTACCCAGGTACATGCGGCCGAACTCGGAGACGCTCCTAGCCAGCCTCCCTCTGTCCATCGTCACCTACTCCTGCCTGATCCTCGGGTCCAGGAACCCGTAGACGAGGTCAGCAATGAGGTTGGCCGCCACCACCATCACCGAGATGATGAAGAATATGCCCTGGAGGGCCGGGTAGTCCTGCTTCAGTATGGCGTCCCAGATGTACCTCCCCAGCCCGTACCAGCTGAACACCGTCTCAGTGAGGAGCGCCCCCGACAGCAGGAACCCGAAGGCCAGGGCTATCACCGTAACCATAGGCAGCATGGCGTTCCTGAGCGCGTGCTTGTAAAGCACCGTCCTCTCGTCTAGGCCCTTGGCGCGGGCCAGCTGTATGTAGTCCTCCGTCAGCACGTCTATCATGGCTGCCCTCATGATGAGGGCGTAGCCTCCGAAGAGGATGATGACCAGTGCGAAGGTGGGCAGCGTCATGTGCCACATGATGTCCAGCACCAGGGCGAGGGGATCGGTGGGCGCCGGGACGCTGGTGGTGCCTCGTATGGGGAACCACTTGAGGTCGACGCCGAAGACCAGGAGCAGTATGAGGCCAAGCCAGAAGACGGGCACCGAGTTACCCAGGAACCCGAAGCTTATGGCGGTGACGTCCACGAGGCTCCCTCGGCGCGCAGCGGCCAGTATGCCTATCACCATGCCTATGACTATGGAGAGCACCGTAGCCGTGCCCACCAGCAGCAGCGTGTTTGGGAGCCTCACCATGATGTCCTCGGCTATAGGCCGCTGGCTGTAGTAACTGTAACCGTAGAAGCCGCGGAGGCTCTGGACCATGTACTGGACGTACTGGTCCCAGAGGGGCTTGTCCAGGCCGAACAGCTCGTAGAGGCGCGCCACCTGCTCGGGGCGTAGCCGCACCATGTCCGCGATCATGGCCACTGGGTTCCCCGGCATCATCCTGAAGATGACGAAGTTCATGGTCATGATTATCAGGATGGTGACTACCGCGAACGCGGCCCTCTTGGCGACGTATGACAGCAGACCCATACTATCAATATGCCCTAAGACTGAGAGTATTTCAATTTTCTTTACAAAAAGGGTGGGTGGGGCTAGGCCCCGGGTGCTCTTCTCCGCATAACCACGTAGCCCACGGCCACTAGTACAACGACGACCACCAGGCCGGCGTAGTACATGGTGTAGTCCGGGGGCTTCTCTTCAACGACCAGGTTGTAGTCGTCGCGTGAGCCGATGCCTACCGCCGTGACGGGGGCCGTGAACTCCACGGTCACAGTGTATGTTCCTGGGTTGATGGTCGCCGTATCAAGGGTTACCGTATAGGTTCCGTCGGCGGCTGCAGTGCCCGTGAATGTCTTCACTGTGGCTCCGGCCGCGCTCATCACCGTAGCCGTGTACGTGCCGTTGGTGATGGCATCGTCGCCCACTGTCACCTTCTTAGTGAAGGGCTTGGTGTCTCCCTGCGTCAACGTGTACGTGGTGTAGCCGAGGGTGCTGTCGGCGGGCTTCAGGAACCATTTGGGGTTCGCCTCCACCAGCACGTACTCTCCCGGCTTGTACTCCTTGAACTTGTAGGGGCCCGTGCCTATGAGGTTACCGTCGGCTATGGGCTGGTATCTTACGCTGTCTTCTATGTTCTCCCAGATGTGCTTAGGTATCATGGGTACGTTGGCCCCCACCCAGTGGAGTGCCCAGAAGCTTGTGGTGTTCAGGTAGGCTACGGCGGTGTATGTGCCGGCCGTCTCCGCGTTCTGCAGTCCCTTCAGGTAACTGATGTACACGGGGTTCTCCTGCTCCTTGGCGTAGGTCCAGGTGAAGACCACGTCCTCGGCCGTGAAGGGCTTGCCGTCGTGCCATGTCACATCGTCGCGCAGGTTGAAGGACAGCTTAAGCCCCGAGCCTCCCCCCGGAGGCGTCCAGGGCTCAGTGGTCCAGCTCTCGGCCAGCCACGGCAGCTCCTCGAACGTTGTCGGGTCCAGCTGGATCAGCGAGTCATATATGACGTTGTTCAGCATGGAGTCCCACCACCAGTTGATCTCGTACATGGGGCTCGGCTGCTGGGGGTCTGAGGTCCAGCCCACGTTGAGCACGGAGCCGTACTTCTGTGTCTTATCGGTGGCGAAGGTCATGGTGAAGGCGTTGGTTACTCCGCTCCACCAGGGCAGGTCCACCACGTTCTTGAGCCTCGCATTGTAGGGCGATAGGTAAGCCTTGGCGTATAGGGGTATGAAGGGCACCTGCTCGGACAGCAGGTACTGGGCCTCGTGAGCCCCCTCCAGGCACTCCTCGTAAGTGGAGCCGAACTTGAGCCTGTTAAGGGCCGCGTCCACCGTGGCGTTCTTGAACATCTGGTAGTTCTGGCTAGGAGGCGAAGTGGAGTGGAATATGTCCCACAGCCAGTCTACGTCCGGGCCTCCGCCCCAACCAGAGGTGTAGATGTCGTAGTTCTGCTCGAGGAACACCAAGGGCGATGCCACGGACCTGGGGACCTCCTGGAGGTCGTAGGGGATGCCCACTATGTCCATCTGGGCAGCCAGCTCCCTCGCCGCGTAGATCCTGTGGGGGTGCTCGGTCCTGGCGATGATCGTCAGGGGCCTCATGGTCTCCCCTGTCTCGGGGTCGATGCGTTTACCGTCAGACCCCTTGACGAAGCCAATGCCGTCAAGGATCTCCCCAGCCAACGTGGGGTTGAACTCGAATGTTACGTACTCTGTGGCAGCCCACGGCCCGTAGCCGGGAGACTCTATGAAGGTCTCGATCACGTACCCCAACCCCTGCAGGCCCTCCCTCACGTACTTTTCCTTGTCCACCAGGTGGGCTATTGCCTGCCTGAACTTGGTCAAGGTCAGAGGGTACCTCTCACACTGGAACGAGTACCCCCACATGCCCTGCTCAGCGGACTGGGCTGTCTCGATGGTGCCTGCGGTGAGCCCCGGCTGGATGTCGGGGATCTGCTCGGCCTCGAAGAAGTCCATGATGTCCACGTCGCCGGAGAGGAGGCCCGCGACCTCTGCCTCCGATGAGGCGTAGATCTTGAACCTTATCTCCTTGAAGTAGGGGCCCTCGAGGGGTCCGATGGATGAAGAAACCGCGGCCGTCGCCATCGGCTGCAACAGGAATGACAGTAGCAGCGTCGCAGCGATCAGTAGAAACTTTCCTCTGAGGATTAATCTAGGGTTATTCATTTTCCTCAGAATAGGCTTGGAATTGTAATGTATTTATCAATTTCTATAAATAACTGCTTGATCCCTATTCCTTTGATGCTTTTAGGGTCAGGTGAGGGCCGCGATCAAGGAATATGGGAGATAGCGGAGTACCCTGCACCGCCAACGCAGCGCTTGGTGTCAGGCGCCGTGTCGCTCGTATCACTGATACTTTTCGTCAGGGCAATCGGCCCGGAGCCTGCGCTTCAGGATGCAGCCCCTTTTCTTCTGCTAGCGTCGGCAACATTTATCGCCGTGTTCGTGCCCCTGTTCCGGGAGTTCAGGGACGTGAGGCGGGCCGTCGTCGAGGGTAAACCCTATGTTAAAAGAGCTGGAATTGGGAGGCCGTGCGCTATTATATGGGCTCTGTTTATACTTGCAGCCATTTTAGGGCCCTTCATGTTGTCTGCTTATCTACAACCTGTCGCATGGTTCAGCGCGGTGTTAGGCTTAACCTCGGGGTTTTCATCCTCCCAACTCGTCTTCATCTTATACGTAAGGAGCTGGGAGAAGTCAAACGATGTAAAGTTAGAGCAGTACAGGGTCTTGCTTTACGGCGGCGAGGGCAGGTTAGTAGTGGAGCGGGGCGTGAGGGCGAGGAGATGAGGGACACCAGGGTCGTCGTGGGCTACCTCACACCCATAGTATCCAGCATGGCCGTGTCCCTCGGCTTCGTGAGGCTCGTCGTGAGCAGCGGCCTCGTAAGGTCCACGCCACCCACCTTGGGCGCCGACGCCTACGGTCAGGCGGTGTGGACCCTGAGTCTCACCCTCCTGGGTCTCGTCGGTGTGACCATCCTCTACTGGCTCATCACCAGGGGCAGGGACTTTGAACTACGCGTCGTCTTGGCCCTCGTCGTGGCCCCCACCTCGGCCATCCTCGTGATCATAGTGTCCCAGACGGTGCTGCTTATGGTGGCCAAGGCCGTGTCCACACTCATGGCATCCATCGTAGTGCTTCTGTCCCTCTACGTGGCCGTGTTCAGCGTCATATTCATACTGAGCAACGCCTTCGGCACGCATGTCAGGAACTTCATCTTCATACTCTATGGGGCCCTCCTGGGCGGATTCATTAGCCTGCTGATGCCTACGGCGTCCCTTGTCGTAATGCTTGTGGCGGTGGCGGTCTATGATCTGGTGATGCTTAACTCGGGGTGGTTCGCTGACCTTGTCAATGTGCTGAGGCGTTCTGGTCGGCGTGGGGCTAGGATGAGCTATGTCACGGAGAGCATGGAGATCGGTATCGGGGAGCTCATATTCTACAGCTTCGTCCCGGCTCATGTTGAGGCGTACTACGGGCTGGAGATGCTTTTGGTCACGGTGGCTATGACGGGTGTTGGGGTGCTGCTGAACCTGTGGGTTCTGGGTAGGAGGGGGTTTGTCGCTGGGTTGCCTGCTCCTGTTCTTCTGGGGTTGTCTCCTCTGTTGTTGATGTTTGTTGTTGGTTGAGTGTGTGTGGGTGTTGGTGGGCCCGAAGGGACTTGAACCCATGACCACCCGGTTATGAGCCGGGTGCTCTAGCCAAACTGAGCTACGGGCCCGCACCACCTGTATCGGGGGGCGGAGATATAAAAATGACTGCAGTGCGGTTAACTTATAAAAGGGCTGGGGGCTAGTCACAGGTGCGCGCTCCCGTGGTGTAGTCCGGTCAAGCATTTCGGCCTTTCGAGCCGGGGAACCCGGGTTCAAATCCCGGCGGGAGCACCACTTTCTGCTTGTCAATCCGTAGGTGGGGGGAGGGTTGTCATCATCATCGTTTTCCCTCTCTCGACCCGATTATTTCGATTATTCTGTTCCACTGGGTGGCGGTGATTGGGAAGTTTGTCCCCTGGGACTGCCGCAGTATTCTTAACCCGGATAGTACGGGGTCCTTCTCGCATTCCTCTCTGCGTATGGGCTCTGTGAACAATCTGTTGGTGTACCTGATCCAGATCCTCGGGTTTATCTTCAGGGTCTCGATCCTGTCGGTGTAGTAGTCTCTTATTCCAGGGTCCTCTTTGACGGATCTTGAGGGGTTCGAGTCCGCTTCGGCCGTCGCGTAGACGCCCCCACGGGGCCCCGAGACCCATATCACGACGTTGTCTCCTTTCCGGATGCTTTTCTGGTGCTGCCTGACCGACCAGGCCATTGCCTCTGCGTCCGGGTGGTCCTTCCACCAGTCGAGTATGCGCAGCTTACTAGGGTTTGCTTGGAACAGCCAGTGCCCCTGCCTCGCTCTGCTTGATGCCGCTGTTAGGCACGAGCCGCAGTCCGTGCAGAACTTGTTTCCGGAGAATTCCTGATGCGAATATTCTTTTTTGCATTTGGGGCATATGTAGGACATACCACGATCATTAGTTTTAATTTAAATAAATTGTTTCTCCATGGGTTTTACGGATGTAATTGCGGGCAGGGTCCCTGAGTGCGCCGTGCCTCTTCTGCGTTGTGGCTTATCCTGGATGACCGCGCTATTATTCAGGATGGAATCCTAGAGATATGCTTCCCAATGAGTTTGGGGGCGGTAGAGACTGGCGTCAGCTGAGCCCTGCGCAGCGCGCCGGAGGGTTTGAATGGGGGTCAGGAAATATTTTTTTTTCAGGGATATGAACCGCTACTGTTCATATCCGGAAATTTTTTTTTACTAGCCCACGTCCAATCGTCGTTTGGATGTGTCGGCCAGGATATAGGTTGTTAGGACCCTGCGTTATTAGTCGCTGAGCCTCACCGTAGCCTCCTAAGGTTATACGAATGTAGCGCGGCCCCATCCTACGGGAGCGCCGAGGGCTGGAGCTTCTCCCGCTGGTCCCCAGGTTAAGGCGGGTGAACCTGGCCTTTAGGTCGTCCTCGTCGCCCAGCTGCACCTCGCTCCCCTTCATGACGCTGTCGATGATGGAGGTGAGGTTGCTCATGGCGTTCATGAGCTTGTGCCTCTGAGACTTGGAGAGTTTTGGGTTATCGAGCTCACGTCTGTACGTCTCGAAGAGGCTCCAGTTGCCCTTAGGAGGTCGATCTTGTCGAGCTTCTGAGCGTCCTCGCGGGTCATCATCTCAAAGGAGCTCCGGAAGCTACTCGTTGTGGGTAGAATAATTGATGAATCGTCGGGCTTTTTGAGGCCAAGTCGTCTAGGCTTGTTATCGACAGAAGGGACGCTCCGCCCAAGCGCCTCTGCGAGCGTCTTAACAGGGATGGAGAGATACTTCTCCCTGAGCAGGGATTCCTCTTCGCCAGTCCAAGCCCTTATATTAGACACCGATGAGTGCAGTGAAAAAAGACGTTTATGAAAGTATTTGAGAATAGTATGAATAATCATACTAGTAATAAAAGTAGGAAAACATCCGTTTAAAAATAATATGGGTTTATCAGGTCAGATGTTGGTAAGCGTCCTTATCCGATTGTATCTTACCGCGTAGACCCTTTTTCGATTTCACTAATAGGGGTATTAGTAAAATACAGCTGATTGGAAAATTGATGGGCTGCCCTCTCATACAGCGACTAGTAATCCACGTGTAAATAATACATATATACCCGTGTTCAACACTTACTATCGCCGGGTGAAGCGATGGATGAGAGGGAGATATACTTCACGAGGCACGCGCTGGAGCGCATGGTCCTGAGGGATATCTCCCCTGACGATGTAGTAAGGGCCATGCGGGAGGGCGAGCGTGCCGCTGAGGGAAAGGACAAGGCTCGGTACGTACAGACGGGCAGGAGGAGGCCCTCATCGTCATCTGCCGCGAGTACCCGGACCAGCTGAGGGTAACGGTGACCAGGAGGAGACGATAAGATGGTAAGATGCCACGAGCATAATACAGAGTTCGAGGAGGTTACAACAGACTTCGAGGCCGGCGGCGTCATCGTCCGCGGCGTCAAGGGGCTGAGATGCCCCGTAGGAGGAGAGGAGATATTCACCTCGGAGCAAGCCTCAATCATCAAGGCCAAGCTCACGGCGATCATGAAGCCCCTGAGGCTGCGACGCAAGATCAGCACCTCGGGCAGGAGACCCGCGCTCTACATACCCGAGGACGTGATGAGGGCGACGCAGGTGAAGCCCGGCGATGATGTTGACATCTACACCGAGGGGCGGCGCATCATCATTGAGCCCGTTTCGGAGCCAGAAAACTAATTCACGGCTATATAGGCTGAGGTACTGCTCTAAGCCCAACGCTCGATGAGCTTCACCGCCTCCAGAACGTTACTAGCTACTCCGTCAGCCTGATCCGAGGGAGCGCCGTCCCTCACTACCTGGATGGCTCTCATCCCGTGCTTCTTAGCGTTAGCGATGTCGAGCACCGGGTTGTCCCCGATGACCACCGCCTCGGATGGCTCCACGCCGAGCCTGTCCGCGATGACCCTGAAAATCCGCGGATTGGATTTCTCGCAGCCCGCCTCGTAGCCCGTGCAGACGAAGTCTATGAGGTCCGCCACTTTCCCCAGGCCCCTGACGAAGAATGCTTTGGGCGTCGTCGTGGCTATGGCCGTCTTCAGGCCCAGGCGTTTCGCCCTCTCAACGGCCTCAAGGGAATCGCCGTATAGGGCGAAGGGGTTGGCCCTGAACAGCTCGGCCAGCTCGCCTATTGTGCCGTCATCGACGTCCACCTCGAGGAGCTGGAGCGCCCTCCCTATGAGCGCCTCGTGCGACCCGTACCCGTGCCTCGGGTACTCCACGAAGACGGTGAAGTTGAAAGCGTGCCTCCACGCCTGAGGGTAAACGGCGTACCCCTTGCTCCGCAGGAACGCCGAAGCTTCCTCGTCGGCGACGATCCGGCTGAACTCGCCCAGCGTCCTGAATAGGTCGAAGATAACCGCCCTAATCGTCACATCTATCCGTGTACTATCGTGAGAATAAAAAAGGGTGCACCAGCCGGGTAGAGACTACCAACGCTAGGAGAATCAATTTCATTCACACTCCACAAACGCGGAGCAGTCTAAATCATGATGACGTCTTCTATGTCAGCGAAGTGGGGGTCCCCTGTGAGAACCCTGGCCCCAAGACTTCTGGCGGCTGCGAGGACATAGGCGTCCGCGAGCCCGAAGTCGCGCACCCTACGACGGACCTCAGCGTGTAGCATCCCAGCCTGGTACGAGAGCCGCTCATCAGCGTCAACCATCGAAGAGTTGCCGTGGATAACCTCGTACGCTGTCCGGTGGTCCTTGCCTGTTCTAACCGCCTTGCTCACCACTTCTGCGAGGGTGACGGCGCAGGTGTAGACCTCGCCCCCCCCATCCAGAAGGTCCCGGAGTTTTAATCCACGTGATGTGCCGTCCAGGTACTCGACCCAGGCATACGCATCCGCGACTATCCGCTCACTCATGGGGCTTCAGCTCGTCCTCAGTGGTGAAGGGCCCGATGCCCCTTAGTGCGCCGAAGCCGTCAACACGGAGCTTCGTCACCGTGATCTCGACGATCTCGCCCTCCCTGATCTTCTTCACCTCCACGATGTCCTTGGGGAGGGTGACGACCAGCGACCCCCCGACCCGGCGGGTCTTCACCAGCGCCTTTGTGTTACTCACGTATAATTTAATGTAACTAGGGTTATATAACCAGTATGGTGCGAGAATAAGTAATAGTAGCCACCATGAGCTAGTCAACAGTTTCCATAAGCCAGACCAGGAGCCCCTTCTGGGCGTGCATCCTGTTCCCGGCCTGGTCGAAGACCACCGACTGGGGAGAGTCCATGACCTCGCTGGTGATCTCGTAGCCCCTGTGGGCGGGCAGGCAGTGCATCACGATGCAGTCACCTTTCGCTTTAGCCACCAGCTCAGCGTTCACCTGGTAGGGCTTGAACGCCCTCATACGGGCCTCGTTCTCCGCCTCCATGCCGGCGCTCACCCAGACGTCCGTGTAGACGACATCGGCACCCGCCACCCCCTTGGCCGGGTCGTGGCTTACCTTCACCGCCTTGCCCGTGTGCTCCTTGACCGTCTTGAGCACCCACCCAGCCGGGCTGTACTTCTGGTCGTCGGGGCAGACCACGGTGACGTCCATGCCGGCGGAGCTGCACCCGATCATGGTGGAGTTGGCCGTGTTGCAGCCCCCGTCCCCAACATATACGATCCTGACTCCCCGGAGCTTCCCCTTGTGCTCCCTGACGGTGAGGAGGTCGGCCATGGTCTGGCACGGGTGGTAGACCTCCGTCATCCCGTTGATGGCCGGGATGGTGGCGGCGCCACCGATTCTCTCCATGGCCTCCTGCTTCAGCACCCTGGCCATGATGAAGTCGGCGTACTTGTTGATGTTCTTCACGCCGTCCTCCATGGTCTCGCTCCTGGTGAAGCCGCCGCCCTCCACGCTGTAGAAGATGGCGTGGCCCCCCAGCTGGTTCATCCCCGCCTCGAAGCTTATCCTAGTCCTGAGGCTGGCTAGCTCGAAGAGCATCACCAGGGTCTTGTTCCTCATGGCGTCCCCGTACTCGCCGGGGCACGCCTTGATCTCGGCCGAGAGGTCTAGGACCTCCTGGAGCTCCCGGCCGGACAGGTCGAAGTCACTCAGTATATGCTTCATTCCGTCACCCTCCACCTGTGGCTAAATGGTCTGCCTTATTTGAAGCCCGTGCCCGTTTTCCATGGGTTGGGGGACCTCGGGCTGCTCGCCCGAGCCCTCGAAGACGCAGTGCCCCAGCCCCGTGCACGGGGGCTCGCCGTACGCTTTTCCGCACGCCTTGCATGGCTTCATGCCTGTTCCTCGCTACATGCAGCCTGGAGCATGATTATAAATTTTATTGCAATATTGCAGCATTTAAAAATATGTTTGTTCTAATTGCTGCATGGCGCCGTCAGGTCCTCAGAACAACGTCCAGCAGCGACGGGGCGCCTCCCCTCACGGCCCTCAGGGCCCGCGTCAGGGCGGGCCTGACCTCAGAAGGGTCCTCCACCCTCTCCCCGTACCCGCCGAACGCCTCCACCACCTTGGTGTAGTCGGGGCTCGGCCCGCAGCTCACGCCGTAGTACTGGCCGTGCTTCACGGAGTGGCCCTCCGGGTAGTACCTAGCGTGGCCCCTCATGGCGGCGTAGCACCCGTTGTTGAACACGACGGTCATGAAGGGTATCCCGTGCTCCTGTGCGGCCCCGAAGGCGGCGAGCACCGGGTTGTAGTTGAAGGTGCCATCGCCGACGAGTGCCACCACCGTCTTGCCCGGCTCAGCCAACTTCACGCCCAGGGCCACCCCCAGGCCCTGGCCCAGCCCCGTGTGGGCTACCGGCCCCGTGGCCTCGTACCTGGTGCCCGGCGCGACCCTCTCGCGCTCGATGATCTGGTGTATGGGGCCCCCGTGGGTTATTGTCTCGTGGACTATTATGGTCTCAGAATCTATGGCCTGGTCTATGCAGTGGCAGAGCCATAGGGGGTCGATGGGCGACGCGTCCTTCGCTTCAAGAGCCCTGCCCGCCAGCTCTTTCCTGATCCTGGCGTGCTCCGTTGCCCACCTCTCCCTCCGGGCCTGCACCGCGGCCTCGTCGAGCCTCTCCTTCAAGAGCAGCCCTGTGATCTGGGGGACGGCCACGGCGGAGTCGGCCTGCACCAGGAGGTCCGCAGGGTACCCGTAGACGGGGTACTTGAGCTGGAGCGGGTCCGGGTCCAGGAACACTATCCTAGCCTTGCTGTTCTTTCTGACGCTGCCGGGCGGGTACCAGGGCGGCCATGAGCTGCTGTCGATTACCAGCAGCAGGTCGGCTTCAGCCAGGTAGGGGCCCAGGTTGGTCCCCATGTGCAGCCCGTTGTCCGTCGGGAAGTTCGCGTAGCCAGGCGTCTCGAAGACAGGGGCGCCCACCAGCTCGGCCAGCTTGACGAGCTCGGCCACGGCTCCCTTGTTCCTGCCAAGGTATCTTGTGTAGATCATGGGGCTGCGGGCCTCCATGAGCATGTCCCTGATCTTGCCGAGCGTCGTAGGGTCTGCCGTGATGGGCGCGGGCTCCGCGTAGGCGGGGGGGAGCCGCATGGCCTTGACCCTCTCGAACAGGAGCTCTCTGGACACGTTCAGGAGGACCGGGCCCTTCACCGGGCTCGACGCGACCTCGTAGGCCCGCTGGATGACGCCCAGAATGTTGGCGTTGGTCTCGGGGCTGTCCCCCCACTTGACGTAGGGGGCGAGCCGCTCCTGGCCGCCCACCTCCGTGAAGCTCAGGTAGTGGGGCCCCGGGGTCCCGCCGTAGACCTCGCCGTCGTGGGTACGGTTCTGACCCACCATGAGGAGCAGCGGGATCTGGTCGGTGTAGGCAGCCTTCAGCTCCATGGCCCCGTGGAGGAGCCCCGTCATCACGTGGGTGAGGAGCACCTGGGCCCTGCCCGTGGCCATGTAGTAGCCCTTAGCCATGCTGAGGGCTGCCCCTTCGTGCCTCACGTTCAGGTAGGTGGGCTTCCTGCCCTCGGCGTTGTACCTGGCCAGGTGCTCCCACAGGGGTATGAACTCCGATCCGGGGGAGCTGAAGACGTAGTCCACGCCCAGCCTGCTGAGCATCTCGACGTAGCCCTGGGCCGCGTCCTCGACGACTAGCTCTGACAAGTGGCGAACCTTCCACACATGGTGGACGCTCCGCAGTATAAAGAATTAACAACTCGGCGGGCAACGTTAACCGCATGAACGAGTGCGCGGGGCTCAGAGTCGACGGCCGCAGACTGGAGGAGTCCATAAGGGCATTGGGGCGCATGGGGGCGTCTCCAGCTGGGGGCGTGACGAGGCTTGCCCTGAGCGACGCCGACAGGGAGGCCAGGGATCTGCTTGTGTCCTGGTTCAGGGGCGAGGGGCTGGACGTCAGGGTAGACGCCGTGGGCAACATCTTCGCTGTGAGGAGCGGGATATCGGACTTTGCCCCCGTTGTGATGGGTAGCCACATCGACACCGTCCGAGACGGGGGCATCTTCGACGGCGCCCTGGGCGTCCTGGGGGCCCTGGAGGTGGTCCGCACCCTGAATGAGGGCAAGGTCGAGACCCGGAAGCCCGTGGCCGTTGCCGTGTTCACCAACGAGGAGGGGGCACGGTTCCAGCCCGACATGATGGGCAGCATGGTCCGCGCGGGCAAGATGAGCCTGGGTGACGCCCTGGCTGCCAGGGACGAGGACGGGGTCTCCGTCGGCGAGGAGCTTGAACGCATAGGCTACGCGGGCTCAGGCGGGGTCGAGCCGGGCTGCTACTTGGAGCTCCACGTGGAGCAGGGGCCCGTTCTTCACAGCCGAGGACTCCAGATAGGGGTGGTGGAGGGGGTCCAGGGGATCGCTTGGTGGCATGG
>Ga0154852_149_pt3 | contig 14091 bp, 13 predicted proteins | sample Rifle2008BG16ft_FD_105580 | JGI IMG/M metagenome (GOLD analysis project Ga0154852, IMG submission 105580) | Candidatus Bathyarchaeota archaeon RBG_16_57_9
TGGTCGGTGCTTCCGTAGTTGTCGAAGTGGATGCCTAGGAGGGGGAAGATGTCCTGGTAGTGTTTGTGGTACTTGTCCGCGACCTGGGCGGGTGTTAGGCCGGTTTCCTCGGCCTTGACGGTTATTGGTGTGCCGTGGGTGTCGCTTCCGCAGACGAAGGTGACGCTGTGGCCGAGTTTCCTCTGGTACCTTGTATAGATGTCTCCAGGGACGTAGGTGCGTAGGTGGGCTATGTGCATGGGGCCGTTCGCGTATGGTAGGCCGCATGTTACTAGGAGTTTGGGGGATGGGTCGTGTTCCGGTTGGTTGACCTGTTTGAGTGTGTTTTACACCTCGGTTGATTGGTGTGCTGGGCGTTACTTAAAGTTGATGGGTTTGTGTTGGTGTGGTGTCTTTCTCTGTGTGCGTGCACAGGTGGAGGGGAGGGGGGATACCATCACCGCCACCGCGATTCCACGTTTTCAGGCTTGCTTTATTGATCGGAGGCTTTTTCATAGTCCTTAGGCGGTGGCTGTGGTCGACGGTGTCCGCCGCTTTTCATACGTGTTTTATTGGGGGCGTCTCCGTGGGTTGATTTTAGGAGGTTAGGTTTTATGGGCGGCGTCTTAGGCCGTTTTAGCTACTGACCGCGGGTGCCTGCCTCAGGTATTTGCCGTCCTCAACCTGTCTGAGCATGAGGCCAGCCAGGTCGGCGCGGGAGATGCCTAGGCCGACCTGGCCGGTGCCCACGTATCCGGCCCTGACGCTTCCGGTCTTTTATTTTCAAGAGTTAATTTAATTATTCTCAAAACCAAATATAATATGAGCTTGAAAGCCTATTCACGCGCATACGTTCGCGAAACGTTTTCACTCAAAACATGAGGTATAACAATGAACAATAGGAGATTTGCAGTTCTAGCCTGCATCATCCTTTTACTATTAACGGGACTAATTCTATACGATTATAGAGATGAAATAACTGAAGAAATACTGAAGATAGATGCTAGGGACAAGCTGAAGACGCCTCCGACAGCCACTTTCCTCAGACTAAAGGAATACAACATCTCCAAGGGACTGGTCAAGGTTTTAACGTGGAAGGAAAACAGAACGCTCTACGAGGCTATATACAATCAGGGAAACGACATGGTCTCAATGAACACATTCACATTACGGAGGGTAGAGATTAACAGCACAATCACTCCAGTTCTTGCGACGATGATTGCTGAAAAGATTCTATCAAACGAGACAAGATTCTATCCCGGTCACCCCATGTTATCAGAGCCATCGGTAGGGTTTGAGAAATACTTCACTGATATTGGTATGTGGCGTGTGGGGTGGACCCTACATGTAGGCAACTACTCTATCCTTGGAGCAGGTTTCGCAGTCAGAGTTAACTCCGCCACGGGGAATCCACGAGTGTACATAAACTCGTTCAGGAATGTAGACGAGGTCTCGCCGCCAAATCCCCCCACTGTTACGGAGGAACAGGCGTTGGAAATAGCTAGGGCTGCCTTCAACGACTCCTTAGATTCTGCTGTGATTGATTCCGTGAATGTTCGTGACCTGGGGTTGACCGCTCCAGGTTTTATAGGTGAGCCTTACCAACTGGTCTGGGAGATTGTTGTACAGGGGACTGGTATAGAGAATGATACACCTGTGTGGATTGGTAGTGTTTACCTTATTGATGCATATGATGGCACTATTTTAACGTGGACATCGGCTGGAGCTGGGATTTCAAATATCCAATAGGTAGGTCAAGGTATTCCATGCGACAAGGATAAATTTCTCATCGTGATAATAATTACTGGGGATTAAAATTCTTGTCTTTAGGTTAACTCTGAGGCGCGTGGTCCATTATTAAAAAAAAGAACATTTTTATAACTATTTTGAATAATTTCATAAGGAATATTTAACATTGGAAAGAACCAAACTTTTAAAGGATCTTAATTTTTGGGCTGCAATAATAATTCTCCTTATCACCATTTCTCTCTCTGTCGCTACCTTTCTTCACTGGTTCAACTTGCGTTTTCAAATTGGACCATTCTCTTTCACTCATTGGCTGAGTTGGATAGGAGCCCTATTCATCGCATTTTACACACCAATATACTATGTATTGAAACGAAGAAACCCTCAACTAGTTAAAACACTCATCAAAATCCATGTATTTGGCAACCTACTTAGTGGCATGTTGATATCAATACATTACGCCCAACAGATGGGTAGACCAGCAGAATTCTATCCGGATTTAGGAACAGGATTAATATTGTACATTGTAATGTTCATACTAGTAGCAACAGGTTTCCTTCATAGATTTGGGATGTTAGAAAAATTAGGTCGATATCGTGTGTTTCTACCTCATCAAAATAGGTATTTACATATTGCAATAACTTTAACCTTCTATATTGTTATTATTGTCCACGTACTCCGAAACGTGGGTATTTTATAGGTATCATTCATCTTTTGTGTTATCACAAAATTTTAATTATATGTAGGATAAAATTGCGCGCGTAACTTGATGATATATAGCTAATTTAAACAATCTCTGAACGATTATTGAAATTCTGTCCTTGTAACAATGATTTTACCCTTGAAAGCCACTGAAGATCATTTCAACTTTTCAACGCTGGGGCACGGTGTGAGTGTATGCTTGTCCAGCGTGATAAGGTTCAATATAGGGGCTTCAAGATACACTCGTGGGGACAAGCTCTGAAGATATGCGTACTGGGCGGAACCGGGAACATGGGGACCGGCCTCACCATCAGGTGGGCCGTAAGCCACGACATCACCATAGGCTCACGGAGCATGGACAAGGCAGTTAGCATCGCTGACAGGCTCAACAAGCTGGCCAGGGGCTTCTACACAGACCAGATGAAGGGCAGCATAACAGGGATGGAGAACGCCGACGCTATCAGGGAGGCCGAGGTCGTCCTGGTGTGCTTCCCGCCCGACGCGGTCATAGCTGCCATGACTGAACTGAGAGAGCACCTGAGGCAGGGCCAGATAGTGGTTTCCACGGTGGTGCCTATGCGGCGCAGGAACAAGCTGTTCTACTTCACGCCCCTGGGGGCAGGGGACGAGAGGTCGGCTGCAGAGGTTGTGCAGGACCTGGTTAAGCCTGTGCCCGTGGTCTCGGCCTTCCAGACGGTGCCCGCAGCGTACCTGAACAACATAGACGCCGTGCTGAACCTGGACGTGCTGCTGGCGGGGGACGACGAGGTGGCTGTCAGCATAGTCTCCAAGCTGGTGAGGGACATAGCGAACCTGAGGCCGCTGAAGGTGGGGCCCCTGATAAACTCCAAGTTCATCGAGGCCATCACGCCCCTGCTGCTCAACGCCGCGATACTGAACGGGCTGCACGACCCCTCCATCAGGATAATCCCCTGGATGCCCATCTCCTAACGTCTCAGGGAGGCTAATAGACGCGGACTAGGCGGGGCGGGCCCGCTCATAGTCCCGGGTGAACTCGCTTCTGAGCCGCCGCTTCTCCTCCAGGGGCAGGAAGCTTGTCTCCACGGAGTCCATGCTGACCCTGTACAGCTCATCCAGGGTGAACCCCAGGTGCCTATGAAGTTGCAGGTACTCGTTGTTCATGTCGGTGCCGAACATGGGCGGGTCGTCGCTGCTGACGCTCACCCTGATGCCGGCCCTTGTGAACCTCCGGATCGGGTGCGCATCCCATGAGGGGACTGCGGCTGTCATTATGTTGCTCACGGGGCAGCACTCGATGGCTATGCCCCTGTCGGCTATCGCCTTCATCAGTGCGGGGTCCCGCCCCGCGGCAACGCCGTGCCCTATCCGCTCGGGCCTCAGCGCCTCGATGCACTCCCAGACATAGTCTTGTCCGGCGCCCTCGCCTTGGTGAGCCACCGTATGGAGCCCCATGCCCCGGGCCCTCTCGTAGCACTCCCTGTATGGTGCCGGCGGGTACCCCAGCTCGCTTCCACCGGTGTCAATGGCAAGGATGTTGTCCCGCTTACTCTCTATGAGGTCGAGGGCCTTCATTCCGATCTCTGGGCCGTAGTTCCGGACCAGGTCGATCCTCAGGGTACATGATATGCCCCATTTTCTGTTGGCCTTCCTTATGCCCCTGTTTATGGAGTCCACCATCAGTCCGTAGTCAAGGCCCCTGCGGACGTGATCCCACGCCGAGAAGATGGCCTCCACGTGGCGCACGTTGCAGGCGGCCTGGCTCTCAAGCATCTCGTAGGTGATCCTCTCGTAGTGGCTCTCCTTGGTGATGGTGTCGTTCACCCTGCTGTATATCTCTATGAAGTGGGGGAAGTTGCTGTACTTGTAGAAGTCTCTGAGGTCGTCCAGGGTCTCGTAGGGTAGGTTCGAGCCGCTGTCCCTTATGAGCCAGAGGAACGTCTCCGGCTTCGTGGAGCCAACGATGTGGACGTGCTGCTCCAACTTAGGGAGCGCCTTGATGGCGTCCTCCACTGACATAGACTGGATAGCGGCGGCGCAGTTATAAGCTCACTCATCCGGTGCCCTGCCGTAGCTCTCCCCCATGAACCTGTGGTAGATGAGGGGCACAGCGGCAGCCGCCCCGATGAGCAAGGCGTTTGAGGCCCCGTACCCGCCCGTTGCGTCCACCAGAGCACCGTAGATCGGCGTGACCAGGCCGATGCTGACCGTGCCGCCCATGTTCACTAGGCCGAGGCCCAGTGACGCCGTCTCCCGGGGCAGCGTCTCGGGAACCATGCTGAAGTAGAGGACCCAGTAGCTGTTGGACGCGCTGAAGAGGAATATGAGTGTGTAAAGGACAGCGATGGGGGTGCCGGGAGGCGTGAGGACGACTGCAGTCAGCAGCACCAGCGTCAGGACGCTGAACAGCAGCAGTGGCCTCTTCCTGCTATGAAGCCTGTCGGATAACGCAGCCACTAGGATGCAGCCGGGGATGCCCGCCAGGGTCCCCATACTGGCCACCTGCCCGGCCTCAAGGTACGTGAGCCCCTTGGCGTCCATCAGGTACTGGGGTAGCCAGTTGGCGAACACGAACACCGCGTTCCTCAGTGTGTACCCCACCGCGAAGGGGTAAACCCTCGGGTCACTCAGCAGCCTCCTGAAGCCCGCCCTGAAGCCCATGGGCGCGGGCCGTCCCGCACCTCCTGAGTCGTCCCTCAAAACGATGTAGTTGAGAGCCCAGCCCAAGGCGAGAAGCCCGCCCACAGCCAGGACCAGCCACCTCCAGCCACCTGTCCTCTCCACAGCCAGTGGGAACCCAAGGTAAGCCGCGAAGTTGCCAAGGTTGAACACGGCGCTGAGGACGCCGATCCCCGTTGCTCTTCTCGCCTGGGGCAGCCACGCCGAGACGAGTATCACGGCGTTCAGGTAGAAGACGCTGCACCCCAAGCCTATTAGGAGCTGGGCCGCGAACAGCTGGAGGTAGCTGCTGCCTATGTAGAAGACGGCGACCCCCGCCAAGGTCAGGGCCGTGAAGCCAAGGATGGTCCTCCGGGGCCCCAGGGAGCCGCTGAGCGCCCCGCTGGGCACCTGCATGAGGCTGTAGAAAAGGAGGAGCGCCGTGGATAAGAGCCCCATGGCGCCGTAGCTCAGCCCCAGGTCCCTGATGAGGATGGGAGCCAGGGCAGTGGCTGCGCTCCTGATGAAGTTCTCGGCGAAGTAGGTGACCGAGAGCGCCGCGAGGATGGCCAGGGCGTAGGACCCGTTCTTCAAGGCCCAGAAAGTGGGCTCGCCGCACCGGGATAAAGGTATCTGGGTCAGGCTGCCTTCAGGCCGCCGTAGCACTCCTTGATGAACAGGGCGAAGATGAGGGTCATCGCCACCGCCCCGCCCATGAGCACAGTGTTGGAGGCCCCGTAGCCGCCCGTCGCGTCCACAAGGCCTCCGTACACCGGCGCCACAACGCTGAACCCCACCGTCCCCAGCCCGTTCACCAGCCCCAGTCCCACCCCCGCCCTCTCAGGCGGCAGCGTCTCAGGCACCATGCTGAAGAACAGCACCCAGAAGCTCACCATGAAGGTCAGCCCAAAGCTCACGGCCAGGTACACGGCCAGGGGCAGGCCCCCGGGCAGCCCAATGAACAGGAAGAGGAGCACCGTGTAGACGGCCGAGAACGCCACGATGGGCAGCTTACGCCTACGCAGCCTGTCCGAGACAGCCGCGATGACTATGCAGCCGGGGATGCCCGCGATGCTGCCCACGCTGGCCACCATCCCCGCGTCCACGTAGGTGAATCCCTTAACATCGATGAGGTACTGGGGCATCCAGCTCAGGAACACCCAGCTGAAGCTGGCCAGCACGTAGCCCGCGATGAAGGGTAGCAGCCGCACATCTGTCACCGTGGCCAGCAGCGTCTTGAGGATGGGCTGGCCCCGGGTATGAGGCCCGTCCACCTGGGTGGAACCGTTGCCCCGGAGGACCCGGAAGTTCATCGCCCAGTTGGCCACAAGCAGCACGCTCATCCCCAGGTACAGAGGCCTCCAGTCCCCGAAGTACTCCACGGCCAGAGGGAACCCCATGTACGCCACGAAGTTACCTAGGCCGCTGGCCGCGCTCAGCACGCCTATGGCGGTCGCCTTCCGCTCCGCCGGGAACCAGGTGGATATGAGCTTCACCGCGTTGATGTAGAAGACGCTGCACCCCACCCCCACCATGAGCTGCGCCGCGCCCAGTAAACTGTAGCTGCGGCTGAGCCAGAACAGGAAGACCCCCGCCACCGTAAGGGCCGTGAAGCCCAGTATCGTCTTCCTGGCGCCCAGTGCGTCGCTGAGGATGCCGCTGGGGATCTGCATGACCCCGTAGACGAAGAAGAACGCCGAGATGAGGAGCCCCATGCTGCCGTGGCTTATCCCCAGCTCCACGATGAGTATGGGCGTCAGGGCCCCCGCCGCGCTGCGCAGGAAGTTCTCCACAAAGTAGGTGATACAAATGGTGGCCAGCAGGACGGCGGCGTACCTCCTCTCACTCGCCAAGGGGCATCCCCGGTTTGGATGAACACCCGGACTTAAGCCTATCGAAAAAGGGAGGCCGAGCGGAGTCAAACTCGGCGAACTGATAGTAATGAGATTCCTATGTTAATGTGCTAATTTTAGCATCGCTTCTCGATGAATTATAATATTTTTCCCCCTTTTACCGCGATTTCACTGACTCCAAGAGCATACCAATATACGTTTTTTCGGTTTATATTCAAGGGTTTTCTCCGAATTAACTGGTTAAAATGAAAACCATAACCAAACTCATCCAAACAACCATAATACTAGGAATACTGCTACTGCCGCTAGCAATACCGGCATACTCAGCACAAGTGATCCCCGGGACGCTCGACCCGGGAACCATACCCAAGTACGTGAACCAGATCACGGGGGCCCCACCGGTCTACACGCCAGAGTACGTGGACCCGGTGACAGGCGCACAGTACTACACCCTTGATGTCACAGCGTTCACGCAGCAGGTGCTGCCGACAACCGACGCCCTCGGAAACCCGACAGGCTTCGGCGTGACGAGCGTGTGGGGATACGGGGGAGCCACGAGCCTGGGCTACATCCGCAACCAGCCCGCAGCCTCCTTCGAGGCTCAGGTAGGGTCACCCATCTACGTCAGGTACCAGAACAAGCTGGCGGGCGACCACCTCTTCCCGGTGGACCCTACGCTGCACTGGGCGGACCCTAACGGGATGGGCATGCCGATGGCGCCCTTCACGGCCTATCCACCCGGCTACCCAGACGCGCAGAGCCCTGTACCCATCATTCCCCACCTGCACGGCGGGGAAGTGCGGTCTACAAGCGACGGAAACCCTGAAGCGTGGTTCACCTCAGACGGTCTGAACGGTTACGCGTACAACACCGAGCTGACGACATGGTGGGACGGGACGCCCATCCAGTCAAGCGAGACCGTGTTCTACTACCCCAACTCCCAGCCGGCCACGACGCTGTGGTACCACGACCACGCCCTCGGCATCACCAGGATCAACGTAATGTCCGGCCTCGCAGGGTTCTACCTACTGAGGGACCCGGCCGACACGGAGGCCCCGAGCCTGCCCAGCGGACAGTACGAGGTGCCCATAGTCCTACAGGACCGGACCTTCAATACGCCTGACCCAGTCACCGGACAGACAGACTTCTGGTTCCCAACGGTGGGCCTGGACCCCGCGGTCCACCCCTACTGGCAGCCCGAGTTCTTCGGCAACGTCATGATGGTGAACGGGTTGGTTTGGCCCAACATGAACGTCGAGCCGGGCCAGTACAGGCTCAGGCTCCTCGACGGGTCCAACGCCAGGTTCTACACACTAAAGCTGCAGGATAAAGTAACCGGAACAAAGCTGCCCTTCATCCAGATAGGGAGCGACGGAGGGTACCTGAAGAACGCCGTGGCGCTTGCAGAGCTGACCATCGCACCGGGGGAGAGGGCCGACGTCCTCGTGGACTTCTCAGGCCTTCCTGTTGGTACAAAGGTCACGATGTTCAACTCCGCCAAGGCACCCTTCCCAAACGGCGCCCATGCTGACCCCCAGACAGTGGGCCAGATCATGCAGTTCACGGTGGTCCCGGCGACGCCCACTACATTCGCACCCGTCATCACCCCCGCCAACCTGCCAGCGCTGAATCCAGACCTGAGCCTAGCGCCGGGCTGGCCGGCACTGGCAACAGGCACCGTCCAGAGGCCGCTGGTGCTCTGGGAGGTGATGGGAGCGCTCGGCCCGACAGAGATACTGCTGAACGGGCAGAAGTGGATGGCCCCCGTATCGGAGATGCCTCAGTACCACACCACGGAGGACTGGCTGCTGGTCAACCCCACAGCCGACACACATCCGATACACCTGCACCTGGTACAGTTCCAGCTGGTGAGCCGACAGAAGATCGACATGAACAAGTACGTCGCTGACTGGCTCGCTGCCAACCAGGCCTCGGGAGTCATGATGCCACCCTGGCCCAACGACTGGACCGTCCAAACCGTCGACCCGTTAGCCGTGAACGCCAAGGGCAAGCCGATCTACCTGATCGGCAAGCCCACGCCGGCACCCGCCAACGAGCAGGGTTGGAAGGACACGGTACAGGTGAACCCGGGGGAGATCACGATCCTGAGAGTCAGGTTCTCCCCCACCGACGGCAGCGCGGACTACGTCTTCGACCCTAGCGTCGGGCCCGGCTACGTGTGGCACTGCCACATCCTGGACCACGAAGACAACGAGATGATGAGACCCTACACGGTACTACCATAAACCCCAATCCCATCCTTTTTTTTAGTTAACCATCTAAACTCTGCAAGTTACTTAATTTAATAAAAGCATCAGCACTATACTACTATTCTTACAATTCAAGCTTGAGACGCGTTTGTATCGCAACGGCTCGCGTACACTACCATGAAAATATATCTGCTGCGCGCGTAGGTTAACGCATGGAACACCGAGCAGAGATCGCCATCATAGGCGGCACAGGGGTCTACGACCCCCAGCTCATCGAGGACGCCGAGGAGGTCAAGGTCTACACCCCCTACGGGGCGCCCTCGGACCTCGTCACCCTGGGCACATTCAAGGGGAGGCGCGTCGCCTTCATCCCCCGCCACGGCAGGGGCCACACCATACCGCCACACAGGCTCCCCGCCAGGGCCAACATCTGGGCCCTCAAGAGCCTCGGCGTTAAACGCATCATCGCCAGCAGCGCCGTGGGCAGCCTACGCGAGGATTACAAGCCAGGGGACTTTGTCATCACGGACCAGTACATAGACAGGACCAAGGACAGGCCCGACACGTTCTACGAGGGCGGCCAGCTCTGCCATATATCCTCGGCGGACCCCGTATGCCCCCAGCTCCATGAGTTCTTCGCCCGGCACACAGAGAAGCTGGGCTACCCCGTCCACGCCACGGGCACCTACGTCTGCATACAGGGCCCCAGGTTCAGCACCCGCGCCGAGTCCCGCCTCTTCAGGCAGTGGGGCTGCGACATCATAGGCATGACCCTCCACCCCGAGGCCATCCTGGCCAGGGAGGCAGAGCTCTGCTACGTCTCCATAGCCATGGTCACCGACTACGACGTCTGGGCCGAGAAACCGGTCACCAGCGACGAGGTCATGGAGACCATGCGCAGCAACAGTGAGCGCTTTAAAGAGCTGATAATGACTGCGTTGCCTCTCATCCCGGAGGAGAGGACCTGCGGCTGCGGGGAGAGCCTCCTCCACTCGCTCCTCTAGGGGGCCCCAGGGTTGGGTAAGAGCTTCGCATTCCTAGTCCTGGAGGAGCACCCCTACGGTAGGGAGATGCTCATGCAGCTACTGGAGGCCGGGCACGCCCCCTCAGCCATCATCGAGGAGGCGGGCCTCGTCGCAGACGAGGAGCGCGAGAAGTTCCTCACACGCATCAGGGGTCATAGGGTAGCCCCTACCCTCACCCAGCTCCTGGAGGGCATGGACGTCCCCAGGCACAAGGTCCCCAACCACAACAGGCGGGAGTGCAGGGAGATACTCCACGAGCTGAAGCCGGACCTGGGGGTCCTAGGAGGAACCAGGATCATTAAAGGCAGCATACTCGGGATTCCACCCGACGGGATGCTCAACAGCCACCCGGGGCTCCTCCCGGAGGTCAGGGGCTCCGCCAGCGTCGCCTGGAGTATCTACTACCACGTACCTATAGGCTGTACCTGCCACTTCATAGACCCCCACATAGACACAGGCGACACAGTCCTGAAGCGGCTCATACCCGTCCACAGGGGCGACACCTACCAGCTCCTCTGCTGGGAGACCCTGGTGATGGCGGGCACCCTCATGACCGAGGCAGTCGGAATGTGGAAGACAGGCCAAGTCACAAGGACGCGCCAGGGCGAGAGCGACCTGCCCACCCTCAGGGTGCCGCCGCCCGAGATCATGGAGATCGTGTACCAGAAGCTGGCCGAAGGAACCTACGGCCACTACGCCCACGAGTGACCCTGATCTGGACCAGAATTGGAAAAGGCATTTTACCTACCGTCCACAGGTGAAGGTGATACGACTTGAGCGACGACTGGTTCTACGGCTCGGGTGGCCGCAGCGAGCCCCGCGACAACAGGCTCTGGGCGGTCATAGTCATCTTCATGGTCCTAAACGTGGGGGTCCTAAGCTACGTTACCTTCTTCAGGGGTGGCGGGGACCTAGACGCCGTCAACGCAGAGCTCGGCAGCCTGAGGTTCCAGCTTAGCAGCGCCCAGCTTGACATACAGGGCCTCAGGGACCAGCTAAAGGCGAGGGCGTCCAACGACACGGACAGCCTGATACTCACCCAGCTATACAACAGGACCAAGAACAGCGTGGTCCTCATCTCGGTGAGGACAGCCACGGGCGGCGGCACCGGCAGCGGATTCGTCTATGATGAGGAGGGCAGGATTATAACCAACAACCACGTCGTGGAGGGAGCCACAAGCATATCGGTCACCTTCCTCAACGGCAGGATCGCAGACGCCACCCTCGTGGGCACGGACCCCTACAGCGACATGGCCGTCATAGACGTGAACGTGCCAGGGGAGGACCTCATCCCCGTCACCCTAGGCGACAGCTCGGAGCTACTGGTAGGCGAGTACGTGGTGGCCATCGGGAACCCCTTCGGCCTCGCCAACACCATGACTTTGGGCATCGTCAGCGCCCTCGGCAGGCAGTCCTCAGCCCCAGGCAACTACGTCATCGTGGACGTCATCCAGACGGACGCCGCCATCAACCCGGGCAACAGCGGGGGTCCCCTCCTCAGCCTCCGCGGCGAGGTCATCGGGATGAACACTTGGATACTCAGCGACACCGGCCAGTTCAGCGGCGTCGGCTTCGCCATCCCCAGTGACACCGTAAAGAGGGAGGTCACCGGTCTCATCGAGACGGGGAGCTACCAGCACCCTTGGATAGGCATAACGGGCCGCCAGATGTCTCCCGCAGTGGCTGAGGCTATGTCCCTCAGCCCCAACACGATGGGCACCCTCGTCGTCTCCGTCACGGCCGGGGGCCCCGCCGAGGAGGCTGGGCTCAGGGGCGGGGACAGGCAGGTCACCATAGAGGGCTCCGCCCTCATGGTGGGCGGCGACATCATCATAGGGGCCGACGGCCGATACATCAGCAACTTCTACGACCTCATAAACTACGTGGAGAGAAACAAGAGGCCCGGCGAAGTCGTCACCCTCACCGTCATCAGGGTGGGTGAAGCCGACCCCCTGGACGTAGACCTCACGCTCGGGGTGCGCCCAGGCCCCTAGCCGTTCCTCGAAAGCAGTTCCTCTATCTTCTCGTCGCGGTAGCTGAGGAGCCTGCCGAACCTCCACGCCAGGTCCAGCTCCAAGTGCTCGGGGTTCCCCTCCTCGTCGCTCCTCCGCCTAGCCTCCTTCAGCCCAGCGTACTCAGCTAGAGCCTCGTCGTCTCGGGCGATGAGGAACACGGTCTTGCCCTCGACAATGTCGCGGGGAAACAGCCTTGTGGTTAGAAGGCCCGTCTCCTCCACGATCTTCACGCCGTGCTCCTCGGCCGCGGCCCGCGTGGGCCCCCTCATCAGGCGGGCTAGGCCCCCGTCGTAGGGGGAGCTGAGAGCTAGCCTCTTGCAGCCCGCGGCCACAACCTCGGCGAAGGTGGCGTTCACCCCGGCGTGGTAGGAGACGAGGTGGAATCCCTCCACCGAGTCGACGAGCTTCTTCGTGGGCAAAGCGATCAAGACTGCAATGACGCGAAGGGTACTTAATACCTAACTGGACAGCAGGCGGCTCAGGGGAACGGGCGTGTTCCTCCTACACCTGAACGAGGAGACGCTGGAGAACCCAACTTCCCTGAGCAGCCTCGCGGCCTCCGGGATCATGTAGCCAAGTACCTCGGGGCTGTGGGTGTCGCTGCCCATGGTTACCCTGCGGACGCCCGTGGCGCGGGCGACCTCCAGGAGCTCCCTGATGGGGTAGAATGTGCCCAGGCCGGCTCTCACTGCCGAGGTGTTCACCTCGACGCCGACTCTGCACCGGGCCATGCTGTCGACGGCGTCAAGGACGACTGCCCCGTACTCTCCATATGTGGCCGGCTCAACCCTCGCTGTGGAGAGGAACCTCCTCCAGTAGTCGGGGTGAGCCATCACGTCGAAGAGCCCCGACTCCACGGCCGCCCCCCATGCGGTGAAGTACTCGTCAGCAGCCTCGGCCAGGGGGCGGCCCTTGAAGAAGCCTCTGGCCTCGACCCTGGAGCCGATATCGACGCCGTTGATGTAGTGGGTGCTGCCGAGGACGTAGTCCAGGGGGTGCTCCTCTATTATCCGTCTCAGCGTGGACTCGCTAGACGCGAAGTAGTCCACCTCCAGGCCGGCCCTCAGCCTAACATCGGTATCCCTCTGCGCCTCCTCTATGTCCGTGAAGTAGCCGTCAAGCTCGTCAGGCTGTATGCCCAGGGTCGCGTCGGGGCCCTCAAGGATGAGGTGCGTCGTAAAGGCCACCTCCTCAACGCCCCTGGCCTCCGCGGCCTTCACGAGGCTCTGGATGGTGGAGGCCGTGGCGTCCTTGGAGCGGCTCTCGTGGACGTGGTAGTCGATTATCGGCGGGCCGGTCACGCCTAGTCCAGCGCCCTGGGCGTATTTTAGCGATTCCCATGCGGCTTTATCAGCTATCCGGAGATACTGTTCACGATTCCTTATCCCTGTTATCTAGCTAGGTTAACTAAAAATATGATATTACAATGGTACGTGATACGTCTCCTTAATTGTTTTTAACCGTTGAGCCGAGTCCAAGGCGGTCAACCTTGGAGGCAGTCGCACGGGGGGTCGTTGAGCAGGCCATAGACGACGAGCTCAACGACCGTCGCCTGGAGCTGAACCACAACACCTTCAAGCGGTTCGAGGAGATGGGCATCCTCGCGGACGCCGAGAGCGCCATGTTCGGCAAGATATACGCGGAGGCCTTCAGCTACTTCATCAATTTCAAGATGCACAGCAGAGAGCCCATCAGCCTCAAGGAGATGGAGGAGTTCGAGAGGGTCATCGACCGCCGCGTCTTCGAGATCAAGGGCAGGATAAGGCACCTGTCCGGCAGATGAGTGTTGGTTAGAGGGCGCGACAGGGAAGGTGGGGAACCCGTAGCCCTCTTAACCGCCTCGCGTCTACCCCTGGCCAAGGGTTATTAACATAAGCCTTGTAGCCCGAGCCACAGATAAAGTAACACGGGAGCCGGAAACCGT
>Ga0154852_150_pt9 | contig 14025 bp, 26 predicted proteins | sample Rifle2008BG16ft_FD_105580 | JGI IMG/M metagenome (GOLD analysis project Ga0154852, IMG submission 105580) | Candidatus Bathyarchaeota archaeon RBG_16_57_9
CGACAAGCACGATCGCGGCTCCGACGACAACACGGTTATCCACGGCTCTCACCAGACTCGATCTAGGTTTGAAGGCATTTTAAGTTTGCCCGGGCAACCGGGAAAGCTTTTATCCGCCCCAAAGATATGAAGACCCGGAGATAATCCAAATGAGAAGTAAGATTATCAACCTAATTCTCCTATCATCACTCCTGCTGTCAGCGTCATCCGCGGCCCTCGTGGGTGCGCAGACGGCGGACGCCACGATAGTCGTCCAGATGAAGGGCGCCTTGGACGCCGACGACAACCTGAAGGCCGCTATGAACGACATCACCAACGTCGAATGGAAGGTGGTGCTCGGGGAGCTCACGGCCGCGGACCTCACAGGAGCTGACATGCTAATAATGATACAGTCCGACCCGGCTGCAGGCTTCACCGAGGCCGAGCTCAACGTCGTCAAGACGTGGTTCGACGGAGGGGCCAGGCTCCTGTGGGTGCCTACCGACAGCGACTTCGGCGACGGCCAGCAGCTCAGGATCGGACCCGCCAACGCCGCGCTGGCCGCAGTGGGCAGCAAGCTACGGGGTGAGAACGCCGAGATCGAGGACCCGGTGTCCAACGCCGGCGCCTCCTACAGGTGCTACGGTATCCCTGATCACGTTGCCCCCGAGGTCGCTTTCCTCGTCGACGACGTCCAGAAGGCACAGTTCCACGGCTGCGGCATAATTATCGGCTACGTGGGCGGGACCTACTACGCCCTAGAGGAGGCCAGCCTCGAGAACGTCTACGTCGTCATGACCAGCAGCGACGAGGGCATCGTCGTTGACGTGACGCCGCCCGTGCCCGAGATCCACACCGCCGGCCAGGAAGGCAACCTCGTCGAGATGGCCATTGAGCTTATGCCCAGCAACAACCTGGTGATCGCCTCAGCCGATTCGCCCTTCAGCCACTACTCGCCCATGTACAAGCCAGAGATACAGAACCCTACCCGCTACGGCCCAGCCGCGCCCTACCCGCAGCAGGGCGCCAAGCTGTTCACCAACATTGTCGACTACATGATCAGGAACAAGCTCGACGCCGAGATCGCGGACTACGTGAGTGACATCGCCAGCCTGACCGCCGACAAGACGAGCCTGCAGGCCCAGGTGAACACCCTGACGGTTGAGAAGAACGCTCTCCAGGCGGACCTGAACGCCGCCCAGAGCAGCGTCAGCACCATGCAGATCGTTGCTGTAGCGGCCCTGGTCGTAGGCGTCGTTGCAGGCTACTTCGTTGGGCCCATGGTTAAGAAGCAATAGCCAAACTACACCCTATTTTTACTTATGAAATTTCACTCGGGAGCCTTGATTCGCCTGAGAGGGAAGGTAGAATAATGCTGAAACCTTGAGGCTAAATCCTCATTTTATTCTAGCCTATTGTTGTGTTCTCGGAGTCTTACCGAAGCTCTAAACAAGGTGTGGACAAGTTTGAGGCGAGCCCGGGGGGATTTGAACCCTCGCTCTCCGGCTTAGAAGGCCGGTGCCTTATCCTGACTTGGCCACGGGCTCCCGCAACCCTAAAAACGCGACCCGGATTTAAAAGTATCCGGGCACAAGGAAGCCTAGTCTTCCTTCTTCTTGAAGACCGTGTACCCGCACTTGCCGCACGTGTACCTGTCGCCGTGGTCCGCCATGAAGTAGCCGCGGCCGCACCTGTTGCAGAAGGGCTGCTTCCTCTCTAGCTTGCCGTCCTTGATCTCGTAGTGCCTGCTCACGCTGTCAGACATCACGCGGCCTCCTTTCCCTCAGTCTTGGCCTTGGGCTCGTTGCGCTTGATGACGTGCTTGGGCTCCACTTTGAGGGCGGTCGCCGGGTCATCGTACACGTGGGCCACGCCCAGGGTGACGTGGGTCCCCGACTTGGTCTCTATCTCCTGGACGTAGACCTGGTCCAGGTTGACCCTCAGGGCGGTGGCTAGCTCCACCTTGATGCCGCTCCTGTCGGGGGTGCTCTTCTCCTCGACCCTGAACGCCACCTCTCGTCTACCTATGAGGGGGTTGTTCTTCGTCGATGTCAACTCCAGCTTCAATTCTTCTCCTCCATGGTGTTCATGAACTCCTGGGCCCATCTTCTCCGCTCCTCTGTCAAGGTCACCACGACCATGCCTTCACGGGGTTGTCCGTAGACAACAACGGAGCCGACCGGCATCCACGCCATGAGAGGAAGGACCAGCAGATCCTCTTCACCTTCGACAACTACCCCCAGCCTCTTATTAAAAGTTATAGCCTCGTGCAGGATCCTCTGCGCCTCCGCAGACAAGGTTCCAGGTGGGTTAGCCACCTTAACGCTGGCCCCCAACTCGATGGGCTCGACGTTCTCCCTCATCACGCGATGGTCAACGACCGCGATGTCGGGGTGCAGGCCGGCCCCGACGATGTGCACAGTGACGTAGTCGCCCACTGTGGCCCACATTGGTGGCCTTACAGCCTCAACAAGTTTACCGAGGGCGACGACGTTTTCAGACACGGGGGCCCTCAGAAGCACCCCTAACGGGGATTTGAGGTCAGACCGCCTCTCGAAGAGTAAAACAAGGTCGCGGAAACCGGTCAGATCACGCGCCGCCCTCACCGTATCTTCAAGGCGTACGTGCCGGGAACCTTGGCCTTTAGCTTCTCAGCTAGGAGACTGTCCTCCGGGTGAAGCACCACAAGGATGCCGGAGTAGTCGTCGCTGAACTCGGTGCCCTTGCACACTGGGCAGACGTTCTCATCCGTTACATTCTTGCAGGTTCTGCAGGCCCTCACCTACTTTTCCTCCTTCTCGCCCCGATGGGTCTCCTCTGCTATCCACTCGATCTTCCCGAGCATGGGCTGCCTGGCCGTCACACCGATCTTCCCGCCGCTTCGTCCCCTCGGGAAGCTGACAGCCACTATGCGGACCCTGAAGACGTTGCCTAGGCTGATGGTCCTGCCGCTCTCCTTCCCGAGCAGCACGCCCTGCCTCTCGTCGTAGCTGATGAAGTCGTCCATGAGCTGGCTGACGTGGAGCAGGGCATCGACGGGCCCGATCCTCAGGAAGGTGCCGAAGTCGGCCACTTCCACCACCTCTCCCTCGATGATCTCCTGAAGCTGCGGGAAGAACGTGAGGATGTCGAAGACCACGGGGTGGTGTGTGCCGCCGTCCCCGGCGATGATACGGCCATTGGGGTTAACCTCAAGCTTTATCACGCTTATGATGTAGCCGAGCTCCTCGTCCACCAGGCCCTCATACTTGCTGCGTAGCTCCTTGTAGGCGGCCTCCAGTATAGGTTGCCCAAACATGTTGGGACTGATCCGGATGGTGTCCTTAAGCGTGATGAGGTTAAACATGCTCTCACATAAACCCGTAGGGATTGATAAAAACCTTGTCTAGCATCACAGCTCGATGAGCACCTCGAAGGAGTACTTGCTCACGATGCTTCCAAGGTACTCCTTCCAGTCGTTGCCCACCGTCACCAAGACGTACACCCCGGCGATGTCGGCCCTCTGGTTCCTAACAAGATCGACCAGGGCCAGGATCGTTTCCCCGCTCCTCACCACATCATCGATTATGAGGATGCTGTCCTTCTTCTTGATGGCAGCCTTCGGCACATACAGGCTCTTCCTTATGGCGCTGCCCTTGAGGATGTAGGTCTCCTCAACAAACTCTTGGATGCCCACCTCCTTGGTCTCCTTGGCCACCAGAAGGTCTATGTCGAGGAGGTTGGCCACGAGGGTCGCGCACGGTATCCCGTCTACGGCCGCCGTCAGGACCTTGGTCACCCGCCTACCAGCGAACTTCTCCATGGCGTAGTTACTCATGATCTTGAGCCAGGTGATCTCGCTCACGAGGGGGGTGTTGTCAAAGTACCCCTCATCGTCGAACATGATGCGTTTCTTCAGAGCCGCCTTGATGTCGGTGATCTCGGTCAGCTTCTCGTATAATCCCTGCGCCCTCTGGTAGCTTGGAAGCACATGCCCCCGCATGTACCTGCTCAGTATGGGTGGGCTGAGGCCAAGGACCACGCTCAGCTCCTGGTAGGTGTGCGACTCGCTCGCCACCTTCAACAAGTCAGTGATCATCATACGGTACTTGAGTTCCCGTACACGCGTCTCAGCCATGCTTCCCCTTCCATCGATCCCTTCGGCGGGCCTGAGGGGATTCGAACCCCTGACCAACGGCTCTCCTCGACCCTGAAGGTCTTAAAAGGCCGATGCTCTACCTTGCTGAGCTACAGGCCCAATGCTCTAAGGCGTTAACCAGTTTACATCAACTGACTATATAACTGTTTTTCGTTTTGCAATATCGCTACAATATACAGATCATCGGCCCCCTGAGGACGGTGGACAAGGCTTATATGACGCTTCCTAAAGGATCGTGGTGCACGCGGCTGTGGTCCAGTGGTAAGATCCCAGCCCCCCAAGCTGGTGACCCGGGTCCGATCCCCGGCAGCCGCACCAATCAAGTTTATCTCCCATGAGAACCGAATGCTTCTACCATGCACGTCAACGTAACACCTCCAAGGCCGATCGGAAGAGTCTGGAGGGGCTGCAGCCCGCATACTTTCAGCACCCGCTGGATAAGGCGGCCACAGAGAACCTGGCCAAGGTCAAGGGCCTAGACCTATTCACCAAGAGATTCATGGAGCTCGGGCTTGTGAAGAGCTTCACTCACACCTAGACGATCATAAGGACCAAGGAGGTCAACGAGTGGATAGACGGAGACTACAACAAGGTGCTGAGCCTTGACCCCTCGGCCTACAGGAGGACAGGATGAAGACCGAGCGCCTTGCACCCAACAAGGTTCTGTGCCCGGATTATGGTCACGAGCTTGTGTAGATCGAGCAGTACCAGCGATGATACTGCTACGGGTGCAACATGTATCCGTAACAACCTGCGTCTAACTGAGAGGCCACGTTTAGGCTCCTACTCGGGCACGAGGCCGTTAAACCCGCTCGTCTTGCCCGTATGTTCACTACAAACAATGTAATCTAAGAACGTGACACCGAAATCACCTCCCCACATCAACCTTTTTATATTAAGCACCGATTCAATGTAGGCGAACGGTGCGTATATGCCATCCTGGAAATACTCGGTGCAAGGGCTAGACCCAGATAAGACCGCGATAGCCAGCGGCAGGGATCTGAGGATTAAGCCTAAACAAGCTAGAGAGATCTGTCACCAGCTCAAAGGCTTGAAACTAGAGGCGGCGAAAGTCTACCTGGGAAAGGTCATCGACAAGAAGATAGCCGTGCCGTACTATAGATACCGTGGAAAGATACCCCACAGGAAGGAGCTTCAGGGGCACGATGCGGGAAGGTTCCCGGAGAAGACAGCCGGGGAGATACTGAAGGTCCTTGAGTCCGTGGAGGCTAACGCGGGGTTCAAGGGGCTATACGCGGAGAGATTAAGGATTGTTCACATGGCCGCTCACAGGGGCAGGGTCATCAGGAAGTTCATCCCCAGAGCGTTTGGCAGGGCGTCACCCTACTATAAACACCTGACCCACATCGAGGTCGCGGTAGAGGAATATTAATGTCGGTTGTAAAGCGCATCATTAAGGATAGTATCGAGCGCGTTAAAGTCGATGAGCTTCTGTACAACGAGTACGAGCAGGCTGGATACGGCGGAATCACACTCACAAAGACCCCCCTCGGCACCCAGATCAACCTGTTCGCCATGAGACCAGGGCGAGTAATCGGTAAAAGAGGGAAGGCCATCAAGGACGCCTCGGAGCGGCTTGAGACCGAGCTGGGGGTACCCAACCCTCAGATCACCGTCGTAGAGGTCGAGGTACCCGAGATGAACCCCCTCATCATGGCCTCAAGAGTCGCGAACGCGTTAGAGCGCGGGGTTCACTTTAGGCGGGCTATTTTCTGGAGCCTCAGACGCATCATGGACAGCGGGGCACTGGGATGCGAGATCGTACTGAAGGGTCCCCTCAGGAGCGCGAGGGCGCGCTTCGAGAAAGTCGTGGAGGGGTACGTCCCTAAGGCCGGTGAGCCCGCCTTAAGATACGTTAAGAAAGCCACGATCCACATAAAGATGAAGAGAGGCGTCCTGGGGGTCACCGTCCACATTGTTCCCCCGGACGCCAAGTTCCCAGACAAGGTCTCGCTTGATAACCTCCCCGAAATAGAGTACCAGCAGCCCATCCCAGGCCTAGAGCCTGAAGCCGAGGTGTCGGTGGAGGAAGCCGTGGCCGTGGGCGAACCCTCAGAGGGCCAAGAGCTGACGGAGCCGCAGCCCGTCGTCGAGACCCTGGAGCCTGGGGCTGAGGAAAGCGGTGAGATAGCTGAAGAGGAATCAGAAGAATCCTCCGAGGAGCCCTCAGCGGAGAGCCAAGTCAAGGTAGACTCTGAGCCCGAGCCTGAGCCGGAAGACGAAGACCTCGACGAGGAGGAGGAAGAGTAGCCTTGCCTATACTCAGGGTGGCTGAGATACGGGATATGAGCCCCGAGGAGAGGGAGGATAAACTAGTCGAGCTCACGACGGAACTCACCAAGATGAAAACCATGATCAAGGCCGGTGGGGCGGTGGAGAACCCGGGGAGAGTCAGGGCGATCCGCAGAACCATCGCCAGGATTATGACGGTCAAGAACGAGGGTGAGTAGATGGCGGTCCCGCAGGCTCACGAGATACTTCACCATGAACTGATCGGGCTAGAAGTAGAGGTTCTCGAGGACAGCAACCCCAGAAACATCGGCATCAAAGGCACCGTGATAGACGAGAGCCTGAACATGCTCGTCATCGGGCAGGGAAAGCCAAGACGCGTCGCTAAGAAAGACGCAGTGTTTAAATTCGCGCTCAACGGCGAAGTCGTAAAAGTGGAGGGCCAAGCCCTTCAGAGTAGACCCGAGGACAGAGTGAAGAAGACTATCAAACGGAGATGGTAGGGCGAGAGAAAAATGATTTCACTTAAGAAACCTGAACAGGACTGCAGCGAGCCAGACTGCCCGTTCCACGGCAACCTCAAGGTCCGCGGGCGCGTCTTCGAGGGGACCGTCGTAAGCACACGGATGCAGAGGACAGTCGTTGTAAGGCTCGAGTACACCAAGTACAACAAGAAGTATGAGCGCTACGCCAGGATGAGCAGCAAGATCACTGCCCACAGCACGCCCTGCGTACCTGTCAAGGTCGGCGACTTGGTCAGAATAGCCGAGTGCAGACCCCTCAGCAAGACAAAGTCGTTCGTCGTAGTGGAGCTAGTGAAGGAGGCTTAGATGGTTGTCCAAGAGGATTAAGAGGAGGATACTGCCTAGGAGCTACGTAGCCGGAGGCTTGACCATAGGCAGCGTGATCAACTGCGCGGACAACACAGGAGCGAGAAGCCTCAGGATAATCCAGATGATGGGCTACAAGGGCAGGAGGAGGAGACTCCCAGCCATAGGCATAGGGGACCTGGTGATGGTGTCCTGCCGCGAGGGAACCCCAGAGATGAGGAAGCAGCTATTCAACGCGGTCATAGTCAGGCAGAGGAGGCCGTACCTGAGGGCAGACGGGACAAGGATACAGTTCGAGGACAACGCCGCCGTAATCCTGACCCCGGAAGGCACCCTTAGAGGCTCCGACGTCAAGGGCCCGGTAGCACGCGAGGCCGCCAACAGGTGGGCGAGGCTAGGCAACATAGCGAGGATGGTGGTCTAAGTGAAGGAAGGCACCAGGAAACCATCCACAGCCAGGAAGCGGAGGTATGGTGCCCCTGTGCACATTCGCAGGAAGTACGTCTCGGCCCCCCTATCACCAAGCCTCAAGGCCGAGCATGGCGTAAGGTCCATGCCCATCATAGTAGACGACACCGTGACAATAACAAAGGGAGACAGGAAGCTCTCCGAGGGAAAGATACTGAGGGTCGACGTGAAGAACACGCGGTTATACGTTGAAGGAATCACGAGGAGCAGGCAGGACGGGTCCACCGTTCAGATGCCGATAAGTCCAGCCAACGTGATGATCACTAAGCTGAACCTTGACGACCAGTGGAGGAGGAAAATACTGGAGCGCAAGGGCTTCAGTGCGGAGGAGGAGTAGAGATGGGTAGGAAAGGCCCAGACAAGCACTTGAAGAGGCACCAGAGCCCAATGTTCTGGCCCATCGAGAGGAAGGCAGGCGTGTGGGCTACCAAACCAAAGCCGGGGCCTCACTCCCAAGGCAACGCCATGCCCCTCAATGTACTCATTAGGGACGAGCTGAAGTACGCTAAGACGGCCAGGGAGTCCAAGTATCTGGTCAAGCAGGGGAAGATACTCGTAGACGGGAAGCCGAGGGTGGACCATAGGTTCCCCATCGGGCTGATGGACGTTGTAACCATACCCGACACCGACGAGCACTTTAGGGTACTACCAGACCACAACGGCAAGCTTAGGCTCCAGCCGGTGTCCGTGGAAGAGGCCAAGTTCAAGCTCGCAAGGATCACGGGCAAGAAAACGCTGCAAGGCAGAAGAACTCAGCTGAATCTCCACGACGGCCAGAACCTGATTATCTCAGCCGAGGCGGACAGCTACAAGGTTAACGACGTCGTAAAGCTGAAGGTCCCGGAGAAGGAGATACTCGAACACATCGAGTTCAAAGAGATGCAGCATATCGTAATAACAGGCGGCAGAAGCCAAGGAGCGCAGGGAATGATCATAGGGCTCGGGCCTGAGCCCGGTTGGAAGAAGACCTGCACCATTAGGACGCCCCAGGGCGAAGACATCAGAACCCTGCTGGGGTACGTATTCGTCGTAGGCTCCAAGCAACCAGTGATAACGCTCAACGCAGGTGAAGGGCAATGACCGAGAACCCCATGAGAGAATTAAGAATAGGGAAGGTCGTAATAAACATCTCCGTAGGTACATCCGGGGAGCCTCTCGACAACGCCATGACCATAGTTAAGCAGCTGACGGGGCAGCAACCCTGCCAACGGATGGCCAAGCAGACCATAAGGTCATTCAACCTGAGGAAGAAGGAGCCTATGGCCTGCCTGGTTACCCTGAGAGGCGCCGCAGCCGACGAGTTCCTGAGGAAGGCGCTGCAGGCGATGGGCAGGACCCTCAATTCCAAGAGTTTCGACAGGCACGGCAACTTCGCCTTCGGGATAAAGGAGCACATAGACATCCCGGGCACCAGGTACGACCCTCGGCTCGGCATAACGGGCATGGACGTCATGGTGACCGTTGAGAGGCCCGGATACGGCATCACACGTAAGAAGAGGCGCCAGGCCAAGGTGGGGAGTAGCCACAGGGTGACCCCCGAGGATTCCATGAGGTACATGGCCGAGGCCTACGGGGTGGAGGTAGGTGTAAACCAATGAGCGTCCAGAAGCAGGGTAAAGAAAGACACTACGGCAAGGGGAGCAGAGGCTGCACCAGGTGCGGCACCAAACAGGGCCTAGTAAGACGCTACGGCATCAACCTGTGCCGCCAGTGCTTCCGCGAAGTGGCTGGAAAGATGGGGTTCAAAAAGTATAGGTGAATGTTATGGATCCACTTGTGAACGCACTTAACACCATCAAGGCCCACGAGCATAGGCGTAAAAATGAGTGCATCATCACCCCAGCCTCAGGGCTTGTAGGGAGGGTGCTCCGCCTCATCCAGAGTAAGGGCTACGTGGGCGAGATCGAGTTCATCGATGACGGCAGACAGGGCAAGTTCAGGGTCCAGCTGTTCGGAAGGATAAACGAGTGCCAGGCGGTGTCTCCCCGATTCAAGACCAGGGTGGCCGAGATGGAGAAGTGGGAGAAGCGGTTCCTGCCGAGCAGAAACCTTGGAACCGTGATCCTCAGCACCCCCAAGGGGGTCATGGATCACAACCAGGCTAAAGATGAGAATGTGGGCGGTGTAATACTAGCCTACATATACTAAAGGTGAATGAATGTGACTGTCCATACAGCTGAGAACCATGTGACGGTACCCGAAGACGTAGACCTGACCCTAGATGGAAGTAAGGTCGCAGTCACAGGCGCCAAGGGAAAGGTGAGCCGGGATTTCGCACACGCGAAGCTTAACCTGGACTACCGGGACAGGGTGCTCCGCGTCTGGGCGGAGAACCCCAGGAAGAAGCAGGCGTCTCTCGTCAACACGATAACGAGCCACGTGAAGAACATGATCGCGGGCGTGACGCAGGGATTCACCTACAGGCTGAAGGTGGTTTTCATCCACTTCCCGATGAACATCCAGGTCGGGGCAGATCGGGTGTCGATCAATAACTTCGTAGGCGAGAGAAGGGCACGATACGCCGCGATCCTTCCCGGAGTCAAGGTCACCATCGAGGGGGACGATATAGTCGTCACCGGCAACGACGTGGAGTTCGTGGGGCAGACAGCCGCCAACATACAGGAAGCCACGAAGATACGTAACAAGGACCTGCGCAAGTTCCTCGACGGCATCTACGTGTACAAGAAGGAGTGATGACAGTTGAGCGACGCACAGAGGAAGAGACTACTAAAGATCCGCAGCAGGATTAATAAACGCAGGCCGAAGTTCAGGCAATTCGAGTCCTGGAGGTACGTAAGGGTCAAGGACCACTGGAGGAGGCCCACAGGAATCGACAATAAGATGAGGTTCAACCTGAAGGGCTGGCCAAGGTCGGTCACTGTGGGCTGGAGGGGCCCCGCCGAGGTCAGGGGGCTCCACTCATCCGGGATGGAGGAGGTTGCGGTCTGGAACACGGCCGACCTGGATAAGGTTAACCCCCAGATACAGGTGGCCAGGATCGGCGGGACTGTGGGCGCCAGAAAGAGGGAGGCCATAAGAACGAAGGCCGCCGAGCTAGGCGTCCGCATCCTCAACCCCGGCTTGGTGGAGTCTAAGGACGAGTTCGAGGAGCTTGAAGACGAGGGCCTCGAGGAGGAGTCCCCAGAGGCTGAGGGGGACGCTGAGGAGGAGGACGAGGAATGAACCTGAGAAGCCAGAGAAGACTAGCCGCCGAGGTCCTGGGGTGCGGGGCGAACAGGGTGTGGATAGACCCCGAGAAGTCCGACGATGTGAGCATGGCCATCACGAGGGAGGAGATCAGGAAGCTCGTCCACGAGAAAGCGATAAAGGCCCTACCCGAGAACAGCCACAGCAGAGGGCGGACCCGCGTCCTGGCGGAGAAGAAGAAGAAGGGTAGACGCATAGGGCCAGGGACAAAGAAGGGGAAGATCAACAGCGTTGTCCCGAGGAAGACCCGGTGGATGAACAGGATACGCGCCCAGAGGCGCAAGCTGAGGGAGCTCAGGGAGAGGCGCATCATAGCGGTCAACACGTACCGGAGACTATACAGGAAAGCCAAGGGCGGAGAGTTCAGAAGCATAGCTGAGATGGAGCGCTTTATAAACGACAGAAACCTAAGGAGGCGCACCTTTGGTTAAAGGACCACGGTACCGTGTAAAGTACAGGCGTAGAAGGGAGAACAAGACCGACTACGTTCTGAGGAGAGCCCTCGCCACGGCGGAAGCGCCCCGATTCGTGGTCAGGGTGTCCAACAAGGGCATACTGGTCCAGGTGACCAACGCGGAGATCGAGGGAGACTACGTGGTGGCCCAGGCCGCCAGCCGGGAGCTGAAGCAGTACGGTTGGAAGGCCAGCGGCAAGAACACCCCCGCAGCGTACCTCGTAGGCTACCTGGCAGGCCGGAAAGCCCTTGAGGCAGGCGTCGCGCGAGCCAACCTGGACATGGGCCTCAACAGGTCCACCACGGGAAACAAGGCGTTCGCGGTGGCCAAGGGGGCCATGGACGCCGGGCTGGAGATACCATGCGACAGCGACATCATGCCCTCGCCGGAGAGGATGAACGGCGGTGCAGTGGCAGAGTACGCCGAGAATATGGCAGACCCCCTCGAGTACGAGAAGCGGTTCTCAATCTATCTCCGTCGTGGACTGAGACCGGAGGAGCTACCCGCCCACTTCGAGGAGGTCAAAGCACGCATAGAGGAGAGAAGCGTTGAGTAGAAGACGGGAGCCTAGCCCACTGGAGAACTGGGTCCCCAAGACCCAACTCGGGAGAAGAGTGTTCGAGGGCCAGATATCCTCGATACACGAGGTATTCTCAGAGGGGCAGAGGATCAAGGAAGTGGAGATCGTTGATCTCCTCGTACCGGACCTTAAAGACGAGGTGATTCACATCAGCCTCGTCCAGAAGCAGACAGACTCGGGCGAGTCGAGCAGGTTCACGGCCCTGGTGGCCGTGGGCAACGGGAGCGGCCTCATAGGCGTTGGCTTGGGCAAGGCCCAGCGAGTGAGAAACGCCATAGAGAAGGGCATCAGGCTCGCCAAGCTCAACCTCCACCCGGTTAGGATGGGGTGCGGCAGCTGGGAGTGCGACTGCGGCGAGGGCCACACACTGCCATTCAAGGTGCGGGGAAAGGCCGGAAGCGTCGTCGTCACCCTGCTCCCCGCACCCAGGGGCCTGGGGCTGGTCGTGGGCGACACCGCCAAGGTAGTGCTCAGGCTCGCCGGCGTCAAGGACTGCTGGAGCAAGAGCATAGGGCAGACCGCCACACGGACGAGCTTCGCGTTCGCCACCTTTGAGGCCCTGAAGCAGACGACCAGCGTAATGACCCCCCAGGACTGGGCGTGATGCAGATGAAGAGCCTATTAGCGATACGCATACGCGGCGGGGTGAACTGCACCAAGCGCGTGGAGGACACCCTCAGGATGCTCAGGGTAGACAGGAACAACTACGCCACCATCCTGGACGACAGGCCCGACTACCGGGGGATGCTCCAGAAGGCCAAGGACTACGTCACGTGGGGGGAGCCCGACGTGGAGACCATTAGAGTCGTGCTAGAGAAGCGCGGCGAGGCCCCGGGGGGAGTCAGGCTGTCCGAGGAGCACTTGAATGAAATCGGCTACGGGGGGTTCGCTCAACTGGCCGAGAAGCTTCACAGCTGCGAGCTCGACATCAACAAGCTGGAGGGCGTTAAGCCCTTCTTCAGGCTCCACCCCCCCAAGAAGGGGTTCAAGAGGACCGTGAAGAGGCCCTTCCGCGACAAGGGCGAGCTCGGCTACAGGGGTGAAGCCATAAACGAGTTGGCTAGAAGGATGTGCTAGACATGCCCCACAAGCTAAGGAAGGTTAGGCGGCAGCGCGGCAGCAGGACCATGGGGTTCGGCCAGGTCGGCCAACACAGGAAGAGCGGGAGCCGCGGAGGCAAGGGCAGGGCGGGCGGCAGCAAGCATTTCTGGATCAGGACGGTCAAGTACGAGCCATGGCGGTTCCACAAGGAAGGGTTCAAGCCGCCCTCAGCGAAGGAGCCTGAGCCGGCCACTATAAACGTGGGCGAGCTTCAGGACCTGGCGGCCAAGGTCATAGGAGACTACGGCGTCAAGGGCGGCAACGAGCTGGACCTCACGGCCCTCGGCATCGCCAGGCTCCTAGGCAGAGGCAGCGTTTCCGTGCCCCTTAAAGTCAAGGTAGCCTACGCCACTGCTAGCGCCAAGGAAAAGGTAGAAGAAGCCGGCGGCTCACTGGTGGAGCCGTAGAGGGAACGGCGTTGGTTCGCTTCCTGGACCTGTTCAAACCGGTCTCGCGTTTCATACCGGAGGTGAGGGCGCCCCAGAAGAAGGTGCCCTTCAACGCGCGCCTCATGTGGACCCTGGCAGCCCTCATAGTCTACTTGATCATGTCGGAGATCCCGCTGTATGGGGTAACCACCGGCGGGACGACAGACCCCTACGCCACGCTGAGGATAATATTTGCGTCTAACAGGGGGACGCTCTTGGAGCTTGGCATCGGCCCCATAGTGACCGCGGGGCTCATCATCCAGCTCCTAGCAGGCTCGAACATAATAAGCTTCGACAGATCGGACCCCGAGGACAGGGGGCTCTTCACCACGGCTAGCAAGGTGTTCAGCTTCGTCATGGTCATCGTGCAGGCCAGCCTCTACATTGTGAGCGGGGTCTACGGGGTGATATCGACGACCCAGTCCGTGCTCATCTTTGTCCAGCTTCTGGCCGCCGGCATGGTGATCATGATGCTGGACGAGCTCGTGCAGAAGGGGTGGGGCATAGGCAGCGGCATAAGCCTGTTCATCGTGGCCGGCATCACCCAGAACATCTGGTGGATGAGCTTTAGCATAGCTCCCCCCCCGGG
>Ga0154852_113_pt3 | contig 13722 bp, 15 predicted proteins | sample Rifle2008BG16ft_FD_105580 | JGI IMG/M metagenome (GOLD analysis project Ga0154852, IMG submission 105580) | Candidatus Bathyarchaeota archaeon RBG_16_57_9
CTGGCGCCCAGAGCTCCTGGTGAACCTGGGGACCTGCGGCGGCTTCATGGGGGACGTCGAGCGCGACGCGGTCATCATGGTGGACAGGGCCATCGTCTACGACATCATCAACCAGATCGGCGACACGGACCAGGTCATAGCCAAGTTCACCACAGAGATCGACCTCAGCTGGGTATCGGAGCCGCCCATACCCGTGGTCCGAGCCGCCATCGTGAGCGGCGACAGGGACCTCCTGCCCGAGGACATCCCTCGCCTCAGGGAGAAGTACGGGGCCCGCGTCGGGGACTGGGAGTCGGGCGCCATCGCTTGGGTGTGCAACAGGAACAACACCCGGCTCCTGATACTCAGGGGCGTCTCGGACCTGGTAGGGGCCGCGGGGGGAGAGGCGTACGGCAACAAGGCTGTCTGGATAGAGGCAGCAGAGAGGATCGTGACGAGGCTCATGTCCTCGCTGCCAGGCTGGCTCAGGCTCCACCACGCAGGCTGAGGGAAGCCGGCTCCCTGGAGACTCATCCAAGCTGCTCTCATAGGTTGCTAGTGTGACACGTCCATGCTACCACCTTAGACTGTTAACAGGTAGTAACACTGAAGATTTTTTTTTCAGGTTTAATACTCGGGGTTCCCTCAACCCTGAAGAGGTGAAAATGTAAGATGGCAATCAAACCAAACCTCGTTATGGTTGGCATACCGATCATCCTGTTAGCCACGGGGGCTATCGGGGCTCTTGGGCTGGACATCGACGGCGACGGGCTCATCGGGATAAACGAGATGAACCTGGGCACGAACCTAATCAGCTCAGACTCTGACGGCGACAAGGTTCTCGACGGCGAGGAGGTCTCGACTTACGGGACTAGCCCCACCAATAGCGACTCGGACGGGGACAGCCTGGACGACGGCACAGAGATCGAGGACATCCAATCGAATCCGCTCGACGACGACAGCGACGACGACGGCCTGGACGACTACGAGGAGGTAGAGAACTATGAAACGAGTCCCATCGATGATGACAGCGACGACGATGGGCTCGACGACTCGTCTGAGGTGGAGCTCGGCACTGACCCTAACGACGACGACAGCGACGATGACGGTCTTGACGACTCATCCGAGATAGACGAGTCCTCTGATCCTCTTGACGACGACAGCGACGACGATGGGCTGGACGATCTCGAGGAAGTGCAGCATGACACTGACCCCAACGACGATGACAGCGACGATGACGGGCTCGACGACTCCTCCGAGGTCGAGCACTCCTCCAATCCCAATGATGACGATAGCGACGATGACGGTCTTGACGACTCGTCCGAAGTGGAGCTCGGCACTGACCCTAACGACGACGACAGCGACGACGATGGGCTCGACGACTCGTCTGAGGTGGAGCTAAGCACAGACCCGAACGACGACGATAGTGATGACGACGGGCTGGACGATGGCGAAGAAGTTCAGAACAGCACTGACCCGAACGATGACGATAGTGATGACGACGGGCTCGACGACTCTTCTGAGGTGGAGCTCGGCACCGACCCTAACGACGACGACAGCGACGATGACGGCCTGGACGACTCATCCGAGGTTGATGACTCATCTGACCCGCTTGACGACGACAGTGACGACGATGGGCTGGACGATCTCGAGGAAGTGCAGCACGACACCGACCCCAACGACAGTGACAGCGATGACGACGGGATCGAAGACGGCGAAGACCCTGACAGCTGAGCCAATCGTCTCACCAACCAAAAGTAAACACTTTTTTTCTCAATGGAACAACTTTACCAGAAGCGGTTATTTCACCTGATTGACTTATCTATTCTATTCAGGGATTCAACACCCGTCATTTGACGGCACAACGTCTATTCGTGTGGCCGGGAACCAGTGACCCATGCTGAGAATAGCATCATGCGGACTGAACTGCGGCGAGTGCGCCGCGTACAAGGCCACCCAGGCCAACGACACGGAGAAGCTCTCCGAGCTGGCCGCCAAGTGGGGCGGGGACAAAGGCTTCACCGCTAATGACATGCTCTGCGACGGCTGCACCAGCGACCGCGTCTACCGGGGCTGTACAAGCTGCGCTGTGCGCAACTGTGCGCGGGGTCAGGGCGTCAAGTTGTGCAGCCAGTGCGGCGAGTACCCCTGCAGCAAGCTTGAGGCTCTCTGGAAGGGCTACAGCCTGAACCCCGAGGACATGAAGGCGAACCTTGCGAAAGCGAGATAGCCTCCCCCTCCCTTTTTTGTGATTGTTATGCCGGCCACCGAGCTGAAGGTCAGGGTCAGGATAGGCAGCCCCCTGGACAGGCTGACCGAGAGGTACCCGTCCCTCAGGGTCTGGACATGGTGCAACTTCGTGCAGGACGTACACGAGATCGTCTCGGACGATCCGGAGGAGTTCAGCAGGGCCCTGGACGAGTTCAGGGGCTCTTACAACGTACTTGAGGAAACCGAGGTCAGCAGCAGCATCAGGATGATCACCCAGAACTGCATATGCACCAGGGAGACCACGGTCCACGACAACATCCAGGAGCTGGAGATACTGAACCTGATGCCCATCTACTGCGAGGGCGGCTACGAGCATTACAGGCTCATAGCGTTCCGCCACGAGGCCCTAGCGGAGCTCTTCGACAGGCTCGAGGGCCGCGGGTTCCAGGTGGAGGTGGAGGAGAAGACCCCTTTCAACGGCATGGTCTCCGACACTCTCATCACACTTAACTCACTGGTGAGCCGGCTGACAGAAAAGCAGGTGGACGCCATAGTGGCTGCCTATAACAGCGGGTACTACCAGACACCCCGCATGGTTAGCGTAGGAAAAGTAGCCGAGAGGGCAAACGTACCACGGACGACGCTCCAAGAGCACCTCAACAAGGCCGAGAACAAGCTCATCTCCTCAATCATACCCCAGATACAGCTATACTCAAGGAAGTACCTGAAACACTAGGCTACACATTCGGTGCGCCGCGGTTCGCCTCCTCCAGTGTGGAACCGTTTATTCCCTGCTGAGGGAATAAGGAGCTGCTGGATGCCGCTGTCGCCTGATCAAGGGTTTGAACGGGGTGTCTTCGCCATCATTGCCCCCGTCTTCGCGGCTGCCTCCGCAAACTCCTCGAGGTCGCGCCTGGTCGTCCTGTGGTTTGTGATGCATACGCGGAGGGCCACCCTGCCGTTCACCTTGGTCTCGGATGCGGCCCCGGCCCCGCTGAACATCAGCTGCATTGATAGGCCTCTGTTCAGCTCGTCGAGGGCCGTGTCTGGGATGCCTTGGCCCCTGTACCTGAAGCACACAGTGTTCAGGGGCACGGGGGCCATGAGCTCCAGCTCTGGGCGCGACTCCACCAGGGCCTTCAGGTGCCTTGCCTGGTCGACGTTCTGCTTCACAAGGGCCTGGTACTTGGAGACGCCGTTCTCCTTCAGCCCCATCCAGACCTTGAGGGCGCGGAAGCTCCTGCTGAGCTCGATCCCGAAGTCGGCGAACAGGGGCGGCGTGTCCTTGCTCATGGCGAAGTAGTCGGGCCTGTTGCTGAAGGTTCTCACCTGGTCGCTCTGCCTCTTGAAGAGGACGCAGCCCACGTCGTAGGGCATGTACATCCACTTGTGGAGGTCGAAGGCCAGGCTGTCGGCCCTGTCCAGGCCCCTGACCAGGTGCCTGAGCTCCGGGACGATGGCGGCCCAGGCCCCGAAGGCGCCGTCCACGTGCAGCCACAGGTCCTCTCGGCTGCAGAGGTCGGCTAGGGCCTCCAGGTCGTCGAAGCTCCCCGTGTTGATGGTGCCCGCGTTGCCTACTACGCAGAAGGGCTCAAGCCCCGCGGCCCTGTCCTCGCGTATCCTCTCCTCGAGTGCCTGGACGTTGATCCTGTAGTCGCCGTCGACTGGTACCTTGCGGAGGTTGTCGCTGCCTATGCCCAGCATCTCCACGGCCTTCTGGACGCAGACGTGCATCTCCTCGGAGCCGTAGACGGTCATCCCCCGGCGGGCTCCGAGACTCTTGGCCTCCTCGGCCTTGGCGTTCCTGGCGACCGTGAGGCCCAGGAGGTTGGCCATGGAGCCGCCTGAGACGAGGATGCCGCCCGCCTCGGCGGGGAACCCGAGGAGCCCCTTCATCCAGGCGGTCACCTGCATCTCCAGCATCGTCGAGGCCATAGGGCCTCCCACCATGTTCACGTTGAGGCCTGAGGCGAGCATGTCCGCGAGCATCCCTGAGGGGCTGCCGGTGCCCACGACGAAGCCCCAGAACCGGGGATGCTTGTTGAAGTTGGACTGGTTCCGGAGAAGCAGCTCTACGAAGTCCCTATAGGCGGCCTCGGCGCCCATCCCCTGCATGGGCGGAGGCTGCGTGAAGGCGCCCTTGGCCTCGTCGGGCATCCGCTGTACTATGGGCCGGTCCCTCACATGCTCGAGGTGGTCCATCATATCGTCCATCATTCTGTGGCCCAGCTTTCTCAGCTCGGCCCAGTTCTCCGGGTCCAGCGTCAACTCTCCCGGGTTATTGTTAAGTGCCATAAGAAGCCCTAGCTATGCGGCAACTTAAATCTGAGGTTAGGTCCTCATCTCGGCCGATGCGCCTCGCTCTAGGACGCTGACTCTGCGCGTCTCTTCGCCATGTCGTCGGACCTCTTCGAGTAGGTTTCGACGGCGAACACCTGCGTCAGCACGGTGCTGACGAGCAGCAGAATGGCCGTGAAGTAGAAGGGCGCCCTGAGGCCCATGTTGTCAGCGATGACGCCCAGGATGATGGGGCCCACCATGAAGCCTATGTCCCCGAAGAGCCTGTACATGCCCATGCTTATGCCGCGCGGCTCATCTATGGTGGCATCCGTGGCCAGGGCGAGGGGCGCCTGCCCGGCCCCGCTGGTGCCTATGCCTAGGAGGACCGCGGCCAGGCTCAGCGTGAAGTAGTCTGAGGTGTAGGGGAAGGCCAGGGCCGCGAACATGGTGACGAAGAGGCTCTTCACGATGGCGGGCTTCCGGCCGTAGTAGTCGATGGCGTGGCCCATGGGCACGGCTAGGATCAGGTTCATTATGGTGGAGTAGGCGATGACGGCTCCTATCTCCGTCTCGTTGAGGCCTAGCTCGCTGTCCGCGTAAAGGGGTATCATGGTGCTCCTGATACCGGTCCTCATGAAGAATATGGTGAATGTGGCCAGGCACGCGAGACTGTAGCTCTTGTTGGAGAGTAGACGCTTGGCCGTGGGCCAGTCGAAGCTAGCCTCGTGCCTCCTCTTCGTGATCCCCTCGGGCTCGTGTATCCAGAGGTACGTGATTACCAGGCTGACCAACCCGAATATGGCGTAAAGGTAGAACGTGGACGAAAAACCCCACATGCCTGCAGCGTAGCCCCCGATGACGGGCCCTGCGCTGCTGCCCAGGAGCTGGAAGGTCTGAAAGTACCCCATGACGCGGCCCCTCTCGCTGGGCTTCAGAACGTCGGCGAGGAGCGTGGTCCTGCTGGTCATCCACATGGCGGACCCCACGCCCTGGATGAGGCGGTAGGCGAGGAACTCTAGGAACGTTGTAGCGCGGGCGTTCATGAAGGCCATGGCGGCTATGAGCACGGTGCCCCAGATCATGAGGGGCCTCCTGCCCCACTTGTCCGAGAGCCACCCGCTGGGGATGTCCGCCAAGAACCTGCCGAAGGCGTAGATGGATATGGCCAGGCTGACCATGGTGTAGCTGACGTCGAAGCTCTGAGCGTACAGGGGCAGGATGGGGGAGATGATGCTCATGCCCACGAATATGAAGAAGCTGGGGACATAGATGCTTATGACGTCCATCCTGAGGCTTCTTTCCATTAAGGCATCCCTTAGAGTATTGATTCTATGGTATGCGCATCGGATCAGATATAAGAATTCTGAAAAGGGGTGCCCAGAGGTTCCGCCTACATGAAGATTTGATCGCGTTCTCTGGCCCGTGACGGACGGCAACGATGCTTTCAGACAGCTTCGCCCGTTGCCTTGCCCTTACTAAACCTCGTCTTGATGATCTCCTTAGCGAACACCGCCAGCATTAGGGCGTTCACGATGAGCATCCCGCTCATCATATAGAAAGGCGTCCTCAGATCGGAGTAGTCGGCTATCGAGCTGAGGACGACGGGGCCCAGCATCGAGCCGATGTCATTCGCCAGCCTGTAGACCCCCATGGCGAGGCCCCTCCGCTCATGTGGGGTGGCGTCCACGGCTAGGGCCTGCGGCGCCTGACCCGCGCCAGCGGAGGCTAAGCCGAGGACCACCGCGGCGAGGCTCATCCCCCAGTAGTCCTTGGCGTACACGAAGCTCAGGTTAGCCACCGCCATGATGACTATGTTCCAGATAATCACGGGCTTCCGGCCGAGGAGGTCTATGGCGTAGCCCATGGGGACCGTGATGAGGAGGTTGGTGAGTGTCGCATAGCTGAGGATGTTGCCGACGGCCATCTCGTCCATCCCCAGCTCCTCGACGGCGTAGAGGGGGATCATATTGGAGCGGATGCCGCTCCTCTGGAAGGTGACGGTGAAGATGGCGAAGCAGGCCATGGCGTAGGTGGAGTTCCTCATCAGCCTCAGGGCGTCCCCCATGGAGAACAGGTCGCCCCCTGCCACCCTCCTCGCGACCCCCTTCGGCTCGAAGATGAGGAAGAAGGTGAGGATGATGGTGAGAACGCCGCTGGCAGCGTAGAAGTAGAAGGGGGCTGTCAGCCCGTAGTAGGTCGCCGCCCAGCCGCCGAAGCTCGGCCCCGCGGACTGGCCGATGAGCATGAAGGCCTGGAAGTAGCCCATGATGCGGCCACGCTCCTCGGGCCTTAGGATGTCCGCGAGCAGCGTCATCCTGCTGGTCATCCACATGCTGGACCCGACGCCCTGGAGGAACCTGAAGACCAGGAACCAGGCGAAGCTGGGGGCGTTCGCATTCGCCAGGGCCATCACCGTCGTGATGATGCAGCCGGCTAGCATCATGGGGCGGCGGCCGACCCTGTCAGCGGCGATGCCCACGGGCACGTCGGCGACGAACCTGCCGAAGGCGTAGATGGTTATGGCGAGGCTGGCGACGGCGAAGCTCACCTCGAAGCTCTTGGCGTAGATGGGGAGTATGGGGCTGACTATGCTCATGCCCACGGTGTTGAAGAAGCTCGGCACGTAGATGCTGAGGACATCCATGGCGACCGAGCGCTTGGCGGAGCCCGGGTCCCCCATCAGGGAACAGGGCAGCCGTGGTGTTATAAGCCTATCAGGCTGGGCGCTCTGAGGGTTAGCCGCTGTGGAAGCGGCGGAGCGCCCTGACGGCGTGGAGGGTTATCCACTTTGAGGGCTGTCCCTTCTCCTCGATGTCGGCCCACATCTTTCCATTGAAGGTGTTGCTCAGGAGCCAGCGCCCGTCAGACCCTTGCGCTCTTAGCACGAGTTCGATGGAGTCCTGCATCCGCTCGTCGCGGACGCCGAGGCGCGTCAGCGTGTCGAGCACTTCGAGCACATCCGACTGATAGTACAGCGGGAACCCGAACTTCTTCCACCCCGCCTTGTCCTTCCTGCTCCCGTCGGGGTTCCTGAGGTACCGGTAGACGCCGTTCTCCAGTATGTTCTCCACTTCGCGATCTATGAGGGCCCTTATCTCCGGGGTCCGGCTCTTCTCGGGCATGGTGCTGAGGGCCTTTAGCACCTTCGTGGCCCCCATGTAGCAGTTCACTGGAAAGACGGCGTCCCTGTTGATGGGGTAGCTCCTGCACCTCCACCCCGCGTTCTCGGGATCGTGGTAATCAAGGATGAAGCTCAGTAGCTTTTCTGTGCGCGGATCGTCCAGGTACCCGAAGTGGATTAGGTAGTGGAGCACGTTGCCGTCGATGCAGCAGCCGTCCTTCACGACGCTGGCCCGGCCCTGCTCTGTCTTGGGAAGCACGATGAGGAAGTGGCCGCTGAGCCTCTGGAACCTATATAGGTGCTCCACGGCCCTCTCGATGGCAGGCGTTCTGGAGGCCCCCAGCTCGGCCAGTATGAGGAGCTGGTGGGTCGTGGCCCTGTACTTGGGGAGGTACATGTCTCCGGCCTCGCACCAGTGACCTCCGGGCTCCTGGGCCGCGAGGATGGCCTTCACGGGCTCCGAGGCCATGATGGACGCTCGGGTCTTTACGACCTCGGGGTTGTCGGGCTCCCTGTCGAGTACTTCCAGCAGGGTCCAGTACCTCACGCTGGGGTTGGAGGGCTCCAGGAGCCACGGCGTGGGGTCCGCCTTCAGTTCTCTGAGCCAAGCCATGCTTCAATTTTAGTGAATGGAGCCTTTAACTTGTTCGGGACGAGGTAAGCCTAATCAGGCTAGGGCGCTCTGAGGGTTAGCCGCGGAAGCGGCGGAGCACCCTGACAGCTCGCAGGGTTACCCACTTCGATGGCCGCCCCTTCTCCTCGATGTCGACCCACATCTTGCCGTTGAAGGTGTTACTGAGTTGCCAGTATCCGTCGTCCTGCTGGGCCGCTTTCACAAGCTCGATGGCGCCCGCCATGCGTACATCCCTGACCCCGAGCCGGGTAAGCGTGTCCAGCACCTCCAGGGCGTCGGACTGGTAGAACAGGGGGAACCCGAACCGCTTCCACCCAGTCTTGTCCTTCCTGCTACCGTCAGGGTTCCTGAGGTACCTATAGATACCGTTCTCCAAGATGTTCTCCACTTCGCGCCTTATGAGAGCCCTGATCTCAGGGGTTCGGCTTCTCTCAGGCATGATACTGAGAGCCTTTAGCACCTTCGTCGCCCCCATGTAGCAGTTCACCGGGAAGACCCCGTCCCTGTTGATGGGGTAGGCCCTGCACTTCCACCCGGCGTTCTCAGTGTCATGGTAGCCCAGGATGAAGTCCAGCAGCCTCCCTGTGCGGGGGTCATTCAGGTATCCGAAGTGGATGAGGTAGTGGAGCACGTCGCCGTCGATGCAGCATCTGTCCTTCATGACGCTGGCTTGGCCCTTCTCGGTCTTGGGTAACTCGGTGAGGAAGTGGCCGCTCAGCCTCTGGAACCTGTAGAGATGCTCCACGGCCCTCTCGATGGCGGGTGTCCTGGAGGCTCCAAGCTCGGCAAGTATGAGTAGCTGGTGGTTGGTAGCCCTGTACGTGGGCAGGTACATGTCGCTGGCCTCGCACCAGTGGCCGCTGGGCTCCTGGGCCGCGAGGATGGCCTTGACGGGCTCCGATGCCATGATGGACTCCCGGGCCTTCACAATGTCAGTGTCGTAAGGCTCCCTGTTGAGGACATCCAGCAAGGTCCAGTACCTCACACTAGGATTGGAGGGCTCCAGAAGCCACGCTGTAGGATCGGCCTTCAGCTCTCTGAGCCAAGCCATGCCTAGACTTGGGGAGAGGCGCCTTTAACTGTTAGGTAGGTACGAGGGCTATAGCCCTCACGGGGCACCCCGTGCCGTCCCTGATCTTGAGGGGTAAGCCGATGAAGAAGGCGCCCCTGGGTGGCAGACCCCTGAGGTTACAAGCGTTCTCCAGTATGAGGACCCCTGCGGGCAGCAGCACCCTGTGGGCGTGCTCCTCGGGGTCCGCGTCGCTGTCGATAGTCGGCGTGTCTGCGCCCACCAGCTTCACACCCCGGTCCACAAGGAGCATGGCGGCTTCCTCCGAGAGGCCTGGGTTGTCGTGCAGGTAGGGCTGGTGCTCAACGCCGTAGCTGGTGGTCCAGCGGCGCTCCCAGCCGTAATTAACAATGACGACGTCTCCCTCGGTTATCCTCCCATTCTTCCTCTCCCAGTCCATGATATCTTGGGCCGAGACGAAGGCTCTCTCCTTCTTATGGGTCATGTCCAGTACGCAGAGGGGGCCCATCCAGCTCTCCGGGGGCAACCTGTCGATGGTTGGGCCTTGGATGCCGCCCAGGTGGATGGGGGCATCAACGTGTGTTCCGGCGTGCTCGAAGACCAGAAACATGTAGGTGTTGAAGGTGTCGCCCCTCTCGTAGCTCTTCCACGGTATGTGGCCGTAGGGCACCTGGGGCCTGGGCATCCCCTCCTCGAAGGTGTGGCTTAAGTCCACAACCCTGCAATCTCTGAGAATGTTGAGAATGTGGTTCATGGAGAAGAAATGAGGTGTAGAGATTATTATTTTTTTCTTTCTATAAGCTAATCATTGAATATTCTTAGCTAATAGTGGTTATGTTTTCATTTTTACTCTATCTGGGGGAAAATAATGGAAAATTATTAGCTTGGTTCCGCTTTTTAATATGTGTGAAGATCACTCAAGAATTTCAATTAATGAATATTTTAGCAGAAATGGATGTCAATCTAGCTGAGATGAGGAAGAGAAGTTCTCAAGGTTATAAAATCATTGATCTTGAAGTTACTGCTGACTGGGTTACTCCTATTCACCTTATTGCGTTAGCAGCTTCAGCTAATTTTCTAGACATTCAGATCAAGTGTAGTTCAAAAATTGAGACTGGAAGATATCTAAATAGAATCAAATTCCCATACAGCACTAGGAAAATATCGTCTTCGGGTACTACTATCCCCTTGACTCGACTTAACGTCTTGAGAGATGATTACATCCTTGGAGCATATGAAGAGAGAATTTTAATGATCGTGGATAAAAAATATCGAAAAAACTTTGAAAATACATTAAAATACATGACTAGCGAATTGACAACGAATATCAGAGAACATTCAAGAGCTAGCGATTACTGGATTTTAGCCCAGCATTGGCCCGCAACAAAAACCTGCGAGATAGCGATAGCTGATACTGGTATTGGATATCTCGAATCTTATAGAGGGACTCCTTTTGAAGTCGATAATTGCCATGATGCGATTGAGAACGCACTTGAGGGGCGGTCATCGAAGAACAATATTGAACGCGGTGTTGGTATTCCTAGTACAGTGCGTATCTTTACCGAAGGGTATGGCGGAGAGGTCGTAGTTATGACAGGTGATGCAATGGGGGTTGTACGTAAAGGCGCGTATGATAGGTATCGGCTTCGAAGTATTTGGCAAGGAGCTTTAATTGGTTTACGTTTTAATCTTAAAAATGTGAACATTCATCCGTTTTTAAGCGGGCACTAGTTCTTTTATCTCATTCTTGGTCTCTAGTTTGAATACTGCTTTTTTAAATGCCATCTTTGCCATGAACAGGATTTCTTTGTTTGTGTTAGTGTAATTGATTTCCCTGTCGTGGAGACCGCTTAGTAGTTCGTGTAGGAAACTGCGTGAGGCGAAGGTGATTCCTTTAAAGTTGAGGGTTACAGGTTCATCTGGTTTTTCTTTGATTATTTGAAGTAGTTTCTGGGCTGTTTCCCTGTGTCTGAGAGTGTCTGTTCCTACATGGTCGTAAATTTTTATCTCCATTGAGGGCACCATTCACGCGTATCGAGTAATCAACATATATAAAGATATCAAAACTCAAAAGCCTTTCCGCATAAGTCTGCTGACTAAATAAGGATATAAGAATACGTGTGGTAGTATGATTATACTCCGTTTGTTTAGTTTTTAACATGATCCTGATATAAAAACAGCGAAAAATTCCCAAGACCTCTTCTCTTTAATCTATTATAGCCTCTATTTGGCCCCGAGACAAGATTATTGGAGGCTCTCGACGTAGGAGGCCAGCCGCCTGAGGCCGTCGCCGAGGACGCTTGGGGCCACGCCCGTGTTGATGCGCAGGTGGTGGTCCACGCCGAAGAAGCTGCCCGGGCTGAGGAGCAGCCCCCTGTCCCTGAGGAGTCCCCTGCACAGCTCCTCGGAGCCCACTCTGAGTGCGTACCTGGGGAACCCCGTGAACCCGGCCTCCGGCCTCCTCCACCTGAACACGTCCCCGTGGTCCTTCACCCACTCATCAAGGGTCCAAAGGTTCGCCCTGCTTATCTCCAGGTTCCTCTTAACAAGCTGGCTCCTCTTCATGAGGAGAGCGGAGGCTATATACTCGCCTATGCCGGAATGGCCCAGGGTCGTGTAGTCCTTCATCTCCCAGCAGCGTCTGATGAGGGCTGGGTCGCCTATGATCCACCCTATCCTGGGGCTGGTGGCCCCTAGCTTGGATATGCTGCCCGTGGTGACGCCCTTCTCGTAGCCGGGGTACGGGGTCAGCGCCGGGCTGCCGGTGAGCTCGGAGCCTCTGAGGGCGTTGTCGCAGTGAAGCCAGGCGCCTGCGTCACCGGCGATGTCGATAATGGCGTTCATCTCGGCCTTTGAGAGGACGGCCCCCGTGGGGTTGTTGGGGTTGTCCAGGAAGACGATCCTCGCGCCCTCGGCCGCCTCCTTGAGGCCCTCCAGGTCCGGCCTCCACTGGTCGTCCTCCACCAGCTGGAACTCCGAGACCTTGCAGCCGAGCGCCTCCGCGAACCGGGTGGTCTGCTCGTACTGGGGGTTCTCGGTTACGTACCTGTCGCCCTGCTCTAGAAGCGTCAGGTTCAGGATGAGGTTGGCCTCGCTGGTCCCCGAGGTGATGAGCACGTTCCCTGGATCGACGCCGTACCACTCGGCCACCAGGCCCCTGAGCTCATCCGAGCCGTTCGTCCTCCCGTACCTCATGGTCTGGTTAAGATCGAATTCCGGCACCACGTCGCTGAGCCTGAGCTTGGTCACTCCGCCGCCGCCCAGGTCGATCTCGGCTCGCTCCAGGAGCCACCTTTCAAGCCTGAAGGGCTTTATCCGCACAGGGTCCACCTGGTTCAATGGGTGGCTCGGGCTCATTTAACGTTATCAAGCTCGAAGTAGACGATCTTCCTCTGCTTCTTCTTGGCCTCAAGCCTCAGCGACCTGAGCCTCCCGATCTCGGCGGTGCTCCTGACGTGGGTGCCCATGCAGAAGGTGAGCGCGTAGCCGCCGATCCTGACCATCCTGAGAGTTTGGACGCCCGGGGGCATCTTCTCAAGGAAACTCCGCTTACGTGCGTCGTCGCCAATGTCCAGTTCGTCCCTACTGGTGTAGTAGATTTTAACTGGCGCGTCCTCTTCGATGACGGCGTCGAACCTCTCCCGGACCCGGCTGAGGGTTGCCTCGTCGATGGCGCTGGGCTGGAAGTCCAGCTGGCTGAAGCTGCTGAACACCTTGGGGCCGCTGCCCTCCTCCTCGAAGAGGCCGGTGAGGAGGTGCTCGGCGCTGTGGAGCCTCATGTGGCCGAGCCGCCTCTCCCAGTCCACTGTTCCGTGGACCTCGGCCCCCTCTGGTATGTCGCCGTCCAGGTAGTGGAATACCTGGGGGCCCCGCTTCATCGCCTTTAGAACCTTAAACGTCCTGCCGCCGGACGCCAGGGTCCCCGTGTCGCTGGGCTGTCCGCCGCCCTCCGGGTAGAACGCGGTCGCGTCCAGCACGACGAACCTGGGGCCGCTCCGGACCACCACGGCGTCGAACTCCCTCATGTAGCTGTCATCCACGTACAGGGCCGCGCTGTCGCTCATGCCGAACCATCTACCCCCACTGGTCAATCAGCTTTTTGCTTGGGCTCCCTCACGAACACCGCGAAGATGAGGAAGGCTGCGGCGCTCGACGCTGCGGAAACGTAGAAGGGGGCCAGGGGCGACACCGTGTCCCACAGTATCCCGCCGATCCAGGCGCCCGGGAAGCTTAGAGCCCCCGCGATGGTCGCGATGAGCCCCATCACCTTGCCTCGCTGGTGGGCGGGCACTATGTCTGCCACCAGGGCCAGCCAGGCCGAGCCCCCCTCCAGGCCCGTGACGGCTCCGCCGAAGCCCTCACTGATGGCCCCCACGACCCTGCTGGCCGCCAGTTGGAGGAAGCTGCCTGACAGGGGGAACCCGAGGTACATTAGGGGCGTGAGGCCGAGGCTCACCATGATGCCCG
>Ga0154852_166_pt8 | contig 13506 bp, 17 predicted proteins | sample Rifle2008BG16ft_FD_105580 | JGI IMG/M metagenome (GOLD analysis project Ga0154852, IMG submission 105580) | Candidatus Bathyarchaeota archaeon RBG_16_57_9
TGACGAATATGTCATCCCCTATGATCTGGATCGGCAGAGCCTTGGTCACCTCCACGAAGCCCTCGTAGTCCTCCTCCTCGAGGGGGTCCTCCAAACTGGCCACGTGAAACTTGGATACCAGCTCACTGTACTCGTCGATGAGCTCGCCGCGGCCGATGACCCTGCCCATGTAGTGATACCCGTCGGGCTTGTAGAAGCTGCTGGCGGCCACGTCCATGGCGAGCCGCGTCTCGCCGCCGTACCCCAGCTCCTCAACGGACGCCTGTATGGCCTCCAGAGCCTCATCGGGGGTGCTCATTGGCGGGCTGAAGCCCCCCTCGTCACCTACGTTGATGGCGTTCTTCCCGTAATCCTTCAGTAGTTTGGCTTTCAGGGTCTGGTAGACCTCGGCTCCCACCCTGAGGGCCTCGGTGAAGCTGTCCACCCCCACGGGCGCTACCATGAACTCCTGGAAGTCCAGCTGGTTGCCCGCGTGTTTACCGCCGTTGACGACGTTGAAGAAGGGGACGGGCAGCAACCTTGCCTCGGGGTCGATGTAATTGTATAACTTTACGCCCACGCATTCGGCGGCGGCCTTGGCGCATGCGACGCTCACCCCTAGTATGGCGTTGCCGCCGAGGCGGCTCTTGTTGGGTGTGCCGTCGAGTTCGGCCATGAGGCGGTCGATCTCCCTCTGAGCCGTGACATCCACACCCCTGAGCCGCTGGGCAATCTCCGTCTTCACCGCCTCAACTGCCTTCAGCACGCCCTTTCCGTGGTACCTGCTTCCGCCGTCGCGCAGCTCTACTGCCTCGTAGATGCCCGTGGATGCCCCGCTGGGGACGGCCGCCCTCCCCGTGAACCCTTTGGTTGTCGTGACCTCCACCTCCACGGTGGGGTTCCCGCGGCTGTCCAGCACCTGGCGGGCGTGAACCGTCCTGATCGTCTCAGTCATTGAATGGTCTAATCGTTAAGAGTGTGGCCTTTAAATGAAAAAAGTATCTACGCCTTTGCTTGGGCTATGGCCTGTTCCAGGTCTTTCTCGTCGAAGGGCCACCCCACCAGCTTGATCTCGCCGTCCACGGCCACCGTGGGTACCGCCATGACCTTGAGGCTCATGCCGCGCTCGATGCCGGCCTCCGTGTAGGTGTTGACCTCCACGAACTCGTCGCCCGGGTGCCTGCCAGCCGCCTCGTTGAAGAGCCTCCGGGCCGCCGGGCAATTGGGGCACACCGGGGAGCAGAACAGTTCCACCTTCACCATCCTTGTTCACTTCACAGTCTTCACGTGCTTCATTGCTGACAGGGCGGCCCTCGCCCCCATCCCGGTGGCCGTGGCTATCTGCATCCCCCAGCAGCTGCAGTCCCCGGCCGCGTAGACGCCCCTTATGTTGGTCATGCCGGTGTCGTCGACCAGTATGCAGCCGCCCGCGTCCGTAGCGACCCCCGCCTCCTGTAGGATTCCTGTTGTGCCGACGCGCTCAAGGATGACGAAGACGCCGTCCAGTTCCAGGTGCGAACCGTCGTCCAGCTTGACGCCCTGGACGGAGTCCTTCCCGGTGATCTCCTTGATCTCCCGGCCTTCCAAGATCTCGATCCTGGGGTTCTCCTTCATACGCTGCAGCTCGGGGAAGTCGTCACTGTACCCCCTCTTGCCGGGTATGGCGTACACCTTGGAGGCCGTTTCCGCTATTATCTCGGCGTCGTGGGCCGCCTCGCGGCCCTCACCCACTATGGCCACCTTCTTACCCTTGAAGAAGGGGCCGTCGCATACGGCGCAGTAGCTGACTCCCCTGCCCTTGAACTCGTTCTCCCCGGGCACGCTCAGCTGCTTCCTGTTTACCCCCGTGGCTATAATGACGGCCTTGGCCTGGTGGTACCCCTGCCGGGTGGACACCATCTTGAGGTCTCCGAAGTCGCTGAACCCTATGACCGTCTCGTGCTTGACCTCGGCGCCGAACCTCTCCACCTGGTCCACAAACCTCTGCATCAGGTCGGGGCCGCTTATTCCCTCGGGGAACCCGGGGTAGTTGTCCACCCAGTGGGCGTCCAGTGCCCTCCCCCCCACCTTAACCCCTTCGAGCACCAGGGTTTTGAGGTTGTGGCGGGCCGCGTAGAGGGCGGCTGTGAGGCCGGCCGGGCCACCGCCCACGATGATCACGTCGTATATGTCTTCGGCCATCGCACCGATCCGATTAGTAGAGAAGACGGGAGATAAAAAGAGTGGCGCTATTTGACGTACTCTTTAGCAATCTTGGCCAGCTCGTCCAGTTTTTTCTGTGCGAGGCTGTTGATGGTCCCTTCGGGCCAGGAGCCGTCCTCGTTCATCTTCCCCGCAGGCACCCCTGTGAGCGCCTCTATGCCCTCGTCGATGGTCTTGACCGGGTACACGCTGAACTTCCCGTCCTTTATCGCCTCCACCACCTCCTCCTTGAGCATTAGGTTCTTCACGTTGCTCTCGGGGATGACGACTCCGTGGCTCCCGTCCAGGCCCCTGTACTTGCAGAGCTCATAGTATCCCTCTATCTTCTCGTTGACGCCTCCGATGGCCTGGACCTCACCCTTCTGGTTGACACTGCCTGTGACGGCGAGGCTCTGCTTAATGGGTATACCGCTGAGGGCACTCATCATGGCGTAGGTCTCGGTGCTGGACGCGCTGTCGCCGTCCACCCCGCTGTAGCTCTGCTCAAAGGTCAGCCGGGCAGCTAGGCCGAGGGGGTGGCTGCGGGCGTACCGGTCGGTGAGGAACCCTGTGAGTATGTGGACGCCCTTGGTGTGAGTTGGGCCCCCCATCTCGGCCTCCCTCTCAATATCTATGATGCCTTCCTTGCCTGCGCCGATGCTCGCGGTGATCCTGCTGGGCTTGCCAAACATGTAGTCCCCGGTCCCCAGGACGGCGAGGCCGTTCACCTGGCCCACCTTCTCGCCGGCGGTGTCCACCAGTAGGCTGCCCCGCTCGATCATCTCCTCGATCTTCTCCTCTATGAGGTTGCTGCGGTACACCTTGGCCTCAACGGCCTGGCGGACCTGCTCCTCCGTGATGAATTTGCTTCCGTCCTGCTTGGAGTAGAAGTCGGCCTCCCTTATGATGTCGCTAACCTCTGCGAACTGGGTGCTTAGCTTCTCCTGGTCCGCGGCGAGCCTGCTGCTGTACTCCACAACGGCGGCGATGCCCGTGGAGTCAAGGTGCTTGAGGCCCTCCTTGTTGCAGAGAGTGCACATGAACTGGGCGTACTGCCTCACCTTGGACTCGTCTCTCTCCATGGTGTTGTCGAATTCTGCCTTCACCTTGAAGTTCTTCTTGAACTCGGGGTCCAACTGATAGAGAAGGTAGTATATCCGCGACTCGCCAACGATGATCACCTTGGCGTCGAAGGGAATAGGCTCGGGCCTGAGGCTCTTCGTGGTTATGTAGCCCAGCCTCTCCGCCAGCTCCTCTATCTCCAGCTTCCGGTTCGTGATGGTGCGCTTCAGGGTCTCGTAGCTCCCCGGGTTCCTGGCCAGCTCCTCCACGGGTATGACCAGGTAACCGCCGTTGGCCTTGTGGGCGCTCCCCGCCCGTATCATGGTGTAGTCGGTGACAAGGGTCCCGAACCTGGCCTCCTTCTCCGTGGCGCCGAACAGGTGGCTGTAGGTGGGGTTCATCTCCATTATGACGGGGGCCCCCTCCTGCTTGCTGTTGTCAACCACCAGGTTGACCCTGTACCTTAGGGTGGGGTCTGGGGCTTGCCCCATGAAGAAGGGCAGCTGGGACTCCTGCTGCTTCTGGGCTCCGAGGATGGCGCCCAGGTTCTCAAGTACGTCCTTGCGCAAAGCGTCCAGGTAATCGTTGCACTCGGTCACCTGGCCGTACTTGTCCCTAAGCCTCTGCATGAGGTGTTCCATGGCGTACTCGGCCACCTCCCTGTTGAAAGACTCCACATTGGTTTCGGTCTCCCTGTCGATGTCCCTGAACTGCCGGAACGCGCTCCTGAGCTCGTCCTGCAGCTTCTTGCGCCGCGCTTGTATCTCGTCCCTGACGCTCTGGGGCAGTATGCCTATTTGCTGCTCGTTGATCATCTGGCCGTTGATGACGGGGATGATGAGGAGCCCAATCTCTGTTCTCTGGAGGACGAATCCCGCGTCGCTGGCCTTCTTGTTGAGCGTCTTCATGAGCTCCTGCTTCTTCTCGTCGTACCGCTTGGTGACCTCCTCGCGGCGGGTGGCGTAGTCCTCGCTCTCGAAGGCCGCCGTCAGCGCCTTCTTCAGGTCCTCCACGTACTTGGCCACGTCGTCTCGGAACTGGACGCCCATGCCTGTGGGGAGCCTCAGCGCGTTTGGCTTGTCCTCCTCCTCGAAGTTGTAAACGTAGCACCAGTCGGGGGGCGGAGGCATGCCCTTGGCCCGCTGCTCGAGGAACGTCATGATGGCCGTCTTCTTGCCGGTGCCCGCCATCCCGGCAACGTAGATGTTGAAGCCCTCCTCCTTGATGTCAAGGCCGAACTGGAGAGCCTTGACGGCACGCTCCTGACCTATGATCTCCACGAGGGGATCAAGGTCAAGCGTGCTCTCGCAGGTTATGAAGTCCCGCGGACACCTGCGCCTAGCCAAGGTGTAATCGAGTTTCTGCACCATGCTCATCGCCTAGTAATATGTTAATGAATGAGGTATGAATCTATATAAACGGTGGGTGCCTCTCACTTAATCCTGGCCATAAGGTCGTTCCAGCTGAGGCTCTGGTCCATCTTGATTGTGTAGTCGCCCACCTTCTCAGCCAGGTCGAACCGCCAGCCCTTGTACTTGAACTTCCCGGCGAGGACAGCGAAGCGCCTCGGGTAAATCCTGTGGATGTGGAGGAACTCGTGGAGCTTCTGCACCTGGTCCCGCTTATAATAGGCGTACCTTACCTGGGCCTTAACCTCCACGGCCAGTATGGAGTCGCCCCTGATAGCGAACACGTCAGGCAGGGGCTCGGTGCTAGGGGCGCTGACAGGCACCCTGAGAGCGTCGTACCCCTCATCCCTCAGCATGTGCACTAGCTCCCGCTCCGCGTCGTAGCCCCTCTTCTTCATTGCGCGGACCTGGCGTGCCGTCAGGTTCCGGGTGTACCTCTCCCGCGGCGGCTTCTTGGCGGAGGCCAGGTCCCTGAGGCTCACGGCTACTCCTCTTCGGGCTCCTCGGGCAGCTTGAGGGAGCCGCTCTCCAGGGGCTCCAGGGCCAGCTTCATGAGGTCCTTCATCCAGTCGCCGAACCTGTTGGCGTTGGCGTACTTCTGGTACATGCGCTTGTGGGGCACCTTGGTGACGAGCCGCAGGTCCACCATCTTATTCACGTAGAACTTGGCGCTGCTCCTGCTAATATCGCACAGCTTCGCCAGGTCGCCACTGGTGAAGTCCCGCTCCAGCCTGTTGTACCCGACGATGATCTTTGGGGGCAGGGGCAGAGCCCTCTCAAGCACCTCTATGAGTGATTCCTCGCGCGACAAAAAACTACCTCGGGCTACCGAGATAGATTGGCGTCAGCAAGAATAAAAGTGTCACTGGTGAGGAAGGGGGCTTATGAGGCTCCTGTGGGGACGGGTACTACCTTCTTCCCCATCTCCCGGATGCCCTCCTCGGCCACGGTCCTCTTCAGGTTCCACGCCGAGACGCTGGGCAGGCCCCACAGGTTGATGAAGCCCACGGCGTCGCCCTGGTCGTAGTGGGTGTTGATGTCGAAGCTGGCCAGGTTGTAGTCGTAGAGGCTGAATGGGCTCTCCCTGCTCACGGGCTTCGCGGAGCCCTTGAACAGCTTCATGGTCACCGAGCCCGTCACGTTCTCCTGGGTGCTATCGATGAAAGCGTCCAGGTTCTGCTTGAAGGGGTCCACCCATAGGCCCTGGTAGACGACCGTGGCCCACATCTGGTCAACCTGGTACTTGAACGCCTTCTGGTGGCGCGTCAGCACCATCTTCTCCAGGTCCTGGTGGGCGTTCAGGATCACCTCGGCGGCGGGTATCTCGTAGGTCTCCCGGGTCTTGAGCCCCACGACGCGGTCCTCCATGTGCTCGATCCTACCGATGCCGTGCTTCCCGCCCAGCTGCTTCAGCTTCTGGATGATCTCCACAGGCTTGTAGGGGATGCCGTCCAGGCTCGTGGGCAGACCCTTCTGGAACCCTATCTTGACGTAGTCGGGCTCGTCGGGCGCGTTCTCCACGTCCACGGTCCAGTCCCATATGTCACCGGGCACCATCTTGTCCGGGTGCTCTAGCAAGCCGCCCTCTATGCTGCGGCCCCACAGGTTCTCGTCGATGCTGTAGGGGCTGTCAGCCGTCACGGGGACCGGCACGTCATGGTCCTTCGCCCACTGTATCTGGCCCTTCCTGTTGAACTTCCACTCACGGACCGGCGCGATGATCTTCAGCTTAGGGTTCAGCGCCTTGAAGGTGAGGTCGAACCTGACCTGGTCGTTTCCCTTCCCCGTGCACCCATGGGCCACGGCCTTGGCGTCCTCCATTTCGGCCACCTCCACCACCTTGCTGGCTATCAGCGGCCTGCTGAGGCTGCTGCTCACGGGGTACGTGCCCATGTACAGAGCGTTGGCCTTTATGGCCGGGAAGATGTAGCCGGTGGCGAACTCCTCCTTGGCGTCAAAGGTGTAGTGGTTGACCACCCCCAGCTTCCAGGCCTTCTCCTCGATGCCCTTCCGCTCCTTGCCCTGGCCCACGTCCAGGTTGACCGTTACCACGTCCATCTTGTACTCCAGCTGAAGCCACTTCACCATCATGGACGTGTCCAGGCCGCCCGAGTAGGCTAGAACAACCTTGTCATTAACCATCGCAAATTTACTCCTATTAGGATACTAGCTTCAACATAGAGCAAGTTTTTATACCTTGCGACATATACGTTACAAACATGGCAGATAATACATCGGATAGGACAAGGAGCGTGGCCCAGCTGGTCCGCGAGACCATCCAGATGAGGCCCAGCCTACTGGACGCCCTCAACATGAAGATAGTCAACTACAGCGCCCTGGCCCGCCTCCTCCAGGAGGAGATGGGCGAGGGCAGCCTGGAGGCCGTGAAGGCGGCCGTGATCAGGGTCGCCGACGAGATATCCCAGGACAGAGGTCTTAGGGAGGAAGCCGTGCTCGGCATCCTCAAGGAGTCCAAGGTGCGCCTACAGGATAAGATCGCGGTGATAATAAGCTCCATCAGGCTGGATATCCCCCACATCGTGACCGCCCACCTCACAGACCAGTACGTCTACATAGTGGACCAGACCACCATGAAGCAGAGGCTCCCCGACCAGGTCAAGGTGGAGAGCAACCAGGTGGCCCTCATACTGCTGAGCCCCCTCAGGGTCGAGACCACGCCCGGCTTTGTGGCCTTTATAACCCAGCTCCTGGCCAGCAGGAACCTCAACATCGTGGAGTTCATCAGTTGCAGCACCAACACGATCATAATACTAAGCCCGAAGGACGCCCTCACGGCCTTCAGTCTCCTCCAGAACTACACGTGACCCGACCACCCTCCATTTATAAAGCAAAGGTTTTTACACTCTGCGCATCGATACAGTGTTGATAATGGCGGAGATTTGTCCCGTTTGCGGCCTCCCTAAAGACCTCTGCGTATGCGAGGAGATGAGCAAGGAGGAGCAGCGGATCAGAATTCGTTTAGAGACAAGAAAATGGGGAAAGAAATGGACCGTCATCGACGGCATCGACTCCGGAACCGTGTCTCTCAACAAGCTAGCTTCTGAACTAAAGGCCAAGTGCGCCTGCGGCGGCACGGCCAAGAACGAACAAGTAATGCTCATGGGGGACCACCGGGTCGTGGTCAGGGAGTCCCTCGTGCAGATGGGCTTCCCAGACGAGAACATCGAGGTCCAGTAGAATGGGCCCCCTACAGGGCATCTTGGAAGCTCTTAGGAAGGCCAGGTACAGCGCCCCCAAGCCGGTCTTCTGCCCCAATTGCAGGAGCCACAGGATGAGGCTCGTGGAGAGCTACGGCATCCTGCCTCGCAACTACCGCTGCGAGGACTGCGGGTACCAGGGGCCCCTGGCACTGGAGCTGGAGCCCGAGGAAGAGGAGCCGCGCTGAGTTTTTAACTCCGAACCTCCCAACATAGGTGAGGCAGAGCCGCCCCGTGAGCAAGATGTCCGAGGACCTGGAGTATTTCAAGGCCAAGTACCAGACCCTAGAGGACCTGCCGGGCCTCGGACCGGCGACGGTGGCCAAGCTCAAGGAGATCGGGTTTAAAACGGTGGAGAGCCTCGGCACCGCCGCCGTCAGCGAACTGGTGGCTGCCGGCATCGGCGAGGCCGTCGCCCAGAAGGCCATAGAGGAGGCCCGGAAGGGCCTGGCCATTACCTTCGTCAGGGGCGACGAGCTCGTAGAGCTCCGCAAGAACGTCAGGAAGCTCTCAACGGGGTGCAGCAGCATGGACCAGCTCCTGGACGGGGGCCTCGAGTCCCAGAGCCTCACAGAGTTCTACGGGGAGTTCGGCTCGGGGAAGAGCCAGATGTGCCACCAGCTCTGCGTAACTGTGCAGCTACCCGAGAGCCAGGGGGGCCTGGACGGCGGCGTCCTCTACATAGACACCGAGAACACGTTCCGCCCCGAGCGTGTCCAGCAGGTAGCACCCAGGTTCGGCATCAAGCCCGACCAGGTGCTGAAGCGCATCGTCTACGCGGAGGCGTACACCAGTAACCACCAGATGGTGCTCCTGGACAACGCCGATGAGGTCATCAGGGACAACGGCGTCAGACTCATCATAATCGACAGCGTCATGAGCCACTTCAGGAGCGAGTACCTCGGCAGGGAGATGCTGGCCCCCCGGCAGCAGCAGCTGAACAAGCACCTGCACAAGCTCATGAGGCTCAGCCGCGCCTTCAACATGGTGGCAGTCATCACCAACCAGGTCATGGCGAGCCCCGACGCGTTCTTCACCAAGGCCGTGGCGCCCGCTGGCGGCCACATAATGGGCCACATGAGCCACAACAGGATATTCCTGCGCAAGGGCAGGAACAACGTCAGGATAGCCAAGCTTACGGTCAGCCCCAGCCTCCCGGAAGGCGAGGTTCCCATGAGGATCACGGAGAGAGGGATCGAGAGTGACGAAGAGTTCTAACCCTACACGAGGATTAACGGTCACCGGGAAGACGCGGGAGGCCGTAGCCACGTTCATGACAAACGTCCTAGAGCGGAAGTTCAGCGAGGCTGAGCGCGCCCTAGAGGACGTCAAGTCCAAGGGCTTCAGCGACGACGAGTACAGGGCGGGCTACCTAAACGCCCTAGAGGGCATTCTACTCAGTGTCAGGTCGGGGGACGAGCGCGACTTCTTCAACAAGGTAGACTTCAACAAGAGCAACATGAAAAAGTACGTGGACGACTTCAAGAGCCTGACTGGCAACCCCCTAAGAACCAACTGGGACATGGGCTTCCTCTCGGCGTGGACAGACCTGCTGAACTACAGGATAAACACCGGGAACCACTCTACGCCGAAGTAAGGATGACGGTGTTAAGCAAGGTCCAGGCGAATAGCCAGATGAACAGGAATGCGCCCACACCAATCTTTATGGCCCTGTTCCTATCGATGCCCGTCATCACAGCCAGGCTCTCCGAAAGGGCCACGTAGACGCTTACCCCAGCCATCACCGTGAGGTGCTCCTGGAGGAGCAGGTAAGTGTTGAGGTACGTGCACACCGCGCCGGTCACCAGGGCGCCGACCACCTTGAACCAGTAGACCTTCTCGGACGTCTTCAACACTCTTAGCTCCAGCGGTACCACCTGTATCTCCCTGCAACATCTATATAGGATTAGCTGATGTACCCGGGCTTCTTCTCCTCGTGGAGCAAGCCCTCCTCGTCCTCCTCCTCGTAGATGTCCAGGCGCTTCTTGATCGACGCGTCGATCCTCTCCGCCCTGATCCTGAGCTGCTCCGTGTCGATATCCAGCCCCAGCAGCCTCGCCAGCTTCTCCAGCACCGCCTTGCTCGACAGGTGCTGAGGCACGTTGGCGTATGTGATGTCGCCCATAAGGCAGACTCCTTCTATTCCCTTCATCTTAGCCACCCCAATAAGGACGCCGTTCAGTCCGTTCACCGCCCCCTCCGCCTCAAGCACCTTGACGCCGGCCGCCTCCAGCTCCGCCCTCACTGACTCGTCCGTGTAGACCCCGTACACCTCAGGCGTCTCGTAGAAGTCGTTAGGGTAAGCGGCCATGGTGTACAGCCTCCTTACGCCCAGGTCGAGCGCCATGTCAGCGATTTTCTCGGCCAGCCGGATGCCCTCCTCGGGTATGCTGGGCTGGGCGTCCCCCACGCAGATTATCAGGTTGTGCTCCTTGGACGCGTATAGCTTGTGGCGGATGGGGGCCAGCTCTGCCTTGCCGTTGTTGTAGACCAGGACATTGTGGTAATACCTGATCTCGGCGAAGAGGGTGGCCTTGAGTCTCCTCCTTAGGTAGTCTGCGGAGATCTTGGCGAGGTACCCCATGCCTGGCCACGCTGCGATCATGTTGGGCTCCTTCAGCTCGGGTCTCTGTGTGTAGTTGACGTCCATCAGGCTCAGCATATGGTGAAGTGGATTCGCATTAAACGTTTCGTTTATTCCTCCCCGCCTAGACCTCGCTCGCCTGGGTGGATATACAGTATTTTGTATTTCGTGTTAAGCGCTTTAAAGGTGGCTCCCCCCGTTTTTCTACGCAGGGGTAAAAACACGGTTGTCTCAAAACACTGCAACATTCTTTACATGCCGGAGTCAAAACCTCTATAAGAGGGCCCCGTGAAACCCGGCCTTAATGCACTCTATGTGTAACAGAACCATATTATAATGAACGAGCGAATGTGTTGCTGTAGCGGGGGTTCCCCTGGGGGGAAGGGTCCGAGCCCAGCTGACTAGCCCACTAGCGGCAGAGCGGAGGACCATGTTCGGGTTTGCCTGAACACGCCCATGCGCGCGGCTCACGGGGCCACCGGACTGGGTCCCAAGAGGATAAGGTCCGGCCTCGGGGCGGGGTTGAACCCTCCGGGGCTTCCCCTCGCTACACATTTTCAGGTTCAAGGATAGTGGATACTGGGTTGGCTAAAGTGAGAGAGTGGTCGGATGAGGAGGTTGAGAGGCTCACCGAGCTTTATTCGTCAAACAAGCCCTTCGAGGACATCATGGTGGAGTTCCCCTCCAGGTCGTCCAACGCCGTCAGGCTCAAGGCGTCGAGGATGGGTCTGAGGCGGCCCGCGCTCCCCGTGAACCTAATACACGCCGAGAAGGTGAGGTTCCATTCCCTGGATAATGACGGCACCATGGGGTACCTCATAAAATGTAAGGAGTGTGGCTCATGGATACAGTCGGAGAGGATGGGAGGCGGAATATGTCAGACCATATGTTGCGGCGAGTGCGGCGCACTGTACGAGGTCCTCACCGGGTCATAGCTGAGCACAGGTTACTTGACTCATGATGTTTTTATACCCTGTCCCCCAAGTTGTTGTGAGGGTGAAGATGGGCGTAGAGATCACCTCCAGGATGGTAGTCAGAGAGGCCATGTCCAGCCCCGTAGTCTCCGCTCGTGAGGACGCTGACGCGGTGGATGTGGCCTTAGCCATGAAAGACCACAGAGTCGGAGCCGTCATCGTCACCAACAGGCAGGACAAACCTGTGGGCATCGTCACGGAGAGGGACATCGTCACGAGGCTGGTCGCGGAGGGCAGACCCTCGAAGGCTGTCATAGCCAAGGAGATCATGTCCTCACCTCTAAGGATGGTCGAGCCTGACATGAATCTCATGGACGCTCTCAGACTCATGGACAAGCTCAACGTGAGGAGACTCGGAGTCATCTACAAGGGGGACCTCGTGGGCCTCGTCTCGGACCGTGACATCATAAGGCTCGTGCCAACCATCATCGACATCATCAAGGAGCAGAGAGAGATCAACAACGTCGCTACAGGATCCGGCCCCTCAATAGCAGGTTACTGCGACAGGTGCGAGATATACAGCAACAACCTCAGAGCAGTGGACGGCGAGTTCCTCTGCGAGGACTGCAGGGCAGATGAGTAAACCCTAAACCTCCTCCCTCGAACCTCTATGTATGAGACCTAGGTTTCTGGTCGACAGCATGCTGGGCACATTGGCAAGGTGGCTCAGGATCACAGGCTTCGACGCCGAGTACAGGAGGGACGCCGACGACGAAGATCTGCTTGGTGAGGCCGAGGCATCGGGTAGGGTGCTCCTCACCAAGGACCGTGCCTTGACCGCCAGAGCGGCCAAGAGGAGCATTAGGGTTCTGCTGGTGGAGGGCGAGGGCGATTCAGCGCAGCTGGGCATGGTCGCCAGGAGCCTCAGACTCGGGCTTGACCCATCAAACTCCAGGTGCCCAAAGTGCAATGGCAACCTTGTGAGGGCGGAGAAGAAGCTGATCGCCGACCAGGTCCCCGAGGCGTCCCTTAACGCGTTTGAAGACTTCTGGGTGTGCGAGGACTGCGGATCTGTTTTCTGGAGGGGCAGCCACTGGAGCCAGATAGTCTCGACGCTGGAGAAAGCAGCGCGTGAGGTGTAGTGAGGCGCCAAGTCTTTATAAGACGATAAAGGAGGCTTGTCTTAAAGGGGGTACAAGGGTGTTCACCATTACGGACGGGGATGGGGAGTACATGGTGAAGCTTGCACGGGCAACCATAGAGGCTGAGCTGGGGCTGAGAGACGCCCCGAGCACCAGGGACGCCCCCCAATTAATGCATGAGAGTTACGGAGTCTTCGTTACCCTGAATAAGCTTGGGGCCGACGGCCACAGCCTGAGAGGCTGCATAGGCTACCCCTACCCAACCAAGAGGTTGCTGGATGCCCTAACGGAGTCAGCGGTGAACGCCGCGTTAGACGACCCCAGGTTCCCGCCGGTGAAGGCCTCCGAGATGGATCGAATACTTGTCGAGGTGAGTGTGCTCACTCCCCCTGAGACGGTCACGGTGAACTCGCCGGTGGAGTATCCCGCCAGCATTCAGGTGGGAACCGACGGCCTGATACTGTGCAGGGGGAGTAGGAGGGGGCTGCTGCTGCCCCAGGTGGCCACGGACTGGGAATGGGGCCCCGAGGAGTTCCTATCACATTGCTGCATGAAGGCTGGGCTGCCCCCCGACGCCTGGCTGGTCGAGGGCACCGAGGTTCAGAGGTTCCAGGCCATAATATTCGCCGAGGAGAGCCCCGGCGGAGCAGTAGCTAGACACAGGATAGGCTAGGAGGAGTCAACCCTTGGACGGGTTCGAAGGGAAGTGTATCTACATCAGCCCATGCGGCATAGGACTCGGCCACGTGAGCAGAAGTGTGCCCATAGCCCAGGAGGTGGTTAAGCGCGGCGGGTCCGTCCTTTTCTCCACCTACCTTGATGGCGTTGACTACGTCAGGAGATACGGGCTGCCAGTTGTTGAGGCCCCCCCTATCCAGATGGAGAACGACCCAACGGGAAGCATTGACATCAGGGGGACCACCATCGAGGCGGGCATAACGGCCCTCCCAACCATACTCGCGCAGATACAGTTCGAGATACAGCACATGAAGGCCTTCAAGCCAGACGTAGTTTTCT
>Ga0154852_169_pt1 | contig 12983 bp, 13 predicted proteins | sample Rifle2008BG16ft_FD_105580 | JGI IMG/M metagenome (GOLD analysis project Ga0154852, IMG submission 105580) | Candidatus Bathyarchaeota archaeon RBG_16_57_9
GGCGAGGCTCCGACCACCGTTGAGGCGCCAGCGCTCGACGTGACCGCGGGGGTGCTGAACGCCGTATCCGAGATTGAGTCCAAGACAGGCGAAACACTCATTCAGTCAGGGGCTCCGGCTTCATTGACGCCTCTTCTTTGCACCAGCAGCGCGAGCGGCGGCCTACACATGGTCGTGGCCGGCCTCATCAAGAGAATATCCACGGAGAGCGCGCAAAGGGCGGCCCTAGGAGCGGGCGCGCTCCTCATGGACCAGTACGCGGTAGACGACAGCAGGCCGCCGTACATCAAGGTGTCTGGCCTGAGGAGCCAGAAGCCCGACATACTTCTCCTGGCTGGGGGAATCGACGGCGGGGCTGTCAACCAGGTCCTAGATATGGCCAAGATAATAGAGGACGCAGACGTCGAGCCCAGGTTCGGCTCAGAGTACCAGCTCCCCCTCATATACGCCGGTAACGCTGAGATCAGGGACAAGGTGTCCGGGGTGCTGGACCCGAAGAAGTACGCCATAAAGGCCGTGGAGAACGTGAGGCCTGTCATTGACAGGGAGAACCTGGGGCCAGCCCGAGAGGGCATATACGACGCCTACATGGAGCACGTCATCGTACACTCCCCCGGGTACGAAAAGCTGCGCACGTGGGCCAAGGACAGGATACTGCCCACACAGGCCGTAGTGGGCAGGATGCTGTACGCGTACGCCCAGCGCACCGGGGCTAACCTGCTGGCCGTGGACGTGGGCGGCGAGACCACGGACGTCTACTCGGTCTACAGGGGCATATTCAACAGGAGCCTGAACGCGGGCGTGGGGCTCACCTACGGCATCAGCAACGTGGTCAAGGAAGCAGGCGTCGCCAACGTGCAGAGGTGGCTGCCCCCCACCATCGACGAGCGGACCCTCAGGAACACCGTGGGGAACATGATGATACGCCAGCCGGAGAGCCTAACGGAGGAGGAGGCGCTCATCCAGGCGGCAGTTGCCAGAGAGGCCATAAGGCTGGGCGTCGAGCAGCACAAGGACATAGCCAGCCGGCTCAAGGGGGTCCACATAGACAGGAACCTTTCGGACCTCTTCAACCAAGCCCTGGAGCCTACGTACATCGACATGGCCAATACACAAGCAATCATAGGTAAGGGCGATGTCTTCATGACCCAGGGCTACGAGCAGTCGGCTATGATCCTCCTGGACGCCCTGCAGCCCGAGGCAGTCACCCAGCTCTACGTGGACGACTCCAGCATCATGGCCCACCTGGGCAGCCTGCAAGGCCTAGACGCGGAGTCGGCCCTGGACCTATTCCTCAGCCGGTGCGTCAAGTGCCTGGGCACCGTCATCTCCCCCAGGGGCAGAGCCCGGGCTGGAGAGGAGGCCCTCAGGATCACAGTAGACCCATCAGGCATGAAGACTCAGCACACTGTTAGGTACGGCGAGGTCAAGGTCCTGCCCCTTAAAGAGGCGTCGACCGTGGAGCTCATGCTGCAGCCGTACAAGGCCGACCTCGGGGCGGGCAGAGGCAAGCCCATGACCAAGAACGTGGCTGGCGGCGTCCTCGGCGTCATAGTGGACGCCCGGGGGAGACCGCTGGAGCGCGCCAGCGGGCCGCCTACACTGCTCAACGTGGAACCTATGATCCCCGCGTCGCAGGAGGCCCAGTGATGGACGTAGCCACCATAAAGAAGGAACGCAGGATACCTGCGCGCGGAGACGTCCTTGTCGGCCCAGGCGACACCGTGCAGCCGGACACCCTCGTCGCCAGGGGCATGGTGCCCAACCCAGACATCAGGGAGATCAAGCTCTACGTGCCGCTGGACGTCGACCCCGAGCAGACGAGAGACTACATGCTAAAGACGGAGGGAGACGCCGTTGAGAGGGATGAGGTCATCGCCATAAGGAGAAGCTTCTTCGGAAGGCAGACCAAGGTAGCCCGGTCGCCCATCACCGGCACGGTGGAGTCGTACTCGCCCAGGTCAGGAAGGGCCCTCATCAGAGGGGCCCCCATACATGTGGAGACGGTTGCCCACATACCCGGAAAGGTTGTGCAGATCATAGACTCCGAGGGGGCCATCATTGAGGGTAGGGGGTACAGGCTTGAGGGCGCCTTCGGCGTGGGCGGCGAGGCCAGGGGAATGATAGCTGTGGTAGGCGAGAACCGCCAGGAGCCTCTTACGGCGTCCGACATCAACGAGTCCCAGAAGGGCTCTATTGTTGTCGGCGGCTCCGTCGTCACCCTGGACGCACTGAAGGCAGCCCAGAAAGCAGGCGTAAAAGGAATAATAACCGGCGGCGTGGACCAGAAGGACCTCACCTACTTCATAGGCAGGGAGATCGGCCTGGGTGTCACGGGAGATGAGGGGGTCGGGCTGACCCTTATACTGCTGGGCGGGTTCGGAGTGAACCCCATCAGCCCGGACGCCTTCGGCTTCCTCAAGGAACACGAGGGCTGGCTGGCATGTGTAGACGGCTCGACCCAGATACGGTCCAGGATAATAAGGCCCGAGATCATAGTCCCGGAGCAGTAGACAACTCCTCCCCTTTTCTTCATGAAAACCGTTTTAACCCGTGCACCCGCCCAATAAGCTGTGCAGCGGCTTGACTGTTGACGTAGTCATAAGGGACGGAATGCTCGTAACCCCCTCAGGCATCGTGGAGGGCTCACTGGTCATCGACGAGGGCAAGATCGTAGGGATCGTTAGGTCAGGGCTGCCCAAGGCAGACACGGTGATAGACGCCTCGGGCAAGATGGTGCTACCCGGCATGATCGACATGCACGTCCACCTGAGGGACCCCGGATTCCCCGAAAGGGAGAACTTCGAGTCAGGCACCAGGGCGGCGGCCGCGGGCGGCGTAACCACTGTCGTGGACATGCCCAACACTGTGCCGGCCACCGTGACCCTAGAGGCGTTCCAGGAGAAGAAGGGAATCGCCAGCCGCAAGAGCCTGGTGGACTTCGCCTTCATCGGGGGCGCAGGCGAGATACCCACCGAGAGCATCATAGAGCTGGCGGACGCTGGAGCCACCGGGTTCAAGAGCTTCCTCATAGCAAGGTTCAAAGAGCTGGCCGCAAGCGACTACACCCTCCTCCGCCACATGAGGACCCTGGCCGACCTAGGCCTCCCGCTGCTAGTCCACGCCGAGAACCAGAGCATCGTGGACAGCTACATGAAGGAGGCCGAGGCCAGCGGCCGAACCGACCCCCTTGCCCACTGCGACTACAGGCCTGCCATCGCCGAGGTTGAGGCCACCATGAGGTGCCTAGCCTTCGCGCGGGAGACAGGGGCACACCTGCACGTGTGCCACATGAGCACAGCCGGCGCCGTTGACGCCCTGGAGCTGGCCCAAGCGGGCGGCCAGTACGCCACAGGCGAGACCAGCACCAACTACCTTCTCTTCACCAGGGAAGCCATGGAGGAGAGGGGCCCCTACGCCAAGGTGGACCCGCCCCTCAGGACCAGGGAAGACCAGCTGCGGCTCTGGGAGGCCTTAAACTCAGGCGTCATAGAGGTTCTGGCCAGCGACCACGCCCCCTACACCCGAGAGGAGAAAGAGGCCGGCTGGGCCAACATCTTCAAGGCCCCCAGCGGCGGCGTGGTCATCGAGACCCCCCTGCCACTCATGCTCGACGCCGTTAACAGAGACCTCATAAGCCTGGAGAGGCTCGTCGAGGTGTTCAGCAGCAACCCCGCCCAGGTGAACGGCCTCTACCCCAGGAAGGGAGACCTGCTGCTGGGCTCGGACGCAGACGTGGTGGTCGTGGACATGGACAAGCCCTTCAAGATCAGGGGAGAGGACCTCCACACAATACAGAAGATCACGCCCTACGAGGGGATCAAGGGGACGGGTGCCCCCTACGCGACGCTCGTCAGGGGCAGCGTGGTCTACATGGACGGGCAGGTAACGGGGAAACCGGGTAACGGGGCGTTCCAGAGGCCACTGTAGCCTAGCCAATTCCCACTGGATGATCTTTTATTCCCCCTGGCTTAAACTCTGGGCGATGGCGTTGACCGACATACTGATCAAGGGCGGTTTCCTTATCACCATGGACCCTCACAACAGGGTCATCCGGGAGGGCGACGTGCACGTCGTCGACGGCAGGATCGCCGAGGTGGGCGAGGCGCTGAGGGTACGCGACCCCGAGCACACCGTGGACGCCCGGCGCCACCTAGTGATGCCCGGCTTCGTGAACAGCCACAGCCACCTGCAGCAGTACTTCAGGGGCGTATACGAGCTCATGGGCGACTTCTTCGAGACCAACCTGCCCTTGGAGGGCTACAGGCGGCCGGAGCAGATGGAGGCGCTGGGCCTGGCCTCGTGCGCCGAGTTCTTACATGGGGGCTGCACCACCAGCATGGTCGTCTACACTTACCCCGACGAGTACGCCAAGGCCGTCTCCGAGGCCGGGAATAGGTGCCACCTAGCCGCGGACATCGAGCACGTGGACCTGGAGAGACTGAGAGACGGGGTCTACGAGTACCTGCCCGAGAAGAGGGACGCAGCGGTCAGGAGGGCCAAGGACCTGTACCACGACTGGCACGGCGGTGCACGTGACAGGATAACGACGCTGATGTGCCCCAAGGCGCCTGACATGGCCATGCCGGACGTGTACCTGGAGTGCAAGGAGTTCGCCGAGGAGCACGGGCTCAGGGTGACCACTCACCTCAGCCAGAGCGCTAGGGAGTTCAGGCAGGTGCAAAGGCTGTTCGGCAAGACCCCGCCCCAGCACCTATACGACCTGGGTGTCATGGACGCGAAGCTCAGCGGCGCCCACCTCACCTATGGGACAGCCAAGGACTTCCAGCTCATCAAGGAGACGGGGATGGCTATACTCCACTGCCACAGCGTCGAGAGCCCTTTGGTCGACTGGCTGGACGCCGGGATACCAGTGGGCCTGGGCACGGACGACTACTACCACGACATGTGTGACCTCATAAGGAAGCAGAGGAGCGGAGTCATGACACGGGCCGTCAAGGTCGGTGGGTACCTGGGCATGATTAACGAGAGCAGGCGCACGGCGCGGCCCAGCTTCTATGAGATGCTGTGGCTGGCCACCATGGGCGGGGCCAGAGCACTGGGCATGGACGCGGAGATCGGAAGCCTGGAGCCCGGGAAGAAGGCCGACATTATTACCTTCGACCTCATGAACCCCTACCTGACGCCGACCAGGGACCCCGTCACAAGCTTGTTCCTCTACGGTGCGCCCGCCGACATAGACAACGTCATCTGTGACGGGGCCTTCCTCAAGAGGGACGGGGAGCTCACCACAATAGACGCGGAGGAGGCGCTGCTCAAGGCTCAGGCGACCTGCGACGGGATAATAGACAGTTTCTTCCAGGAGCATCCTGAGCAGCGGAGGATGTGGGAGTCGAAAGCCACACGGTGATGGGCTTTTCCTCTTTCTGTTGTAGCCGGGGAGATAATGGTACCATTTCTCCAGGCGGGTGCCCTATACAAGGTGTGACAGTCTACGATGGGCTGAGCCAGAGCTCTCTACGCGCTGAATCCGTCTCCGAGCTCTTTTTCTTCTCGCTGCCGTTATCATAGTTCATGATCAAAGAAAGAACATACACGCGAGGCAGCCTTGCGCTGAACTACGCCGAGGGCCCGCCTTCAGGGCCCCCAATACTCTTTCTGCACGGCTTGACTGACAGATGGCAGTTCTTCCAGCCGGTCTTCCCGTTCCTAAGCCAGCGATGGCACGTTTACGCCCTCGACTTCAGAGGCCACGGAGCCTCCGGCCACGAGCCGCCGTACAGGTACCTAGACCACATCAACGACGTTATCGGCTTCATTGAGGACGTTGTCGGTGAGAAGGTGGTTCTCTACGCCGCTTCACTTGGCGGCATGGTGTCCCTCATGGTGGCTGCCAAGCGACCCGACCTTGTGAAGGCTCTAGTCTTCGGAGACGCCAACATCAAGCTGGAGAGGGTCCGAAAGGTCATGCGCGACTATCGCACCTTCTGGGCCGGCTGGCAGAAACTCGCAAGCTTTCCAGACTCATTGGACAAGCTCGTCCAGTCGGTATCGGACATGCCCATAAGCATCCCGTGGAGGAAACCCGGCAATTACGGCGACGGCCTCGACTACATAAGCGTACTCAACAAGGCCCTGTACCTGAGGAGCCTGGACCCAGCGGTCCTGGAGCCGTGGGCGACTGGTGGGGAGGACGAGGAGGCGTTCAGCCGGGTGACGGAGGGCTACGACCCCGAGGAGATCAGGCTCATCGAGTGCCCGGTGCTCCTGATGCAAGCCAACATGGACAAGGGGGGCATACTGGCCGACGACGAGGTGGAGTACGCCCTAGAGAGAATCAGAGGAGCCAGACACGTCTACATGCCCATGTACGGCCATAACCTGGGTCTCTACGAGTGGGAGCTGGGGCCTCTCCTGAGGGTGGTCAGCACCTTCCTAGAGGCTATCAGATGAAAAACAGGTGAAGGGATCGGTCCTACATCTTGGGCTGAAGCATAGCCACCTGGTTCCCCTCAGGGTCGAGGCCGACGGCTGACCACCCGACGCCGGGAATCTCCATCTTGTCGACGGTAAGCCGTCCGCCCATCTGCTTAATCTGCTTGATGTGCGCGTCTATGTCGTCTACCTGTACCCAGTTGGTGGGCTTCTGCTGGTCGTTCTCCTTCTTGTACATCCCGCCGTTGACGCCTGGGCGCTGCAGCATACCCTTCTCGTCGGTGGGCACGGTCTGGATGAGCCAGTAGTCCATGCCCACGGAGTTAGTGTGAACGAACTTCCATCCGAATAGCTTCTCGTAGAAGCTCTTGAGCTTCTCCACGTTCTCCGCCGGTATCTCAAAGTGAACAATCGTCTTGTCCAACGAACCACCTGTTATTTTTATTGGAATCAGGATATATAAACGGGTTATCTGTGGTGAATGATTCCCTTCTTAGTAGATTAAGGTTGAAATGCGGCGATGCGAATGTGGTTCTCATGGCTACAGATGATTGGGAGCTTAAAGAGAAGCGGGAGGTCGTCGAGAGCCTCCGCGAGCAGCTGACCATCGAGGGGGAGCTGGTCGGCCTATACGAGGAGTATGAACGCGGCACTGGGAATAAGGCCATGGGGAGGGTCATGCAGATGTTCAGGCTGGACAGCCAGCGCCACATTAACATCATTCAGGCGGCGATAGAGCTGCTAGAAGGCGAGGACGTGTTCACCGAGGACAAGGAGCCCCTCAAGGAGAGCCTCGCGAGGCACTTGGAGCTGGAGGCCGAGGCCCTACGGCGAGCGAACACGATTCTGGGTAAGGTGTGGGTAGAGGAGACGAAGGGCCTGAAGGAGCTGCTCCACATGTGGAGGGACGACGAGAGGCGCCACCACGCCGCTATAAAGGACCTCGCGAGCAGGACGTACTTCAGGCTCACGAGCAACGACATGGTGGCGCTGTTCAGGGACGAGGCTTTCCTGGAGGACAGGTACAGAAAATCGAGGCAATTCAGGGAGAAAAAGTCCCAGGCGGGGTAAACGCTAGTTTTAAACCCTCATTCCCCTCCTATTCTCCTGAATCGCATTGAGCTTCAAGGACCGATTCCAAGGCAAGGACTTTCTGACTCTCATGGACTGGAGGAAGGAGGAGATCACGTACATGTTGGACGTCTCCGCCGACTTCAAGAGGCAGCGCATGATGAAAGAGCCCCACGAGTACCTCAGGGGCCGCACTGTCGCCATGATCTTCGAGAAGCACAGCACCCGGACGCGCTTCAGCTTCCAGGCGGCCATCGCCCACTTGGGGATGCAGAGCTTCTACGCGACGCCCGACGTTATGCAGCTGGCCCGCGGGGAGCCCGTCAAGGACACAGCCCGCATCATCGACAGGTACTGCGACGGCCTGGTCCTCAGGACATACGGCCAGAACATCGCGGAGGAGTACGCCGAGTACATGGACAGCCCCGTCATCAACGCGCTGACCGACCTCACCCACCCGTGCCAGGGGCTCGCCGACATGCTCACCATGCGGGAGCGTAAGGGCAGGCTCCAGGGCCTGAAGGTGGCCTACGTGGGGGACCCGTGGAACGTGTGCCACAGCCTCATGGTGGGCAGCAGCATCATGGGTATGGACATGTACGTGGCAGTTCCCAAGGGATGGAAGCCCAACGAGAAGATCACAAAGTTCGCCGTGGAGCACGCCGCCGACGGGGGCAGCCAAATGATCGTCACGGACGACCTGGAGGAGGCCTTCACGGAGGCCGACGTGGTCTACGCCAACACCTACCACAGCATGGGCCACAAGGACATAGAGGAGAGGAAGAAGGCGTTCGCCAAGTACCAGGTCAACGACGAGACCATGAGGCTGGCCAAGAGGGACGCCATATTCATGCACTGCCTGCCCGGGTACAGGGGCGAGGAGATGACGGATAGCGTCATCGAGGGTCCCCAGAGCGCGGTGTGGGACGAGGGCGAGAACCGGATGCACACGGAGAAGGCCGTCCTGGCCCTCTTCATCCAGTGAGTCGCCTAACGGACTATGGGAGCGGCGAGGACCCGTGCCCCTCCTCGGAGGGGCATCGGCTTTCCATTCCCCTAGATGACTGAGGGTAGGTAGAATGTGGACTTTTTCGGGTTGCATTTCCTTATATCAGGTAGCTTGATATAAACGGAAAAAAAATTAGTTATTATCTGGTGAGCTTCGTTTTCGAGTGAACGGCCGCTTGTTTTTACGGCAGATTTCGCCGTGTAACAGTGATTTGTTGAGTGCTGTGACAGTGACATCAGTATTATTGGTTCATTGAGCCCATCCCCGAGCAGGGTGAATAAACATGCCTTGGTGGATAACCATCTATTGTGGTCCCCTCTACTGGGTCATCCAGTGCCTCGTTAGCTGGTACATGTAAGCCGGAGGACATGAAGCCGGCCCTTTTCCACCCCCCGTTAGGGTTATTAACCCAGGCCAACACGATATGCCGATGGAACATGCCCAAGGTTCCTAACGTTGTCACACCCATCCCTGGACCGAGGTCCAAGGAGCTTATCGATCTGAGGAGCAAGTACGTTCCCCCTGGTGTCTACCTCGTCCAGCCCGTGACTATCAAGGAGAGCCACGGTGCCGTCATGACGGACGTGGACGGGAACACACTCATAGACTTTACCTCAGGCATCGGCGTCACAAGCCTGGGCCACTGCACCGAGGAGATCGTGGACACAATATGCGACCAGGCCCACAAGCTCATACACAGCTGCATCCATGTGGCCAACTACGAGCCCTACGTGGCGCTGGCCAAGAGGCTGACAGAGATCACGCCGGGCAAGTTCGCCAAGCGCGCCATGATGATCAACAGCGGCTCCGAAGCCATCGAGAACGCCGTCAAGATCGTGCGCCAGGCCACGGGCCGCAAGAACCTGATAAGCTTCGAGAATAGCTTCCACGGCCGCACATACATGGCCATGACCCTCACGGGCAAGTGGGATCCCTACAAGGTAGGCCTAGACCCCTTTGTCCCGGGCGTCTACTTCACCCCCTACGCCTACTGCTACAGGTGCCCTTTCCACCAGGAGTACCCCGCCTGCGGCCTGGCCTGCGTCCACCACATCGACAAGAGCCTGTTCAAGACCCAGGTTGACCCAAAGACGGTGGGAGCCATCGTCGCCGAGCCCGTTCAGGGTGAGGGGGGCTTCATCGCACCCCCTCCCGACTACTTCAAAGAGTTGAAGAGTCTGGCCGACGAGCACGGCATAAAGCTCATCATAGACGAGGTGCAGACCGGGTTTGGCCGCACCGGCAAGATGTGGGCCATTGAGCACTACGGCGTCGAGCCCGATATCATTGCCATGGCCAAGGCCATAGCCAACGGGCTGCCGCTGAGCGCCGTGGTCGCCAGAGACGAGCTCATGAAGGACATCTACCCGGGCAGCCTAGGTGGCACCTACGGCGGCAACCCCATCGCCTGCGCCACGGCCCTCAAGGTCATAGAGATCATGGAGAGGGAGAAGATCCCGCAGAGGGCCGCGGCTATGGGCAGGAAGCTGAGGAAGCGCCTGGACGAGATGTACGGCAAGTACGATAAGATCGGCGAGGTACGCGGCCTGGGCCCCATGCTCGCCATGGAGTTCGTAGCCGACAGGGAGACCAAGAAGCCTGACGCGGAGACTAGCAGCAAGATAATGAAGGAATGCCTCCAGAAGGGGCTGATGACCCTCAAGGCGGGTCTCTACAATAACGTCATCAGGCTGCACCCGCCGCTCACCATCGAGGACGAGTACCTCAACACAGGCATGGACATCCTCGAGGCGGCGGTCAAGAAGTACGCGTAGCCCCAACCATTTTTCTTCACCTTTTAAAGATGGAAGCCTCCTCTATTCCACTATCGCCTTAATTATCGCTGCACCGCCTAGATGCTCATGAGGCTTGGCTTCCACGTCTCCATCGAGGGCGGCCTTGACAGGGCCGTAGACAGAGCCCTGGGACTGGGCTGCACCACATTCCAGTTCTTCACCAGGAGCCCCAGGATGTGGAAGCATGCCGACATCGATGAGGAAACCGCATCGGTCTTCAGGTCCAAGCTGCAGAGCTCCGGGATCAGACCGGTCTTCGCCCACATTCCGTACCTCCCGAACCTCGCCTCGCCCAGGGAGGATATCTACGCCAAGTCAGTTGAGTTCCTGATAGTGGAGGCTGGAAGGTGCCGCTTCTTGGGGGTACCGTACCTCGTGACGCACCTTGGCAGCTCGCTAGGCACAGGCTACGAGGCGGGCTCGCTGAGGGTGGTTCAGGCGCTGAGGGAGGCGGTCAATGTGAAGGCCGGCCCAACGATACTACTGGAAAACACTTCGGGTAAGAGAAACGATCTGGGGTCCACGTTCCAGGAGATGGGGGACATCATGGAGAGGGTGGGGAACCTGAGGCTGGGCGTATGCATGGACATTTGCCACGCCTTTGCGAGGGGGTACGACGCCCGAACAGAGGACGGCCTGAAGGCAACGCTCAGAGATTTCGACGAGGTCATCGGGCTGGACAGGTTGCATTTAATCCACCTGAACGACAGCATGGGCGAGCTGGGCTCAAGGATCGACAGGCACGAGCACATAGGTCTGGGGGCCATAGGGGAGGAGGGGTTCGCGAACATTCTAAAGTCGGAGCTGGCCGAGAAGCCGCTGATAATGGAGACGCCTGTGGACGAACGCAGGACGGATGCGGGTAACATGCGGAAAGTACTGGAGCTGGCGGACCTACATGTGGATTAAAAGCGTTGTCTGGTAGGTGGGGCTTTGGGGCTCTGAGAGGATCACCCTCAGCGCCGTCTGGGCGTACTCGAGGAGCTCTCTATGCGGCATGGTTGGGTATAGGGTCTTGCCGGCCCTCAGGATGGGGTCAACGGTCTCTATCCTCCTGTTTTTCCTCGAGGCGTCCGATGTGGCTGCCTGGATCAACCTGCTTATCTCCTCCGATCGTCGCCTGTTAACAGTAGCCAATCCCATTTAGTCCACCAAAAGATTAAATTTCTCCATATATAAAGTTTTGGCCATTTACCCAAAATTTATTTCTGGAGAGGTGTGTGAAAGTGGTTTTGGTGTTGGTGAACTATTTTAAAGAGCGCTTAAAACAGCCTCTTTTCACACAGGAGCCTCCTTCCACATGTTTCTCTTTTAATAGGTAACACCCTTACTTTAAACCAAAACATGGAACACTAGATGATAATTTGTGTGTAACCCGGACACATATATTAGGGGCAAGATTAAAAAACATGACACGGAATCCTAGTGGTGCAAACCGCGCCCCGGTAGCTTAGCCTGGCCAAAGCGCTTGCTTGGTAACCCCAAGCACCTGCTGCGGGCCAAACAGCAAGAGATCGCGGGTCCAAATCCCGCCCGGGGCTCCAACCCTCAACTTCAGGGTTTTCAAGCTGGAACCCTCGCGGCTTTAGGGCTGCCGGAGAAAGCCGTCTCCAGCTCACTCACGGCCTCTGCCAGCTCCGACTTAAGGTCCTCGTTCAAAGAGTATATGTAGCTAGGCTGGAAGAGTGCATTGACCTCCTTGAACCGTGCGCCACACCTGTTACACCCGAAGCTGGTCTTCACCTCAGTGAACCGGTGGCCACATTGCCCTCTACAAAGAAAGAACTCCCTAGCCCGCCTCTTGAAGACTTCGCTGCCGCAGGTGGGGCACTGGAAGACGGGCCCTACATCATTGGACCTGCACCCAGGCACGCGATCCTCATGCCTAAGCTGGTCTTGTACAGGACCCTGTGGTGGGTGAGCAGGTTGACCTTCTGAAGCTTGTCGCGCGGCACGCTGGCGCGGTTTTAGAACGGGTACCCGTTAAGGTAGGCGGACCCATTCAGGTACAATGCTAAAACGTAGAGCGCGATAAGGGTTACTACGGCGATTATCAGGCCCCGGAGAGCTCTGTTGGAGTCCACGGCGAAGGCTCCAAGGCCGCCTACGAAGAAACCGTAGAGGTGAATATCGTGGGCGATCTCAGGGCTCTGGTTCATGAGCAGTGAGAACACCTCGACCGTGAGAACCAGCAGTCCCAGCGCCACGCCGGGGAGCGGCAGGATCAGCGCCGTGGTGATCTGGAAGGGCATCAGCAGGAGCAGCACGGCTATCAATCCGAATATGGCGCCTGATGCGCCTATCACAGGGACCGCGGACGAGGGGTTGGCCAGCGCGTGGAGCAGGCCCGCCGCGACGCCGGCCCCGAGGTAGAGAGCGCTGAACCTGGCAGTCCCCACCTGCCTCTCCACGGGCCTCCCGACGCTGAGAAGGACGAATGTGTTTGTGACCAGGTGGGCGAAACTGGCGTGCAGAAACATGTATGTGAACAACGTGAAGGCGTTCCTGCCTCCGAGGAGTAGAGGGGGGACTAGGCCGTACCTTAAAATCATCCCGTAGGCCCACTCGTCTGAGCCCATGAGGCTCAGGATGAAGACCGCCCAGCAGGCTACCATTAGGAATGAGGTGAACGGCGAGTCCCGCTGCCTGGCCATGCAAAAACTATAACCCCTCCCATTCTAAAAGCAGTGCGATCCAGAGTAAAAGTAACT
>Ga0154852_128_pt2 | contig 12150 bp, 15 predicted proteins | sample Rifle2008BG16ft_FD_105580 | JGI IMG/M metagenome (GOLD analysis project Ga0154852, IMG submission 105580) | Candidatus Bathyarchaeota archaeon RBG_16_57_9
TGAGGCAGCCGCCCACGGCCACCCCCACACGCACACCCTCGTCGCAAAGGTCCTCCAGAGACCCTATGCCTCTTGGGTTGCCCTTCTCGACCACTATCACGGACCTCCTGCAGCCCAGGCTGCGCCTAGTGCCTTTTATGAGGACGCCCAGGTCCTCGGCCTCGTCGTGGACGTACTCCGCTCCGCACGAGATCACGTCCCCCTTCTTGGTGTGGCGTATTGCCCTCAGCAGGCTCTCGGGCTTCCCAGGTATCACCCTGCAGTTGATGCCCTCCCTCTCCTCGAAGACCCTGGCGGCCTCCTGGAGAGGTGGAGCCACGGCCCCAGCCGAGTAAACCCTCAGTTCATCTACCATGATCATCTCTCCTCCCATGTATCTACTTGAAGTACTCTGTCACCCACTCCCTTATCTCGTCCCTTATCTCCCTGACCTGCGCCAGGACCTCATCCTCGGAGCCTCTGAGAGTCGAGGGGTCTCTGAAGGCGTGGTGGATGAGCTCGTCCCCGGGGAAGATGGGGCAAGACTCCCTGGCGCTGTCACAGACCGTGACGACTAGGTCGAAGTTCCTGTCCAGGTACTCGTCCATGCTCTTGGAGCGGGCCCCTGAGAGGTCTATGCCCTCCTCGCCCATCACCTTGACCACGTAGGGGTTGATCCTCGTGGGGGTGATCCCCGCGCTGTGGGCCTCGTACCTGTCGCCGTAGAGCCTGTTCAGGTAAGCCTCGGCCATCTGGCTGCGGGCCGAGTTGTGGGTGCAGAGAAATAGGACGGTTTTTTTCATCGGCATGAATGCGTAGGGAGCGGCCGAATTAGAATCTTGCCAACGCGTTTAACCCAACGTGACGCGGCCTCAGAGCAGACGATTTTATATCCATATATATGGATATATTGTTCTGTGGGTGGCGCGGTTTGAGCGGCGGAAGACTCCTGGATGACCTGCTGCTGAAAGGGCTTCTAATCAAGAGAGAAGACTGTGAGGTGACGGATGTGTCGCCATGCATCGCCGATAACACCCGCATCAAGTTCATTGGTAAGATCAATAGAAAACTGAGGGACCTGCTGCAGGTGCTGTACTTGTCCACCCTCAACTCCAAGCTAACGAAGAGCCCCATGATACTGAGCTTCACCGTGGAGCAGCACAACTTCATGTTGGGGGAAAACGGGGACCTAGCCGTTACATTCGTGAAGGACAAGCAGGAGGTGGAGTACATCGTCAACAAAGTCGCCGAGTTGGTCAACCGAGGTATCAAGTTCAACTTGTCCAACAGGCGGGACCTGAGCAGACTGGTCGAGGAGAAGAAGAAACTGAGCCCCATAGCGCTGTACGGCCTCTACCCGAGGACCGACTGCAGCGAGTGCGGGGAGAAGAGCTGCTTCAACTACGCAGCCAAGGTCTTCACCGGCGAAGCCCACCACGACAGATGCCCACACGTGGACTCTAAGCTGATAGAGTCGGCTATTACGCCTGTGATTTTGGGGTGGAGCATCCACTTCGCCTAGGGGCTAGGGCTCTCGGCTCTTGCAGTCGAAGCACATGTCCGTCTCCACGTTGCTGACGAACTCCTTGCCGCACCGCCTGCATCTCACCTTGATGAGGCTGCTACGCCCTCTGTGAGCCCTGGCCAGGTCGCTGAACCGCTGCTGGCACCCGCACGGGGCGTCCCTGCTGCCCGCGTCCACGGCTAGTGCTAGGGGCGCCGCGGATAAAAGGGAGTCGGCTAGAAGCTGACCACCCTGTCGCTGTCCTTTATCCACTCGGCCAGCATCTTCATGGAGCCCTTTTCCACGCCCTCCACCAGCTCCGAGGGGTCTAGGCCGCGTGCGTTGATGCAGGTGCCACACACCTTCAACTCCACCCCCCTCTGTATGAGGGCTTGGAGCATCTTCTCCATGTTGTAGAAGCCCTCAGGGGTCCTCTGGCCACGCTTGGCGGCCGATACGCTGTCCCCCATGAGGAACAACCGTACCTTCATGCCCAGCTCCGTTGACGCCGTGGACGCCAGGCGCATGGCGTTCCAAGGCTTCTCCGATCCGTAGGGCGGGTCGTTCACGATAATGGTCAGGTTCATACATTTGATGCAGGAAGCATAGCTTAAGGGGGTTTCCCCGTGGCCCTGTCAAAACCTATATATGACCGGGCTGCATTGTCTGGTCACTGAAACAGGGAGAGAAAAGACAGCTTGTCCAGGGCAGTCAAGGACAAATGGCGGCGCAAGGAGTGGTACGACATCATCCTGCCACGCTACTTCGGCGAGACCAAGGTGGGCGAGACCCCATGCGAGGAAGCCGAAAAGGTCATGGGCCGGGTATTTGAGACCACCCTCGCGGCCATAACGGGCGACTTCAGCCAGGAGTACATGAAGATGTACTTCCAGGTCAACGAGATTGAGGGCCACACGGCACGCACCGTGTTCAAGGGCCACGAGTACCTCCGCGACTACCTGCGAAGCCTGGTCCGGCGACGCAGCACCAAGGTGGACGGCTACTACCGGGTCTACACCAAGGACGGCTACAGGATCAAGATCATCGTCACAGCCATGACCCAGACCAGGATCAAGACAAGCGACGAGAAGGCCATCCGCAATATCATGGAGGCCATCGTAAACGAGAAGGTCCAGACCCTCACCTTCGACCAGCTGGCCCACGAGATGGTCCTCGGCAAGCTCGCCAGCGACGTCTACAACCTGGCAAAGAACATCACCACCCTCAGGCACGTCGGCGTCAGGAAGAGCGAGCTCCTCGCCCTACCCAACTAGACCCCCTCAGGCGCCTCAACGGCGCCCAGAAAATCTACCTTAATGCAACCCGTTAATGGGCTACATGCCTCCACAGTCATTTTCTGATTGCTACGCCGAGGCATAAACCTATCAGACCCCGTAACCAGACTAGATCGAAGTGGACACCAGAAGGGAAGTGGCGCGGGAGGCAGCACGCCTCCTCTACACCGGGGCCTACGAGGAGTACAAGGACGCCAAGGCGGCCGCGGCGTCCAGCATCGGGGCCAGGGGGGTCCCCACCAACCACGAGGTGGCCGAGGAGCTGGACAGGCTCGCGGAGGAGGCGGAGGGACCCGACCGCCTGAGGCGCCTCGCCGAGATGAGGGCAACGGCCCTAAGCGTCATGAGGCTCCTGGCGGGCATGCGCCCCACCCTCATAGGCAGCGTCTGGAGGGGCACCGCCAGAAGGGGCAGCGACATAGACATCGTGGTCTACGGCGACCCCGGGGACGCCGAGGCCCGAGTATCGGGTTCCTACCCCGTGACGGAGAGGGCCGGCAGGACCTTCAACGTGGACGGCTCGCCCAGGGCCTCGACCCACCTCACCCTGGGCGCGGGACCCCACAAGGTGGAGCTTGTGGTGCGCCCGCCCAGTGACGCGGAAGCCTACGCGGGCGAGCGCTGCGACATATACGGCGACCTCAAGCGTGGCCTGAGCCTCCCCGAGCTGGAAAGACTTATGACTGCTGACCCCCTCCGCAGATTCATCCCCAGGAGGCGTCAGCGTTGAAGCCCAAGCTGTTCGGCTCGTCAGGCATCAGGGGTCTGGCCAACGTCGAGGTCACCGCGGAGTTGGCCCAGCGGGTGGGCGCCGCCCTGGCCACACTGCACGTGGAGAAGGCGGCCGTCGTGGGCAGGGACACCCGGCTGACCGGCCCCATGCTAGAGGCCGCCCTCCTGAGCGGCCTCGCCTCCGGCGGCGTGGACTCCATCGACTTGGGCCTCGCCCCTACGCCCGTCGTGGCCTGGATGACGGCCGAGGCCCGTGCGGGCTCCGGCGTAGCCGTGACGGCCAGCCACAACCCGCCCGAGTACAACGGCCTCAAGGTGTTCAACGGCAGGGGCATGAGCCTCACGAACGCGGAGCAACTGGAGCTAGAGGACGTCCTTGAGAGGGAGGCGTACAGGCTCGCCCCCTGGGACGAGGCGGGCTCCTCGGAGGAGGTGGACGCCTCGGAGCCCTATGTTGAGGCCCTGGCGGACTGCCTCGGCCCCCTGGGCGACGCACGGGTCGGCTGCGACCTATTCTGCGGCGCCACGTGCGTGACGGCGCCCCCGGCCTTCCGGGAGACGGGGGTCGAGGCCGAGTTCATCAACGGCGTCCCCGACGGCTCCTTCCCCGCTGGCAGCCCCGAGCCCACAGCCGATTCCCTGTGGCGCCTCGGCGAGTACGTCAGGGCCAGGGGCCTGGACCTGGGCTTCGGGTTCGACGGGGACGGCGACAGGATGATGGCCGTGGACGCCGGCGGCGCCACGGTTAGCCCGGACAGGGTCCTGGCGGCCTACGCCGGGTACGTGGCGGAGCGGGAGGGCGGGGGGGTGGTGGTGACCCACGTGGGTGCGAGTATGAGCGTGGACGACATGGTCCGCGAGGCGGGGGGAACTGTGGTCCGGACTCCTGTGGGGGACGCGTTCGTCACCGAGGCCATGGAGAGGCACCGCGCAGTATTTGGAGGCGAGCCCGTGGGGGCCTGGGTCATACCCGAGGCCCACATGTGCCCCGATGGGGTCCTGGCCGCCCTCAAGCTCATGGAGGCCTTGGAGGAGACCGGCTTAACCATAAGGGAGTTCGCTGGGAGGGCGCCCGAGTACCCTCTGGAGCACGCGAAGATGGAGTGCCCCAACGCGTACAAGCAGCGCGCCATCCAGCTTGTAACCGACGGCTACCGGGGTGTCTTCGGCGAGGTGAACAGCATCAGCACAGTGGATGGGGTCCGGCTGGAGCTCGACAACGGCTGGGTCCTCATGAGGCCCAGCGGCACCGAGCCCCTCATCAGGCTCACCGCGGAGGGCCGGGACGCGGCCGAGGTGCGGTCCCTCATAGAAAAAGGTAAGTCGCTGGTGAGACAAGTTCTAGGTGGTGCGAATTGAAGGCAGTCATCCTAGCCGCAGGCAAGGGGACCAGGCTCTGGCCCCTAACCGACAACACGCCCAAGCCCCTCTTACCTGTCGCCGGGCGTCCGCTTCTTGAGTGGATGATCCTCAGGATGAGGGAGGCGGGGGTCAAGGACATGATGATCGTCACCAACTACCTGGAGGAGCAGATAAGAGCAGCCTTCGGGGACGGCTCAAGCCGAGGAGTCAACATCGCATACGCCCACCAGGCTGAGATGCTGGGCACCGCGGACGCATTCAAAGCCGCCGAGGAGTGGATCCACGGCGACACCTTCCTGGGCCTCTACGGCGACCACTACCTCTCAGAGGGGGCACTTAGAAAGGTGGTGGAGGACCACAGGGAGGGGGAGGTCACCGTCGCGGCACTAAAGGTGAAGGACCCAAGCCAATACGGGGCCTTTGCCCTCGACGGCGACCAGGTCAAACGGGTCGTGGAGAAGCCCCCCAAGGGCCAGGAGCCCAGCAGCTACGCCAACGTCGGCATATACGTGTTCCCCCCCGAGGTTTTCAAGTACATCGCAGGGACCCCGAAGAGCGCGCGCGGCGAGCACGAGATCACGGACACCCTCCAGCTCATGATTGACGGAGGCGTCACAGTCCGTAAGCACGACCTGGAGGAGCGCGACTGGCTGGACATAGGCCTCCCGTGGACCCTCCTGGAGGCCAACGAACGGGCTATGGCGGGCCTGGAGAACAAGGTCGAGGGCACCGTCGAGGAGGGGGCCCACCTACACGGCCCCGTATGGGTCAGGAGGGGTGCCAGGGTCCGGTCGGGCTCCTACATAGAGGGGCCGGCCGTCATCGGGGAGGACAGCGACGTGGGGCCCAACTGCTATATCAGGGCCGGCACCTGCCTGGGCAGGGGCGTCAGGGTGGGGAACGCCTGCGAGGTCAAGAACAGCATCATCATGGACGGCACCCACGCCGCCCACCTGAGCTACATCGGGGACAGCGTCCTGGGCCGCAACTGCAACCTGGGCGCGGGCACCATCACAGCCAACCTGCGGTTCGACAAGTCCAACATAGAGGTGATGGTGAAGGGGGAACGCCTAAACAGCGGCCGCAGGAAGCTTGGTGCCATCATGGGAGACAACGTCCAGACGGGCGTCAACGTGAGCATACACCCGGGGGTGATGGTGGGAAGCGACGCCTGGATAGCACCCGGGCTAATCATCCAGAAGGACGTACCCTGCAAGGTCATCAAGTTCACCCTCCCCGAGAACAAGGAGAAGCAGAGGTAGCCCATCACATTTATTATTCTCCGGGTCGCCATCCAAGCTGGAAAGATGGAGCGCGACGAGTTCAAGAAACGGTACCCGGCCCTGGCGAAGGAGATTGAGCAGGGGAAAGGCAAGGCCGACCTTAGCTTCCAGGTGGAGGCCCCGAAGGAGGAGCGCCGTTTCGCCGGCTACGACCCCGGCGTCATCGATTTCCTCCGCAGGTGCAACGACGACGAGGAGGGCCTGGAGATCATCGAGTACATGAGGAGACGGGGAGAGGTCACCGGGGAGGAGGCAGAGGAGTTGTGCGCCCAGCTGCGTGAGAAGGGCGTCAGGAGCTTCGGCCCCAAGAAGGAGCTGGGGTACTATGAGAAAGAGAGCTAGCCTGGAAACCACTCGGGTGACGCTGCCCTGGCCTTCTCGACTAGCGAGTCGTCGTAGTGGCCTAGGACTCCGTCGAACGCCTTGAACATGTCCAATTCATTCGTCGGGTATCTGCCCAAGGCGCAAAGCACGGAATCCAGTTGAACGGGGTCCGGCCCGGTTCCCACCAGGCCCAAGTCCTCAGCCACCCTGTACCTGAACCCGGGCTCTCCCAACGTCCCATCCTCGTCGTGTACGGGGGTTCGCCTGAGGGCCTCGCACACGCCGACTACGTCGAAGAAGCTGCGGTAGAGCTTGTTGATGTCCATGATGCTCTGGTGCTGCCGACTATCGTGGGGCCCGTGCCACCACGCCCTTATCGGGTCCGGTATGAGGCCGAACATGTTCTTAAGGGTGAAGGTGGCGTACTGCTTGAACTTGGCGAAGCTGATGAGGGGGCACCCCCTGTGCTCAGCTAGCTTCCTGGGCATGAACCCGTGTATCCGCGTCTCCCTTATGAGTGGGTAACGCTCCTCGACGACCCTTTTCACGTCGCCCGGATCGACCACCCTGCCGCCCCAGATCTCATCGGTGACATTGACGTACTCTGCGTCGAACTCACTGAACAGGTCGCTGAGCCCCTTCTCGTCCATGTACCTCTGATCCAGCTTCCTCATGTGCCTCAGGTGGCCGCCATCCCTGAACCACCCCCAGTCGGGGTGCCTGGTGACCCACCCCCAGCCTCCACGGTGAAGCCACTGCCAGTCCACCTCTTTCCCGTCCACTGTGAAGGGTAGGCCGGTCTCACCCTGAAACAGGCACCTCACCAGTTGGTGGCCTTCGACGACGATAATCCTAGTGTCTAGGGCCTCGAAGAGCGCCCTGAGGGCCTCGGGATCAGTGTAGGTCCCAGGGGCGTTGTCCACGAAGTTGGGCTTCACCAGGACCGTCTCAGACTCCGAGACACGCTCGGGCAGCAGGGTCCTGACGCCCCCCTCATCCCTGATCTTTAGTATTTTTGTGGAGCCGAGGCGAAGCGCATCAGCCATACATGTACATCAACCCATTGGTTAAAAATATTCATAATTCGAGCTGAATCCGATGAATCATGAGTTATAAACAAGGATTCCCCTGAGGTATTCAGTATGCCTAAACTAGTCAAACAGCTAAAGGAGCAGAAAGCCCTGGAGCTAAGCCACGTCAAGAGTCTCACACCAGTGGCTGAGGCAACTGTTAATCCCCTGGTCAGGGCCCTGATCCAGGCGATAATTCAGGACAGTGGCAAGCACGCCTCGATCTGCCAAGCCCTCATGGACGTTGATGCTGGAGAGTCAACCCCCAAGCTGGATCTAGACATGGCTGTGGCTGTGGAGCTGCACCAGAACATCAAGCAGCATATTAGGGTCGAGTCAAGTATGATTACACGCCTGGAGTCTATGGTGAATGAAGCTGGTGACGACAGGGTCGCCGAGCTCCTGAGGTACATGCTGGACGACGAGAGGCGCCACCACAGCCTCCTGACCCAGCTCTCCAACCTCCTGGACAGGGACGAGGCTGCCTACGACGAGTACATGAGGCTGTTCCAGACCTTCATGGTGGTCCCCCCGGAAGGGTAGCCCGCCTCCTCCTAGGCACCGAGACAGCTAGGGTGGCGCGTTCGCCGCAGCGAGCAAGATCAGATGAGGGGGACGCCCCCCGGGCTGTAGAGGTCTACGGTCTCCAATATCTGCCGGGTCTTCTCCGACAACGTCAACCTGCAACCCCTGTATAGGTACACTCTCTCGAATATCCCTATCCTAGTCATCTTCTTCCTCTGGGCGTCGCTGAACACAAGGCTGGCCTTGTGCCCGTTGTCCACGAGCTTCAGCTCCTTGGAGTAGAACATGACAATGTTCCTAAAGCTCTGCTCGACCTCAGCCGACGACATGGATACCCCTAATCCTCCTTCATAGATACTTAACGTTTAAGTTAAGCATTTTCCAAGATCACGGCTCCCGTGCGCCATGAATAACCTTAAGGAACCCGCCCCCACAGGTAACCTTGAAGGACATTGCCCAAGATCGTGGGGCTGGTCGGCAAGGCCAACGTCGGTAAGAGCACCTTCTTCGCGGCAGCCACACTGAAGCCCGTGGAGATAGCCGCCTTCCCCTTCACGACCACGAAGGCGGACAGGGGAGTCGGCTACATCAGGGCGCCCTGCGTCTGCAGGGAGCTGGGGGTGAAGGACGACCCCCAGAACAGTGCCTGCGTGGACGGCGTCAGGCTCATCCCCGTGGACCTCATCGACACGCCCGGCTTAATCCCGGGGGCCCACATGGGTAAGGGCCTCGGCAACCAGTTCTTGGACGATGTGCGGCGGGCCGACGCCTTGATAGTCGTCGCTGACGCCTCGGGTTGCACGGACGTCAACGGGCAGCCCTGCGACCCCTTCGCCAACGACCCCATTAGCGACGTCAAGATGTTCGAGGAGGAGTTCGACCTGTGGCTCCACGCCCTACTGTCCAGGGACTGGGACAGCATCGCCAGGACCGCGCAGGCCAAGAAGGAGAACATAGATAGGCACCTGGAGGAGAAGCTCACGGGCCTCGGCATCAACAGGCTACACGTCGCCCAGGCGCTTCAGGAGGCGGGCCTGGACGGGTTCAAGAGCGCCAAGTGGAGCCGTGAGGACTTCGCCAGGTTCACGACGACCCTCCGCAAGGTAAGCAAACCTCTCATAGTGGCCGCCAACAAGGCGGACAGGGACGGTGCCGAGGAGAACGTGAGGCGGATCAGGGAGGCCGGGTACAGGGTCGTCGCCACATGCGCGGAGGCCGAGTTGGCCCTCAGGCGGGCGGCCGAGGCGGGGCTCATAGCCTACACACCGGGCGACGGCGACTTCGTGGTCAGGAGCCCCGAGAAGCTGACGGAGGGGCAGAGGAGGGCCCTGGACAGGATAAGGGAGAAGGTGTTCAACAAGTACGGGGGCACTGGGCTCCAGCAGGCCATAAACGAGGCCTTCTTCAGCCTGCTGAACATGATCACGGTGTACCCCGTGGAGAACGCGGAGAAGCTCACCAACCACCACGGCCAGGTGCTCCCCGACTGCTACCTGGTCCCAAGGGGCACCACGGCCAGGCAGTTCGCCTCGGTGATACACACGGACCTCGCTGAGGGCTTCATATACGCTGTGGACGCCCGCACCAAGAAGAGGCTGGGCGACACCTATATCCTTGGGGACCGTGATGTTATCCAGATAGTGTCGGCCAAGGGCCACAGATAGGTGAATGTGATGGTTAGGGTGCTGGTCGCGGACACCATCCACGAGGACGGTGTGAGGATGATGAGGGACGCCGGCCTGGAGCTGGACCTCAGAACGGAGATCACCGCGGACGAGCTCAGGAAGGTGATAGGCGGCTACGACGCCGTGGTCGTCAGGAGCCGGACCAAGCTCACCAAGGAGGTGCTGGAGAACCCTGGCAAGCTCAAGGTGATCGCCCGGGCCGGCGTCGGCCTCGACAACGTTGACGTAGGCGTCGCCAAAGAGAAGGGCATCGAGGTTTACAACAGCCCAGAGGCGCCCAGCAACGCGGTTGCCGAGTTGGTGCTGGGCTTTATGATAGACCTGGCGCGCAACATAAGCCGCGGCGACCGCGGCCTCAAGGAGGGCAGGTGGCTCAAGAAGGACCTGGGCGGCTTCGAGCTGGCCGGCAGGACCCTGGGGATCATCGGGTTCGGCCGCATCGGGTACCTCCTAGGCAAGAAGGCCACCGAGCTGGGCATGAACGTGCTGGCCTACGACGTCATGATGGACAAGCTCAGGCACCTCGTCGCCGAGGCGGGGGCCAGGGACGTGCCCATGGACGCGCTGCTGGCCGAGAGCGACTTCGTAAGCGTCCACGTCCCCCTGCTCCCCCAGACTAGGCACATGATGGGTGCGACCCAGTTCGGTAAGATGAAGAAGGGCGCGTATATCATCAATGCGGCTCGCGGCGGCGTCGTCGACGAGGGGGCCCTCAAGGCGGCCCTCGACTCGGGCAGGCTGGCGGGCGCAGCCCTGGATGTCTTCGAGGAGGAGCCCAACCCGGACCCCGAGCTTGTGACCAGGAGCAACGTGGTGTGCACGCCCCACATAGGGGCCGAGAGCGAGGAGGCTCAGCGTGGCAACAGCACCATCGTGGCCGAGAAGCTCATCAGGTTCTTCAAGTGACTTTCCTTTAAGCGTATGATTCATTAACCGGCCTACCAGCCCTATGGTAACCGATGATAACAATACTGGGCGCCGGTCTGGCGGGCCTCAGCGCCGCGTACCACCTGGGGGACGGCTACAGGGTCCTGGAGCGGGAGGTGGCGCCCGGCGGCCTGTGCCGCAGCGTAGAGAAGGCCGGGTACGTGTTCGACATCGCCCCCCACATCCTTTTCACTAGGGACGAGTACGCCCGCGGCCTCTTCGCCAGGCTGCTGGCGGGCAACCTGCTCACCCACGACCGCCGAGCCTACATCTACATGATGGGCACCTACGTCAAGTACCCCTTCGAAGCCAACCTGCACCCCCTCCCGAGGGAGGTGAGGGATGAGTGCATCCAGGGGGTCGTGGACAGGCCGACCCTGAAGCCCGGCAACTTCATGGAGTGGATACGGTCCAGCTTCGGCGAGGGCATCGCCAGGCACTATATGGTGCCCTATAACGAGAAGGTCTGGAAGTACCCGCTGGACAGGATGGGCACAGACTGGCTGAGGGGCCGTGTCCCCAGCCCAAGTGTCGAGGAGATGAGGAGAGGCGCCGAGGGCGACCAGGGGCTGGACTACGGCCCCAACGCACAGTTCTGGTACCCCAGGGCTGGGGGCATCGGCGCCCTCCCCAGGAGGCTCGGCGAGGGACTGGAAGTATCGTACAATTCGAATGCGGTGGATGTGAAGCCCACCAAGAAGGGCGTCAAGGTCAACTACAAGAAGGACGGAGCCAAGAAGACCGTGGAATCCGATCACGTCGTATCGTCGCTGCCCCTGCCCGAGATTGTAAAGATCATGCCCGACGCCCCCGAGGACGTGGTCAAGGCCGCCAACAGGCTGGTCTACAACAGCATCGTATGCGTGGATGTGGGCGTAAGGCGGCCCGGTGTCACGGACAAGCACTGGCTGTACTTCCCTGAGCCGGGGTTCGTCTTCAACAGGATCAGCTTCCCCATGAACTTCAGCCCCGAGACCACGCCCGCGGGCCGCAGCAGCGTCCTGGTGGAGGTGACCTTCAGGGGCAGGCAGCCCGACCTTGAGGAGACCAAGGCGAGGGTGCTGGAGGGCCTTGAGGAGGCCGAGCTTCTGGTGCCCGGCGACGAGGTAGAGGTCTGCGACGCGTCCAGCCACAGATACGCTTACGTCATCTACGACCTGGATCACGCGAAGAACGTCTCAAGAGTGCACAAGTACCTCCGGGAGATGAGGGTCGTCCCGGTGGGCCGCTTCGGTGAGTGGGAGTACTTCAACATGGACAAGTCTATACTGGCTGGGAAGAGGGCTGCCAAGGGCCTCAGGGGGGGCTGATATGATCTCCGTGGTGGTCCCCACGTACAACGAGGAGAGGAACATCGAGGCGTGCCTCAAGTCGATAACTGGCCAGACCCTGCCCCGCGGCGACATCGATGTAGTAGTTGTGGACGGCGAGAGCAGGGACAGGACCCGGGAGATAGCGGAGCGG
>Ga0154852_101_pt3 | contig 12013 bp, 11 predicted proteins | sample Rifle2008BG16ft_FD_105580 | JGI IMG/M metagenome (GOLD analysis project Ga0154852, IMG submission 105580) | Candidatus Bathyarchaeota archaeon RBG_16_57_9
GGGCCTGGGTGGTCTGATCCTGCTGGGCCCGCTGAGCCTGGAGCTCGGCCATCCTCCGCTGCCGTATCCTCTCGAGTTCCTCGTCCGAAGACATCTGCGTTCACTTAATAGTCCTTGAGCTCTGGACGCTCGCGGTCCAGATCTCTCTTGATCTGGGTGCTCATGGCGTCCAGCAGGCTCCTGCCCTTCCTGGAGGTGACCCTGCCGTCGTTGCTGTCCTTCTGGGCCAGCCCCGCCTGCTCCAGCTGCTGGAGGATGGTTCTGATGATGTTGCCGCCGGCCTTGGCGAAGTGGGCCGGCCTCATTCCCACCCTCTTCCTGCCGCCGTACTCCTTCCTGAGCCTTGAGACGCCCACCGGCCCGTTCATGTAGAGCTTCCTGAGTAGGGAGGCGGCCCTAGTGTGCCACCAGTCCTGGTTCTGCGGGACGCGCTCGTTGTGGCTCCCTGTCTTAACGTACCCCGCCCACTCGGGTGGCTGGACCTCCTTGACGTTCTCCTTCATGTATGCTGAGAGTTTCTCTATCAGCACGTCCGCTGGCACGTCGTATGCGGTTGTCATTTTCCTTCTTCCCAGATGTTTGAACCATACAGGGTTCCGACATATATACCTAGTCTTTTGCTGTATGGTTTCAGCAACCGTAAACCTCAGCGTAAATATAAAAAAGTTTAGGCAGGGGCTGCGGGGGACACGGCGTTTTAGGCTTCGATGGCGGGCTAAGGCCCTCAGGTGTATTGCACCTTTATACTATTTTCAGGCGCCTCTACTGCCATTAAACAGGGATATACTCCAGACACATCTATGGTAAACATTTGTTAACGGGTTAACATGATAAACAAGCATAGATCCCATCTCTATAACGGAGACCTGAAGGATGAATAGACGCAACATCGTGCTTTTCGCGCTGCTGCTGGCCATGGCGCTTGTCACCTACACCCAGGCGTGGACTATAAACCCCATAACACAGGAGGCAAGGGTGAGCATCGCAGGATACAAGGTCGCCGTTGTGAGGCACGCCTAAGGCAAGCTGCTGCTCCTGGTGATGGACGGAGACGAGGAGTCCCAGACCTACGAGCCCTAGAATAGGCGAGTCTTAGAGCTGTTCAAGGGGGAGCGGCACTGGGTGAGGACCCTCCGCGAGATGAGGGGCTAGGCTAGGTACCTCTTGCTCAGCTTGGCCACGACCGTGTATAGTGGATCCACTATCTGGGCAATCCTGGCCTTGGCGGCCTGGCTCAGGAACATGTAGGCGTCGTCCCTAGCCCAGCCGTAGTCTGACACCATCCACTGGACCAGCTCCCGGTAGGCGAGCCTAGCTGCGTCCTCCAGGGGCCTGGCGCTGCACACCGTCATGATCTCGTCGGGGCTCTCCACCCTGGGCCAGCCAATCTTCCCGTGCCCCAGGCTGAACCTGAGCCTCACGACGGCCCCCACCTCCACAGCGGTCCCGCACACCTCGCCGTCTCCCTGGACCGCATGGACGTCCCCCAGCCCGAAAAGCGCCCCCCTCTGGTAGACGGGAAGCATGAGCCTATTCCCTGGGCGTATATCGGGGCAGTCCATGTTTCCGCCGTGAGAGCCTGGCGCCAGGGTCTGGACGGCCTCGTAGGCTGGAGACACACCGATGGTGCCCACGAAGGGGTCCGTTGGAATCTCGATGATCTTGCCATGGTCGGCCTCGTAGCGGACCACGCTGCCCTCAATGGTGCAGACCTTGGTCCTGGGCTGCATGAGGTTGAGCCACCCCTCAAGGGCGCCGAAGCCGGGTATGATGCTGGCGGCGCCCCACGCGGGTAGATCGATACCCATCAGCTCCACGACGAGGATGTCGCCCGGCTCGGCCCCCTCCACGTATATTGGGCCGGTCACCGGGTTCAGGGCGCCAACCAGTCCCCTCTCGGCCGCCTCCTGGAAGCTCTGCTCGGGGCTGACCACGCCACCGTAGGCGTCCCAGGTCTCCACCTCGACGACCTCCCCCGGTCTGACCCGGGCGACGGGCGCTGTGTAGGGGTTCAGGGTGGAGTCGTCCCACGCGGCGAGCCGGCCCCTCTCCTTTCTCCTGATCCTTCTCACCAAGCAACCACGACTGAACCATTGTCCGCGGGCGGATTAAACGATTGCCAGGCCCTGCACTGAAAAACGGAAAGAATAAAAATAGGGGGTGTGGTTGTCTAATAGCAGTCCCATAGGACAGACATTCAATAGAGGTGAAAAGTGTGGAATACATGTATGCCGCTATGCTCCTTCACAGCGCAGGCAAGGCGATCTCAGAGGAAGCGATTACAGGCACGCTCACAGCTGCGGGAATCAAGGCCGACACCACCAGGGTCAAGGCCCTCGTCGCCGCCCTCGCAGACATCAACATCGATGAGGCCCTCAAGGCGCCCGTCTTCACGGCCGGCGCCGCCCCCGCCGCAGCTGCGCCTGCAGCCGCTGAGGAGGAGGCCGCTCCCGAGGAGGAGCCTAAAGAGGAGAAGAAGGAAGAGGAAGACCTGCAGGGTCTCGGCGCCCTCTTCGGCTAGCCTCCCCCAAGTTTCTTTTAGGTATACCCACCCTATCCTAATTTTAGGGGCCTGACCACATGCTGATACCGACAAACGGCTCAAATCTCGCTCATGTGTATAAGATGTCCTTAAATGATTCACAGATGCAGCTAAGGTGGTCTAGTTGATTAGTTCTGACAAGCTGAAAAGGTTGTTCTTGGAATTTTTCCAGAAGAAAAGACATAAAGTAATTGCTAATGCGCCTCTAATACCGGAGAACGATCCAACCGCGCTATTCACTTCGGCTGGGATGCATCCTCTTGTACCATATTTGTTGGGTCAACCTCATCCAAGTGGGAAAAAACTTGTGAACGTACAGAAGTGCCTCAGAACTAGCGACATCGATGAGGTGGGTGATAGTTTTCACCTGAGCTTTTTTGAGATGTTGGGAAACTGGTCTCTTGGAGACTACTTCAAGGAGAAATCAATACCGTGGAGCTATGAGTTCCTCACAAGCAAAGAGTGGCTCAACATCGATAAAGATAGGCTCTCCATCACGGTCTTCGCCGGGGACGATAAAATACCCAGGGACACTGAAAGCGCAAGAATATGGGAAGGACTTGGAGTCCCAAAGGATAGGATATTCTATCTGCCTAGAGAGGATAACTGGTGGGGGCCCATAGGCAGCACCGGGCCATGTGGACCTGACACGGAGATATTCTATGACACGGGCAAAGAGCCGTGCGGGAGCGAATGTAAGCCTGGCTGCTCCTGCGGAAAATTCAATGAGATATGGAATAACGTCTTCATGGAGTACAATAAGACCCCGGACGGAGATTATGATCTACTTGAGCAGAAGAACGTTGACACGGGGATGGGAGTCGAGCGGACGGTCGCTGTCCTACAGGGAAAGGATAACGTGTACGAGACCGAGATATTCGCCCCATTAATCGAAAAAATCAAGGAACTAGCGGGTATTGAAGTAGTCTCTGAAATAATCTCTGAAAATAAAACTATTCAAATTAGAAGTGTTAGAGTGATATGTGATCACTCTCGTGCAGCCACTTTCCTTCTAGCTGAAGGAATAGTCCCCTTGAACGTGGAGCAGGGATACGTTCTGAGGAGACTCATCAGAGGAGCCATCAGGCACGGGAAACTGTTGGGCATAGAGGAAGAGTTCCTAGGAGAGTTATCTCGGATCGTGATAGAAACATACTCCAGGGACTACTCTCATTTGAAGCCGAGTGAGGACTTCATTGTAGCCGAGCTGAGAAAGGAGTACAGGAAGTTCGACAACACGCTGGCAAGGGGCCTGAACAGGTTCAACAGAATAGCCAGCGAGAACAAGAAAATCGACGGCAAGGATGCGTTCCTGCTCTACCAGAGCTTCGGCTTCCCCATAGAGATAACGAGGGAACTGGGGCGGGAGAACGGTATCTTCGTTGACGTGGATGGGTTCCACGAGGAGTTCGAGAAGCATCAACATGTGTCCAGGGCCAGCGCCGACAAGAGGTTCGGCAGCGGCCTGGCCGACACGGCTGAGGAGACTGTGAAGCTGCACACCGCGACGCACCTACTCAACGAGGCGCTGAGACGGGTCCTGGGGAAAGAAATCGCCCAGAAGGGGTCAAACATTACGCAGGAGCGCCTAAGGTTCGACTTCAACTTCGACAGAAAGCTGAGCGACGAGGAGATTAAGGCCGTGGAAGAGATGGTTAACAGGCAGATAAAGAAGGCTCTTCCGGTTAAGAGAGTAGAGACCACACTGGACGAGGCGATAAAGATGGGGAGCCAAGCAGTGTTCGAGCAAAAATACGGAGAAGAGGTCTCTGTATACTCTATAGGTGACTTCTCAACGGAGCTGTGTAGTGGCCCGCATGTGAAGAATACGCATGAGCTTGGACGATTCAGGATAGTGAAGGAAGAAGGTATCTCCGCAGGCGTGCGGAGGATACGAGCGGTCCTAGAATAATTGGGTTCCCACTCTACAGGACCTTATCTCAATCTCATACTAACTTAGTCAGGAGATGCGTAACCGTTTTTACTCATAACCTTTATTCTACAAGCATCCAAGAGTCACATTGGTTAGAGGATAGAGCGCATATGGTTGACTGGAAGCAGATCGAGGAGAAGTGGCAGAAACGCTGGGCCGAGGCAAAGGTCTACGAGACCGACCCCGACCCACAGAAGCCTAAGTACTACCTGACGGTGGCGTACCCCTACCCCAACAGCCCGCAGCACATCGGGCACGGCCGCACGTACACCCTGACCGACGTGCACGCCAGGTACATGAGGATGCACGGCTACAACGTGCTCTTCCCCATGGCGTGGCACTACACGGGGACCCCCCTGTTCGCCATGGTGGAGAGGCTCAAGGAGAAGGACCCGGCCCTCCTCGAAACGTTCCTCAACCTCTACAACATCCCACGGAGGAAGCTCAAGAGCCTGGAGAACCCCGTCGCCATGGCCGGCTACTTCGCGGAGGAGATCAAGCATGGCATGCAGCGGATAGGGTACAGTGTGGACTGGCGTCGCGAGTTCACGACGGTGGACGAGTACTACCACAAGTTCATAGAGTGGCAGTTCGCTAAGCTCCGCGAGAAGGGGTACATCACCCAGGGCAGCCACCCCGTGGGCTGGTGCCCGGGATGCGGCAACCCGGTGGGCCAGCACGACACCGTGGGCGACAAGGAGCCCGAGATCGAGGAGTTCACAGTCATAAAGTTCACCAAGGATGAGCTAGTCTTCCCGGCCGGCACCCTGCGCCCCGAGACCGTGTACGGCGTCACCAACATGTGGCTCAACCCGGACGCCGTCTACGTTGAGGCCACGGTGGACGGCGAAACGTGGGTGGTGAGCGCCGAGGCAGCCGAGAAGCTGAAGCTGCTGGGCCACAAGATCGAGGTGATGGACGAGTTCCAGGGGAGCCGCTTCATAGGCGCCACCCTGACGAACCCGGCCACGGGGACCGAGATGCCTATACTGCCGGCCGGCTTCGTGGACCCCAAGGCCGTCACGGGCGTCGTCATGTCGGTGCCCGCCCACGCCCCCTTCGACCTGGTCGCCCTGGAGCAGCTGAAGCGGGACGTCAAGAAGAACCCCTCAGCCTACAAGTTCAAGCCCGCGATGGTGAGGGGCCTGGAGCCCATCAGCGTCATAGAGGCCCAGGGCTACGGGGAGAGCCCAGCAGTGGACGTCGTCGCCAGGATGGGCATCATGGACCAGGGAGACGAGCGGCTGGGGAAGGCCACCAAGGAGGTGTACAGCGCCGAGTTCCACGGCGGCAGGATGCGCGGCAACGCGGGCCAGTACGCGTCCCTCCCGGTCCAACAGGCCAAGGAGGCGGTGAAGCAGGACATGGTGGCCAAGGGCACGGCCACCACCATGTACGAGCTGCTGGAGCCCGTCAGGTGCCGGTGCGGAGCCGACGTGGTCGTCATGATATTCGAGAACCAGTGGTTCATCAACTACGGGGACCACGCCTGGAAGCGGCTGGCCCACGAGAACATCGACGCCATGGACATCGTGCCGCGGGAGCTGAGGCAGGAGTACCACAACGTCATAGACTGGCTCCGTGAGAAGGCGTGCGCCCGGAAGGCGGGCCTAGGCACCAAGCTGCCCTGGGCAGAGGACTGGATAATAGAGGCTCTGAGCGACAGCGTCATCTACATGGCCTACTACACCGTCATCAAGGGAATCAACCAGGTGAAGCCGGAGCCCGAGAGCCTCACGGAGGACTTCTGGGACTATGTGTTCCTGGGCAAGGGTGAGCCCGTGAAGGTGTCTGTGAAGACGGGGTTCCCGGAGGAGAAGCTAGAGGAGCTCCGCCGCGAGTTCACCTACTTCTACCCCATGGACGCCAGGCATAGCGGCCGCGACCTCATAAGCAACCACCTCACATACATGGTGTTCGTCCACGACGGCGTATGGCCCAGGGAGATGTGGCCCCGCGGCATCTATGTGAACGGCTCCGTGCTAATGGAGGGCGCCAAGATGAGCAAGAGCCTAAACAACATAATACCGCTGATAAACGCCGTGGAGATGTTCGGCGCCGACCCGCTGAGGCTCAGCCTCATGATCACGGCGGAGCCGCTGAAGGATGCCGACTTCAGCCCCGAGCTGGCCAAGAGCATGAAGGACAACCTGGAAAAGTTCCACGCGCGCGCCCAGGGGATCGTGAAGCAGGGCAAGGGTAGCCCCAAGGACCTCCGGGACATCGACCGCTGGATGCTCAGCAGGCTCCAGGGTCACATCGCGGACGCCCAGGAGGCCATGACCGAGCTCAAGGTCAGGAAGACCATACACGCGGCCCTCTACGAGCTCAACCAGGACCTGGAGTGGTACACCAAGCGCGTCGCCAAGCAGAGGGACCTGAAGAACAGGGCCAAGGCCATCCACCACGTGGAGTGGACCGTCCTGGACACACAGATCAGGATGCTGGCCCCCTTCACCCCCCACCTCAGCGAGGAGATTTGGGAGTCCATGGGCGGCGAGGGCTTCGCCGCCTTCGCCGAGTACCCCAAGCCCGACGAGAGCCTGGCGCAGAGGGACAGCGAGGTGCTGGAGACCATCGTCCAGAACAGCATGGAGGACGTCCAGAACATCACCAAGGTCACCGGCATAAAGCCCGTGAAGGTCCACTTCTACACGGCCGACGGGTGGAAGTGGAAGATGTACCTCAAGGCCCTGGAGCTCTCCAAGAGGGGCACCCTGGACGTGGGCGCCCTCATCAAGGAGGCGTTCAAGGACGAGGAGATGAAGACCCGCGCCAAGGTGGTCCCCGGCTTCGCCCGCACCATCGTCGAGGACGTGGTGAAGCTGCCCGCCTCCGACCTGGAGATGCGGCTGAGGCTAGGGCAGCTCAACGAGGTCGCCGTGCTTCAGGACGCAGCCGCCTACATGGAGGCCGAACTGGGCTGCGCCACGGCCATATCCGGCGAGTCGGACCCCTGGATCGAGGACCCCGCCAAGCGCGCAGGCAGGTCTAAGCCCTACAGGCCGGCCATCTACGTCGAGTAGGCGCGGCTCCTCGCCCCGGGGCGCGGGGCTAGACCCCTTATTTTAAGAGGTTTTCATCCCATGATTAGTACCGTCTGAGCCGGGGCTCCTGGGTTCGCCGGAGGACCCTTACTACTGTAGTAAGAAGGCGTTTTCAGACAATGACGAGCCTCTTGCCGGGGTTGTGTGACGCATTTCTGTATGGCTAGACATACACTTGTGAGGATCGGCCACGGAACGGGCCGCATTTCACAAGCCATTTCGTGAATCTGGGGTTTTCCAGGTTCATCACGGTTAACCCCCTACGTCAGGGGCAATACCCAGCTACACGGTATAAGCGTTTCTCGTGGCTTGTTACTGCTGTAGTAAGAAGGCGTATAGGGCGCTGCTCGGAGCTTCTTGCGTGTGAATGTGCCGTGATTCGGTATAGAATGGCCCGTGTTTTTGATTAGAATGGCGGAGCATCGGAGCGGTTCCCGGTCCTTCACGCGAGAAGCAGCTGAAAACTGTTCAAATCGCTCACCCCCTCCCCCCCTGGTTAAGGGCGGCGACGCTGATGCTGGCCTACTCTATTGAGCGGCCGGCGACATCGCATTCGTCGTTGTGGGCTAGTGCCCCGTCAACGATGTAAAAAATACGTCGATGGATGAACGTCTCCCCTGCCTTTTTTCTGCTTCGGCTCCCGCGGTAAAGGTTTTTATGGGGTCCACGTTCACTCGGAGTGGAATGATAGCGCTGGGCGTCGAGTCCACGGCAGACAACCTGGGGATCGGAGTAGTAGCGGGTGATGGGCGAGTCCTGGCCAACGTGCTGGACGTCCACGTGCCTGCGGAGGGGGGCATCCACCCCAGGGAGGCTGCTAGGCACCACAGCGAGTGCATGGGCGGCGCCGTCAGAAGGGCCCTGGACGAGGCCGGCGTCAACGCCAAGGAGCTCGACATCATCGCCTTCGCACAGGGGCCCGGCCTCGGCCCCTGCCTAAGGACCGGCGCCACCAGCGCCCGCGCACTGGCTTGCTACCTGGGCAGGCCCTTAGTGGGCGTCAATCACTGCGTCGCCCACGTCGAGGTGGGCCGCATGGCCACCGGCGCGGAGGACCCCCTCACCCTCTATGTATCGGGGGGCAACACCATCGTCAGCGGCTACGAGTCGGGCAGGTACCGCATCTTCGGGGAGACCCTGGACATCGCCGTCGGCAACTGCCTAGACACCTTCGCACGGGCCGCCGGCCTGGAGTACCCAGGGGGCCCCGACATCGAGCGATGGGCTGCCCGGGGAGAGAAGCTGATATCCCTCCCATACACGGTGAAGGGCATGGACCTCAGCTACAGTGGCCTCCTCACCGCTGTCACAGCCGAGCTCCAGACCGGGAGGCATAGGGTCGAGGACCTGTGCTTCAGCCTTCAGGAGACCGCCTACGCCATGCTGGGGGAGATCACAGAGCGGGCGCTAGCCCACACGGGGAAGCCTGAGCTGCTCCTCACCGGCGGCGTCGCGGCCAACAAGCGTCTGGGCAGCATCGTCCGGTCCATAGCGGAGGAGCACGGCGCCAAGCCATATGTTGTACCCATAAGGCTGGCGGCGGACAACGGCGCCATGATCGCGTGGACGGGCATCCTGGCCTATAACTCGGGGATCAGGACGCCTGTGGAGTCCAGCCACGTGAACCCCAACTGGAGGATGGACCAGGTGGAGATACCTTGGAGAAGTTGATAGCCCGCGGCGCAGAGGCCGACCTCATCCTCACCGACTGGAACGGGCTCAGGGCGCTGGTCAAGACGAGGAAGCCGAAGAGGTACAGACACCCCGAGCTGGACAGGCAGCTCAGGAGGAGCCGCACCAGGGCCGAGGCGGACATAATCCACAGGGCGAAGGAAGCGGGGGTTCCCACGCCGCTCATCTACCAGGTTGACCCCGAGAACGCGGTCATCGTCATGGAGTACATCGACGGCGTCAAGGTCAGGGACCTGGTGGACAAGCTGGGCGACGAGGAGAGGACGACCCTGTTCCACAGGATCGGGGGATACGCGGGCACGCTGCACAGGGCAGGCGTAATCCACGGCGACCTCACCACCAGCAACATCATAAAGAGCGGGGACAGGATCGTGTTCATCGACTTCGGGCTAAGCGAGGTGAGCAACGAGGTGGAGAAGCGGGGCGTAGACCTGAACCTCATGAACAGGATGCTCACGAGCACCCACTACAGGCACCAGGAGCAGCTCCTGGAGGCGTTCAAGGTGGGGTACAGGGAAACCAACCCGGAGGCGGAGGAGGCCCTCCAGCGGATGGAGGAGGTCGCGCGGAGGGGGCGCTACATTGAGAAGAACTAGGATATGGATGGGCACCAGCAGCGACCACAAGTACCAGGAGGCGCGGGAGGTGCTCGCCGAATACGGCGTCGAGCTGGAGCGGCTAGGCATCGACCGCGTCGAGATACAGGCCGACGACCCGGAGGTCATCGCCGAGTTCAGCCTCAGGCAGCTCGACGTGGACGTACCAATACTCATCGAGGACGCGGGCCTCTACATCGACAAGTACTACGGATTCCCCGGCCCCTACAGCAGCTACACGCTGCGCACCATCAGCAACGAGGGTATACTGAAGCTCATGGAAGGCGAGGCGGACCGGGGCGCCCGCTACATCTCGGCCGTCGCCTACAGGGACGGCAAAACCTCGGTCACCTTCACAGGGGAGGTCGGTGGCGTCATAGCCCACGAGTGCCGCGGCACCGGAGGCTTCGGCTTCGACCCCATCTTCGTACCAGATGAGGGCGACGGGCGCACATTCGGCGAGATGACTCCCGAGGAGAAGGCCAGGATAAGCCACAGGGCCCGGGCCTTCAGGAAGCTGGGCGAGTGGCTTACCAAGCAGGTCTAGCCGACCTTGAGCAGGCCAAGGGCCTCCGCGACCAGCCTCAGGCTGACCAGCATGATGGCCACGTTAATGATCACCCTGAACCTGGGGGCAGGTATCCTACCGACCAGCACACTGCTCAATGAAGACCCGACTAGAGCCACGGCGAGGAGAGCCGGAACATACAGGTAGTAGTCGGGCGTCAGGAAGCCGCTCAGAAGGTATACAGGGACCCTGGTCAGGTCTACGAGTAGGGAGATGGCGCCTGAGGTGGCGATGTAGGTACCAGAGTCGAGGCCGAAGGCTGAGAGAAAGGCTCCCCTGATGGGTCCTCCCGTGCCCACGAGGCCCGAGGAGAAGCCGTACACACCCCCGCCCAGGACGCTTCTGCTGGCCGTGGGACTTACTGTTACCTGTCTCCCCATCAAGCCGAGCGCAGAGTAGGCGACGAGGATGAGCCCGACGGCGAGCCTGAGGGGGTCCTTGGGGAGTACACTGACCAGCATGGCGCCCGCGAAGGTCATGGCGACCGCGGGTAAGCCGAATAGGAACATCAGCCTCCTGTCCAGGTTGCCCCGGTAGAAGCCGACTCTGCCCAGGTTCCCGAACAAGTGGAAGATGGAGACCAGTGCCAGGGCGGTCTCGTACTGGAAGACGCTCAATGCGACGGGGAGAAGTATGCTGCTGAAGCCGAAGCCCGCTATCGTGCCGATCAGGGCCGCGACGAGGGCAGCCGCCCAGAATACAGTCTCCACAGGTGGAATAAGGAATACGACAGTATTAAACCCGTGAAGCAACTGTGAGACATCGCGTTCAGCCACCTCTTATTCTGTACTCACGCGTTCGCGATGTCGCAATGCCCTGACTATATCCGTGCATGTCAGGCTCGCCTTGACCGTATCCTCTCCAGCGCCCAGTCACGGGTCTCAGAGGTCCACGAGGTGGCCGGGGAGTGGGACATCCTGGCTAAGGTCAAGGCTGAGAACAACCTCGGACTGTACGACCTGACCAAGAGCCTGGAGATATCCGGAATAAACAAGATGTCCACCATCGTGGCCTTCAAGACCGTGAAGGAGAACCCGGGCGTAGAGGTCTAGCACTCAGGAGGCCAGCACGTCCGACCACCTGTCGATCATGTACTTGGTGGCGTCCGCTATCTCGAAGGGTCTGGAACCGTTGCCTGTGCGCATGTAGAACTGCTGCTTGCCCTTGTGGCTCAGGAAGGCAGGCGCCTAGCTACTCTGCACAGATACGCGGCACACCTCCACGCCGTCCACCTCGTAGAACCTGAACCTCACGTACCTAAGGAAAAGGTCCCCGATCTTGGAGACCTGGTTGATCATGTAGTTCTCGAAGCCGTCCCTGTTGGGCTTGGGCAGCGTCCTGTAGTCGTGGTCCAGGCCTACGACGCTGCGGTCGTCGCTGACCCTTATGACCAGGTCGCCGCCGTCGGCGTTCATGAAGGCGCACATGGTCTTGAGGCAGTTGATCTCCAGCTCGGTCCACGCACTTGCCCCGGGTGTTGTACCTGAGACTGGCCTTGAACTCCAGGTGTGGGCCCTCATCAAGGTTGATGAGCTCCTCGACCTCCTGGGGGCTGTTCAGCTTCCAGCTGCTCTTCTTGTACTCCTTCATGATCTCCGGCTGGAGGGCGGCTATGTCCGTGAGGCTGAAGATGCC
>Ga0154852_135_pt5 | contig 11480 bp, 10 predicted proteins | sample Rifle2008BG16ft_FD_105580 | JGI IMG/M metagenome (GOLD analysis project Ga0154852, IMG submission 105580) | Candidatus Bathyarchaeota archaeon RBG_16_57_9
GCCACGGGCTTCCCCAGGCGCGCCGACTCTATGGCCGCCTCGCACACCTTAAGCGCCCTGAGGCCGTCCAGGCCGGTGACCTCGGGGGTCGTGTCCTCGGCTATGGAGCGGGCGAAGCTCTCCAGCTCCAGCCTCAGGGGCTCGGCACCTTCGATGAAGGGCTGGTAGATGTGGTCGGCATTCTCAACGCTGACTGTCTGGCTTATGTACTCCACGTTGATTATGCCCTCGGTGCCCGTTATGGTCAGGTTCCTGATCTTCCTGGGTGTCAGCCAGTTGGTCTCTATGAAGGCGCCCCGGTTCCGGGGGAAGCACATCACTATGTTGGCGTAGTCCTCGAAGCCGTGCTGAATGCTCCCCGCGTTGGAGAATATGGTCTTGGCCTCCACGCCGAACAGCCTGTTCACTATGTCGATGTCGTGTATGGCCAGGTCCTTGACCACCCCGACGTCCCCTATCCTGACCGGCCACCGGCTCACGCGCTTAGTGTGGGCGAGTATGACCTCGCCGATGGCCCCGCCGTCGATCATTCTTATAGCCTCCTTAACGGCGGGGTTGAACCGCTCGATGAAGCCGACCGCCAGGTGGACGCCGCGCCGCTCGGCAGCCTTGATGAGCGCAACAGCCTCCCCGATGTTGTCGGTCATCGGCTTCTCCACAAGGACGTGTTTCCCGGCCTCTATGGCCTGCAACGCGAGGCTCGCGTGGGTCACCGTCGGGGTGCAGATCGTCACGGCGTCCACGGCTGGGTCCTCGAAGACGGCCCTGGGGTCAACGCAGTGCCTGACATGGTGCCTCTGGGATACGAATCGGGCGGACCCCTCGTCGATGTCCACGACGGCTGATAACTTGACGTTTGGCATGTCAGAGAAGATGCGGACGTGGTTCCTGCCCCAGACTCCGCAGCCGATCACCGAGACGTTTAACATAAATATTTACTTGCATATAAACTATAAATGTTCTTTTATCACTGGTAGGGTCAGGACGATATTGAAGCGACGCCGGGCGGGGCGGCACTGAACGCTAGCCCGGGGCCCTATTTTCACTGTTCCCCCACCTCCACGGCGCTGCGGTCCCCTTAAAAACGGGGCCGGCCCTGGTTTGACTCGACATGAGACCACCCTCCCCGCCTGGGCGGAGCCTCCGGGAAGACTTCGAGACCGCCCTGGCCGTGATGGAGAGGCGCAGAGGGGCGGAGGCGCTCACCACGGGCAGCGGGCCCCTGGACTCCCTCGTGGGCGGCGTCGAGCCGGGCGGCTTCTACTTGTTCTACGGGCCCGGGGGAGAGGACGAGCTGGACAGGCTCGTCCACAGGATGGTCTTCGAGGCCGTAAGGGCGGACCCCTGCCGGGAGGCGGTCTACGTCCTCTGCGGCAACTACCGGCGCTCCCGCACCATGGTGGACCTGGACTACCTCCTGTCCCTGTTCACCGGGACCGGGCTGGACGTGGACCAGTGCCTCTCTAGGGTCCACATGGTGTACGCCTTCTCGGAGAGGCAGCTCATCCGGGTCCCCGCCCTGGTGGAGGGTGTACTGGGGGACGCCGGCGACGTGACCCTGGTCGCAGTCCAGCAGATAGCCAAGCTGTTCCACGGCGCGGACGCCGTCAGGTTCGAGGACCCCGCCGAGTTCACGGGCGTCGTCTCCGGGCTCAAGCAGCTGTGCTGCGAGAGGGGGGCCGCCCTGGCCGCGACGTGCCGCCCGGCCGGTAGGGGCCTAGTGCCCCCGCCGGAGGGAGGCGCCTACCTGAGGCACGCGGCCACCGTCATCGTGTACATGAGGCCCCTCAGGGACGGCCGCGTCTCGGCGCACTTGGTGAAGCACCCCGAGTCGGCCCTCACGGGGAGGAGGATCAGCTACCTGGAGGAGGAGTACGCGTGGGGCGGGTGATGAGCGGCTCCATGAGGACCAGGCTCCAGGAGGCCATGGCCCAGCTGGACGGCAAGTACAGGGCCGCCCTGAAGGACAGCCTGATGCAGGACGCCTTCGACGAGCTCTGGCCCGCCTGGTCCGTGGAGATGGGCGCCATGATAAACTCGGAGGTCCTCTCCTCGCTGGACCTGCTCCTCTTGACAGCAGCGGTGGACAACAGGCGGCTGCTCATGGAGCTCAGGGCGCGGCTGGAGGAGCGTGGGCGTGGGGACCGTTGACGGGTGGCTCCTGGGGGTCCAGGTCGCCGGCTGCAGGGCCCTCCTCTGGGTCAAGGAGCAGGGCCGCGGCCGCGTCAGGCTCATCGACTCGTACAGGCCTGACCTCTACCTGGAGCCGCGGGGCATAGAGGCCGAGCACCTCGCGTACCTCCTGGAGGAGAAGGACGACCTGAGGGACGTGTCCCTGGAGCGCCGCGTCTCGTCCATCAAGGGCATGGAGATCAAGACCGTCCTCAGGGTCCAGGTGGACTCCGTGGAGGCCTACCGACGGGTCGTCTCCAGGCTGGAGGCCAGCCCCCTCGTGGAGGCCGTCTACGACGTGGACCTAACCCACGCCCAGCGCTACCTGTGCAGCCGGCGCCTCATCCCCATGGGCCGACTCACCGCCACAGTGGGCCCCAGGGGCCGCGTGAAGACGGTGGCGGCCCGCCCCCCGGACCTGGACCCCGCGCCGCCCCCCCTCAGGGTCCTACGGTTCGAGATCAGGTGGAGCACCGGCGACGCGCTCTGCGTCCATGAGGACGAGGACCACTGCGAGGCGCCGCCCACCCTCGTTCCCGTGGGGGAGCTCCTCGGCTCCCTGGACGAGGCGGACCCCGATGTCGTCGTGTGCACCACCCGGGACCTCTCGGATGCCCAGGGGTACTGCAGGGCCAACGGGCTCCCCAGGTTCGGCGCCGTCAAGGACGGGGAGGCCCACCTCTGGAAGGGCAGGGTCCACGTCCAGCCCCACACCTACGAAGCCCTAGGCCTCGCCGGGATAGCCGAGAGGGTCCAGTACAACCGGGAGGACCCCCAGGCCTCCGCGGACTGGGGCTCGGGCCGCGCCATAGAGAGCAGGCAGTGCTACGAGGCCCGCGCCCGCGGCGTGCTAATACCTAGGTCCGGGGGCTTCCAGCCCGTCATGACCCTCCGGGAGATGGCTCACCTGGACCACGGGGGCCTCATACTGACGCCGGACGTGGGCCTCCACGAGAACGTGGGCGTCCTGGACTTCGAGAGCATGTTCCCCAGCCTCATGGTGACCCGCAACATCAGCTACGAGACCATAAGGGGAAGCGCCGGCAAGGGTTTCATCGTGGACTTCACCAGGGAGGCCCTCGAGCGGCGCCTCCACTTCAAGCACACGCGCCGGGGCCTGGAGGAGGGCTCCCAGGCGTGGCGCTGGTGCGAGGGCAGGCAGGAGGCCCTCAAGGCCGTCCTGTTCTGCACCTACGGGTACAGCGGCTGCTGGGCCAACAGGTTCGGCAACTTCGACACCTTCATGGAGATAAACCGGGTCGCCCGAGAGACCCTGGTGGAGAGCATGAACATAGCCAGGCGCCGCGGCTACCGGACCCTCTACGGCAACAACGACAGCCTGTTCCTCAAGCGCCCCGGCGCCGACCCCGGCGACTACCAGGCGCTGGCTGACGAGATATCGGCCCACACCGGCCTCTCCATGGCAGTGGACAAGGTGTTCAGGTACCTGGTGCTCCTGCCCCAGAAGGGCGAGGAGCGGACGGGCGCCGCCAACAGGTACTACGGCAGGACCGTGGAGGACAGGCACGTCCACAGGGGCATAGAGCTGAGGCGCAGCAACACGCCGCCCTACGTGGCCGAGGTTCAGAGGCGAGCCGTCGAGGCGCTGCTGGGCCCCGGCACTGTGGGGGAGGTGTGCACCGCGGGCGTGGACGCCGCCGTCCAGGTGATAGAGGACGCGTGCAGGAGGCTGAGGCGCCGCCAGGTCCCCGAGGAGCAGCTCTGGTCCTCCACCGTCCTCAGGGGCCGCCCCTCCGAGTACAGGGCCAAGCTGCCACACGTGGCCGCCGCGGAGGCCCTGGAGATGCAGAGGATGAGGATGGGCGCCCGGACACAGGTGGACTACGTCTACGCGGACGCGGGCCACGGCAACAGGTTCAGGAGGGTGAGGCCCGGCGGCTACGGCGGCAAGGTGGACGCCGAGAAGTACGTGGAGCTGGTCAGGGAGGCGGGCCGCAGCGTCCTCGCCCCCTTCGAGGTGGACCTTGATGAGCCCGGGCCGAGAGCCGTCCCCCTGAGCCGGTTCATGTAGCCCGTTGAAGGGATCGTCGTAGGTTCGGTTCCTCAAACATCGCTGTGCGCCTCCACCGCCACCGCCTCCCAGGCAGCGCCCTCCACTCCCGCGCCCTCCCTGAGGATCGTCAGCACGAGCCTGCCGGAGTCGGTCAGCCTCACGTCCACGGGGTCCGCGGCCGTGCCGTAGTCCAGGAGCTCCAGCTCCTTCAGCACCTTTGCGTTGAACTTGAGCGTGGAGTAGGGGACCCCACGGCTCTCCGATAGCTCCATGAGGATGCGGGTTATTCTATCGATCCTGTTCTCCACTGTCGAGAGGATCAGAACCTGGTTCTCGTTCAAAGATCTGTTCAGGAGCCTGCCCAGAGAAGTTATGCGGCTCCCGGTTAATCGAATTGGCGGCTCAAAATCACCACTTCCCTATCAGGGGTGGGGTCGACGCTATTAATGTTTGCGGCGCGGATGGCTCGTGAAGCCCGAGCCCCTGGGACTCCCAGAGGCAGCCTGGCCTCTCAGCTAGTTGAGCGAATGGCCACCCACTCGGCTAGCCCCATCTTTTCCACGCCCCCCGCGGTCACCAGGCCGGTGTAGTCTCCCTCCCCGAGGTCGTGGAGCCAAGGCCACATGACGAACTCAACGTCGAGCCCCTCGACGAGGCCGGGGATCATCCGGATGAACTCGGCCTGGGCCGCCTCGCTACCGAATGACGGGTGGGACGGCCACGCGACCTCCGTGAAGGCCACAGGCCTGCCGGGCAACATGGAGGCTGCCCCCGAGTAGTACTCGCGGGGGATGTCCTGGGGCCTGTTCACGCCATTGACGCTGTGAGGGTAGCTGGTGAAGGCGAGCAAGTCCATCTTGTCCGGGTCGAAGAGGGAGAGGAAGCCCATGTCTGCCTCGCGGTTCTCCGAGACTATCTCCCTGCTGAAGGTGCAGAACACCTTGGTGCCTGGGCTCAGCTCCTTGACCTCGTCGTATATCTCCTCGTAGAGCGTCACCCAGTGGGCGAACCCGTTGGGGCCTTCCATGCCGTGGGCCTCCAGCCACCTGTTCACCTCGTTGCCCACGGACAGGTACCTGGGCCGGGCGGCCTCTACGGCTTCCACGGCGGCCCTCTTGTAGGCCCGCCTCCACTCCGGGTCGCTAAGAGAAGGGTTCGCGATGCCAGGCGGAGACTTCAGTGTCAAGCCCTGGTCCATGAAGCTGAGGTGGATGAGGGGCGACATCCCGTTGCCCCTGGTCAGCTGGTCCACGAAGACGCTGCCCCACTCGCCGCCGAGCTCCTCGGGCATCTCGTAGAAGGCGGAGGGCCTGCCCCACACGGGGACCAGGTCGGTGAACTCCGACGCCTCGCGGTAGGCGTCTTCGAAGCTCTGGCCCTCGGCCGGGTTGGGGAGAACCCCCAGCAGGAACCCGTCATGGGGCTCGATGTCGTCGGTGGGCTCCACCGCCGGCTTCCTGTAGGCGACGTATATGTCGGCCTCGATCATCTGGCCGTCCTCGAAGAAGTGGTGGACGAAGTAGACGTTGCCCGCGGTGTCAAGTGTGGGCTCCCCGGCGAATGTGCCGAGGATGAGCTGGGGCTCGCTCCACGCGCCGTCCGCGAGCTTGGACCTGAATATGCCGGGCGTCCCCATGTACCACCTGGTGATCCAGAGCTCCTCGCCGTCCAGGGACACGAAGGGCCATCCCTCGCTGTCCGGGCTGTTCACCTCGGCCACGTTCACGGGCTCGCCCCAGCCGTCTCCCTCCCGGTCGATGTACCAGAGGTCCATGCCGCCCAGGCCCCCCTCCCTCTCGGAGTGGTAGTACATCCTGCCGCCGTCGGCGGTGATGTGGAGCTCACCGACCATGACCTCCGCGTTGAGCTCCTCGCCCACGTTCCTGATGTTGGTGTACCCGTCCTCGGCTATGTCGGATACCCAGAAGTCGATGTTCCTGTAGTTGCCGACGCGTGCCGAGCAGAACCACAGCTCGTCCTCGGAGGCGTAGGCGGCCCCGTCAAGGTGCAAGTCGCCTGTGCCCAGCGGGACCATCGTGGCCTCGCCCCACGCACCGTTGGCCTTCCTGGAAACCCATATGCCGGACACGCCGTCCAGGAGCTGCTTCTCCGGGGGCACCCTGACGTCGGGCGTGAAGAAGAAGTACAGGGTCTCGTCGCCGGGCGCCATGAAGGGGGAGTCCTCGGCCCCCGCCGTGTTAACGCCACCCGGCAGGGGGACGGGGTCCTCCCAGAGGAAGCTGTACAGGACTGGGGGGTGCTGATCGCCCTCAGGGAGGCGCTTGGATGTGTCTAGGGGCAGCTTTTCGTACCTAGAGGGCTGATCTGGCTCGGCCGGCTCCTCGGCCGGCTCCTCGGCGGGCAGCTCGGGCACGTCATCAGCGGAGGGTTCACTGCCACCTTTATTGAGCATGGATAATCCGATGGCCGCGATGACCGCGACGATGAGGACGGTTATAATCAGCCTCAGCTTTGACATGACAATAAAGTTTGGCCTGATCCGCCTATAAGAGTGATGGATTAAGGCTCAGCCAATGTAGGCTTTCTTCCCCAGCTCGAAGGCCTTCATGTTGAGGTCGATGAACTGGGGCCTCAGGCCAGCCTTGATGGTAGAGACCACAACCTCCTCGCCGTAGGGGAGGGCGCCGCTGGCTGTGAGGGCCCCCAGCATAACGATGTTGGTGGTTATGGGGTCGCCCGCCTCCTCGGCCAGCCCCGTTGCGTCGAAGCTCCTGATGTTTATTGTGACCTTCCTGAGGAGCCTCATCATCCTGCCTAAGTCCGGGTAGGGCACCATTCCCGAGATGACCTCCACGGGGGCTGTGACCCGCGTGTTAACGATGGCCAGGCCGCCCTCCTTCAAGTACGTGACGCCCCTGCGAACAGCCTCGGCGGGCTCAAAGCCCAGCAGGGCATCGGCCTCGCCCCTCCTAATCTGAGGGTTCAGTGCCCCGCCGCCGATCTGGACGTGGCCCATCACTGGGCCGCCCCTCTGAGCCATACCGTAGGTTTCACCTATCTTGACGCCGAGCCCGGCGTTGATGGCGGCCTCGGCCAGGAGCCGCGAGGCCAGCAGGGTTCCCTGACCGCCCACGCCCGCTATCACGATCTTCATCGGTCTTCCCTCTTGCCGATGGCGCCCACGGGGCAGACTTGGGCGCAGCTGCTGCAACCCATGCAGAGGGTGATGTCTATGCTGGCCTTGCCCGCGTCCTCGTCCCACACGAGGGCGGAGCAGCCGTACTCGTTGAGGCACGTCCTGCACCCGATACAGGCGTCCTGGTCCACGGCGTATGTGGGCGGCCTGTTGGGCCTCATGTTCCTGACGGCAACCATTGCGCATGTGCGGCGGGAGATGACCATGGCGACGCCCTCGGCCCTGAGCATCCGCTTGAACGCCTCCTCGGCAGCCTCAAGGTCGTAGGGGTCCACCACCTCAACGTGCTTGACGCCGCTGGCCCTGGCGATGTCCTCGATCATTATTGGGTCCACCTTATCGCCCATGGCCGTGCGGCCCAGCTGCGGATTGGTCTGGAACCCCGTCATGGCCACAGCCTGGTTGTCAGCGACGACGATCTTGATGGGAGCCCCGTTATGGACCGCGTTCTGGAGCGCTGGGATGCCGGCGTGGAAGAAGGTTCCGTCCCCTATCCATGCTATGGTGTCCACGCCGAAGCGCTGCATCCCCTGGCTGACCCCGAGGCTGGCCCCCATGCAGAAGTAGGTGTCCTCGAAGGCCATGGGCGGCGCGTGGGCGAGCCCGTAGCATCCTATGTCGCCGTTGACCACCACGTTCATGAGGTCGCCCTTCACCTCCTTCACCGCCTGCTTGAGGGCGTAGATGGTGGACCTGTGGGGGCAGCCCGCGCACATGGTGAGCATCCTGTCGAAGAGGAGCCCCCTCTTCTCCTCCTCCAGCTCGTGCCTCTCGACGGCGGGCGCCTTCGCGTCCAGCAGCCTGCCGAGTAGGCCATCCACCAGCTCGTGGCTGAGCTCCCCCTCTCTGGGCAGGTCGCCACTCATCCTGCCCACCACATTCACCTGGGGGTTAGCGTCCTTGGCGAGGGATCTGACGTGTAGCTCCACGAAGGGGTCCACCTCCTCGGCCACCACCACCGTGTCCACCGCCTTGAGGAGCTTGGACACCAGCTTGCCTGGTAGTGGCTGGGGCGAGGCCAGCTTCAGCCACGCAACCCTGTCCCAAGCTCCGAGGGCCTCCAGAGCGTCCATGACGTAGGTGAAGCTGAACCCGACTCCGATGACGCCCAGCTTCTCGCCGCCGCTGATCTTCAGCTCGTTGAAGGGTAGCGCCTCGAACTCCTCGCGGGCCCTGTCCTCCTTCTCGTTGAGCTCCCTCTCCCTGTAGAAGAGGTTGCTGAACCCCGCGACGCGGTAGCTGAAGCCCTCCCAGTCGAAGCCCACGGGTCTATCATCCCTGCTTATTGGGCCGAGGGCCACGTCGCTGCGCATGTGGCTCAGCCGTGTGACGGTTCTGAGCATGACGGGAAGCCGCACCCTCTCGCTGAGCCCGTAGGCGTACCTCACCAGCTCCTTCGCCTCCCCGGGGCTGGAAGGCTCTAGGACGGGCAGGTTGTTCTGCTTGGCCAGCCACCTGTTGTCCTGCTCCTGGCCGCTGCTGTGCTGGGACGGGTCGTCCGATGAGACGAAGACTAGGCCTGCGTTGACGCCTCTGAGGCTCATGAGGTTCACGATGTCCAGGGCCACGTTGAGGCCCACGTGCTTCATGCTCACCATGGACCTTCTCCCCACCATGGACGCACCGTAGGCCACCTCCATGGCCACCTTCTCGTTGGCGCTCCACTCGAAGTGGATGCCCAGCTCCCGGGCGACCCTGGCGAAGGTGTCCCCAATCTCGGACGACGGCGTCCCGGGGTACCCCGAGGCCAGGGCCACCCCGGCCTCGATAGCCCCGCGGACGATGGCCTCGTTGCCCATGAGGAGAACCCGTTCACCGGGTTTGTCGAGCGCGACCGGATGAGACATAACGAATCGTAGGAGGGGCTTGGGAATATTAAGGCTACCACGCGGTTACACGACTTATATTCAGCCGCATGCATGACTGCATGAAAAGTCTTGAAGGAGAAGATACTGGGCAGAACAGGCCTAAAGGTGAAGACCATGGGCTTCGGCGGCATCCCCATCCAGAGGGTCACCGAGGAGGAAGCCGTCGCCGTCGTGAGGCGCTGCCACGAGCACGGCCTCAACTACTTCGACACGGCCCGCGGCTACACCAACAGCGAGGAGCGCATAGGGAAGGCCCTGGAAGATGTCCGCGATGAGGTATATCTGGCCACAAAGAGTCACCAGAGGACGGCCGAGGGAGTATTCAGGGAGCTGGAGACGAGCCTGAGGAACCTGAGGACCGATTATGTAGACGTGTACCAGCTCCATAACGTCGCCAACGCGGACCAGTGGAAGCAGGTGCAAGCCGTGGGCGGCGCCCTCGAGGCCGTGATCCAGGCCAAGGAGGAGGGCAGGGTCAGGCACGTAGGCGTCACCAGCCATAACCCGGACCTTGCCGCGGAGCTGGTCAGGTCGGGCCACTTCGAGACCCTCATGGTGCAGTACAACTATATAATTACAAGACCCGAGGAGGAGGTACTACCTCTTTGCAGGCAGCTTAACGTGGGCACCATCGCCATGAAGCCCTTCGGCGGAGGAGCCTTCAGCAACGCCAACACGGCGCTGAAGTACGTCTACAGCAACTCCGATTTAGACCTCGTGATCCCGGGTACCCTGAGCATCGCGGAGGTGGAAGAGAACGTCAGGGTCTGGCAAGGAGACTTGAGGATAACGCCCCAGGAATATGAGTTGATTGAGCAGGACAAACGCGAGCTGGGCAGCAGCTTCTGCCGCGGCTGCGACTACTGCCAGCCATGCCCCCAAGAGATACCCATCAGCTTCATATTGCGCGCCGAGAGGCAGACACTACGCAGGATGGGCTGGACCGACGCCAGGGTCGAGCAGGTCAGGAGGGCCAGGGATAAGCTGGACACGTGCATCCACTGCGGCGACTGCGAGTCCAGGTGCCCCTACGAGCTACACATACAGGAGCTCCTGCCCAAGGCCATGGCGACCCTCTGGGACCACATGGAGAACCGCACCATACCATGACCCATCAAACCCTCATAACTTCGGGGTTACACCCGTTTTGGATAAGCCAGTTACTTGGGCTACTTTCCTCTTGTTATGCATGTACTGGTAGTAGCCGAAGGAGCCCATCATGACGAAGAAGGAGCAGACCAGTGTCCCCCCATAAAGCCTCGAGACGACGTAGCCGTACCAGTTCAAACCTATGCTTCCCGCCATCATAAGCAGCAGATACACCTTCAGCTCCAGAGGCCATTGTTCAGGGTGGTGGGCAGGCTTGCACCGGGTGATCTGCCTGTACCACAGATCATATAGAAGGAAGATGATTATCGGCGCCAAGGTGAAGAGGCGGCTCACGTTGAGAACATTGACGAGATTCGCCATCCACAGCCCGATGAACGGGATCAACTGGGCGCTGAACAGAGGCCCCAGCCTCATCTCCATGCTCGCCTTCTCGTGTGCACGGAGAAAGTAGACGACTACCAAGAGAAGATAATATGCCAGAGCGAAGAAGAAAACCAGGTCGTCGATGAGTGCCTGATCCATCACGCAACCTTGGACGCTTGAACCCGTTATTAAACGGAGTCAATGACCGGTCCTTGAACCCCAGCATGCCGCATGGCGGCCAAACCATGAATCAATCTTTTATCCCCGCAGACACCCACATAGACCCATGGATCTGAAGAAGATCGGTAGGCTGGCCGAGGCGGCCAGCGGCGAGGTCGCGGAGCTCACCTCCGGCCTCGTGAAGTACAACTCTGCGCACCCCAACGGGTACACGGACGAGGCAGTAGCGTACATTAAAAAGTACCTGGACAAGCATGGGATAGAGAACGAGGTCCACGCCTCAGATCCCAAGAAGCCCAACATCGTGGCGAAGGTCCCGGGCAAGGGTAAAAGGATACTCTGGGTGGGCCACCTGGACGTGGTGCCCGAGGGCAAGCCCGAGAACTGGACCTACCCGCCATACAGCGGCACCATCGCCGACGGCTGCGTCTGGGGCAGGGGCAGCAGCGACATGAAGGGCTCCTGCGCCGCGGCCATGGTCTCGGCCCGCCTCCTCCACGAGATGAAGGACGTGCCCAACACGACGGAGTTCTGGTTCACCGCCGACGAGGAGATCGGCTGCGTGGCAGGGGCCAGGTGGCTGGCAGAGACGGGCAGGTTCAAGGGGGACGTATGC
>Ga0154852_115_pt4 | contig 11466 bp, 14 predicted proteins | sample Rifle2008BG16ft_FD_105580 | JGI IMG/M metagenome (GOLD analysis project Ga0154852, IMG submission 105580) | Candidatus Bathyarchaeota archaeon RBG_16_57_9
TCGATGAAGCCGGGGAGCACCGTCTTACCATTTAGGTCAATGACTTTGGTCTCGCTCCCTACGCTTCTCATTATCTCACTGGTTGATCCTGTCTCCGCCACCCTGCCGAAAACGACTGCCACGGCCTCGCAACGCGGTTCTGCGGGGCTGAGTGTCACAACCCTGCCGTTTACTAGAACAAGATCTGGTTGCATATTATCCCTCCACGAGACGCACGCCGTCAGCGTCCTTATAAAATATCTGTAAGCCTCCTCCCTGCCTCTCCGCGTATGTGGGGGGGCGCTGGGTTACAGACACGGATTTAAGTGAGCCCCATTTTACATCTGTTATCGCCAGGGGGCTTACATATGGAGCAGGCCGAGATCTTCCACGCCGTCGTCGACATATGCATCCTCATCATACTGGCGGAGTTGGCGTCGACGCTGAACGCCAGGCTGAAGCTCCCCCGGATACTGGGCACCATATTCACGGGCATAATCTTCGGCCCGTTCCTGCTGGGAAGCGTTGTCGTGGGCGGCAGGGTGTTCATCGAGTACAATGAGCTCATATATATATTCGCGGAGTTCGGGGCCGTGCTCCTCCTCTTCGAGGCCGGCCTACACATGAGGTTCAGCGAGCTCCTCAAGACGGGCAAGGCGTCATTCACCGTAGCCATCTTGGGAGTGGTCGTACCCTACCTCCTAGGATACTTCGCCTCGACGATGATGGGCTTTAGCGTCTACGTGGGCATGATCGTTGGGGGCGCCCTATCGGCGACCAGCATAGCGATCAGCCTCGCCTGCCTGGGGGAGATGGCTCAGCTGGGTTCACCGGAGGCCAAGCTCATCATCGGGGCCGCCGTCATCGACGACGTCCTAGCCCTCAGCATAGCCAGCGTCATATTCAGCATGCTGGCTCACGCGGAGACCCCGGGGGCGCTGACCATCGCCCGCCTCCTCTTAACCACCGTGGGGCTCTGGTTCGTCCTCTCGGCGGTGAGCTCGAGAGTCATCCCCCACCTCATGGGGTGGATCATGCGCCTTGAAAGGCTCGACCACGTTGACCAGAACCTCGTATCCATCTTCGCGCTGCTCAGCTGCTTCGGCTTCGCAAGCCTGGCCGGTGTACTGGGGCTCTCGCCGCTCGTCGGGGCCTTCATGGCCGGCATGGCGCTGTCCGGCTCCAGCTACCATGAAGCTGTGCAGGAGTTCACGGGCAAACTAGGAATCCTATTCATCCCCCTCTTCTTCGTGGTCATAGGTACCCAGATCAACCCCTACTCGGTCCTCCACGGAAACTTCCTGCTGATGGCGGTCCTGGGCGCCGTGGCGGTCGCCAGCAAGCTCGTCGCCTGCGGGCTGCCCGCACAGTACTTCCTGAAGGACAAGGAGCGTGGAATACGTGTGGGGCTAGGCATGATCAGCAGGGGCGAGATCGGACTGGTCATCGCCAGCACCGGGATCACCCTCGGGATACTCAGCGACGAGGTGTACACGGCCCTGGTCATGGTGATATTCCTGACCACCATGCTGCCGCCTTTCCTGCTCCGCAGGAGCTACCTGAACGACCCCAGCTGCATACTCCCCGACAGCATACGTGAAAGAAGTAGGGAGGGCGCGCCCGTGCAAGAGCATGAGCGCGGGCATGGGCAGGGTTAGGGGTTCTCGGCCCTGACGATGAGGCTGAAGCGCCCGTAGTCGTAGCGGCGAACCTTGATACCGGCTGCGACGCCCTCCCTGTAGGAGCCTGCGGTTCCCGCCCTGATGCTCTTAGCGGCCTCGTAGCACTCCCCTATGAGGCGCTTCTCCATCCGGGGCTCGTTGTGGCTGGGCACCACCCAGTCGTAGTGGGGCATCATCTCGGTCATCCTTCTGAAGCTCTCGGTGAACTGTTCGAGACTGGTGGTAGGGCTGTAAACGTAGATGGGGGCAGGGTAGAATGTGTCGCCGGTCCAGAACAGCCTGTTAGCTCGGTCCAGGATACAGACGCTGTCCGGGCTGTGGCCCGGCGTGTGGACTATCTCGAGGGTAAGCCATACTCTTCAGGTGCCTAGGTGGGGTAAAGAACGTTGCTGCGCCTTCCCTGGTTCAAGCCTGTGCAGTGTCCTCGATGTTCCTCATGCTTCGGGTGAGGAGCCTGTTCAGGCCTGCAGCACCAGCTTCTTCACCACGAGGACGGGGTCCACGTTGGGTCTGCCTCCCTGGGGGGCCTGGCTGTCGAAGAGGCTCGAGTAAGCCTAGGGCTCTGGGCGCCTCTGCCTCTTGGGCTCGTACCAGAGTTCGCCGCGGTCCTTCTTTAGCTTCCTGCGGACAGCGTAGAGGTGGTTCCAGACCGTCTTGTGGAAGGCGCCGTTGAGGAGCATCTCCACGGCCTCCCTGGCTATGGGCAGCATCTCGTAGGACCCGATCAGGGCGACGGTGCCGCCGTAGACGCTGACATGGCACTCGGTGAGCCCCTCCAGCAGGGACCTGCTCTTCCCCTCCCTGCCTATTATCCTCCCCTTGACCCGCTCCTGGTTGCTGCGGCTGGCCCCCACGTAGTCCTCCAGGTCCAGGACCATGATGTCGGCGTCCTCGTTGATGAGCGTGAGGGCCCGGCGTGGGCTGAAGCCCCTGCCTATGGCCTGGACTATGTTACGGACCGTGAGGATGACCGAGACGTCGGTCTGCTGGGGCTGGGGCGCTATCTCCACGTTCCCGGTCTCGCTGTCCACGGTGAGTCCCACAGTGAACGTTGCCTCAAGTCGCTGCTTCGTCTTTCCGCCCGGGCCTATGAGGACGCCGACCCGGTCCCTAGGTATCCGTATAAAGGTCTTCTGCTCCACCTGTGATCCACTCTCGCAGCTCCTCTCTGTCCCTGGTCTCGACGCCCAGACGCCTGAAGTAGCCGTTGATGTTCTCTATGTCCCTCTCTATTAACGTTGGGGCGAGGCGGTGGGCGGTGAGCATGGCCTGGCTGACGTCGAAGATGATGGGCACCCCCCTGAAGTTCAGGATGTTGTACTCGCTGAGGTCGCCGTGGACCAGTCCGGCCCCCTGCCACATGAGCTGCATCTGGCCCAGCACATCATCGTAGAATGCCTGGGGGTCCTCGGGCTCCAGTTCCCTGAGCAGCGGGGCCGGCTCGCCGGCCTCCCCGATGAAGGTCATGACGAGGATGTTCCTCGTGAAGTCTATGGGCCGGGGGCACCTGACGCCGGCCCTGTGGCACAGCTGCAGGTTGCTGAACTCCTTCTGGGTCCACGTGTAGATGAGGCTACGGGGGCTCCTGCGTATCCTGCCGAACCGGGGGTCCCCCTCGATGTACTGGATCATGCCCTTCCTGAACTCGGCCGTGTGCGTGTAGTATATCTTGACGGCCAGCTCGGAGCCGTCGGGGGCCGTGCCGTAGTAGACCCTGGCCTCCTTCCCGGCCTTCACGACACCGTGGAGGCTGCCCACTACGCCCTTCTTCAGGAGCCTGTACATGCCCTGGAGGGTGAGGCGGTCGAACACCGCCTCTATCACCTGGAACATGTCGCTGTCCTTCTCCTTGAAGAGGGCGTCCTCCTCGTACTTCCTCTCCAGGCGGTCGCCCGTCTTCTCGGAGTCTCTTCTGCGGGGCACGGCTCGGCTCCTCGTGGGTTTACTCCATGGTGAGCACGCCTTTGTGGCGGAGGTCGTCCACCTGGCCGGCGGTGTACCTGTGGAATATCTCGCCGCGCTCCTCGCTCTGGAAGTCCCAGGGCGATACAAGAACGATGTCGCCCTCCCTTATCCAGGTGCGGCGCTTCATCTTGCCCCTGATTCGGCATATCCTTGTGTTGCCGTCCTGGCACTTCACCATGACGCGGTCGAAGCCCAGCAGCTTCTGGGCGATGCCTATAACATCGTTCTCGCTGGGGTAAACCATGACGCGCAGGTCCTTCTCGCTGAGGACTTTCTTCTTTCCCATCCGCCGACCTCTTAGCGTCAATTATGGGGTTCAGGGTGCTTAAAAACTGTATCTGATCCGTGTGTTGGCGTAACCGTTTCCCGGGCTTATCCGCCTGGGAGCCGCCCTTTCAGCTCCTCTCCGGGTAATCCGGGGGGTTTTCCAGGTTCAACGGGATTCTGCCCGCTATCTGAACCCCCTCCGCGGACACCTCGCACCTGTAGGCGTAGGCTTGGACGCCTGCGGCTATGGCGGACGCGAGTTCCTCGCCGAAGGCCGGGTCCATGCCCCAGTTGGGTGCGAATGCGCGGGCGTCCTGTCTCTGCACAACGAACACGGCCGCGGCCTCGTGGCAGCCCAGCGCCTTGACGAGGGCCCGCATGTGGCGGGCACCCCTAGCCGTGGGTGAGTCGGGGAACAACGCGACCCCGCCCTCCACAAGGGTGCAGGACTTGGCCTCCAACAGGAGCACTGAGCCCCCGCGGGTCAGCATGAGGTCCAGCCTGGAGTCGTCGAACCGTGGTTCAGTGCGGGCCACCCTGTAGCCCCTGAACTCCGGGAGGGCCCCAGCCTCAACGGCCTCGGCGATGAGCGCGTTGGGGAGCCGGGAGTCCACGCTCACAAGGGTTCCATTGTGCTCCGCCAGCACCATGTCGTAGCGGGTCCTCCTGCCCTCCCCACTCTTCTCAAGTAGGCGGACGCGTGCTCCAGCGTACAGGAGCTCGTGCATCCGCCCCGGGTTGGGGATGAAGCACTCGACGCACCGTCCACCCAGGTCCGCTACACCCAGGAACCTGTTGGGGCGGCTTACCAGGGTCGCTGCTACGGGCTTCCCCTTGAACCTCATGGCTGCCCCATCAGCCCCGTGATCTCGTCCAGGAGTCCCTGGGAGGTCGCGGCCACAAGCGCCATGCGGGTTTGCCGGGTAAGGCGGAAGTCTCCGCCCGGTGCCCCGTCCACGGTGTATACTCCCCCGGCCTCCTTGAGGACCAGAAGCGCAGCCGAGACGTCTGTGGCCCTGACGATGCCTCTTATGTCTATGTGGGCGTCCAGGGAGCCGGAGGCGACGTGGCACAGGCTCATGGACGAGCAGCCCTCGCTGCGAAGGTGGCTGCTCTCCTCGATGAGGCGCCTTGTGAGCTCCAGGCGGGGCCCCTTACTAACGTCGATGCTGATGAGGGCCCGGCCGTACTCCTTTTGCTGGGCGACCCTTATGGGCCGCCCGTCCAGGGTAGCGCCCCGGCCCCTCTCGGCGTAGTAGGTCTCCCCCGTGTACAGGTCCGAGACGATGCCAGCCACGACGCCGCCCTGGGTGGCCGTCTCGCTTATGGAGAGGCTGGTGGCGGCGGGTCTGAGGCCCCTGCTGAGGTTGGTGGAGCCATCCACGGGATCAGCCACCAGCGTGAACGCGCCGCCCCCAAACAGGTGGTCTCCCTCCTCGCTGACCAGCCTTACCGACGCCTCCGAGCCTCTGAGTGCGTCCACGATGGCCTGCTGGGCGACCTGGTCAAGGAGCTGCTTGAACCGGGGGGCCGCCATGCTCTGCTTCCGTGGCATAGCGTCCCTGATCCCGGCCTGGACGTTCTCGGAGAGTAGGTAGAGCACCCGCCTCCAGTCAGTCTTCGATGAAGCCACGCACCTCTCTACGGCGCCGGGCTTAAAGGAGTGTGGGTTGCCTTAGGGCGGCGGGTACGACCCCCCGGCCACCCTCCCCTCGACGTAGAATATGCACACGTACTCGTAGTTCTCACCGGTTATGCCCATCTCCTCGCGCCACGCAACCTTGGTGGAGTGGGCCTCGACCTCGAAGAACCGTATCGCCCAGCTTATGTACGAGGTGGTGTTGCTGCTGAAGCCGTAGAACTCCTTGTACCGGGTCAGCTGCATGAATACGGGCACCTCGACGGGGTAGGGGTTGTCGTTGACGAGGATGAGCAGCGCATGGACGAGCCTACCGGTCACGCTGAACTCCACCTTCAGGCCGACCTCGGGTGAGCTGATGGGAACCCTCCTGGCGCCGGTCACGTTCACGGTGGCCTCGGCCCCGGGGCACGTGACCATGAAGGGGCCCGGGTACAGAGGCGTGAAGACCCGCCTGAGGAACACGGTTCTATCCCCGGCGCCTACCTTGATCTTGGTCCCCCCCGGGTAGCTGAGGAAAACCGCGTTGTTCACCGGCTCAGGGCCGTATAAGCTGTTACCACTGAAGGCGAACTGGCGGATGGGCTCCAGGAGGATGTCGCGGTCGCCCGGGTTGCAGAGATAGACCGTGGCCGTGAAGCTCTCCCCCACACTGATCGTGTCTCTATCGGTCTCAATAACCGCGTAGTAGAGGTAGGACGGCGGCTCGGCACCGGGACCGTCCTGCGGCAGGACGCCGAGCACGGTGATGCAGACCAGGATAAGCGCAGACGCGTAAAGCGACAGCCAACCCAGATGACGCGCGCTCGACAACCCAACCAACAGAGACAACGCTCACCACAAATTAAAACCTAGGGATTTGAACACGCGCTCAAGCACAGCGTTTTATACGCTCCAACCCGCGCACCACCCACCGGTATGGTCCCCCCCAAAAACGTGAATAACAGGCTACCTGTTATACCCGGCAGGGACACCCCATGACCCGGACCCTTGGACGAGGCTTCTACGAGAGGGACCCAGCCGATGTGGCTAGGGGGCTCCTTGGGAAGACCCTGGTCAGGAAGCTGGGCAGCGAGAGGCTCGAGGGGGTCATCGTTGAAACAGAGGCCTACTACGGGGAGGAGGACCCCGCCAGCAGGGCCTTCAAGGGGCTCAAGAGCTACAACGAGGTGATGTGGGGCGAACCCGGCCGCCTCTTCATCTACAACGTCCACAGGTACTGGATGCTCAACTTCGTGGCCCACGAGCCCGGCGGCGTCGGCGGAGTCCTCATACGCGCCCTGGAGCCCACCCTCGGCGTCGAGGCGATGCTGGCCCACCGCCCCGTGGAGAAGCTCACCGAACTGACAGGCGGCCCGGGGAAACTATCCGTAGCCCTCGCCGTGGACAGGGGCCTCAACGGCCTGAAGGCCACAGACGAGAATTGCCCCGTTCACGTGCTGCAAGGCGGATCGGAGCCTGAGGTGGCGTCATCTCACAGGGTAGGGGTCACCCAAGACCTGCCTGAAAAGCTCAGGTTCTACGTGAAGGGCAGCAGGTTCGTCTCAAGGTGACGCCGAAAACGCCCTCATCAAGTAGTTTGATATCGCCACACCAACCTTAGAGGGGGGAGGGAGTGAGCAATGCAAACCGTTTACGGCCTTCTTCCGCGTAAAGGACCCAGGGAACAGGTCAGATGCTCCGCCATTCTACGCAAAAAAGGCGTCCATTCCATACAGAATCACAGCACATTGGTCAGGCAGTAGGCCGGTAAGCGGCCTGAAAACGCCTTATTACTACAGTAGTAACAAGCGGCGGAAAACCATTATAACTACAGTAGTCATAAGCCGCAGAAACGCTTCTTACTACAACAGTAAGGTGACCCGGCAAAAAGCGGCTCAACTCACAAGAAAAAGTGGGGTCAGCCCTTCCACTGGGCTATGGCGCCCGCCTTCTCAAGTGCGTCCAGCTCCGCATCCGACTTACCCAGGAGCCCCCTAAACACCTCCCTGGTGTGCATCCCTATGGCGGGCGAGGCGCTCTCCACCTCCCCAGGCGTCTCGCTGAACTTCACAGGGAAGTTAGGCACCGTGTACCTGCCCGCCACCGGGCTCTCCACATCCACCCACATCCCCCGGGCCTTCAGGTGGGGGTCCCACATGGCCTCGTGAGCCTCGTAGATGGGGGCGCAGGGGAAGCCCAGGTTGGCCAGCCACTGGAACGCCTCCATCCGAGTCTTGCCACCGATGCGCTCCTGTACCATCTCCTTGCTCACCTCGTCCACCCCCAGCTCCTGCTTCAGGTTCTCAATCGCCTTACCCCGCTCACCCGCGATCTGCACCCAGCCATCCTTCACGGGGAAGACGCCCCATATCCTGTTAGGGTCCTGAGGCCGCTTCAGCCGCCTCGCTATGGGGCTCTCCTTGAACATGTCGTAGGCGACGGAGGAGCAGCAGTTGAAGGCCACCATGGTGTCCACCTGGCACACGTCGATCATCTGGCCGACGCCCGTCCGGTCCCTGTGCCTGAGGGCGGCGACGATGGCGAAGGCCGCGTAGATGGCGGGCCCCAGGTCGCCCAGGGCCCCCGCCATGGTCACCGGCGGGTGGTCGGGGCTGATGCCCTTGCCCGTGGCATAGGTGTGGCCGCTTATGGCCTCGGCCACCACCGCGTAGCTGCCGTACCTGCTGTAGGGGCCCGTCTGGCCGAAGCCGCTGAGGGCCGCGTATACTATCTTGGGGTTGAGCGCCTTGAGCACGTCGTAGCCCAGGCCGAGGCGCTCCATGGCGCCCGGCGCGAAGTTCTGGACCACCACGTCGCTCTTCTTCACCAGCTCCTTCACCAGCGCCATGGCCTCCGGGTTCTTGAGGTCCACCGCCACGTTCCTCTTGTTCTGGTTCAGTGCCCAGAAGGTTGTGGCCGTGCCCTTGTAGAGCTCCCCGGGGCCCAGGCGGCCGATGTTGCCCCACGGGGGCTCAACCATGATGACCTCGGCGCCCAGCTCGCCCAGCATCATGGTGCAGTAGGGGCCGAACCAGACGTGGGTGAAGTCGAGTACCCTGACGTCCTCTAGTATCTTGTCCATGCCGAATCATGTTAAGGCGCGCAGGGTACTAAAAAAACTGTTCCCGGCTGGACAGATGATTAAAAAAGATATTAAACTATAAGGAATTTTACAACGTATTTATACTACGAAACCGTATTACCTTTGGTAGTATAATGACCGAGATGGCCACAGTATCCGCGAAGATAGAGAAAAGGAAGAAGGAAGAGATGAATGAACTCGGCATTAGCCCATCTGAGGTCATCAAGAAGGCCGTTGACGACGCCATACTGCAGCGAAAACTAGAAAAAGCAGCCGAAGGCATATCCGAGATCGTCCCTCTGCTTCGTAAGGTAAGCGAAGAGTCGTGGGTGAAGGCGATACGGGAGACGAGGGATGAGAGATGAGCCTTCTCTTCGACGCCTCAGCCATAATTAACCTGAGCCACAGGAACACGCCCATGGTGTTCATGGTAGGGAAAACGGTGTCCCTCGCAGAATATGAGATAGGAAACGCGATCTGTAAGCGGGTTAAGCTCACCGGCGAGCTACTTGAGGAGGAGGGAGCCCAAATGTTTACGAAAATTGTTGAGTCCGTCACGTTGATGGACACCATCACCCTCCCCCAAGTGGGGGACGCACTACATATGGCATGCGAGGAGGGCTTGTCATACTACGACGCATACTACATTACCGCAGCGAAGGTCAGCGGATCGGTTCTAGTAACTGACGACAAGACTCTACTTTTGAAGGCGCGCAGACATATAGACGCCATTAGCAGCGCGGACCTCTAGAGGGCCCCTGTTTCCTTTAGTGTTGAGCTATCTCGGGGTCGGGGGGATCCGTAGGCTCTACATGAACTCCCTCTTCTTGGCCTGCAGGTACTGGAACTCGTCGTTAGTCATGATGAGCTGCTCGGCGAACATTTTTTGCCTGGCCGTAGGGTCGTGCCCACTATGAGGTTCGACGAGAGGTAGGCTAGGAGCACGTAGGGCCACATGTAGCCCTCCAGGATGTTCCAACCCACGAGTATCTCCTCCACGGGCCTGCCGATGGCGAGGCTGCCCACCCACTCGAAGACCAGCGTAAGAGTGAGCCACATGAGGCCCACGTGGACAAGGTCCAAGGTCTCGTAGTCCTTTACGATGCGGAGCAGGTAGAATGCGAAGACGAAGATGACCAGAATCCTGGTGGCCATGCCTATCTGGTGGGCGGCCAGGGCCCCCAGCCTGGGCTCGTAGATCGTGTTCATGAGGACGAAGTAGTTGAAGCCTGCCACCAGTATCTCCATGAGCCATGCCCTAAACCCGGTTATAAGCAGCTTGGAGTTCACCATAGCGACCGGGAGGATCTTACCCGTAAGGCTATTTTAAGGGATTATATTCGAGGATTCCAAGGTTACAGATGGGTGAGAGGGTCATGATGGCGGAGCTGAGTCATGAGAAGTATGCATCGGTGCTGAATTTCAAGCACGGCTCAGCAGCTAGGAATATTACAGGAGCCTCCGCTCTAGCACTATCAAGCCACATGGAGTTGAGCACACTGTGAACTCACAGTACGTTTTCCTCCCCCTGCTCGTCTTCCTGGTGAACGGTGCTGTAGCCCTCTACATGGTTCGGAGGCTACGGGACAGGCAGCCCTCATAGGCCATGCACGCATCTCTCTTCTTGGCTCGGCCTAAACTTTAAAGAGACTAGATTAAGTTAACGCTTCGTAGGTGACGGCGATGAGCGGTGAAGGTGCGGATAACCAGAGGGGTGGAGCCCTGTCCCGCCTTCGCAGCGAGTTCGGCTTCATACAGGGCAACTTCCTCCTCCTCATGGCCAGCTGGCTCGTGGTGGACTTCTTCGCGGAGCTCCCGGGCACCTACTTCCCCCTGTACGTTAAGGCCCTTGGGGGCACGGCCGCAAGCCTCGGGATTATAGGGGCCGCCGAGATGGTCGCCAGGGGGCTGATGCAGATCCCTGGGGGCTACATCGCGGACAGGTACGGCCGGAAGTGGATCATAATGACAATGACGGCACTAGCCGGCCTCAGCCGCATCGTCTACATCTTCGCGCCCACCTGGGAGTGGATAGTGCTGGGGGCGGCCGTCATGGGCTTCACGGGCATCTACGCCCCCGCCCTGGAGGCCCTCATCGCTGACAGCCTACCCCCGGAGAGGAGGGGCATGGGCTTCGGGATCGTCCGCCTCATAGGCAGCGTCAGCACGACGCCTTCGCCCCTCATAGCCGGGTTCCTGTACCTCAGGATCGGGCTGATACCCACCATGAGGCTGAGCTACGGCCTGGCGGCTGTGGGCTTCTTCGTAGCAGCTGCCCTTAGGACGAGGCTCGTGGAGACGCTGGAGCGGCCTGAGAGGATCGATGTGGCCGAGATGGCCGCCAGCTACCCTGTGAGTCTGAAGGAGAGCGTCGGGATCTGGAGATTGGTGCCCAGGGATGCTTTCACCCTCTTCGTGAGCCAAGTTCTCACAATGTTCACGGTGGGGATGTTCCTGCCTGTGTTCACTCTCTTCATGGTGGAGGATCTGGGCATCACCGAGTTTCAGCTCAGCCTCATTATGGCCTCCATGTTCGTGACCATGATAGTGTTCGCGCTGCCCACTGGGAAGCTCATCGACATGGTGGGCAAGAAGTGGCCTCTTCTGGCTAGCTATGTGTTCTGGGCGGCGGCGGTGCCGTTGTTCCTGTGGGGCGACTTCTGGAGGCTCATCCTGGCCATGACCCTGATTGGGGTTCTTCAGGTGCTGATTAGTAGCGCTGGGGCGGCTTGGACCGCGGACCTGGTGGCCTCGGAGCATCGTGGCAGGGTGAATGGTAGCAGTGGGTTCTTCACCATGATGGCTATGAGTCTGGGTCAGCTGCTTGGGGGCTGGATCTATGATAACGTGAGTCATACTCTGCCGTTCAC
>Ga0154852_170_pt1 | contig 11412 bp, 8 predicted proteins | sample Rifle2008BG16ft_FD_105580 | JGI IMG/M metagenome (GOLD analysis project Ga0154852, IMG submission 105580) | Candidatus Bathyarchaeota archaeon RBG_16_57_9
CCATACGACAGGGAGAGGACGCACATGCACGGGTTCCCTATGTGCAGCGCCTGCCTGAGAGACTACCATGACCCCATGGACAGGAGGTTCGACGCCCAGGGGATGACGTGCAGCCGCTGCGGCCCAACAATGAAACTCTACAACTCTCAGGGAAGACTCATTGAATCAGAGGACGTGTTCGCCGAGGCGGCTAAACTCTTACTGCAGGGTAACATCGTCGCCGTCAAGGGAATAGGCGGGGTTCACCTAGCCTCCTTGGCCACCCGGGACGACGTGATCGAGGAGTTCAGGAGACGGAAACACCGCACGCACCAGCCCTTCGCGCTGATGTCACCCAACTTGGAGGCTGTGGAGATGTACGCGGAGTTCACGCCAGATGAGAGGAAGCATCTGGTGTCATGGAGGAAGCCCATAGTTCTGCTGAAGAAGAGATTCAAGGTCCTCTCCGAGCTGGTGGCCCCAGGACTTGATCTGGTCGGTGTGATGCTACCATACACCGGTATCCAGGCCATGCTATTCAAACGCCTTGACGAGCCCGCCCTCGTAATGACCAGCGGTAACAAGCCTGGGCTCCCTATGGCCACCACCAACGAGGCTGCATTCAAGGAACTCAGGGGCTTGGCTGATTACTTCCTACTCCACGACAGGGACATCATTACTAGGAGCGACGACTCTGTTCTTCGGGTCATTGAGGGCAGGCAGGCGTTCACGAGGCGCTCGAGGGGGTACGTCCCCGACCCCATCGATATTCCATTCAGTCGTGGCACATGTATATCCTTCGGGGCTGAGCTGAGAAACGCAGCGGCCGTTGCCACAAACGGGAAGGTGTTCATGACCCAGTACCTCGGGGACATTACAAACCTCGAGGGCTTGGAGGCCGAGAACCAAGCCATCAGTACCATGTGTGACCTGCTTAATATCACACATAACCCGGATGTGATTGGGTGTGACTTGCACCCAGAGTACATGACATCACAGTACGCTCAAGTGATATCACAGGAAACGGGTGCTGAGGCCGTGAGGTCACAGCATCATCACGCCCATATAGTCTCCGTGATGGCGGAAAACATGGTTCCTGCAGACGAAGAGGTGCTTGGTATAGCCTTAGACGGCGCCGGATACGGCCAGGATACGCAAATTTGGGGTGGAGAGATACTAAAATCAACATATTCAGGCTTCGAGAGACTCGGGCAACTGGAATACCTGCCCATGCCGGGAGGAGATCAATGCGCTTATCACCCTTATCGGATGCTTGTTGCGGGTCTCACAAATGCTGTCACAGATGATATTATACGTGATATCACAGGAAATCACGTTAAAGAGGCTTTACCCTATGGGATAAGGGAGTTGGAACTTGTTCTTAGACAGTCTAGGAGTGAAGCAATACTGAAAACCTCTGGGGCTGGACGATTTCTTGATGCTGTCGCTGCTCTTCTCGATCTCACATATAAGAGAACATATGAGGGGGAGCCAGCTATGAGGTTAGAGGCCATTGCATCAGAAGAAGGTTTAAATTCTGTGTATTACGAGCCTGAAATTGAAGTAATAAATGGAAAATATGTTCTCAAAACGTCTAATGTACTATATAATTACTTATTAGATAAAAAAAGTCATAGATATGGAGATATAGCTTATTCTGCTCAAAAATATTTAGCGGAAGGCGTCAGCAACATGGTCATCATGGCCTCGGAAGCCAGCGGCTTAAAAACCGTGGCCGTATCAGGTGGAGTACTTGTCAACGAACATATTGCCGTAAACATTAACAGATCTTTAACCTCCGTTGGTCTGAAGGTGATGTTCAACGTAAGAGTTCCCCCAGGCGATGGCGGGATAGCATTAGGGCAGTGTTGTGTGGCCCTATCATCTGTGATATGATGTGATATCACACTATTTTGATGCTTGTTGGCGAGGCCAGCCGTGATATCCCTTCGATTAATTCAGTCTCTATCTGTTTCAACAGGTTACGTGAAGCATTCAACTCTCTACTTTCGAGCATAGTCACGTATTCTTTCAGTTTTTCAGCTAAAAAATAATACTCATCGAAGGGTCTAGCTTCGAAAACTCCAATATAACTCAGTAAAACTATAGTGAATATACTTGAAATCACATTACCGCGGGCCTGTGCTAATGAACGGCTAAATGAACCTCTACTCACCTTATTACCTCTAAAAAACGTTTTTTGGCTAAAAGAAATCTTATCATCTGATATTACGTCTGTTAATAAGTCAATTACAAGTGTTTCGAACTGTACTCTCGTTAAATTACTGTTTTTTAATAACAAGTCAGCAATTGGGTCTTGAAAAGTTTTTTGTATAATATTCTGGTATCCTTCTAATGCCATATCAATATAACCTCACAATTAATATCAGGGTCATGAGATATAACGTTGTCTACAATATTGTATACCAATATAATAGATCTCAAATAGATATTTATAGCTTCCCCTACAGTAAAACGTTGACAAATTATTTAAAAAACGTTTAAAAAATAAATATTAATTAACAAAATTAAGCAATAAAAGGGGTGGAAGTGTTTATTACACCTTAGCTCGCGTCATCTAAACATGGTTTCAGCCAATGACCTTGAGATAAACACTGAAGAAATTGAGTTGAAAATCACTGAATTCATCGCTGAAAACGTAGAGAAGGCGGGCTTGAAAGGAGCTGTGGTAGCCGTGAGCGGCGGAATAGACTCTGCCGTCGCACTAGCGCTGACAGTTAAGGCCCTTGGACGCGAAAAAGTGACGGCTATCACCCTTCCGGACTGTGACGCCACCCCCGAGTGTGATATCATGGATGTGATGCAACACTGTGTGAGCCTCGGCGTCACGTGTAACACGCTGGACATCACGCCGATATTACATGTGATGCGCGGTACATTACCCCACTATAACGCCACGGACCGTGTGCCCAGCGGAAACGTAAAGTCCAGGGTAAGGATGATCGTGGCCTACCACTACGCCAACAGGCTAAACAGGATGGTTATGGGCACCTCCAACAAGACCGAGCTCCTGACCGGGTTCTTCACCAAACACGGCGACGGCGGCGTGGACATCATGCCCCTCGCCGACCTATACAAAACCCAGATCAGGCAGCTTGCCAGGCACCTGAACGTGCCAGAGAACATCGTGACTAAGCCTCCATCGCCGGGCTTCTTCCCCGGGCAGACCGACGAGGGGGAGCTGGGTATAGACTACGCGACTTTGGACCTCGTTCTCTACAGCCTGGACAAGGGCGTGGACGCAAGAAAAATATCCGAAGACCTAAAGATTACGTTGAGACAGGTGGAAGCCATCCAGACGAGGATAAAGGCAAACGAACATAAACGGCGGCCTCCACTAATCTTAAGACTAACCTAGAAGCACTCCTATTCGAAAAGAGGGAGAGACATGGGACGTAAAAGACAGAAAGTAGTGAAGATCATAAAGAAAAAGCTGCCAGACCAGTACCTTTGTCCTAACTGCGGCATGAACACCGTTGGCATCGTACTCCACCCGAACGAGGGCCTCGCCAGAATCATCTGCAGCAACTGCTCCCTCAAACAACAGTTCCCGGTCCCAGAGAACACGGGCCCCGTGGACGCCTACTGCATCTTCGTAGACAAGTACTATGGCGCTCAGGAGCCCCCCAAACAATGACGGGTAAAGTGGAGAAGCACCTACTCAAAAAGATCAGAGAAGACGGATGTATTCACATCACGCTCGTCGACCCGGATAAGAGCCTTGGATGCGACTGCGCGACGATATCCCGTGAGGCCGAGAAAGGCGGCACGGCAGCCATAATGGTAGGTGGCTCGACCCTGGCTGCCAAGGAGGACCTCGACGCCGCCGTACAGGAGATCAAGGAGAAGGTAAAGGCTCCCGTGATCCTTTTCCCCAACGGTCCCATGGGGGTTAGCCGGTACGCTGACGCAATCTGGTTCATGAGCCTCCTGAACAGCCAGAACACTTACTACATTATAGACGCCCACGTGATAAGCGCCCCCCTCGTGAAACGGTACGGCCTCGAGGCCCTACCCATGGGCTACATCATAGTGGGGGAGGGGTGCGTCGCCGGCTACATAGGCCAGGCCAGGCCCATCAGCTACAGGCACCCCGAGCTGGCAGTAGGATACGGCCTCGCCGCCGAGACCCTTGGAATGAGGTTCGTATACCTTGAGGCGGGATCCGGAGCCAGAGACCCCGTGCCGCCCCTCATGGTGAGCACCGTTAAGAAGCACCTGGGCGTACCGCTCATCGTCGGCGGAGGCATCAGGAACCCTGAGGCAGCAGCCGCGGCCAGCAACGCGGGCGCTGATATAATAGTGACGGGCACCCTGGTCGAGGAGGACAGCCGAGTCAAGGAAAAGATAGGCGCCATCGTCGAAGCCATAAAGAGGAAACCGTGATACCGGGTCCGCTCTAAGCGGCTCAGGTAAAGGTAAAGAGGCTGCTCAACCAGTATTATTCCTTGATAAGGGCCAGCAGGGTAGAGCGGTGAATTGATCGAAGTCAAGATGCCCCCAGCCTACAGAAAGTACTTCGCAGAGCTAGAGGGCAGGCTGAACAGGTTGTACGAGGTCGCCAAGGTGGCCCGGAGCAAGGGCCTGGACGCCACCCTGCATCCGGAGCCCGAGATAACGATGGACATCGCGGACCGCATTGAGAAGCTCATCGGGCCCAAGGGCATCACCCAGCGGATGCGGGAGCTGGAGGGCATGAACCGCCAGGAGATGAGCTTCAAGATAGCCCAGGAGATAGCCCTGGGCAGATTCGGCTCCATGGAGAGGGAGAGGGCCGCGGACCAGGCCATAAGGACGGCCCTCGCCATCATGACCGAGGGCGTAACCATAGCCCCAATCGAGGGCATACCCAAGATCGTCATAAAGCAGAACTCGGACCGCACCGAGTTCCTCAGCGTCTACTTCGCGGGCCCGATAAGGCCGGCGGGCGGCACGGCCCAGGCCCTGACCCTCGTCATCGCCGACATGGTGCGCAGGTCCCTCAGGCTTGAACGCTACCAGCCCAGCGAGGACGCCGTTAACAGGTTCATCGAGGAGGTGCGCATCTACGAGCGCAACGTCAGGCGGTTCCAGTACCACGTCACCGACGAGGACCTGGAGCTAGCCCTGAAGAACCTCCCCGTGGAGGCCACGGGCGTCTCCACGGACCCCTTCGAGGCGTCCAACTACAGGGACGTGCCCGGCATAGAGACCAACAGGCTCAGAGGCGGGGCCCTGATAGTTGTCGTAGACGGCGTTGTCGGTAGGGCGCGTAAGTTGTGCGGCGTCTGCGACAGCATCGGCATTGAAGGATGGGAGTGGCTTAACAAGCTTGGTTGGAAGCCCGGCAACGGAGACGAGGAGAACAAGAAGCCCACCGCCGCGTTCATGGAGGAGATCATCGTGGGCCGCCCCGTCTTCAGCTTCCCCAACACCCCGGGCGGCTTCAGGCTCAGGTACGGGCGGGCCCGCACCACCGGGCTCGCCGCGTGCGGGGTCCACCCAGCTACAATGCTGACTCTGAACGGCTTCATGACCACTGGGCTCCAGCTGAGGATTGAGCTTCCCGGCAAGTCGGCGGCCGTCTGCCCCGTGGACAGCGTGGAGCCGCCCGTCGTGCGTCTCAAGGACGGCAGCGTCGTCAGGGTGAGCGACGAGGAGACGGCCCGCAGGGTCTACGACCAAGTGGACAGGATACTGTTCAACGGGGACATACTCATCAACGCGGGCGACTTCATCCAGTTCAACCACCCTCTGCTCCCGGCCGGATACGACGAGGACCAGTGGCGTTACGACGGGGAGTACGCGCTTAGGGCCGTGGGGGACAAACCCGCGGAGGAGCTGACCGGGATCAGCGAGGAGCGGATACGGGGACTGATGAGCGCCCCCTTCGGGGCCCCGACGCCAGAGGAGGCCCTGGCACTGACGCGGATCGACGCGCCCCTCCACCCTAGGTACACGTACGACTGGTCGAAGGTGTCCATGGACCAGCTGCTGAGCCTCAGGAACAGGCTGGCCGAGGATTGGGCGGAACAGGAGATACGGCTCGGCCCCGAAGACAAGGGGACGCTGGAGATCCTCCTGGTGCCCCACGGGGTTAAGGACGGCATGGTGGTTTTAGACGAGGCCGCGCCCATTCTCGAAAGGTGCCTAGCATTAGGTTCGCGCTACGTGGAGGCGAAGGAGACGGAGCCCCTCGCCCAGGTGAACGTTTGGGCGGGGTTCAGGGTCAAGGAGAAGGCGTACGTCTACGTGGGGGCCCGCATGGGCCGTCCCGAGAAGGCCAAGGAGAGGAAGATGAACCCCTACGTCCACGGCCTGTTCCCGGTGGGCAACGCGGGGGGCCCCCAGAGGGACATCACCAGGGCCAGGAAGGGCGAGAAGGTCCGCGTGGAACTCGTCCAGAGGGAGTGCCCCGCGTGCGGCTACTACTCCACAACTCCTCTCTGCGAGAACTGCGAGGGCCTCACTATCGCCGTCAAGAAGTGCCCCAGGTGCAGGAGACCCGTAGAGGGCGACAGGTGCCCAGCCTGCAACGTGGAGCCCGTGGAGTACGAGTGGCTTGAGCTGGACCTCCGTGAAGAGCTGGATAAGGCGCGCAGACACGTAGGCGGCAGTATCCCCGAAAGGATAAAATGCGTAAAAAGGCTGATGAACGAGGCAAGGGTGCCGGAGCACCTGGGCAAGGCCATACTAAGGGCCCGGTACGACCTCAGCGTATTCAAGGACGGCACCCTCCGCTTCGACCTCACGGACATACCGCTGACCCACTTCAAGCCCTCGGAGGTGGGCGTCCCCGTAGGGAGGCTCAGGGAGCTAGGGTACACACACGACATCGAGGGGGAGCCCCTTGAGAGGCCGGACCAGATGCTGGAGCTCATGGTCCAGGACATAGTGCTCCCCGAAGATTGCGGGGACTACCTGGTCAAGGCGGCCCGGTTCCTGGACGACGAGCTCCGCGACCTCTACAAGCTGGAGCCCTATTACAGCGTGGAGAATAGGGATCAGCTCGTAGGCCATATAGTAGTGGGGCTGGCGCCCCACACGTCGGCCTCCATCGTCGGCCGCCTAGTAGGGTGGAGCAAGGTGAGGAACTGCTACGCGCACCCGTACTGGCACGCGGCCAAGCGGAGGAACTGCGACGGCGACGAGGACGCAGTCATGTTGGCGCTGGACCCGCTGCTGAACTTCTCGAAGGCTTACCTACCGAAGCAGAGCGGCGGCCTCATGGACGCGCCCCTCTTCATAATCCCCAACCTAATCCCCGAGGAGGTGGACAAGGAGAGCCACAACGTGGACGTGGTGGGCAGGTACCCGCCGGAGTTCTACGATATGGCCATGAGGGGCGCCAAACCCGGAGACTTCGAGGGCCTCGTGGACACCCTCGGCGGCAGGCTGGGCACCCAGGCCCAGTACGCGGGCTTCAGCTACACCAAGGAGTGCAGCGACATCAACCTGGGCAGCCACCACGGCGCCTACAACACGCTGCAGACCATGCTGGACAAGCTGGATAGCCAGATGGACCTCACCCGGAAGCTTCGAGCCGTGGACGGCCAGACCGTGGCGCTCAAGATACTGAACAGCCACTTCATGAAGGACATCGTGGGCAACCTCCGCGCCTTCACCAAGCAGGGGTTCAGGTGCGGAAAGTGCAACAAGAAGTTCAGGAGGCCCCCGCTGAGGGGCATGTGCGACAGGTGCGGCGGCCAGATCCAGATGACGGTCCACAGGGGAGGCATCGAGAAGTACCTTGAGCCCGCCGCCCGCTTAGTGGACAAGTACAACCTGGGCGACTACTACACCGACCGCTTAGAGCTCGTGAGGGAGGAGCTGGACAGCATCTTCGCAGCCGAGAAGCCGCAGGTGGAGGCCCACCACCAGTTCAACCTCACGGACTTCATGAAGCCCAGGGAGAGGAGGTAAGAAAACCCTTATTACTCATGCCCCGTGTACCCTTTGGCGAGCAACTATGAGTAAAAGAAAAAAGCAGAGCGGCACAGGGATGCCTCAGAGCAGCGCGGGTCTCATGAGGTTCTTCCAGGACGAGACCAACGGGGTTAAGATACCGCCCGAGTTCGTGATCGGCGCGTCGGTGGTGCTCATAGCTGCTGTTGTGCTGGCGAAGATATTCGTCCCGCTTTAGGCGGGCTCCGCGTAGCTATTACGCCGTCAACATTCAACGCTTGTGCCTCGGGGTGCCTGAAGGTGGAGAAGCCCGTGTCTGAGCCCAGCAGGAGGAGGAACCTCGTCATCATGGGCGTGAAGCCCATCATGAACTACGTGGTGGCCTGCCTGACCCTGTTCAACTCCGGCTCCGAGACGGTCCTCATACGGGCGCGGGGCAAGCACATCAACAAGGCCGTGGACCTCGTGGAGCTCCTCAGACGCGTGTTCCTCAAGGACGCAGTCGTCAGGGACGTCAGGGTGGGCACGGACACGCTGAGGCGCGACGATGGCAGGGACGCCCAGGTGTCCATCATCGAGATCATCCTGACACCAGGCTAAGGCAGACTTTTAAGCCCTAGACGTCAAGTTCAGGTGAAGGGTGTCAGGTTTGTCGTATCCAAAGATCAAGATAACCCCGCCCGGACCTAAGGCGAAGAAGGTCGTTGAGAGGGACGCGGCGGTCATTTCCCCCAGCTTCGGAAGGGCCTACCCCCTGGTCATCGAGCGAGGCGAGGGGAACATAGTCGTGGACGTGGACGGCAACGAGTTCATAGACATGAACGCTGGCCTGGCCGTCTGCAGCGTCGGCCATAGCCACCCCAAGGTGGTTAAGGCAATCAAGGACCAGGTTGACAGGTTCATCCACTACAGCTACACGGACTTTTTCTACGACGGCTACGTTAACCTGGGCGAGGTCCTCCACGACCTGGTGCCGGGGAAGCACAAGAAAAAGTTCTTCTACGGCAATAGCGGCGCCGAGGCCATCGAGGCCGCCATGAAGGTGAGCCGCTGGCACAGCCAAAGGCAGGGCATGCTGGCGTACATAGGGAGCTTCCACGGCCGCACCATGGGCGCCGTGAGCCTCACGGCCTCCAAGCCCTACCAGAGGCGCAGGTTCAGCCCTCTTGTGCCGGGGGTCGAGCACATCTTCTACCCGTACTGCTACAGGTGCCCGTTCCACTTGGAGTGCCCCAGCTGCGGCCACTACTGCGTGGACTACATCGATGAGTACCTGTTCCAAAAGTACGTGCCCGCCGAGGAGGTGTCCATGCTACTGGCGGAGCCCATCCAGGGCGAGGGCGGCTACGTTGTGCCCCCGGACGGCTACTTCAAGAAGCTGAAGAAGCTGCTGGACGAGAACGGGATACTGCTAGCCATGGACGAGGTGCAGTCGGGGATCGGGCGCACGGGTAAATGGTTCGCCATAGAGCACTGGGGCGTCGTACCCGACATAGTGTGCATGGCCAAGGGCATCGCCGCGGGTATGCCTCTGGGTGTCATGGCGTCCCGCGCCGACATCCAGGACTGGACGCCAGGCAGTCACGCATCCACCTTCGGGGGCAACCCGGTGAGCTGCGCCGCGGCCTTAGCCGTCATCGAGGTCATCAAGTCGGAGAGGCTGCTGGAGAACGCCCAGAGGGAGGGCGCCTACATCAAGAAGCGGCTGGAGGAGATGATGGAGACGCACCCCATGATGGGGGACGTCCGCGGCAAGGGCCTCATGGTGGGCGTGGAGCTGGTGAAGGACCGGGAAACCAAGGAGTACGCCAAGCAGGAGACCGAGGACGTGATGATGGAGTGCTTCAGGCAGGGCCTGGCCATCGTCAACTGCGGCGTCAACGTCATCAGGTGGATGCCCCCGCTGACCATCACACGTGACCTTGTGGACCCCAGCCTAGAGATATTCGAGAAGAGCCTCAGCAAGGTTGAGAAGGGCAAGTAGCCCCCTTTTTTCATTCCTTTAAACTCGTTTTGAGCGGCCCTGATTCTTTTCAAGCGGAGCCAGCTTACCCACCTCCTTTTCCCAGTGGGCGATGAGCGGAGCCATGTACTCGATCATCTTTCTCACGCCCTCCACCTCGATGAACTCGTTGGGGGCATGTATCCTCCCCCCGTAGCCAGGACCGGCTGTGAGGATGGGCAGCCCCAGCCTCTTGGTGAAGAGGTACTCTGGCGCTGAGCCCATTGAGCTTGTCACGGTGTAGGGCTTCATGCCAAGGTCGAGGAAGGCCTTCCTCGCGGCCCGGGTTATGTGGGCGTCTGTGGGCGTCCTGCTCCATTCGTAGTTGTGGTAGAGCCTGATGTCGACCACGTCCCTCAGGCCCATGGCCTCAAGGTGCATCATGAAGCCGTTCAACGTGCTCTCCGGGGTCATGTTGGGGACCAGCCTGAAGTCCATCTTCACCACGGCCTCTGCCGGGGTAATCGTCTTCGTTCCCTCCCCTGTGTAGCCTCCATTCATGCCGCAGATGTTGACGCTTGGCTTGTAGAACACGTTGATGTAGGCGTCCCTGTCTGAGCATCTGACCCTCTTTATCCCGTATGGCTTGACTACCTCATCCATGTCGAAGGACTCCATGAGCTCTGGAAGGTACCTGAGGTCCTCCTCGGTGGGCGTGACGACGCTCTCATGAACCCAGTCCGCAATGATGTTACCGTCGCTGTCCTTCAGAGAGGATATTATGTTGGACGCCACCTCCACGGGGTTGTAGTGGAGCTGGGCGTAGCTGGCGTGCACGTCGTACCGAGACTCCCTGATCCTGAGCTCGACGAACACTATACCCTTCTTGCCTAGGATGACCTGCGGCTTACCCTTGGAGGCCTCGGTGGGCATCATGAAGTACGCGGCCTGGGCCGATCCCAGCTCCTCCCCACGCTCCTTAACGAGCCTCACCATGCTCCTGCTGCCCGTCTCCTCCTCTCCCTCAACCACGAAGATCAGGTTGACTGGAATCTTACCCGTAGCGTCCTTCATCGCCTCCAACCCTAGAAGCATGGACATGAGGGGAGCCTTCGTGTTGACAGCGCCCCTGGCGATGATCCTATCACCCACAATCTCGGCCCCGAAGGGAGGTGAGTCCCACTCTTTGAGGGGCTCCACAGTAAGGACGTCATACATGCTGTACAGTATAAGGGTCCTCTTGGAGTCGTTGTCCATCGACCCGTACACGATGGGGTGACCGCCGTACCTGAGGAGAGTGGATTCGGAGCTCAGCCTTTCCTCGAGGAAGTCCCTAAGGTAACTGGCTGTCTCCTCTATTCCCTCACCCGTGGGGGAGATGCTTGGCATCCTCAGGAAGCTGCGGACCTCATCCAGGTAGGCATCCCACCTGCTCTCAACTAGGGAAGACACTGTGTTGAGCAAGCCTCATCATTCAGTTACTCCGACGTTTGATGATTTAGGCTTTCATACCGATGGTTGTCGCTCACACGTTCCACGTTGTGCGGGAGTCATGCTGTGAGGCTCAGCTGTCACTTCTTGGTTAT
>Ga0154852_121_pt3 | contig 10882 bp, 14 predicted proteins | sample Rifle2008BG16ft_FD_105580 | JGI IMG/M metagenome (GOLD analysis project Ga0154852, IMG submission 105580) | Candidatus Bathyarchaeota archaeon RBG_16_57_9
GGCCCACGGGGTCCGTCGGGTGGAGGACCGCGCCTTAGCCTGCGTGGCCCTGGTCTTCACGTGGTCGAGAGGAGAAGGCGACAAGTAAGTAGGGGTACCCCTACCTGGTAGGGGTGGGGGTACTAGTTCTCCGGTAGGGGGTTTTCTAGAATTCCACTAATCATCAGAGGGTCCGGTATACCGTATTCCTCGTTTTTTTCGACGAAGCTGGTCTTCACAAGTTTATTTAATACATCGGTAACGGCTGAGTTAGTTAAGCTTCGGTTCTCGCGCGCCTCAAGTATGGATTTTACTTGGCTCCAGCTTGCTCCTCCGGCTCTCGCAAGATAGTTCAATACCTATAATTGGGTAATCGAGCAAAGTCGTTGCTTAGGAAAAGGGGTTTAGTAGATGCCCCCCGTCGTCTTCGGCGCCCGGTATATTCTCCAGAGAACGTGATGTCGACGGAGTCGATGCTTGTTGTTCCGGGCTCGCCGTAAACGGGGGATATCTCTTCCTCCTCGGCTCTCTCATCCGCGCCCTTAGTGATCAGCGTCAGTTTTCCGAACGGAAGTATCCTGAGGTTCACCCGAGGCTGTGGGATCGGTGTTGGATCAGCTTTCTCGGTTTTCAATCCATCTTCCCCCGTAGTTACGGATATCTACTCCTACCTCTGGAGACTGTCTATTAACTCTTAAGGTCTAGTTTCGGCTCGTTTGGAAAAGGGATTAATAGCTTATTCACGTAGGGGGTAATGGTATCGTTGTCGGGTCTTCAGTCCTCGGAGCTGGTAGAGATATTCAGGGCGGATGAGAGGATACTAGTGGCTTACATGTTCGGCTCGAGGTCGAGGGGCCTGCAGACGCTGGAAAGCGACACGGATGTGGCGGTCCTGCTCTCCACGCTTCCCGAGGATGCCCTGGACCTTTACCTAGACCTCGTGGATAGGCTCTCAAGGGTTGTGGGGGGCCCCGTCGACCTGGTTTTTCTCAACGCCGCACCCCTCCTCCTAAGGCACCAGGTGATCAAACACGGGAGGGTTCTGTTCAGCAGAGACGAGGCTGCTCGGGTCCAGTTTGAGACTAGGTCGGTTAAGGAGTATATGGACTTCAGGCCGCGAAGCGACGAGTATGACGAGGCCCTAGTGGAGGAGGTGTCGAAGTGGAAAGGCTGATCGCCGCGAAGCTCTCCCGGTTGAGGGATTATGTGGGTTACCTCAAGGCGTTGAAGGGTACGCCGCTGAGGACCTTCCAGGAGGATTTCAAGGAGAGGGGCGCGCTTGAAAGGTACCTGCACCTAGCCATCGAGGCTGTCATAGACATAGGCAACGAGATAATATCTGTGCGGCAGCTTAGGCGTCCCGATCAGTTCAGGGACATACCCGAGATTCTAGCGGAGTCGGGGATAATACCGGAGAGTCTCGCTGCGGAGGTCACGAAGATGATCGGCTTCAGAAACCTTCTCGTCCACGACTATGCGGCCATAGATTTAACCCTAGAATACAGGTTTCTGGAGACGAGGCTTCAAGACTTTGAGGAGTACATGAAGTATATAGCGGACTGGCTCAGAGCCCTGCCAGATGAAAACAAATGAAGCCCCATAAAATGAAAGGCGGCCCACCCATACGAGTGCCGATTGACGCCGAAGTAGAGTTCGTCGTATACGACTAATATCCTCGATTCCCGCTCCGTGGGATTTGACTCTGAAACCAGAGGGCATTGTGTGATCCACGAGTATCAAGGTAGGCGACGAAATAGACATCTACCAGGAAGGCAAACGCATAGTCATAGAACCAGCAGAGAAATTGGAGGTAGAGACCTAGAAGAATCTGTTTCAAAGTATAATAGGTTATACTTCTTTAACACCGAGGAGTACAGATATTCTAATTTGATAAAATACGTTTAATAACTGTAAAAATTTGATTTCAACCAATAAAAGTAATTATAACTGATGTCTAATGTTAAATATATAGTCATGGATGAATTTGAGGTAGCTCGTGTCTTTGGTGAGAAAACTTTTCGTTCCGGTAAAGATTATTTCGAAGAAGGTCGCGTGCTATCTGCGATTAAGCTTGAGAACAGAGTCCTCGGCGAAGTTCTAGGCACAGAAAAATACCTCACACAGATAACGATGGACGGATTAAGAAGCAGTTGCACCTGTCCAGTTAGGGTGAACTGCAAACATGGCGCAGCACTCATCCTGCAGTTCTTAAACGGCACATACGTAGATGGCGACCGCATCATACATGATCTGGAGCGGGCAGAAAAAATTGAACTTATTAAAACCCTGAAAAACCTAATAGAAGAAAATCCAACACTGCTCTTAAGCATTCAGGAAACCCGAAAAGAACCAAGCGACAAGCTAGAGGCTTCGGTTGAAAAACAAATCATAAAAATGCTAAAAAACGTGATAGACAGTGGCTATGCAGACGAAGATTTCGCTAAAACCTTTGCGAAGCTAGTAAAAACCAACAGCACTCTGATCAGTAAAGAACTGATATTCTATATACTTGAGTTCTTAATTAGCAACAGTGAGCGGTATGGATACTTCTATAATGATTACAGCGACTACACTTTTGGTGAAGACATTTTTGAGAACCTGTGCGACGCATTTGCACAGAAATCATTGGAAACAAAAGATTTCCAGCAACTCATGAGGATTCATGAAGAGGACAACTACGACCTGTTCTACCCTTTCCTCACCAGAATGGTGACGGCTGAAAACGCTTCTAAACTACTGGCATTCAAAGATCGGATTAAGGCGCTGCTGGGTGACGATTCACTGTACGTGGAGTTTTTAATAAACGCAAGGGAGAACGAGGAGGCGAAAAAACTCCTACAGGGAATCGGAAGTCTCAATGAAAGCAAATGTTTCAACCTATACCTAAGACTTGATAAAACGGAAGCTCTAGAACTAGCTAAGAATAGAAAGTACTACTCAAGCCTGATTCGGTATTATCACCAAATAAATGCGAAAGAAGAAGTGATTGAGTTTTTTAGCAGGGCATTAAACGAGGGAATAACACTTGAGTCATCATCCGAGCTTCCTGGAATTATTTTTACCGCCATTCAAAACGTCAAACCCCTAAACAGAGCCGAACTTCTAGGTAGGCTTTTTGATATCTGCTATAAAACGAATTACTATGCTCTTTGCGTTGATATAGGAATTGAGCTAAAGAACACGGGGATGCTGCATAGACTCTTGGAGAAGAAAACAGATTTCTGGTTCACGCCAGCCTCAAAACTCAAACTCTTGAAATTCCTCTCATTTCATGAGCCTGAAAACGCTAAAAAGGGTCTAGAAGTCTTTGCTGAGGACCTGATAAAAGAAAAAAAGGATTTTGCGTATGAAAACGCGGTTAAGTGTATACTCGATCTCAAGGAGCTCATGAACAAGGATGAATGGATTGAATACTTAAAAGAGCTCTATAAAATGCATTTCCGCAAAACAAATCTCTGGAAAAAGATTAAAGCGGAAGGTATCAAAGTTAAAAAGGAAGGAAACATCCTCAACATCTCATAAAAACGGTATATCTAGGACCATATTTCGAATTCCTAATTGCACAAGATGCGTCAATTGCCAGTACAAGAATTATATGATCACATCAATTTAAATTACTAATTTCAGTTATAAACTCGTAAAGCGAAGAAAAAAGACGCTAATCTTCAACCTATTACAAGGAATTATGTATATACAATAATGGTGCCGACTCATCGTATGTAGCGCCTCTTAACCGTGTACTGTTCGCCTATCTCTTTTATCATCACGCGCTCAATGTAGTTGCTGCGGCTTCTGCCCTCCTGCTCCGCCTTCTCGTTTATCTTCTTCAGGATCAACGGGTCTATGGAGATGGCGATTTTTTCTTTCCTATCTCTCATGTATAGAATATAATTTATTCATGTTAATAACTCTTATCCATCACTCATATCAAAGTGTACCTTATTATACCCACTTTTTCCCCTCATGTTCCCCTAGTTATAATAGCGCTGGATGGTAGCCAGAGCCGCAGGGAAACCCGCCTAGAGCCCTTTCCCCCAGGAAAGATCCGCCGCGGGACCCCTAGAAAAGCTCATCTACCGGTGCAGGTGGTGGCTGAGAGGGAGGTCGCCAAGAGGATGCTCGCGTCCGTCGGCATAGCATTGGTTAACGCTAAGCTCATAGACTATGAGGGCAGAGGCGTAAGGGTGTTCACCCTGGACGCCTTCACGAGGCTTGCGGACATCGAACTGGTCCTACTCAAGGCTTTAGGGGGCAAAGCCTACTGATGACTCTATTCCGCTGGCTAGGAGGGCCCGGTTTGGGTGAGGAATCGTTATTCCCTGCTGAGGGAATAAGGAGTTTCCGCGTTGAGGACCATCCTAACGGAGAGGGATAGGAGGCCGCTGCTGAACCTTTCAGCACTTAACACATCTCACTTACACATTTTAATAATAAAATCGTGAGAACATAGCATCCACGAGCCAAATAAAAATTAATAAAAATTTTAAGTTAAACTATTATCTCCGTGTCTAGTCAGAGGGTTAAGGTTGATAACTCTGGACTCCCACCCATCAGCCATGGACAGAAGCCTCTTACTCAGGGCCGCCCTGGGCGTGCTCACCGTGGCAGCCCTCTGCTACGGTTGGACCACCAGCTTCCCCGACAACGTGAACATCAGCTACGGGCTCCCCCTCAGGTGGGGCATCCACCAGCTCATCACCATAGCCGGCCCCGTGGACACGTGGAGGGTGGACGTGTCGGCGCTGCTCATAGACCTGATCCTCTGGGTCGCCCTGCTGATAGTAGTCCCGGAGCTGGTTAAGCCTAGAGCCGCCTAGGCCATTTGAGTACTGGGGCGGCTTCCGAATCATGGAGTCTGAGGCCGCTACGCTGCCCTTCACCCTCCTCTACCTGATTTTACGCGAGCGGGCGCCACGCCTGCCTCGTCCTGGAGGCGAAGGCACACTCTAGGCGACGACCCTCCCACACATTGACCGGCTATCCCCGGGGGGGAGCTCAAACTCGCAGGTTTTGAAGAACGATTCCAAGGATAAAGCAGAGCACTGCCCCAACGCTAACCAGGGAAGCGATGCGCCGCGAGACACGGTGCCTCGTGGCGACGATGATTGTTCCCGCCGCCGTCATTTCAAGAGTGAAGTCGATGAACCATACCGCCAAAAAGGCTGAATCGGCTGTACTAATTGACCACAAGGCGAGAACCAACCCGAGAGACGTGGCGGCGCCGAACAGCAGCCCCGTGCGCAATCCGTCAACCGGACGCTCTTCTCCACCTCGGTGTATAAGCATGGTTAAGACCAGCGTGGAGATAAGAAGGGACGCGTACCCCGCAGGAATCCTAACAAACGCTTGTTCCGGTGAAAGGAGAAATGAGTCATCAACCGAAACGAATACAGACGCGAATATGCCTGCGTTCAACAGGAAATCGATCGCAATTACCGCAATCCAAGCCAAGAAAACGCTCTTCACATGCTTAGTGGGCGGCTTCATACTAGTCACGTCGGACACGCATCCAGTGACATTTCACGTTTTCATGAATTAAAAATGTTAGACCTAGAGGCTAATGATGACGAACAGCCCATCCACGGATGCCGGAAGGACCATTGATACAGACCTCACGGTTCCTGACCTAAACTAATCAGCGTCTCGGCTACCTCACGTGGGACACTACTTCTTCTGGAAGAACTCTTCCAAGCGCTTCCGCTGCTCCTCGTACACCAGCGACGGAAACAGCCGGTATAGCCACTGTCTGAAGACCTTAATATTCATATACAATTCAACATAAGGATTCAGAGTTATAATCTTTGTCCTCGGCCACTGGCAACCCTGGGCGGCGAGTCGCGGATAGACATTCGGGACGTACCACATACCTGTTGGCCAGGTGGGGAGTTGGATTTCGAACAGGATCAAGAGACACGGGAGGACTGTTACGAGGTGCATAGAGGAGCTAGGGGCTCTAGCCCACCACGCCCTCCTTCCGGAGCGCGGCTATCGCCGCCGCGTCGTAGCCCAGCTCGCCCAGCACCTCGTCGTTGTGCTGGCCCAGCGAAGGCGCAGGCCCTAGGGCCACGGGGGCCTTGGAGAACCTGACGGGGAACCCGGGCTGCCTCACCGGCCCCGCCCGGGGGTGCTCCACCTCGACCACCATGCCCCTGGCAGCCACCTGGGGGTCGGACACAACCTGGTCCAGCTGGTACCCCGGCGCCACCGGCACGTCAGCCTCCACAAGCCTATCCACCACGTAGGCGACCTTCCTGTCGGCCACCCATCGCTCCACGTCCTCGTTGGACTCGATCTCGCCCCTGATGACCTTCTTAAGCCTCTCCACCTGGGCCAGCTCAGCCGCGATGTACACGTAACCATCTTCAGCCTTGAAGTTACCGAACACGATGCCCGTCGTCGGCCTGTCCCTCCAGATCTCCCAGGCCAGCCTCCCCGTGGCCAGGTAGTTGCACAGAGGTATCCCCGTCATGGCCACCATACAGTCCAACTGGGCCACGTCGATGAGCTGGCCCTCGCCAGTTCGGTCCCTGTAGAGGAGTGCGGCCAGGATGCTTGTGGCGGCCCATACTGCGGGGTCCAGGTCCCCGTGGTATTCGGCTGGCCTCACCGGCGGCCCCTCGGGGTCGATTAGGTCGCCCGTAAGGCGCATCCACCCCGACATTGCCTCAGCTATGGGCGCGAAGCTGGGCCTGCTGTAGTATGGCCCGTCCAGTCCGAACCCACTCAGGGCGGCGTAGATGACGCTGGGCCTCGCCTTGGAGAGCTCCGCGTAGCCCAGGCCCAGCTTCTCCATGGTGCCCCTCTTGAAGTTCTCCACCACCACGTCGGCGCCCCCGAGCAGCTCGAAGAATATCTGCTTCCCCTTCTCGCTCTTCAGGTTCAGGGTCAGCGACCTCTTGCACCGGTTAAGGTACATGAACGGTGAGCTCTCCCCGCCCACCATGGGCGGGTACAGCCTCGCCATCTCGCCCCAGGTGGGTTCGATCTTCACGACGTCGGCGCCCATGGAGGCCAGGATCATGGTCGTGAAGGGCCCGAAGTAGACGTGGCTCAGGTCCAGGACCCTGACGCCCTCCAGCAGCTGGCCCCGCCCCGCCGGGCTCGCCGCGGCCATCTAGTACAGCTCCTTGCCGTCCAGGCCCACGAGCCGCTCCCACTCGCCCAGGGTCCTCTCCTGGATGACGCCCAGCTCGTCGTCCGACAGGTGCCTGAACCTGCCCTGCAGCTTGAGGGCGTCCGTCACCGGCTTCAGCTCCCGGGGCTTGTACGTCAGCCTGAAGTGCCCCTCCTCGATCTCGTAGAGGGGCCAGATGCCCGACTCCACGGAGAGCCTAGCCACCTTTATGGAGTCCTTTGGCTCGACGCCCCAGCCCGTGGGGCACGGCGCGTTGATCTGCATGTACCTGAAGCCCCTGATCCCCTTCCCGTGAGTGACCTTCTCCACCAGGTCCTCGGGGTACGCCACCGAGGCCGTGGCCACGTAGGGCACTCTGTGGAGGGCGAGGATCATGGGCATGTTCTTCTTCTCCTCGGCCTTGCCGCGGCTCACCCGGCTCACGGGCGTCGTCGCTGTCCGGGCCAGGTAGGGTGTGGCGCCGCTCCTCTGGCCGCCAGTGTTCATGTACGCCTCGTTGTCGTAGGTGAAGAAGAAGACGTTCTCGTTCCTCTCGGCCGCAGCCGATAAGCCCTGGAACCCTATGTCCACGGTGCCGCCGTCCCCTATGAGCCCAGCCACCACGATGTCCTCCCTGCCTATGATCTTGTAGCCCCTGGCCAGGCCGGTGAGGAATGCGGCCGCGCCCTCGAAGGCCGGGCTGAAGAAGCTGGGGACCCTGATGTTCATGAAGCCGGGCGCGCAGGAGGCCACCTCCACGCGCACGCTGTTCCTGCCCAGGGCCTTGAACACGAGCCTGCCGGCCAGCGAGCCCGCGCAGCCCTGGCACGCCGGGTTCCCGGGCCACATGGCCTCCTCCCGGGGGATGTCCCTGATGCTCATCTTTTTCCTAGTCACGCCGCTCATCCCTAGACCCACCTCACCGGGGGCTCCGCGCCCCCCCTCTCCGCCAGGGCCCTCTCGCCTATCCTCTCGATGTCCCTGACCCTGACCTCCTTGCCGGCCATTCCCAGGTGGACCCCCATGACCGTGGGCCTCTCATCCAGCCCGTATAGGGCGCTCCTCACAGAGTTGTAGACGATGCCGCCCTCGTCCCCCAGGCTGATGCTCCTGTCCAGGACGCAGAGGGCGTCCACGTCGGCTCCGATGCGCCTGAACTCCTCCCTGGGGAAGGGCCTGAAGCTCCTGAGCTTCACCAGGCCGACGCGCTTCCCGTCCCGGCGGAGCCTGTCCACGGCGGCCCGGGCCGTGCTGGCCACAGTGCCCATGGCGACGAGGGCCGCGTCCGCGTCCTCACACCGGTATTCGTCCACCAGCCCGCCGTAGCTGCGCCCGAAGCGCCTCCCGTACTCCTCGTCCACCTCCTTGATGACCTGCTTGGCCCGGGTCATGGCCTCCTGGTGACTCCTCCACCTCCACTGCTGGTCGTGGGGGCCCCCCCAGTTCACCATGGTGAGGTGGCTGAAGCTCTCGTCCGCGGCCAGGGGCGTGAAGGGCTCGTCGATGCTCTTGCCCTTGGCCCAGTGCCTTTTGTAACGCTCGATGTCCTCGTCGAAGGTCTCGGGCAGGACCGGGTATTCCGTCTTGTAGGGTGGGAGGAACTCGTCCACCTCCTCCTGGCCTGGCACCTCCACGGGCTCGGCCGTGTAGCTCAGCACGTAGCCGTCCAGGCCGAAGGAGACGGGGAGCCTGACCCCCGCGTCCTCGGCTATCCTGTACGCCATGACGCCCGTGTCCAGGACCTCCTGGTTGTTCTCGCAGTACAGCTGGATCCAGCCCGTGTCCCTCTGGGCCATCATGTCGCTGTGGTCGGGCCCCATGGTCCTGACGCCCCTGTTGGCGACGGCCATGACGATGGGGGCCCTGTACCTGGCGGTCCCGTGGAGCGCCTCGTGCATGTAGAGGAGACCGGGGCCCGAGGTAGCCGTGAAGGCCCGCGCCCCCGCTATGCTGCCCGCCAGGCAGGCCAGCTGGGCAGTGATCTCCCCCTCCACGTTCACGAACTCGGCCGCCAGCTCGCCCTCGGCCACGAACTCCGAGAGGTACTGGACTATGGTGGTCTGGGGTGTAATTGGGTACGCGGCTATGAGGTTGGCCCTGGCCAGCTTCACAGCGTAGGCCACGGCCTTGTTCCCCACCATGACTTCTGACTTCAACGCTACTCCTCCTCAAGCTCCATCTTTATCGCGCCCACGAGGCACTCCTCGGCGCAGATGCCGCAGCCCTTGCAGTACGCGTAGTTCACTTCGACGCCGCCTTCGACAACGCTTATGGCGGTCTCGGGGCAGTATATCCAGCAGCGCTGGCACCCGACGCAGGCGCCCCTGTCAACCACGGGGCGGTGGACGCGCCAGTCGGACACGTCCCTGGAGTATGAGATCAGGGGCTCCTGCGACTCCTTGACAGCGACCACCCGCTTGGGCAGTTTTGACACGTCCACGGCCTCGGAGACGCCCTCGTACGCCTTCCTCATGGCCGCTATGTTGGACTCCACTATCCTGGCGGGGAGCTCACCCCTGAGGGCCTCCTCCAGGTGCCTCATCTCAACTATGCTGGTGGCCCTTGCGAAGGCCCCCAGGATGGCCGTATTGGTGATGGGGCGCCCTAGGGTCTCCAGCGCGATCTTCGTCGCGTCCACGGTCGCGACCTTGAAGTTGCCTGACAGGCCTGTGTCCCTGTAGGAGCCAGGGTGGTTCACGAGGGCCAGGCCCCCATCCTTGAGCCCCCTCGCCACGTCCACGGACCGGCTCAGCTGGGGGTCCAGGACCACTATGATGTCCGGCTCGTGGACGAGGTCCCGCTCCCTTATGCGGGTGTCGTCGACCCTGCAGAAGGCCACCACCGGCGCCCCCCTCCTCTCCGTCCCGTACTGGGGGATGGCCTGGGAGTATCTTCCGCCCAGGTGCATCGCGGAGGCTAGGACGCGTACGCCGGTCACGGCGCCCTGCCCGCCCCGGCCGTGGAACCTGATCTCTATCAACTCAATCGACTCCACAGGTTTTCCCCTCGGATAATAAGGTTGTCGATGCCCGCGACCACAGGTGCGGCTTGATGATGAACAGCCCCACCACGGGTTCGCCCGTAGGCGGCTAAAAAAAACAGGGGTCTCTACACCGGATTCGGCTCTATCTCTATGAGGCCGCTGACCACGCTGTAGTACTCCAGGACGTGCTCACCCTTCTCGGTGATCATGTAACGCTTCTTGGCGCGCTTGCTGCTCCGCCCAACCAGCTCCTCCTCTACGAGTTCCTGCGATACCAGACTGTCCAGTATCTCCTTCAGGCTCTTCCAGGAGAGGTTAGCGCTGTACATGATGCGCGTCGGCTTGCGTTCGCCCTGCTTGATCTGGCTCAGGACCTCCACGGATAGCTGGAACTTAGATCTTCTGGCGCTCAAGGTTGAGCTACAGTTCACGGGAGCGTATTAATGGATTATCAAGCATTGATAGGGAGTCTTAATCAGAACCATAGAAACAGTTCACGTGCATGGAACAGGGATACGGAGCAGCCTCCGCGGCCGGCCTCGGTCAAGACGCTGGCATCGAATCATCTAATATGCTCACGCTCTGGCTGGGTCTGGCGGGGTCCCTACCTTCTCTTGCTAATGGATAACAGCGCCACCAGCAGGAAGGCTATCCCTGCGTAGTCCGAGTTCCCCGTCATGTACCACACCACGCCCGCTATCACGGCCGCCGGCAGGAAGAATATCAGTGCGCCCACGACCCAGATGATCACCGACCCGATCAGGACCAGCACGATTAATCCCAGCAGAAGGCCCAGAGAGTCTACG
>Ga0154852_155_pt6 | contig 10027 bp, 13 predicted proteins | sample Rifle2008BG16ft_FD_105580 | JGI IMG/M metagenome (GOLD analysis project Ga0154852, IMG submission 105580) | Candidatus Bathyarchaeota archaeon RBG_16_57_9
CATAGGGGAGCGGGAGCTGGGCCTCATGAAGCAAGGCGTCATACTTGTGAACATGGCTCGGGGGTTGGTGGTGGACGAGGGCGCCCTGATCAGGGCTCTCAGGTCCGGTAAGGTGAGGGTCGCGGCGCTCGACGTCTTCGAGAAGGAGCCCATCAGCCAGGATAACCCGCTGATCAAGATGGATAACGTGATCCTGACCCCCCACCTCGGGGCCTGCAACATGGAGGGGATGCAGAGGATGGCGCTCCAAGTGGCTGAGGGCGTCTGGAAGGCCATGAATGGGCAGCGGCCCGACCACCCTGTAGTGAATTAGGATGAAGGTGGCCGCCCTGTTCAGTGGGGGTAAGGACAGCACGCTGGCGGCGAGGCTTGTCGAAGAGGAAGGCCACGATCTCAGGTGCCTTGTGACCATGAGGTCGGGGAACCCTGACAGCTACATGTTCCACACTGTAAATGTTGAGGCAGCGGGGCTCCAGGCCAAGGCGTGGGGCAAGCGGTGGGTCCAGGCGTGGACGCAGGGCGAGAAGGAGAGGGAGCTGGACGATCTGAAGGCGGCGCTGGAGGGGCTGCCTGTAGACGGAGTCGTCTCTGGCGCCATAGCGTCCAGCTACCAGAGGGACCGGGTTGAGCGCGTGTGCGGGGAGCTGGAGCTTACCCACATGTCGCCCCTCTGGGGCAGGGGCCGGGAGGAGCTACTCAGGGCTGTACTCGGCGAGGGCATGAAGGTGATATTTACTGCTGTCGCCGCCCAAGGACTGGACGAGTCGTGGCTCGGCGCAGAGCTGGACGAGACGGCCGTGAAGAGGCTGTTACAGCTCAACGCGGAGTACGGCGTTGATCCGTGCGGGGAGGGCGGAGAATACGAGACGCTGGTCCTGGACGCGCCCTGGTTCAGGAGGAAGATCGTCGTATCCAAAGCCGAGAAAACCTGGGACGGCGTCAGCGGCCGCTACGTAATAAGCGAGGCCCACTTACACCCGAAAGCCTAGGCCCCCAGTATCCTCATGGCTTCACGAATGTCCTCGGCTATCATTCTGCGTTTACTTTGCTCGATGAAGAAGCTGGGGCCAGCCTGAAGGTAGGATGGGAACACTCTGACGTCGCCGAGGAAGTACTTGCTCCCCCTGATCTTATAGGTTGAGCCCGGTGGAACCACGTTTCGGCCCGTCTTCCTCTTGGATATGTAGTTGAGGGCCTTTATCGCCACGTCACCCATGAGGAGCAGCACTTTTAGGTTTGGGAAGGCATCCAGCTCCCTCTCAAGGAGCAGGCTGCACTCCTTGATGGTGCCCGTCTTGACGCCGTAGCCTGTCTTGCCACACTTCACGGCGGTGGTGAAGTAGAACCCCTTCTCAAGCAACTCGCCGATGGAGCTGGCGTCCACCCCGGCGTCCCTGAAAGCCTGGACTGTAGTCCGCTGGAAGAGCGGGTCCCCATCAGCGTAGTAGTAGTCTTTCACGTCGGGGGGCGAAGCCTCTGAGACCATGACAGCCCGGACACTCAGGGGGTCCACATGTTTCCCTGGCACGAGGTAGCTCCTCGAGGCCACGTCGTCGCACGGGAAGTTTTCACACTTGACTCCTACGAAGGCCATGAACGAGGATACATTCACTCATGATAAATGCTTAACCAATATTTTATCCTGCGGTGCGTATGTTTTGATGCATAAAGATTAAATGTGGAGAGCTCCTTCAAAGTTATGAGAGGAGAAAGCGGTGATGTCCCGCCAAACAGTCTAGGCCGTAAGGCCCACAAAATTTCTAGCCGCCCCTCCGCCGTTCTGGGAAGCCCCAAGGACAGCGCGAGCCATTGGCGGTACCACCTCTGTCCCCCCGGAGCTGAGCAGCAATGAGCGAGAAGAAACAGGAAGTGATCTCCGAGGCGCTCAAGGCCGAGGAGAAGCTCAGGAGCCAGTGGTACATACTGGACCTGGAAGGAGAGCTAAGGCCCCTAGAAGAGTACGACTTCAAGGGCCACGACAAGCTGAAGATATTCAGCGGGTACGAGTACCAGAAAGACCGCACCGTGGACAGGACACCGCCCCACGTGGACCTCATGAGGAGCCTTGAGCTGGTTGACTACGAGCCGGCCAGCGACCCCGGCAACTTCAGGTACTACCCCAAGGGTAGGATGGTGAAGGCCCTCCTAGAGGAGTACGTCAACAGCATGGTCCACGAGTACGGTGGCATGGAGGTGGAGACCCCGCTGATGTACAGCCTGGAGCACCCCAGCTTGAAGAGCTACATGAACCGGTTCCCGGCCAGGCAGTACACGGTGGAGAGCGACGACACCATGTACTTCCTACGGTTCGCGGCCTGCTTCGGCCAGTTCCTCATGAGCCACGACGCCACCATCAGCTACAGGAACCTCCCCATGCGTATCTACGAGATGACCAGGTACAGCTTCAGGCGGGAGCAGCGGGGCGAGCTCACCGGCCTCAGAAGGCTCAGGGCGTTCACCATGCCCGACGTCCACGCCTTGTGTCGGGATCTTCCCCAAGCCAAAGACGAGTTCCAGCGAAGGTTCAGGCTCAGTCAGGACGTCCTCGCTGGCATAGGATTCGAGAAGACTGACTATGAGCTGGCCATAAGGGTCGTGGAGGACTTTTGGAAGGAGAACAAGGAGTTCATAGTCAACCTGGTTAAGCAACATGGCAAGCCCGTACTTGTTGAGATGTGGAGGGAGAGATTCTTCTACTTCATCCTCAAGTGGGACATGAACTTCGTGGACAACCTAGACAAGGCATCGGCCCTCAGCACCGACCAGATCGACGTGGAGAACGGCGAGCGCTACGACATAAAGTACATGGACGAGGATGGCACCCAGAAGCACCCCCTGGTCCTCCACTGCAGCCCCTCGGGCGCCATAGAGCGCGACATCTACGGGCTTCTAGAGAAAGCCGCCTTCGATATGAAGGCCGGCACGAAGCCTTCGCTGCCCCTGTGGCTGGCCCCCACCCAGGTCAGGGTCATCCCCGTCAGCGAGGAGTACGTCGGCCACGCCGACCAGATCATGAGCCAGTTCAGCAGGGTGCGGGTGGACGTGGACAACAGGGACGAGACCGTGGGAAAGAAGATCAGGGACGCAGAGAAGGAGTGGATACCCTACATAGTCGTCGTCGGCGAGAAGGAGGCCGACAGCGACAGGTTCCCGGTGAGGGTCAGGGGCCAGGCCAAGCCGGTAGAGATGAGTGTGGCCGAGATGAAGGGTAAGATAGCCTCGGATACCGAGGGAAAACCGTACAGGCCGCTACCAATGCCGGCGCACCTCCAGGACAGGCCCAAGTTCGTGGGCTGAGCCCACCCTTTTTATGCTATACCGTGGCGCCATTTCTCTATCTGGGCGTCCTTCTTGTTGCCCTTCTTGAACTCTTTGTAGTGCTCCTTGCAGAGGTAGGCACGCTTGGCGGCGTCCACGTCGAGTCCCGCGCTCTTCACCTTACCCACATCGATGGACCGCACCGCGTCCTCGCCGCATCCTTTGACGCTGCACTTGGCGCCCTTATCGATCCTGCCCATGTTTATCACATATTGGGGCAGGGGTGTGCAGTATAAACCCTATCGATGGAAGTCCCTGTTGAACCTAGAAATGGCTTCAGCTGTTCTCCTCAGGCACTCTAGGGCCACATCGTAGCTGGGGAAGCTGTTGAGGCCGCACTCGGGGGAAGCGTATGCGATCCTATCGGCACCGAAGAACCCGGCTATCGCCTCAAGCCGCCTCTCCATGGTGCCCGTCTCCTCCAGGAACATGTAGGGGTCCACTAGGCTTTTCCTTATGCCCGTCCACGTCTCGCCTATCTTCTCGGGCATGTCCCCCGTGAAGCCCTGGGACACGTGATGCATGGCTATGAGGTTGTCGAACTGTGTCACCCCGACGGTGGCCCACATCATCTTGTCCGTCTCCTCCAGCCTCCGCCGCGTGGACTCCTGGGTGTAGAGGGGGTCGCCCACGTGGCTCATGACGTGGCCCAGGTGCTCCACGTCCCAGAACAGGCTCTCCGAGGTGTCGTGGAGGTGCATGCTTGTGTCGACGCCTTTGGACGCGGCCACGCCACAAATGTGCTCCCAGGCGCGCCTCAGGGACTCCCTGCCCTCCGACCCATAATCCAGGAGCGGGTCGTTCATAAAGCCCAGCACGGGCTCGTCCACGCAGACGTGAGCCACCTCGGCCGACCTGCCGCTGAACAGGGACCGGCTCAGGATGTCGCCCAGGGCGAGGCCCAGCTCCTCGAACAGGCCCGGCGTCTTGAGCTGGAAGAGGCTGGCCAAGGTGTAGGGCCCCGTGACGCATGCCTTGACCCTAACCCTGTCCACCTCCGCGGCGTCCTTGATACTCGAGGCGTCCCTCTTTATTGCGTCCACCTCCGGGATCGAGGCCCCGGATTTGGCTCTCACCGTCTTCAGTGTCGTGAGCCCCCCGCCCGTCTTCTCGAAGCCCTCCATGAGGCTGAGAAACATCTGGTTCATGTCCCTGAGCTGGGGGTAGTTGGGCACCTCGATGCCGGCCCGCAGCTTATCGGTGAAGGCCCCGGCCACCTCGCCCTGGAACAAGCGGTACTCCTCGTCGCCGACGCCCAGGAGGGGGATTATGCTCTGAGCCTTCCTAGCCCCAGACCAGAGGGTGTCTATGCTAACCCTCGACGGTAGGCTGCCGATATCAGAGCTGGTGATGGAGGCCACTCGATGCCCGACGTTGAACACAGATATAAGATTATTCCCTGAATCCGGGCGAATATAATATTATATGCGCACCGGAATAGTGGCCTTGGGCGCATGACAGAAACCCGTATATTTTACGCCCTCATCCATGCGGTGTCATGCCCAACCTCAACGTGGCCGTCCTCGGCAGCCCAGGGTTCAGCAGGGAGCTGGGGAAGAAGGGGACCGAGTCGGATGTGACCCTCTACAACGCCAGGAGGGGTGACTCCAACCTGACGCTCATAGAGGCATCCAAGTACCCCGAGAAGCTTGCGTCCCTCTACTACACGGCCAGCTTCGCCGACTACGCGGTACTTGTGGTGGACCAGATAAACGCGGCCTTCGGGGAGACCGTCGTCATGCTGGACTGCCTCGGCATCGCCAGAGGCGTAATCATCCCCAGGAACTACATCACGGGCGACCAGCTGAGTAAGCTCACCAGGGGCACCGCCACCGAGGGATACACAGTGATGGAGGACGACATTCCCCGCCTTAGGGAGCACCTGATGGCCGAGGCCGACAGGGCGCCCCGGGGCCAGGCGTCCGACACAGGCACCGTCGTCGTGGACCACTACTTCAACGTCCGCGGCGTCGGGGCTGTAGCACTGGGCGTCGTAAGAGCCGGCCAGGTCCACCGCCACGACAAGCTCCTCACCCGCCCCACGTCCAAGACGGCGCAGGTGAGGAGCATCCAGAAGAACGACGAGGACTGGGAGACGGCCGAGCTAGGCGACAGGGTGGGCCTGGCTCTCAAGAACGTTGAGGCATCGGACCTGGACAGGGGCATGATGCTCACCAGCGACCCCGCCGTCACCCAGACCAGCGCCATCACTGGCGAGCTCAGGCAGGTGAAGTACTGGGCAAACCCCGTGGCGGAGGGCATGGACCTCCACGTGGGCACCGGCCTCCAGTTCAACTCGGCCAAGGTCACGGAAACAGGCAACGGCCATGTAACCATTACCCTTGACCGGCCCCTGGCATACGCGCCTGGCTCCAGGGCCACCGTTATGTACCTAAACGGCGGAAACCTCCGCGTCGTGGGCACCATCCAGCTACCCTAAACAGTTATAGGAGATCGAAGCGCCTTCAATGCGTCGAGGCTCCATGGCCAAAGGGATAACCCTGTCGCTATCCGACCCCGCGGGCCAAACCATACTCCGCATCTTCAGGGACCGGGGCTTCAAGGAGACTGGCGAGCCAAACGTGTATAGGCTGGGTGACAGGCTCCTCTTCGCCGTGGAGCCCCTAATCGTGCCTGAGGAGCGGTACAAGACGCCCGCGGAGCCCAACCCGTACCCCACGGATTACGATGCGATAGTAGAGAAGCACAGCATCGAGTACATGGTGGTGGCCAGCAGGCACTGGGCCGAGAGCGGCCAGCCCAGCCTCACCGTCCACCCCACGGGCAACTTCGGCAAGGCCATGTACGGGGGCCACCACTACGAGCTCCAGCCCACAGCCCCCAACCCCATGAGGGACATCTACTTGAGGCTGCAGGAGGCCCCGCCCAGAGGGTTCCAAGTCAGCCTAGAGGCCACCCACCACAGCCCCACCCAGTTCAGGGTGCCCATGTTCTTCGCCGAGGTGGGGAGCCGGGAGGCCCAGTGGCGCGACGAAGAGGCGTGCCGCTACCTCGTCGACTGCATACTTGGGGGCATGGGCGACGAGGGCAGGGCCCCCGTGGTCCTGGGATTCGGGGGCGGCCACTACTGCCCTTTGTTCAGCGTCAAGATGAGGGAGTACGCCTTCGGCCACATGGCGGCCAAGTACGCCGTGCCGCTGCTCACGGAGAGCCTGGTGGGACAGATGGTGGAGAGGAGCCCCGGCGCCGAGGCCGCCGTACTGGACCCTGGCCTCAAGAGCGGCGACAGGAGGAAGGTAGAGGCCCTGCTTGGTAGGCTCGGGGTCCCCGCATTGTAGCTACTCCTCGAAGGCCCAGCTGTCCACGTCTTCCCAGACGAGGCTCAGTATCCTCATGGCCTGGCCCGGCGGCAGCGTCAGGAACAGCTTACCCAGGTGCTTGCACATCCGTTTGCTGGACGCGCCCTTTCTCCAGTCGTCGCAGTCGTGCTTGATGATCCTGTGCTCCAGGTCCACCTCCATCGTGTAGTCCCTGAGCCTCGCCCTGACGGCGTCGTCCCCGCTGTAGGTAACCTCTAAATCCGAGTCGCTGATCTTCTCTGCCCGGCTCAGGCGGCCGCTGTCCATGAAGCGGGTGAGGTGGTCCGCCACGCTCAGGTCCTCGTCGTCCGAGGCGAAGGACTCCAGGGGCTGGACCCCCGCAGGCCTCGCGGAGTTCTCCCTATACGTGCTGATCTTATCTAGGGCCTCCCTCTGCTCGGGTGTAACCTCGCCGAGGAGCCCCAGCATCTCCACGGCGTTCTTCACGGCGTTGGCCTTGAAGTGGTTGTTGAAGTACCCGTAGACCCTCCTGGACTTGCCCCTGATCTCCTCCAGCTTGGGGACCCAGGCCTCCAGCTGGTCGCCGCTGTACTCGTAGTCATACCAGACCCGGCTCCCGTGGCCGTGCCACCTGACGTAGGAGAAGTCGGCCGTTACATGGGCCTCCGGGGGCAGCAGCGGCTCGTCCACTACGGTGTACGCCGCGTTGTGCCTTCGGAGGATGTCCATGGTCTCGGGCCTGAGCCAGGACGCGTGGCGGAACTCCACGGCCCACTCGTAGTTGCTGGGGAGCACGTCCAGGTATGACTCTAGGCTCCCCGCGTGCTCATCGTAGGTGAACTTAGGGCGCAGCTGGATGAGTATGGGGCCCAACCTCTCAGCCAGCGGCCTCATGAGCTCTAGGAACCTGTGGGTGTCATCCTCCACGCCCTCCCCCAGCCTCAGCCACTTGTCGTGGGTTATGAGTTGGGGCAGCTTGGCGGCGAAGAGGAACCCGGGGGGCGCGTTACGGCGGAGCCCCTGCACCATACCGTCCGTCGGGTACCGGTAGAACGTGCTGTTGATCTCGCTCGTCTGGAAGACGCGGGCGTATTGGCCGAACATCCCAGTCTTCTTCTCGTAGAAGGGGCCCACCCACTCGTCGTAGCTCCAGCCGCTTGTGCCGATGATGAGGCTCATGGCTCGTCTGCTGAGTCTTGGTGAAACGGCGATATAAGGTGCTTCCACTCACCGACGCATGCGCTAAAATCATATGAAACTGAATGAATTGTCCATTTTTTATTGAATAATTTGCTAACACTTATAAAGGGTATATACTATAAGTATGCGGTCGACATGACATCATGCCCCCGGTGCGGCAAGGAGGCAAAGGCAACAGGCAAGACCTGGAAGTTCGGCCTTTTCGACGGGAAAGGGTTCTACTGCAACAGCTGTAAAAAGCCCTTCAGCGCCTTCTACAAGAAAGGAGTCCTCAGCCACACCGTACCGAAAAAGTAGACCAATCTTTTTTCTTTTTTCCCCTCGCAACCTTCATCCAGCCCCGTGCTGATATGGGTCTGATACTATGAGTCTTAAGGTGAGGAGGCTAAGCGAGGAGCCGGGTGAGCTGATGCCCGGGGAAGGCAACAGGGGGGTAAACTCTGTGATGCTTGTGGAGGAGACCCCCGTGGACTCCTACTCGTGCAGGGTGCTGAGGATAGCCCCGGGGGGAGGCACGGGCATGCACAGCCACCCCCGGGTCCACGTCGTTGTGGCCCTCTCGGGCAGGGTTCGCCTCGAGACGGAGCAGGAGATACTAGAGCTGAGAACCGGCGCCGCTGTGACACTGCCGGGGGACATGCCCCACAGGTTCGTGAACATGGCGGACCGGGCCGCGGCCCTCATGGTACAGAACCTCTTCCCTAGGTCCAGTGGCTCAGCGTAGCCGCGGCGAGCCTAGCCCCGAGGTGCCCCTTGTGAGTCTCAAGATGAAGGTCAAGGTCGTGTCCCTGGACATGGAGGGCACCCTGGTGGACCACAGCTTCAGCAGCGCCATCTGGGAGACCGACATACCCCGCCTATACGCTGAGAAGCACGACCTGGACCAGGATGAGGCTAGGGCCAGGGTGCTGGCAGAGTACAGCACCGTGGGCGAGGGGAGGCCCGAGTGGTACGATGTAGACTACTGGTTCAGGAGGCTGGGGCTGTCGGCCGACTGGAGGAGCCTCATACGCGGGCGCGCCGCCCTCATCAAGGTGTACCCCGACACATCAGAGGCTCTGGATCGGCTAAGTGGCGTCTACCCCATGGTCGTGTCCTCCAATACCATCAGGGAGTTCCTGGACCTCCAGGTGAAGGCAGTGGGCCCCTACTTCACCCGCGTCTACTCGGCCCCCAGCGACTTCGGCACCGTCAAGAAAGACGCGGGCTTCTACCGGAGGGTCCTCGCCACGCAGGGGCTGCGCCCGGAGGAGATGGCGCACGTGGGCGACCACCCCGATTTCGACTACAGGGCCGCCAAGAGCCTCGGCGTCCAGGCCTACCACCTGGACAGAACGAAGCGCGGCATGGGCGATGACACGGTTCACGACCTAATGGAGCTCGTCAACAGGCTCGTAAACCCCTGAGCCTTTCTCCACCTCGTAGAGGAGCCTGGACGTGACGGTCCATGCCTCCAGCGCCTCCGGGTAAACGCTCATCCTTTCGTCGGCCAGTGCAGCGGTCTCTGGGCTCATGGCGCCTGACGGGTAAGCCCCTATGAACGTCATGGGGGTGGCCTCCGAGGCCAGGACCCGGCCCGCGGACTCGAAGCTGCCGGGCTCGCCGCGGCTCGTCAGAGCTACGACCCTGCTTGGGGCGACATCCCGGACCAGCTCCTTGAGGCTGACGTCCCTGACCGTGAGGAGCGGCGCCCCGCCGCCGGGCGGTACCCTACCCTCAAGCAGCAGCTGCTCCATGAGGCTTGTGAACCTGCCGCAGTCCCTGGGGAGCCGCGTGGATGGGTCCACCTCCACCACCCGGCCGTCCACGGTGCTGACCCACACCCTCAGAAGCCCTGCCCTGTTCAGGGGAGAGCCCATAGCCTCCAGGAGGCAGAATTGGACGATGTCTGGGCGGCCCCTCCTCTCTCCTCCCGGGAGCCTGTCCATGGCGTAGTGATGGAGGCTCCGGTCCAGCAGGGTCTCCTCGGGCCTCCTGCCCCGCCTCTTGGCGTTCCTCTTAACGGACGGGTGGTGGAGTATCTCTGGGGGCACCAGCTCTAAGGCGGCTTCAACGAACACCAGGTGCAGCGTCATCGTCTTTACTCTCTTGATTCGTCTCTCCACCGAAGATTTTGATGGTTGTCGATCTGCGTCCAAGGAAAAAGAACGCTATGGAGGCTAGGAACACGGCCGTTATCGCTGTCGTGAGGCTCTGCTTCGCCTCCTCCAGCTCAGCCTGCTTCACCT
>Ga0154852_173_pt7 | contig 9734 bp, 13 predicted proteins | sample Rifle2008BG16ft_FD_105580 | JGI IMG/M metagenome (GOLD analysis project Ga0154852, IMG submission 105580) | Candidatus Bathyarchaeota archaeon RBG_16_57_9
CACCCCGTGAGGGTTTTAAACGTTATCGTGAGGCCCGTGGACCAGCCTTCCGGCCACGAAGGTCATCAGGCACCTCCAATCCTTCAGCCTATCAGGTTCAACAACTAGCGGGTTGAAGTTCCAGACGGCCAGGTCAGCGTATTTTCCCACCTCGACACTGCCTATCCTGTCCTCCATAAAGGTGTGTAAGGCCGCTGGCATCGTGTAGAAGCCCAGGGCCGTGGCTGCATCCACGGCCTCGCCGGTGCCCAGCGTCCGCCCCTTGATGGTCGTCCGGGCTACGCTGGCGTAGAGGCCGATGTTGGGCAGGGGCGGCGTCACCGTGGCGTCGTGGCTAATCCCTACGGGTATCCCGCGCTCGGTCAGAGTCTTCACAGGCATGCACTCCCTGCACCTCTCGGGGCCAAGGGCCTCCAGGAAGCTGTCGCCCAGGAAGTAGAGGAAAGGCGTCTGGGTGTTCACCACGACACCCAGCCCTTCGATCTGCCTCAGCGCCTCCTCCGTTGGGAAGTAGCAGTGGACGACCTGATGACGCGGATCGGGGCGCGGGCTCCTCCCCTGGGCGTACTCGTAGGCGTCCACTGCGAGATCGATGGCCTTGTCGCCTATAGCGTGGATCGCCACCTGGAACCCGGCTGCGTGGCCCGTGTGCACCATCTCCCTGAGGGCGTCAGCCTCTAGGCTCTGGACCCCGTGGACGCCGGGGTTGTCCGCGTACCCGCCGTAGAAGAGAGCCGTCCTTGGTCCCACCCCGCCGTCTACAGTCATCTTGAGGCCGACTACCCTGAGGGTGTCGTCGCCACCCACCGAGTAGTTCTCCACGGCCCACCGCGTCTGCTCTGGGCTCCTGAGGAAGCCCACCTGGATGAGGGTGCGGATCGTCAGCTCGCCGCGGCGGCGGCTCTCCCTGAAGGCCTCGATGTCCTCCTGCATCAGGCCGGGCTCGATGACCGTGGTGAAGCCCACGGCGTGGAAGTCCCTGCACGCCTGCCTGATGGCCCCCAGCTTATCCTCCCGTGTCCATGCTATGGCCTTGTCCATGATCTCCGTAGCTCTGCCCCGGAGCAGCCCCGTGGGCTCACCGTCCTCGTCTTTCTCGATGGCCCCGAACTCTGGGTCGGGGGTGTCCCGGGTTATCCCGGCCACCTCAAGCGCCCTCGTGTTGGCCACGCCCATCTGGAATACGCGCCTTATGTAGACGGGGTTCTCCGGGCTCACGGGGTCCAAGTCGTGCCTAGTGGGGAACCTCCTCTCCTCCAGCAGGGTCTCATCCCAAACATTCCCCAGGACCCACCTGCCCGGCTTGGACCCCTGCACCCTCTCCCCGATGAGGCCCACGGTCTCCTTTATACTGTGGGCCCTGGGGTACCTGATGTCCACGACGAAGGCTGAGGACAGCCCGTGCTCCAGGAAGTGGTCGTGGGTGTTCACGAGCCCCGGGGTCACCGCCTTGCCCTCCAAGTCGATGACCTCCGTGCGAGGACCCACGAGGCGCTGGACCTCGGGTTTTGAGCCGGCTGCGGCGATGCGCCCGCCTCGGACGGCCACTGCCTCGACGACCCTCCTGGCCCTGTCCATGGTCAAGACGGGCCCGTCCCAGAGAACAAGGTCGGCGTGCTTCATGGAGCATAAGACGCGTCCATCGTAGAAATGGTTAGCGGGTGATCTCGTAGACGGAGTCCCTGGTGCCCACGTACGCCCTCTGCGCGTACCCCACGAATAGGCCCGTCTCCATGACGCCCTGGACGCCGTGTAGCCTCATGTTGAGGTCGTTAAGGTCCTGTATGGGGCCGAAGCTAGCGTCTATGATGGTGTTCCCGTTGTCGGTGACCACGGGGCCAACCTTGCCGGCGCCCTGCCGCACCACCGCCCTGGCTCCCATCTTCTCCAGTTTACGGGTCACTGGCATAACTGCTATTGGGTGAACCTCCAGGTACACGGGCTGGTTAGTGCCGAGGACTTCAGCTAACTTGGTATCATCAACAATCAGAATGTACTGCTTGCAGCAGCTGGCCACTATCTTCTCCCTGAGCAGGGCGCCCCCGCCTCCCTTGATGGCGTTGAGCCCGCTATCCATCTGGTCCGCCCCGTCGATGCCCAGGTCCAGCTCCGGGTACTCGTCCAGCGTTGTGAGGGGCAGCATAGCCTTGACGGCCTCCTGGACCGCGTGGTAGCTCGTGGGGACCCCCCTTATGTCCCTGAGCTCACCCGCCTTGATCCTCTGGCCTATGATGTTTATGGCCGCGGCGGCCGTGGAGCCACTTCCCAGCCCGACGACCATGCCGCTCCTCACGTGGTCCGCGGCCAAGGACGCGGCCCTGATCTTCGCCTCATCCCTCCAGCTCATTAGGACGCCTCTAGCTCCAGCTTGTCCAGCTCCTCGAGCTCCTTGAGGACGTTCTTCTTTAGGCGCTCCAGGCGGTCCTCCACCGCGTCGGTCCTAGATAGAGCCTCCTCCTCTTCCCTCTCAGGCTCCTCAGCCTCTTCCTCCTCGGCCTCCTCGCCAGGGGCCGGCCTCGGCCGGGTGCGACGCGGCTTCCTCACCGGTGCGGGCTTCTCCTCGGCCTTGGGCTCCTCAGGCCTGGGCTGCTCTATATGGAGCTCCCGGATGATGAGGTCTATCTTGGTCTGGGTGTCCGTAAGCGTCTCCTGGAACTGCTCGATGATGCTGGTCCTGATCTCCTCCAGCTCGTTGAGGCTCACGATTAGCTCGGCCTTTTTGAGCTCCTCGGTGACCCCGCTCATCTCAGAGTCGTAGTTCTTGCTGAGGCGCTCCCGCTCGTCCTTGGTGATTTCACTGTTGTCCTCGGCCTCGAAGAGGCGCTTCATCACCATGCTGAGTATCTCCTGCTGGAGGGTGAGGGTCCGTATCTTGCTGCGGGCCTCCTCAACCTGGGATCGTTTGGTGACGGCTGGGAGGGAGGGTACCTGGATCCTCCTACCGGGGTCCACCTCGACCTTGAGTGGTTCCGCCGACGCGGGTTCCTTCCTCTGGGGCTTTGATGCGCCGCCGGTGGCCCTCATGAACATTATGATGGCGGTGGCGGCCACAACCAGGGCGCCGACGCCCAGGATCAGGTCGGTGGACAACTCGAGAGCCATTACAAATGTAACTCAGCTATAAGGTATTTAAGCGCTGACCCCGTGGGACAATCCACATATTTCAGCATAATCCGTGGGGAGGGGGTGCGGGGGTCTACTCTCTTCCCTTGTACCAGCGCTCCTCCGCTGGGAACGCGCCGCTGCGCACGTCCGCCCCGTAATGCCTGAGCGCCTCAACGACGACCGCGCCCACATCGGCGTACCTCTTCACGAAGCTGGGCCTCCGCAAGATGGCGGGGTCCTGCATCCCGATGACGTCGTGTAGTATGAGCAGCTGGCCGTCCACGTGGGGCCCCGCCCCGATGCCGTAGACGGGTACATCCACGGAGTCGCGTAGCAGCCTCCCAGCCTCCGGGGGCATAGCCTCCAGCAGCACCATCTGGGCCCCAGCCTCCTCTAGGGCCACGATGTCCTCCCGCAGGGACCCAACCTGGTCATCTGTCCTTCCCTGCACCCTGTAGCCGCCCAGCTGAGCCAGGCTCTGGGGCGTCAAGCCTATGTGGCCCATGACCACCATCCCCGCGTCCACCATGGCCCTGACTCGGGGCGCCACGCGTCTGCCCCCCTCGCACTTCACGGCGTCGCAGCCAGCCACGACGAAGCGGCCCGCGTTCGCCACGGCTGCCTCGTCGCTCTGCTGGTAGCTCATGAAGGGCATGTCGCCTATGACGAAGGCCCGCTCCACGGCGCGGGTCACGGCGCCGCTGTGCCTGACCATGTCCTCCATGTCAACGCACATCGTGCTCCTGTAGCCGAGGGTGGTGTTAGCGACGCTGTCGCCCACAAGCACCATGTCCACCCCGGCCGCGTCGGCGAACCTGGCCATGGGGTAGTCGTAAGCGGTTATAAAGACGGCTTTTTCTCCCCTGCCCCTCATCCTCCTGAGGGTACGCAGGGTCACCTTCCTGTTGTCACGCCTCTCAGCGTGAGAATCCGGGTTCTGTTTGGTATTCACCAGGCATATGTATCACCTTGCCGCCCCATTGTACGCGCGAGGGCTTTTTAAAACTGGTCACCTGAGCCTGGGTAGGGTGCGGCGCCCCGGTGCGCATATTTTGAATAGCCGCTTGGGCTTCAGGCAACGAGTCTATGGAGACTAGACTCGTGACAAGTCAGTTTTTTTATGGTGGGGGCCGTCTCGGCGGTACTGCCTAATATAATGGACGCCGTGTTCACACCAGTTCTCGGCAAGGTCAGGTACAGGCGTCAAGTTACCTGCAAGCGTCCTCGTCGAGGCCGCGATGATCAGCGCCTCCGACAGGTCCTAAGGGCATACACTGCCGGCCTCAACCATTGGTGTCGGAGCCAATGGCGCCGCGTTTTTATTGACGGAGACCCTGCTACCCATTCTTTAAATAGCCGGCTTCAAACCTATTCAGGAAAAGGGCTGATCAGCTTGTCACGTGGAAGAGAGTACGACGGAGCCATCACCATATTCTCGCCCGAGGGCCGCATATACCAGGTGGAGTACGCCCTGGAGCTGGTTAAGAGGGGCAGCCCCATCGTAGGCATCAGGAGCGACGAAGGTGTGATCCTTGCGGCCATGGAGCCTCAGCAGAGCAAGCTGGCCGCCCCAGGGAATAGCAAGAAGATCTACAGGATCGACGACCACGTGGGCGTAGCCGTCTCGGGTCTCAGCCCGGACGCCAGGGTCCTCATAAGGCAGGCCAGGTACATCGCCCAGGGCAACAGGATGACCTACGACGAGCCCGTGGACATCGAGGATCTGGTGAGCGGCGTCGGCGACCTCCTCCAGAGGTACACACAGAACGCGGGCGTCAGGCCCTTCGGGGTCAGCCTACTCTTCGGGGGCGTGGACGACTACAAGGTCAGCCTCATCTCCACGGACCCCAGCGGCAGCTACCGGGGCTACAAGGCCACGGCCATCGGGAGGAACAGCGAGAAGGCGAGGAAGGTGCTCCAGGACCACTTCAGGGACGGGATATCTCTGGACGAGTCCATAGCCCTCGCCGTGGACGCCATAAAGGAGGCCGCCGATGAGGACGTTTCGCCGGAGAACCTGAACGTAGCGACGGTGCCCCTCTCCACGAAGCTGTTCAAGGGCCTCAGCGACGAGGAAGTCAAGAAGTTCCTCTAGCCGCAGGGTTTATACTGGACCCCCTTTTCTCATTGGGTGAACAGTAATGCCTGGTAAGAAGAGCCTGAAGAAGGTCGAGAAGACCCAGGAGACCAAGGTGAAGTCCGAGAAGAAGGATAAACGGGACAAGATTATCGGCGCTGTCGAGATACCGGACACCAACAGCGACGAGGTAATGCAGGCACTGAGGAAGATGAAGGCCATAACACCCAACTCGGTCGCCACCCAGTTCAACCTGAAGGTGAGCGTCGCCAAGAAGATGCTCAACGACCTTGAGGCACACGGCACCCTCCAGCTGGCGGCCAGCAGCCAGAATGTCAAGGTCTACGCCCTGAACCAGGACTAGGCCCGCTCTATTATTATCCTCGAGCCGCTTCTGAGGCCCTGGAAAAGCTCTATGCCCTCCCGTATCTCGCCTACCCTGTTTACGGGCCCCTGCGTGATGGTGTCCCTGGTGTAGATGCATAGGGCGTCGCCCCTGGGCCAGTACCCTATGGTGCCAGCCTCCATCCTGGTGACGGGTTTCTCGGTGCCGCGCCTGATCCCAACGATGATGCTGACGAAGCCCACCGAGGGGCTGGTCCTAGTGTTCACGGGCAGCCTCTTCAGTATGTCCTCCACGGTGAGGGGGGCCGTGAGCCTGTTTAGGACGCCCCGGGCCTCGCCCCTGTCAACCACGGTGACCCTTATCGGTATCTTGGATAGGCTATCGCTCACGCTGCTTGACCCCGTACTCTATTATGAGCTCGGCGAAGTCCTTTCCTGTGGCTGACTTTATGCCCTGCCAGCCGGGGCTCGCGTTGACCTCCAGCACCACAGGGCCGTCCGGGCCCTCGAGTATATCCACCCCGGAGTAGTCCAGCTCCATGACCTCGACCGCCCTCAGGGACAGCTTGAGAACCTCCTCGCTTATGGTCTCCTCCACCATCCTGCCTCCCTGGGCTACGTTGCTCTTCCAACTGTTGGCGGGCAGGTACTTGTAGACGGCGCCTGCCACCTCGCCGCCTATGATGAAGACCCTGATGTCGCGGCCGGGGTTCTTCACGTACTTCTGGATTATGAGGGGGTGCTGCAGCCGCTCCAGTGTCCTGTACGCGTTGTAGGCCAGGTCGGTGTCCTGGAACCTCATGCTGCCGCGGCCCATGCTGCCCAGTATGGGCTTGTATATAACGTCCCCCATCTCCTGAGTCTTCTCGTAGGCCCTGGCCAGGCTCTCCGTTGTGTATGTTGACGGTATGGGGAGGCCGTGCTGGTAGAGCCAGTACTGGGTGGCGTACTTGTCCCTAGCCCGCCTGAAGGGGTAGCTCCTGTTGATCACCCTGACGCCGGCCAGCTCCATGTGCTCCATGAGGCTGATGCGCCGCGTTATCTGCTCGCACGACCCGGGGCCGTAGCTCCTCAGCAGGCATATGTCCGCGTCGGTGACGTCCTCCCTGCCCACCCAGAACCTGGGGCCCTCGGGGCTCACCCAGCTGCTAACGTCGCTTGTGGGCCCCTCGATGACCTGGTGGCCCATGCGCACGGCCGTGTCCGCGAGCTCCTGGCTGTTGGCGCTGGGCTTGGAACCGTGAAGCATGACTATCTTCATCAGGGTCTCGTGAAGCTACACTGTGCGGGGCTTTAAGCTTAGCTGGGTCTTATGATTGACCTGAACTCGGGGTCCCTGAGGTAGGGCCTGAACTCCGGGTCGTGCAGCGCCGTGACCCTGTGGTGGGGGCCGGCCGTGATGCTCTCCCTGAGGGCCTTCATGGCCTCGTCCCTCTGACCCCTGAGGGCGTACCCGCACGCCCTCTCGTAGCTGTCCTTAAGGACGCCCCAGTGGGCGGAGACGAACTCGGAGGCCTCCCTCCTCCCGGTGGACGCGAGGGCCACGCCTCGGGCAAGCACGCCCACAGGGTTCCCCGGGTTGAGCTCCAGGGAGGCATCGGCGTACTCCTCGGCGAGGTCGTGCTTCCTCTGGACGTTGAAGACGTTGGCCAGGCTGGCCATGACTCTGGACTCCTCGGCCTCGTCGTTGGCCCTCTTCACCGACTCGTAGAACGCCCTCACCGCGTCTTCCGGCCTGCCCGCCAGGGTCAGCGCGCGGCCCCTCCACCAGTACCCGATGTAGCTGTCAGGCTCCGCCTCTACTAGGCGGTCCGCCTCGGCCAGAAGCGTGTAAAAGTCGCTCTCGGCTATTAGGCCGTTCATCCTGGCCTTGGTCTCAGCGTCCTCGGTTCTCATGGGGGTTAAGGATGCCGGGGACAGATTTATGGGGTTCCCCGTGTAACCTTTTGTGACGCCGCCGGGGGATTGATGGAAAGTGGTAACTGTTATGGAGGCCGTCGTCTTCGGGGCCCTTCAAGGGGTCCTGGAGTGGTTGCCCGTGTCCAGCGAGGGCAACCTTGTGCTGTTGATGGTGGCCTGGCTGGGGCTGAGCCCCTCCGAGACCCTGAGGTCCGCCGTGCTGCTTCACCTAGGCACGGGCGCGGCGGCCCTCGCGTACTACAGGGCCGAGGTCGTGAGGATCGCCCTAGGGGTAGACGAGGGCTACAGGCGGTTGAGGCTCCTCCTTATGGCCATGACCCTAGTAACAGGCGCGGTTGGTCTCCCGGTCTACCTGCTGCTAAACCTGTCCCTAGCCCAGGGGGAGGCTCTGCTGGCCCTGACCGGCCTAGCCCTAGTGGCCACGGGCCTGATGCAGAGGGGCCGTGAGGGGGCGGGCCGTAGGGGCTCGGATGAACTCTCGTGGGCTGAGGCCCTCGGCCTCGGCGTGGTCCAGGGGCTCTCCATAATCCCCGGGCTCTCCAGGTCGGGGGTGACAACGACTCTGCTCCTCTTGAGGGGCTACAGCCCGTCGGAGAGCCTCCGGGTCTCGTTCTTGATAAGCATACCGGCCAGCTTCGCGGCGAGCCTCGGCCTCATGCTCATCGAGGACGTGGCAGTCACCCAGGCCTCCCTGATCAGCGTCTCCGTGGCGGCCCTGGTGGGATTCGTGGCCCTGGGGGCGCTGGTCAGGGTCGCCGAGAGGGTGAGCTTCTGGAAGATATGCGTGGGCCTGGGGGCGGTTGCCCTCCTGGGCCTCGTCCCAGGGTTACTTGATCGTCTTGTTGCGTGAAATGTATAGGGTTTAGATTAACGAAAATGTGCCCCACGGCCTCGTCGGGTGGGGCGCAATCTCTCAGTGTCTAGGCCCTGAACATAGAAGCCCAATGCTGTTGAGCCTATGAGGGGAAAAAAATGAGGGTTTACTCCTTCTCCTTTGCGACCACGTCTCTGCGCTCAACGTGGATGGTCACACGCGTGACCAGCGCAGCGATGACGCCCAGGGCGGCGAGGTACGGCGCCAATAGGGTGCCGATGGCGGCAGCCGTCACGGGGACCTCCAGTAGCTGTTCGCCCTTGTCGTTCCTGACCACGATGCGTCTGACGTTCCCCTCGGCTATGAGCTCCTTCACCCTGCCGATGAGGTCGTCGGTGGCGACCGTCACTTCCTCCCAGTGGGTCCCCTTGACCTCGGTTCCGCACTGTGAGCAGAACCTGTCCTCTTCGGACAGCTCCTTCCCGCATTTCCTGCAGTATACCATCATATGTCACCATTATTCCTGTTTGGCTGTTTGTTTTCAGCCCCAAACAATAGTATAAAGGGTTACTAACGTATAAACCATTAATCTCCATGGCTTCAAGGGCTTCAAAATAGGCAATAAAGTTACCTTGCCCATCTCGGCGTGCGACGTTAATTGCTCAACGTGGAGCGGAGGGCGGCGGATTAAATGATCTTTTAACATTCATATTTTACAATTATTCTTAATATATTATGAGTCAAAGAAGTTCACTCACTGTAGGTATCATAGTGATGGCGATAATCGCGGTCTCACTTCTCATATTCTGGGGGATGGGGTACAGCATGATGGGCCAGTGGATGTGGTGGGGAGGAGGCGGGTACTGGTTGATGCCTCTGATCATGCTGCTGTTCCTGGGCGTTGTCGCTGCCGGATTGTATTTCCTGCTTAAGGCCTTCATGCCTGGTGGAGGCGCGGCTTTCAGGGAGGATCAGGACCGGGCCCTCGCCATCGCTAAGGAGCGGCTGGCTCGGGGCGAGATCACCTTCGAGGAATACGAGAAAATCAGGAAGACCCTCACGGAATAGGTGCTAGGCTTGAACACTAAATTCCTGAGTATAGGGTTGGCCCTCGTTCTTGTTGGTTCAATCGGGATACTGACCTTCGGCTACTTCTTCCCGAGAAACATGGGCATCGACGCTGCCGAGGGGGTCGCTGGCGAGTACCTGACGCGCTTCGGGAACCCCGATATAGCAATTAGTGAGATCATGGAGTTCGAGCTGAACTATTACGTTGTTTATTATGAGAAGTCAACAGGTGTGGGCGCTTTTGAGATGCTTATCGACAAGTCTACGGGTAATATCTTCCCGGAGTACGGCCCGAACATGATGTGGAACCTGAAGTACGGGCACGGGGGCATGATGGGTGGGTGGCGGAGCACACCTTCGACCAAGATGCCCATCGACGTTGATGAGGCTAGGCCGATCGCCCAG